>Ga0157378_10006799_pt1 | contig 9978 bp, 8 predicted proteins | sample M65metaG_FD_115309 | JGI IMG/M metagenome (GOLD analysis project Ga0157378, IMG submission 115309) | Miscanthus rhizosphere microbial communities from Kellogg Biological Station, Michigan, USA - M6-5 metaG | ecosystem: Host-associated > Plants > Roots > Rhizosphere > Soil | place: USA: Michigan... | reverse complement strand
TTTTCATGGCTACGTTCTCCGTCTTGGATTCCTCTATTGTTTTTATTGATTTGTGATTGCGATTAATTTAGTTCATCAAAAATTTCTCAAATACAGCAAGCTCTATCGCTTGCAAAGAAAAACTAACTGAAGATTGCGAAAATTGCTCGCGAATATCTGGACTATTCTCATTCACACAGAAAAGCGACGGTTATTGGCGCTGGCTATTGCCATCGTGTTGATAAACGTTATTGACATTTCCTGTCTCGCATTACTCGTTCTTATCGTCAATTTTTATACGGTTGCCGACGCTCAACTTCCCAGTTTCATCCCACTCTTTTTACAGGACAAATCGTCTCTAAATCTTATTGGATTTTTTTTCATCGTATTTTCTATAAAAAGTGTCCTTGGTTATTTTGTAATGCGATTTCAGTACAAATTTATTTACAACGTTGCATCCAGGCTGTCGGGTGAGAATCTCCTTCGCTACCTGGAAGGCTCGTTTATTGATTACGTCACTATCGATTCCGCGGTGCAGATACGGAGCATTAGCCAACAGCCGGTGGAGTTTGCGCATTATGTTTTATCGGGACTGCTTCAAATGTTTACTGAATTCGTGCTGATCATTCTTACTGTAATTGCCATATTACTGTTCGATGCGCGATTATTCCTCTTACTCCTGGTATTGTTGTTTCCTGCCGTGATTCTTATCAGTTTCTTTGCAAGGCGCAAACTGAAGCATGTGAAAGCCCATGTAAGAACTAGTGGTGAAAAGGCAATTCAATTTTTGCAGGAAGCACTTTCTGGTTATATCGAAAGCAATATTTATAACAGGAAGAAATTTTTTGCAAGGCGATACGCAGAATATCAAAAGATTCTGAACAATTACTTGTCGGACTTACAGGTTATTCAAGGACTTCCGGCCAGGACTGTTGAAGTCTTTGCCGTGTTCGGATTATTTATTCTGCTGGCAATAAATAAATCAGGGCAGTCTGGTTTGATATCAATCGTCACCATTGGCGCCTTCATAGCGGCTGCATATAAAATCATTCCGGGCATTGTTAAAGTGGTCAACTTAAACAACCAGGTGCGAACGTACTTTTTCACAACTGAAAAACTGGGTTACTATTCAGCGGAGGCATCCCCACAAATAAATCAAAGGGCGATTGACTCGATTGAGCTGCGCGGGATCTCGTTCAAGTATCATGACGACCTAATTTTGAAAGACGCAACTCTTAATATTAGAAAGGGAGAGATGTTGGGCATATCGGCACCATCCGGAAAGGGGAAAACGACGTTGATTAATATTCTGCTTGGATTTTTGGAGGAGTCGTCGGGAGAAATTATTATCAATGGCGTTCATGCTAATACATTAGAAAGGCGAAGGTTCTGGCCAGAAATTGCTTATGTAAAGCAACAGCCATTCCTGATCCATAACAGCATTCGGGCAAACATTGTATTAGAGGAGAAAGGCGCCGATGAACAATTGCTTCAATCCGCAGTTCAGTATACAGGCCTGGATGATTTCATCAACAGGCAAGACGCTGGTATTGATATGATCATTACTGAAAATGGAAAGAACATCAGTGGTGGGCAACGTCAACGCGTTGCATTGGCGAGAGCATTCTATAAAAACGCATCGTTGATTATTTTGGACGAAGCCTTCAATGAAATGGATGAAGCTTCGGAAACCAGTATCTTGAAATATCTGCAATCTTTTTGTGCCGAAGGGAAAATGGTTATACTTATCACTCATAATAAAAAGAGTCTATCCTTCTGTTCCAAAATCTATAAGCTCAATGAAGGGTGATAAACAAAAGACCCTTGTGGTACTGATTCCCGGTTTCCCAGCCAATGAAGAGGATTCTACCTGCCTTCCCATGCAGCAATCATTCTTGCTGACACTGAAAAAACTATATCCGCAGATCGCCATCGCGGTGATCAGTTTTCAATATCCATTTCGATCAGATGAATACACATGGAATGAAATTCCTGTGATTGCCTTGAATGGACGAAACAGAAAAGGATTTAAGAGACTGATTGTTTGGATTCGTGCCTGGCGAAAGCTAAATCGGCTAAGGAACGAGAGAGAGATCATCGGCTTGCTCAGTTTTTGGTGTACAGAGTGTGCACTGGTTGGTAAATGGTTTTCCAGGCCTAAACATATTCCACATTTCTGTTGGGTGATGGGTCAGGACGCAAGAAAAGAAAATCGGTTCGTGAAATTGATCTCGCCGTCATCCAATGAGCTGATTGCGCTTTCTGATTTTTTAGTGAGAGAATTTCAACACAATCATGGACGTAAACCGTTCCTGGTTGTGCCCACTGTTATTAATCGTTCAGATTTCCCGGATACGGATCACAACCGTGAGATAGACGTGATAGGTGTAGGTTCTTTGATTCCGCTAAAACAATATGATTTGTTTGTGAGCGCAATAAACGCTGCAACCAAAATAAATCCAAGGCTTAAAGCGGTGATTTGTGGGAAAGGACCTGAGCAGGAGCGATTGCTGGAGTTGATCAAACAGAATGGTCTCGAGAAAAACCTGGATTTGCTGGGAGAGAAATCACACGAGGATGTCCTGATTCTTTTGCAACATTCAAGGGTGTTATTGCACACTTCCAACTATGAAGGGTTTGGAACTGTTTGCCTGGAGGCACTTTATGCGGGGGCACACGTGATCAGTTTCGTACAACCGATGGATGTAGCCATCCCTCACTGGCATATTGTGACCGATGTAGATTCTATGATTAAGAAACTGGTAGAGCTTCTGGCCGATCCACGACTAAATCATAAACCCATTTTGCCATACCCGATTGAAAACGCCGCGCACACCATCATGCAACTATTTCTTCACAAGCAATGAGGTAATTCTTTCTATGCCTGAGGCGATTGCTTCGAAAGAAAGCTGGGAGTGAAATTGATGAAGAACTTTTTCTTTTTCTTCAGTAAGGTCGATCGATCTCGTCTCATTTAATATTTTGACTAACTGCTCCTCCTTGCCTACTTCGTACAACCGGCCGCAAGCTCCATTGTTGGTGAGCTTTCTAAATGCATCAATCGCCGTAACAATTGGAATGCAGCCGCAGGACATGGCTTCACAAACCGCAACGCCGCTTCCCTCATAATATGAGGCTGCAATGATGAATGCTGCACTATTGAACCAATATTGCATTGCCTCGTGCTCCACTTTTCCCACCAGCTGGATCAATTGCTGGCCGTGCGGATGGCGTGAGATTTCGTTTTTTATAACTGCTAACAATTCATCGGTATGAAAAATCATGTACAACCTGGCATTTGGTTGACCACCTGCGAATCTGAGAAACGCTCGCACTACTGTCAACGGGTCTTTGTTTGCATCCAACCTGCCTACCCAAAGAAAGACCGGCTCTCCAGTCACCTTTGTTTGCTGTTTTGCCGTTGTGTTATCTATGGGAAAGAAAACAGAAGACGCTTCCATTACTTCATGCACCTTGCCGGCATCGGTGATTATATATTTCTCTTCCCACGATTTTGCCATTGCACGTGAAGTAAACAAGTATGCATCAATAACGCGATCGGCTTTTCGTTGTAGCCAACCCCTCCATCCGCTCCATGGTTTTTCCGCATGGTTTTGTACAATGATGGGCACAGTTGTTCCAAGTTTTCTTCTTAACTGTAAGATCTGGAATGGAAAGTTCATGCTGTGAATAAAAACGATGTCCGGCTTTAGCTCCTTAACGCGGGTATGAAGCTGCTTGGGAAACAATTCTTTCTTCTTGCGGAAATTCAGGAAAACGTACTGTACGCCATTTTGCAAATATTCGCCACTATAATTTATTTGTTCAATGCTGATGACTTCAAATTTCTTTGCTAGCTGTTCGAGAATACCTGTATACGCGCGGATGCGCCTGAGCCACTGTTTTGGGTCATTGAATTCAGGCGTATTGATATAGCTGAGAAAAAGTATGCGCATGATATCATGAAAGATCAGAAAATATCAATATCCGCCAAAGTGAATTTTAATTGCTCATAAGAAATTCCGGCACCAAAATCCTGGATGATCACAGGGAAAGAGGGAATGGAGGGAAATAGATTTGAAAGAGCCTTGTGTAGCGTTGTACCGTTACTTGCATGAAATTGGATTTGTTTGAGTCCGAGTATGGCGGCGATAGTTCTCAATTTCTTGAGAATACCTTCAATATTTTCGTTTCCCAATTCAATATCTCCGACCATCAGGTCATTTGAGATCCGGCACCAGGCCTTAACTTTCCCTTTGTTCATTATTGTTCGGCTATAATATTCTTTGGCTTTCAAATAATGTTCATCTCTCAATACGCCGCAACAACCATCAGCTAGTACTGAGTTATGAAAGACGACGCCCGTGCTGGAGTACGCGTTTAAGATGGTTCGCTGATACATACGATACAGTGGCGCAAACATTTTAGACCTTCTGGAAATTCCGGCGAAAGGTATCGTCTTGACAGACACAATAAAACACGCCATGTGATGGATTGTATTCCAATTGAGTTTTGGGGCGGCTCGATAAAAATTTTGATTCGGAAAGCCGAAAATCAATTTCACGCCGGATCGATTACACAAATCAAAAGTCATTTTAGCCAGTTCCACAAATATTCCTTTTTGTCGAAATTCTGGATGGGTCATGGTATCAGCCGACTGCGCAGCTAATATTTTTTTATCCGCACATTCCAAAAAACAAGGGACAACACCGTAGTAAGCTATCGGTATATTGTCGCGGTACGCAATAAATCCAAGATATTGTTGACCCGTGTAGGCAGTATTATATTTTATACCGAAAAAATTATGCGATGCTTTCCTTTTATAAACCGCCTCATACAGTTGCTCAAGATGGTATAGTCGTTCTGAGCTAAGACGTTCAACGGAATAGTCGGAGACCATTGCATTATTCGTATTTGCCGGTGATGCTTGCATGCAGTTGATTATTCGCAGAGATGAATGGATTAACGGTTAGCCTTTCTCGCAAACAGTGGTCATCCCTGTCTTCAGGAAAATGAAAATCCATAGCCAACAATTGTTCATATCCTAATTTTTTAGCTTCCTCAATCAATCTACGGGAATAATTGCCGTAAGGAAATGCTATTGCTTTTATTTTTTTTCCTGTTAAGCGTTCAAGGAACAACTTGGAATTCTTCATTTCGTCAATCGCGTCGGCTATGGGGAGTTTATCCAATCTATTGTGGTAATAACCGTGCGAGCCAATGGTAACAAACGGATGCGTGGATAAAGCACTAATTTCCTCTTTTGTCATTTGCATCCAATAGTCCTCTTCGCCAATATTATCTGGAAATAGGTATTGCAATTTTTTCATCATCTCCTTTTTATGCCCGAATCCATTTTCCTTCAATGTGTCCGCCAGCGTTTTTTGCTTTTCGACGGATACATATCGGCCGTAATGGTCCTTGCGATAAAGCTGGCCGTCGTAACTTAATTCTTGCGGCCCATACTTCGTAACTATTCCGAGGAAATCATTCCATAGAATATTATATCCGGATTCTCGGATGGCTGTGATAAAGAATGTTGCGGGTAACTGATGTTTCTGTAATAATGGTAATGCATATTTAAAATTGTTGGCAAAGCCATCGTCAAAAGTGATGCACAGATTAAAGCGATCATTGCTGAATTGACCAGCAAAGTACTGGTCGAGCGTGATAAGGTTGCAATATTTTCTAAACAACAGCAGTTGCTCCTCAAACATTTTTCTGGTTAGAAAAATGGGATTAAAGCGAGTATGATCTTGTAGACAAATGCCATGATAAATCAATATACGGGCGCCTCTTGCCTTCCTGAAAAAATTGTTTTCTAATCCAAAGAAGTATTTAAGATCTCGCTTACCATAAATGAGTTTTCGATTGAGTTTCGATATTAATCCAAAACTTTGTGGCATCCTTGAAAATACTATATTTCACCTTCATGAATTTGGTAAGCGTTATTATCCTCACGTATAACCGGGCATCGTTGATCCAGGAAAGCATTGCAAGCGTTCTGGCACAAACCTATTCTGAACTTGAATTGCTGGTAGTTGATGATGGTTCAAGCGATGATACAGAAGACGTAGTCCGCGGTTTTAATGATCACCGCGTGCGATATTTCCGCTTTGACCACACTGGTCATACGGGCAGGTTGAAAAACTTCGCCATTCAAAAAGCCATAGGCGATTACATTGCCTTTAATGATTCTGATGACAACTGGAAGGAAGATAAGCTTTCAAAGCAAATGAAGTTATTTAACGATTGTCCAAATATTGGGTTTTCTATTACAGACGTCATCACTTTCAGCGCCGAGCGGATCATAATTGAACATTCGTACCATAGCAGTCTAGCATCAGAATGCCGGAATATTTTTGAATGGTTGTGCCAGAATAGGTTTCTGGTTTATAACAATACACTTGTAATCAGGAAAGAATGCTTTGGCAAGACTGGGCCATTTGACGAATCGATGGTTTCTGGAGATTATCACTTCATAATGCGGCTGGCTTATCATTACGACGCAGGCATCCTGTACGAACCGCTCGTTTGGAGACGGGTTCATGATTCTAATATGAGCGAGCAGTTCCCCTTCGAAAATTATCAGGAGTTCATAGCAACTTTTGAGCATTTATACCGTAATAGGTGGGTAGAGAAAAGACATTTACGGGCAGCCAGGAGCGTGGCTTACTTCAAAATGGCCATTCTCCATGAGAAGAAAGGCGAACTGCCCAGAGCAAGAAGGAGTTACCTAAGATCGATCAGGCAGAGATGGTTCCACGTCGACTCCTATATTGGTTTAATCAAGACTTTTATTGTATAACGTATGGCTAGTGTCAGTAATTAATGACAGGCCTATTATCGAGAGTTGGTTAATTTTATGCGGATGAACAAGGTGTTGTTATTTAATCCAAGGTCTGCTAAAACCAAGCCGCGTATTCCAAATTCAATTTTGGCCATCGCGGCGGCGATAGAAGGTCATTATCCCTATGCCATTGTTGATGGAAACATGGAACAGGATCCCTGGCCAAAAATTTTTGAGTACTTGTCGCGCGGCGATTTCAAATATTTTGGACTCACCAGTATGCCGGGGCCACAATTGCAGCAGGCCATTCCTTATTCAAAAAAAGTGCGGGAGCTTTTTCCAGGTATTAAAATTATCTGGGGAGGATATTTTGCTTCTAACCAACCACGCGTAGTTTTAGATTCTGGCTACGTTGATTTTATTATTAATGGTCCTGGCGACAAGAGTTTCCCTGCGTTGCTCGATGCTTTGGAGAACAGCAAGCCTTATGAATTAATCCCGAACCTGATTTATAAGTCCGGCATCGATATTATCAAGACTCGCAAGGACGAATTATATGATCAGGATCAATTGCCTTCGCTGCCGTATGAAGTGTTGAATAATTTCTATCCCATCAAGCGATACCTTGGAAAGACCTACCTGGGTACAAAGACCATTGCATATCACTCCAGTGTTGGTTGTCCTTTCAAGTGTTCATTTTGTGCAGTCGTACCTATTTATAATGGCAGATGGAAAGGTAAATCCGCGGAAAATATTTATAGGGATATAAAATATCTAAAAGAAACCTTCGGCGGTAATGCTATCGAATTTCACGACAATAATTTTTTTGTTTCGGAGAAGCGCGTGATTGAATTTTCGAAATTGATTAAGCCGGAAAAAATGATCTGGTGGGGTGAAGGAAGAATAGATACAATTGATAAGTACGATGACAGTACGCTTGCCCAGATGCGCGAAGCAGGTTGTAAGATGATTTTTTTTGGCGCAGAGACGGGCAATGATGATATCCTCAAAAGGATGAATAAAGGTGGATTGCAGAGCGGTGATCAAATCAGGAAATTCGCTGCAAGAATGGCGAAGTTTGATATTATTCCAGAATATTCCTTCGTGTTGGGTACTCCGGCGGACACTGAGGAGCAAGTGATGAAACAGATCGATGAGGATATTAAGTTTATCAGGGAAATCAAATCTATCAACCCATCCACTGAGATCATCATTTATGTATACAGTCCGGTTCCAACTGAAGGATCCGAAATGTATAATAGTGTATTACAAACAGGTTTCAGGTTCCCTGAACACCTTGAAGACTGGATCAGTCCTGAATGGTCGGAATTTGATCTGAGAAAAAATCCATTGACGCCTTGGTTGACTCCGGAAATGATCAATAAAATAAAAGATTTTGAAGTGGTGCTGAATGGATATTATCCAACCGTTGCAGATATACGACTCACCGGTATGAAGAGAAAATTGATTCGATCCCTTGCCGGGATACGATACAAAACCGGTGTGTATAGAAAGCCGTATGAATTGAAAGCATTACAAATATTGTGGAAATACCGCCAACCCGAAATCGAAGGATTTTGAAAATTATTTGAATGAGTACACTCGTGAAATACGTGGTTGGGCATACTTATAAGCCATTGTTGGAAAAATATCTTTCCAGGAAAAGAACGTATCGATATAATGGTTTTAGGTTGGAAATCCCACCAGAGGTATTTCACCCCGGTTTCTTTTTTAGCACCCGGTTTCTTATGCGTCATCTTGCTCAATTCAGGTTACAAAACAAATCATTCCTTGAATTGGGCGCGGGGAGTGGGTTGATTGCTATTCATGCGGCGAAAGAGGGTGCGCAGGTAACTGCAACAGATATCAATCGAACGGCCGTAAAATACCTGGACATAAACGCGCGAGCCAATAGAATGAACTTAGATATTCTTCATTCAGATCTGTTTGAAGATTTGCCAGTTCAACAGTTTGACTTTATCATTTTAAATCCCCCCTATTATAAAAGAGATGCTAAGGACGAAAAAGACCTTGCTTGGTGCTGTGGAAGCAATGGTGAATATTTTGAAAGGTTATTTGCAGGAATTGGAAATTATATGCATGCAGATTCAGAAGTGCTAATGGTGCTCTGTGACGGGTGCGACTTGCAAATGATTCAGCAAATGGCGAATACCCAAGGTTTTAAAATGGAATGTGCAATTAGTAAGAAGAACTTTATTGAAACAAACTATATTTTTAAAATACGCAGGGAACGGGTTCGGGTGAATCGTGATGAGTTAATCGGCGATCAGTTATCAAGATTTAACACGAGGGATTTTGAACAACTTTATATTGATTTGAGGCGAAAGGAAAATAGGATCTATTCCGATGAGGAACTTCTCAATCTTCCTCACCTTGATACCGCGCATCCACATGCGAGAGAATGGAGAATCCGGAAAGCCTCTGCCGACAGATTAATTTCTTTCCTCAAAACCTCCGGGAAAGATTTAAATATTCTTGAGGTGGGTTGCGGTAACGGATGGCTCAGTAAAAAACTTGCAAGCATTCCGGGCAGTCGGGTTGTTGGAATAGACGTCAATCAAATTGAGCTTGAGCAGGCTAAAAGAGTTTTCGGAGAAGTGAAAAATCTGAACTTCCGTCACGGTCTTCCTTCTAATGAAATTTCGGGAGATGAATACTTTGATGTAATTGTATTTGCTGCATCGATTCAATATTTTAAGGATTTTGGCGAGATCATCCGCTTTGCGTTACGGCATTTGAATGCGAACGGTCAAATCCATATAATGGACACTTGTTTTTACAGCGAAGGTGAAATTGAAGATGCAAGGAAAAGAAGTGCTGAATATTTTGCGAAAATGGGATTGCCAGCAATGGCGGAATTTTATTTTCATCATTCCATTAGTTCATTGAGGCAATTCAACTATTCCAAACTTTTTGATCCAAAAACAAAAATGAATAAGATATTTAACAGAGGCCAGATATTTCCGTGGATCGTCATCAAACAAGATCAGTAAATGTTTGCGCAGTCACTATATCATACCTATAAGCGTTATCGCAGTTTGCAAACTAGTCGCATCAGCGCATTGCCAATCGTTATTCTTATGCCGCATAGTGCGTGTAACTGCAGGTGTGTGATGTGCGATATCTGGAAAGACAATAAGAATCTCAAGCAATTAAATGAATCCGACATCACTGGATTGCTGGATGCT
>Ga0157378_10006796_pt1 | contig 9979 bp, 11 predicted proteins | sample M65metaG_FD_115309 | JGI IMG/M metagenome (GOLD analysis project Ga0157378, IMG submission 115309) | Miscanthus rhizosphere microbial communities from Kellogg Biological Station, Michigan, USA - M6-5 metaG | ecosystem: Host-associated > Plants > Roots > Rhizosphere > Soil | place: USA: Michigan... | reverse complement strand
TGCAGAACCATGGCATTTTCGATCGCGGCATCAGTGAGAATTTGTCCGAGTTTGATGTTGCGCCTGTCAAGATCGAGGAGCGCCGGGGCCGAGCGGCGCGCCACATCAATCCATATGGGATGCCCGGATGGCGCCAAGGCTGAGTGTCCCACCGAGAGTCCGAGCGCTTCACCGACGACCTGAGATGTTGCTGCGGTTCCGAGAAACTGGCAGCCGCCTCCGGGAGTTGCACATGCGCGGCAACCAATCTCAGCCGCTTCGGACAATGTGATCAAGCCATGGGCGAACCGCGCACCGATTGTCTGCGAACGTCCGGCATCCTCGCCTTTTTCAGGAAGCAGCGTGACGCCGCCTGGAACAAGTACGCACGGCAACTCGCGGCTGCCGGCAAGTGCCATCATCATCGCAGGCAAGCCTTTGTCGCAGGTGGCAACGCCAAGCACCCCACGCCGAGTGGGCAGTGAGCGGATCAGGCGGCGAAATACGATGGCCGCGTCGTTCCGAAACGGCAGGCTGTCGAACATTGCGGTCGTACCCTGCGATCTGCCATCGCAGGGATCGCTGCACGCCGCAGCAAAAGGAATGGCGCCTGCTGATTTGAACACCTGCGCTGCAGCCTCGAGCAGTAACCCAATTTCCCAGTGACCTGTGTGGTATCCCAAGGCAATCGGCGTGCCGTCCCGGTCGCGGATTCCGCCATGCGTCGACAGCATGAGAAATTCCTTGCCACCTAACTCCGACGCTTTCCATCCCATGCCGGCATTCTGACTCCATCCGAAAAGATTTCCGGAGGGCTCAGTCTGCAGTTGTTCGGGGGTAAGCGGTAGCGTGCCCGCCGGCCCTTTTGCCCGGCTGTGAATCTCGAAGAGTTGCGCATTGTCAGAGTCGAACGGATTCCGTCCCATGGTTGCCACAAGCATAGCAGCCGTCGTGGGTTAGAATCAGAGGAGCCCTTTAGCCCGGGCGGTTAGCTCAGTTGGTTAGAGCGTCTCGCTTACACCGAGAAGGCCGCAGGTTCGAGTCCTGCACTGCCCACCATTTTCCTGCACTGCCAACCATTTCAGCCCTAGAGTTACTGCCCATAGTACCGGCATCGAGCGAAGAGGCGAGCCCGCGAGTGGCCCCCCAGTTGGACATTCGCCGTGTTGCGGTCCAAAGACAGGGCGAACCTGTGCCGTCGCCGGTGACCACATATGCTTTCCCAGCCTGCGAAGCTCTCCCTGGTAATGGCAAAGCACCGACAACGCGGGCCACCGACTGGCGTTATCAGCCAGCAACAGATTTTTCAAAAACCGCGGCCAGTTATTTCTTGAGCTTGTATTCGCCGCAACGACATGCATCCACAAACTTAAACGACGCTTGTGTGTTGTCGGCTAAGCGTCGGTAATACCACGTTTCTGATGGGACTGTGGTTCCAGAACCAGCATGAGGCGTAATTGCATCTGGAGGGCCATAGACGATATAGACGTGTCTGCGATCCGTCTTCCACCCAGGACTACGAGCAGCAAAGTGCTCGTTGGCAAAAGCCAGGCGACGATAATGTTCTTCTTTGAACGAATTGTGGCCGGCGCCTGGCGTGGGATTGCGGCGTTCCCAAAATTCTCTTATGAACCCGTCCCGGGCATTGCCGTTCTCAAGCATCAGGAAATCCGTGCGCTCCTGATCCGTTACAATCCACCGAACGTCCTCGTTCAACCATCTAGAGTACTCGGCGCCGAGCTGCGACTGCGCGGCTTCGCCGAAGGTACAGATGGACAAGCCAAAGATCACAAACAAGAGCACATTCCTTTGACCCACCATCCCACGGGCCATCAATCACTCCTCAAAGTAAGGATCGTAAACAGTTGGATGCCATCTCACAAAGCCCGAGTGGGGTACCTGTTCGCACCCCTCAATCATCGATACAAAAGGCCAATGTCAGGACGCGCTCTCGCTCGGATAGTTGAAGAAGAGCTGATTGCCGTCTGGATCGTCAACTACTAAGAGCCGGTAGCCCCAAGAACCCTCCTTCACCGAAACGCCCTTGGCCTCGAATTCCGCGCGCAGCGCGTCCAACGCGGCGATTGCGCCGTCGCGTGTAGCGGGCTCGACGTTCAGCGAAATGAACATCAGCCCCTTCCCAACCTTCTCCGGCCACGTGTTGGCTAGGATGAGGGCGCAACCTTGCCGATCCACCTGCGCGACCCCGTCCTCATCGTAGCGCCAGGGGCAAGTGAAGCCGAGCCGATCAACGTAAAAAAGGAGCGAGGATTGAACGTCAGAAACGTGAAGGACGGGGCGCGCGAACCAGTCTGTCATAGCGTGTGACCTCGAATAGAATAAGCTGTAACTTGCCAGAATAAGGTACCCATCTCGCAGCTATGGTAATCACGGTTGTGAACGATTGGACTCAGGCGATTCCGGGTGTTCCCCTAATCTGCGGAAGAACTCGTCAACGTCGAAAGGGAAGCCTTTCCTCTGCTCTCCTCCTATCCATGCCATCGGAATCTTCGCGAGCACAACCAGGAGGGCTTTGTGGATTTCGTCTCGATCGATCATGGAGAGAGCTTGTCAGGAGCAAAATAGGTCAATAGGGTCAACATGCTGATTCGGTAGAAGACTGCCGCAACGTTCGCTCGTGGGGTACAGACACACGCCATCAATTCCAAGCCGATTGCGGCCGGCTGACCGGGCCGTTGTGCCTCAATTTCACATTGAACTTGCCAAACAGCTTTGAGATCTTCAGCGTCAACTTCTGGGACCGGTTCTCCCGGCTTTCCTCCGAACGTCCGCGGTTGTGGGATTGCCCGCGTCAACCATCCGTTGCAGCGCTTCGTCTGCAGCCCGAAAGAATTTCTCATCCATGGTCCGACCCCCTGAATCCGTGCTGAAGTTGCCTCAACTGGTCTGCCCAAAGTAAGAATCGCACCGAGGCCCTAGTTCCGGAAGAGGCGTTGCCAAAAAGGGGCCTGTCAAGCTTGACAGTTCCCTAGGGAGGGCGTGGCCAGGTATGCTGCAACAGTTCCTGAGCAAAAAGTGCAAGGAAAACTGCCCGACCCTGCCTCCAGTGATCGGGCAGTTTTTTAATTTAAATCGCAATCAGGTCTCCCTCCAAGGGATCCCCATCACCAAGAAGCTTTCCCGCCGGTTAGAAATTTCCATTCTTCCGATCTCCCTGTACGATGATTCCCAAGTGGTCAAGGAATCCTCATGCTCAAGCTCTTTCGTCTGGCTGCCCTGACAGTGCTCGCAAGTGCGATCGCGAGCCCGAATCCCATGCACGCGCAATCAGACCCAAATGCATTTCGCGTGGTCATCGCCGGTTTGGTGCACGGTCATGTCTCTGGCTTTTTGTCCGCGGCCGCAAAGCGACCCGACATCCAGATCGTCGGTATCGCTGAGCCCGACCAGCGACTTGCTAAACGCTATGCGGACGAGTTCAAGCTCGAATCGACCTTGCTCTACACCGATCTCGAGCAAATGCTAGAAGCCGTCAAGCCCCAGGCGGTTCTCGCCTACACCGACACGAGGGAGCATCGGCGGGTGGTCGAAATCGCGGCTCGGCACCGTCTTCCGGTCATGATGGAGAAGCCGCTAGCGATATCGGTGGAGGATGCACTGGCCATCAAGCATGCCTCTGATGCAGCCAATATACCGGTCCTCGTGAACTATGAAACCACCTGGTATCCAAGCAATAACACCGTCTTTAAACTGCTGCGGGATGGTGCTCTAGGCCCCATTCGCAAAGTCGTCGTTCACGATGGTCACAACGGACCGAAGGAGATCGGAGTTCAACCCGAGTTTTTTGACTGGCTAACCGACCCTAACCGGAACGGCGCGGGTGCGTTGTTCGATTTCGGCTGTTATGGAGCCGACCTCATGACATGGCTTATGCACGGGGAATCTCCCACCACCGTGACTGCCGTGCTCCAGCAGTTGAAGCCACAAATCTATCCTCGCGTTGACGACGAAGCAACCATCGTCGTCACTTATCCAAAGGCTCAGGCGATTCTGCAGGCGTCCTGGAACTGGCCCTTTGGGCGAAAAGACATGGAAGTCTATGGCGAAACCGGCCAAGCTATCACGGTCGGTCGCGACCGTCTCCGAGTACGCCGAAAAGAGGACAGGGAGGAGCATTTGGAAGTGGCCCCGTCGCTCCCCAGCCCCTACGATGATCCCATCTCTTACTTGATTGCGGTCGTGTCAGGAAAGATTAAGCCTGACGGATTGTCAGCACTCGACACCAATATCACCGTGGTGCGCATCTTGTCCGCCGCCCGCGAGTCCGCTCGAACTGGTAAGTCCGTCCCACTTCCTTAACGTTGTGTGATGCTCTTCGGAGCAAGCCCTCTGAAAGAACGCTTTAGCGCCTGAGTTGGATAAACTCTTCCACTTCCGTCGAGGTTGGCATCGATGGTTGCGCGCCGTATCGAGAGACAGAAATACCCGCCACTGCGCAGGCGTATCGCGCACTCTCCAGGCTGGATTGCCCGCGCAGCAATGCCACGGCAAAGGCGGCGTTGAACGCATCCCCAGCTGCGGTCGAATCCACGGCATTGATCAGAAATGCGGGAATAAATTGCTTCTCGTGATCCCGTTCTGCAACCAAACAACCTCGTGCTCCAAGTTTTAAAAGCACATTGCGCGCGCCCAATGTGAGGAGCTGGTCGGCTGCAGCAAAGACCGCAGAGTCTTCATTTCCGTCGACCGCCTGCCGTAAGAGAATCTCGGTTTCACTCTCGTTTGGCGTAAGCCATTCCACCTTGCTAAGCAGGCTCAGTGGCAGATCGCGGGCTGGCGCGGGATCGAGCATCAAAGGGATCTGGTGCTGTTCCGCAAATGTGGCGAGGTATTCCACGGTCTCGAGTGGAATTTCTAATTGCGTCAATAGAAATCCCGCCTGTTTCAAGACCGGAGCCGCTTTTTCTAGCTGCTCCGGTGACAGCAGTCCGTTTGCGCCGGGCACGACAACGATGCTGTTCTCGCCGCCGGCCGAGATGGTAATCAGCGCGACGCCGGAGACGGCATCGACAGTGTTCACCGCGCTCGTATTGACCTTGGCTTCTGCGAGAGCCTGCCGAAGCTGCGGGCCAAACACGTCATGCCCTACGTTCCCGACCATATACGTGGGATGCCCGAGCTTGGCGGCGGCAACCGCCTGATTCGCTCCCTTGCCGCCGTGAAACATCTGAAAGCTTGAGCCAATGATGGTTTCCCCTGGTTTCGGAATGTGGTGCGCTCCCGCGACCAGATCAAGATTGATGCTGCCTACAACGACCAGAGGTTTTGTCATTTCAAGTGGCTCCCGAACATCGGTGCGATGGCGATCAGGCCCAACCCAAGCAGGAAAAACAAGAACATTCCCGGGATCAACTTCCGCGACGAAATGGGCGAATCCTTGAACTCCTTCCAAACAAAGACACCCCATAGGGCGGAAACCATGGTGGCGCCCTGACCAATCGCGTACGAGATCGCTGGCCCGACGATCTGGGCATGGGAGGCAACGAAGTTAAAGACCGCTCCCGTGCACCAAATCACCCCACCCACAATTCCCCAGACATGCCAAGAAACCTTGGCCTCGGCGTATTGCCCCATCGTGACCGGAGCAGTGGAGGTAAGAGGCTTCTTCATCAAAGCGAAGTTGGAGGGAATCGCACAGATTGCCGTACCGAGCGCAAAGAAAAAGGCCACAGAATAGGGGCCCAGCGAGTTCTCGCCCGTGATGGCCTTCGTGACCAGGGGATAGAAACTGCCCATCAATACCCCGCAAGCGATGCTGATCCAAATCCCAAGCGCGCTGAGTTGCTGCCGTTGGATCTCCCGCCGGCGATAGGCGAGAGCGTCCAACACAATGGCGATGATGACCAGGACAACGCCCGTAAAGAGTAAGAATGGTTGGCCCTTTGGCGCAAACCTGTAATTCAGCAGCACGCCGACCACGAGCGCCAGCCCGATGCCTAAAGGAAATGCCACAGCCAATCCGGCGATATCGATCGCGGCCACCAAGAGCAGGTTTGCCACGTTGAATACTGCGCCACCCGCAAGGGCAAAGAGAATATGCCTGGAATCAGCTCGCTGAATGCTGCTCAGGAAGGAAAGCGGGCCTCCGCCCAGGCTTCCGAGCGTCAATCCCCAAAGCAGGCTTCCGACGATGATGCCAATTTCGTAGTCCCAATAGAAGAGTTGAAAGGGATAGCCGGGCGTAAGCTTGATGGTGTTCGCCCAAGAACCCCAGCAAACCATGCTGATCAACATGAAGGTGAGGGCTGCGAAATAGGCCTCAGGTTGGTACATTGCCACCTCATTCCTGCGATGCGCCCGCCATTATACGGAATCGCAAATTTCCCTGACCGCAACCGTCGGATTCACCCAAGCGCGAGTCCGGCGACGGCATGGTTCTATCTGTATTGGTTTCTCACCTGGCAAGTTGTTAGGGCCGCTCACCGCTGATATCTTGTCGTGCTATGTATTATTCCAAGCGCATAGCGGTGTTATTCATCCTCTTTCTGGTGTTGGCCTGCGCGGCAAGCGCGCAAGCCCCATCCTCTCGCCCGGTTATCTTGCATGCCGCGCGATTGCTTGATGTCGAAAGTGGTCGCATGATGATGCCCGGAGAGGTGCTCGTCCGGGGCGACCGAATCGCGGAAGTCGCGCAACACGTGAGCCGACCGGCCGGGGCTGAAGTCATTGACCTTGGGGAGCGCACCTTGCTTCCCGGCTTGATCGACGCACACATTCATCTGTTTCTGCATCCCGGCGCGGAAGATCTCCAGACCGTCATCGAGTCCGTGCCCCAGCGTACGATCATGGCAACCCTGGCGGCTCACGACGACCTGATGGCGGGATTTACCGCCGAACGGGACATGGGGACCGAAGGCGCGGGCTCTGCGGACACGGCTGTGCGCGATGCTATTGACAGCGGAAAAATTCCCGGGCCACGTCTGCGGCTCAGCGGAAACGCGATCAATACCTTGGGCGGACACGAGGACGCCATCGGCTACAACCCTTCCCAGCATGTGCTTCCCAATGCCGACTACGCCAACGATACAGAACAACTGATTGAAGTAATGCGTCAGCAATACAAGGAAGGCGCGGATTTCACGAAGATCTACCAGACCGGGCCAGACCAGATGGTGAATGGCCAACTCTCTACGCCGTATCAGTACACGGAAGCCGAGCTTTCCGCCGCTGTCGAAGAAGCCAAGCGCGTCGGCAAGCGGGTCGCGGTTCACGCGACGGGAGGAATTGGGACGCTCTACGCCGCGCAGGCAGGCGTCGCCTCGATCGATCACGCGTATCAGCTGAGTGAAGAAACCATGCGATTAATGCATGAAAAGGGTATTTTTGCCGTCCCGACATTCACCATTTCCGAGTATTTTGAGGTTCATCCCCTGCGCCCAGGAACGGAAGAACTGGAGAAAGCCTTACTCGACCTGCATGTCCGCGAATTTCGCAAGCAGCTTGCCGCCGGCGTGCCGATCGCGATGGGTTCCGATGTTGGCCCATTTCCTCATGGAACGCAAGCACGGGAATTAGAGCTGATGGTGAACTACGGGATGACCCCACTCGCTGCCTTGCAGGCTGACCTGATCAATGGCGCCAAGTTGCTCGACTGGGAAGGACAAATCGGTCAGCTGAAGCCTGGCTTCCTAGCCGACGTTATCGCCGTGCACGGCAATCCCATTGACGACATCGCAACCTTGAAAAACGTGGATTTCGTCATGAAAGGTGGAGCCGTTTACAGACGCCCATAGCTTGATCATGGCTGCTCCGGATAACTCCTAAACAGCGGCGGCCAAATCTGCGACACTCCGCGAAACAGACGGGCGGTTTTCTCCAGGCGCTTCGTGCCGTCATGAATGGCTATGCGGTGCGGGGTGGCTACATCCCCATAGCCCTCCCACAGGGAAACGCCGGCATACGCTCCATCCTTGCGCAAAATGTAGTAAACCATGTCGATGTACTGTAGGCGCTCCCTGTCGCCGTTGTAATTGCGGGCGATACGCTCGAGGGTGTCCATTCCAGCTTCGAGCGGCGACATTCCGCGCCTCATGTTTTCAATAATCCTGTGTGTGCCTGCCACCTTAATGTTTTCTTCACCGCTGCCGGTGGCGCCGGCAGAACCCACGTCCTGATCGGTGTAGCATCCCGCGCCAATAATCGCTGAGTCTCCCACGCGGCCTGGAATCTTCCAGGCCAGACCGCTCGTTGTAGTACAGCCCGACATCTCCCCTTTTATGTTCAAGACGGAACAATGGGTGGTTCCAGTAGGAGGGGAAACAACGCAGCGAATCGCATCCATGCGTGCCTCTGGGGGAATGCCGATCTGCGCCGCGATTTCATTCATTCGGTCAAGATATTCATGCCAATCGTCGGAATGGGCACGCTCGCGAAGCCGCGAGCGCCAGTCCGGACTGGAGAGCGAAGCTCCCCACCAGTCCGAGTGTGTTTCCTTCCAGAGCAGCCACTCCTTTCTGGATTTATCGGTCAATAGGTTCTCTCGCGGAAAGCCTTGCGCAACGGCGAATCTCTCCGCTCCCTCCCCTACGAGCATCACGTGCCCAGTGCGCAAACGCACCACATTCGACAGCAGGGAAGCGTTTTTGATATTGCGGACGCCGCCGACCGATCCGGCCGTGCGGGTTGGCCCGTGCATGCAGCACGCATCGAGCTCCACGACTCCATCCTCATTGGGATGGCCGCCTAGTCCTACGCTCTCGTCATTGGGATCGTTTTCGGGGCCCTGAACAACCTTCAAGGCCGCGTCGAGGGTGTCGCCGCCACCAGAAAGAAACGAGTAAGCAGGATCGAGATAATTTGAAGCGTTTTCGGCACTGATGATCACGGGAGGCTGAGCTTTGCCTGCCGATTTGTTCTCGTCGGCCACCGCACTCGCGGCATGTACGGCGTTCGGCGCGGAAAGCGCAACGCTACCTGCAAGCACGGACTGAATGAAATCACGGCGACCAATGGGCACTGAAGTTCTCCTTGCCTGAGGGAGGAAGCCTACTTCTTGCCAGGCGAACGCGTCAATACCAGGGGGTGCGGGCGCACGTTTTTCGATTTGCAGGCAAGCCCTCTCAAGCTTTTCCTGCGGCGATTGAATTTAGGATGGCGGGGAATGGGGACCCCGAATCAGCGAAGCAAGCCTAGAATCTTTGAGGTGCGCTCGAGGAGTTTTTGCTGATACGCTGTCAAGCTCATGAATTCCACCCCGTGATGGAAGCCGCTTCGGCGACGCACAACACCACGCATCTCCATTACTTCCGAGTGGTAAGGAAGCTGGAGGCTCATGGCCAAAACCGTGTCCCTGTCCAACTGGCGAGTCAGGATCAGGCACAACCCAGTGGCGCTGAAATCGGAAGCCTCGCCGCTGAAATCGACGTAGCGCTTGCCTTCGAAAACAGTGACTTGAACGGGAATGGTTACACAGTGCCGCTCCGTTCCCCGCTGCGATTGTCGTTTCTGTTCTTTCAACGTTTTGCCTAGGTGTTCGTGCCCAAAAAAGTTCTTGTAGTTGTAATTCTTAGCGGCTTAGGGAAAGGAGTCAATGAAAGAACGACAAACACCCCGCACCAAAGGTAACTTCACTGAGACCACAAAGTCAGCAAGCGGCCAGGCCAGAGAACCCGATGGTTCGAATCTTCGCTGCTTGAGTTGCCTATTTACCTTGTGCCTGAGCGCCTGGCGGGTGTCTGGGTGATATGAATCAACGACCGATGTTCCAGCGGCACGAAACTCAGCTCCCGCGCCGCAAGTAGCGCATTCACTGCCTCTCGTACCTTTGATCGCGGCACGAAGTTCCCAAAGAACGACTCGAGTTCCGGCAAATCTGCAGCGATTACGCAATCCAGATATTTGGATAGCAATGCGGAGAGCGCGGAGTTAACCGATGCGTTCACGCCTTCCGACACTGCATCGGGGGCCCATCGCTGCAGTACGTCCCAGGATGCGCCTTCGCGTTCGTCATAATCGACTCGGGCGATACGCAGCTTCGACC
>Ga0157378_10006794_pt1 | contig 9980 bp, 8 predicted proteins | sample M65metaG_FD_115309 | JGI IMG/M metagenome (GOLD analysis project Ga0157378, IMG submission 115309) | Miscanthus rhizosphere microbial communities from Kellogg Biological Station, Michigan, USA - M6-5 metaG | ecosystem: Host-associated > Plants > Roots > Rhizosphere > Soil | place: USA: Michigan... | reverse complement strand
CGGGGGCCCGCGTAGGGATCGGGAAGCGACCACCCGATCACCCCGTTCCCCACGACGCGCTGCAGCCGGTCGATCGTGACCGGGACGGCCTGTGACGGTGGGAACGGCGCGGCGACGGCGGGCTGCGGATGATCCCGGGCGCCCAGCAGCGCGGAGAGCAGCACGGCCACGAGGATCGCCGCGGACGCGACGGCGCCGACGGCGGCCGCGCGTCCATACCCTCGCGACCCGGTCTTCGCTACCGTGCGCACCATCGGGCGCACGGTAGCAATCCACGAACGCACGGACGGCGACCGGTCGGGGAACGGACGGTGAACGGCGAGGGCCCGGCCGTCACCGGCCGGGCCCTCCCCCACCTCCTCGATCGAGCGCCTCGGTCAGGTCGCCGCAGCGTCCCGACAGTAGCTCGTACCGGTGAAGCTGGTTCCGCCGATCGCCCCGGATGGGATCGGTGCGATCCCGTCACGCTTCAGCGTGCCGACGATCTCCGTCCGGTAGTTCACCCCGGTCAAGGGGTTCACCACCGAGTCGGTGCGACACAGGAACCCCTTGTTCGGGGACAGGTAGTCGAGCGTCGCCACCTGACGCGCGGTCAACCCGCAGTCCACCGTCCACGTGTTCTGGTCGTTGAGGTCGACCCCCGTGACGGTGGTCCCGTCGCGGCCGGTGCAGCTGCTCGAGGGCAGCGGGTTGGGGAGCAGGAAGTAGTCGTAGCGGTACGACCCCATCGGGTACGCGTTGGGACCGCTGACCTGCGCCATCGACTTGATGGTCGGCTTGATGCCGTTGACCGATCCGAGCACCCCAGCGCAGGTGCCGACGCTCCCCCGATTCTGCACGAACCGCAGGAACGCGTACGGGAACAAGGCCGTCGACTGGAACGACTTCTTCGTCCCCTGCTGGTTGCAGATGGGACGAGCCTGGTTCTCCACCAGCACGTGCTCGCCGTTCGAAGGGTCGCCGTCCTTGTACTTGGCCGGGACGCAGTTCTGCAACGCGCTGGCGTCCGTGTAGGTGGCGGCGTTCGCGGGGTCGATCTTCTGGAGGAAGTCCTTCCCCGAGCCCGATCCAGCCTGCGTGGCGAAGATGTCGATCGTCCCCGCCCCCAGAGCGCCGATCGCCGCTCCGATCGAGTTCACCTTCGTCGCGGACCAGTTGATCAGGCAGCTCCCAGTGCCCGTTCCGATGAACGCGCCCTTGAGTCTCGGGAGCGTGGCGTTCGGAGTCGGGACACCGGCCTTGGTGTGCGCGACCAGCTTGTTGTTCCGTCCGACCCAGTACGCCGCGCCATCACGTCCGTAGGCGACGCCGTACGCCGTGAAGCCGGCCACGGAGTAGGTCTGCTTGGACGATGCGCGCCCGAAGTCCGAGGACAGAGCAGGGTTCCCCTGGGTGTATTGGGTCAACACCTTGGTGCCGCTGCCGGAGCCCACCGGGTACGCCTGCACCGCCCGGTCGTGGTAGAGGTTCCCCCTCACGACGATGTTCCCGCTGTACGGCAGCACACCCGGATCGCCGGGAGTGATCCCTCCGGTGTCGTTCGGGTCGAAGCAGAGCTGTTGGTAATTGCTGAACGCCGTGCCTGCCGAGGGGATGATCGCGCAACCGACCGCCTCGTTGTACACCTGATCGAGATCGTTCTGAACCTCGTACAACGTGTCCGAACCGACGCCGGTGATCGTCTGCGACACGCGAGTGGTATCGACGTTCACCGCCAACGCGACACCGCTCGATCCGGCGACGAGTGCGACGGCGATGCCCGTGCCGGCGACCGCGCGGAGCAACGACTTCCGCATGCGGACTTCCCCCTTTCGACCGCCGGATCCTGCGTCCGGCACGGCGTCAGCCTTGCAGTCGAACCCGTCCTGATGGCGGCCCGCGAGGGAACGAACGATGAACGCGAGGGAACGGGAAAGCGGAGCCGCCGTGCTCAGAGGGTTGCCGGAAGGAGGCGCGCCATCATCGCGAAGATGGCCCACAGGAGGGCAACGGCGATGGGGGTCATCAGGAGACGCGCGGCGCGTGGAGAGATGCGGCGGCTGTACCAGACGCCGGCAACGCCGGCCGCGGCCAGCACCTCCAGCCAGAACAGGAGCGGAGCCGCGGCCCCCGGCTCCCCCGTCAGCCCCGTCTGATCCTGGGGAACGACCGGCGCGATGGCCGCAGGCCCGGGCGCGGGAGCTGTGGTGAGCTTCGCGACGACGACGAGCCGACCCGACGCCCGATAGGCAGGCGTTGACGTCACGAGCGTCAGCTGGTTCGTCGTCGAGCCACCGATCACGTCGGCCTGGCCAGGCATGACCGAGCCGACGGACGCGACCGTATAGGTGAAGGCGCCCTGCCCGGTGGCGACCTCCACGGTATCCCCGGGTTGGAGGATGCCGATCGAGTGGAAAGGGCCACCGAACGCCGAGCGGCGCCCGGCGATGACGCTATTGCCCGCGCGTCCGGGGAGAGGACTGCCGGGGTAATGGCCCGGCCCTCGCGTGAGTTCCGAGGCCGAGGTCCCTTCCACGACGATCTGTTGCACACCGATCGAGGGGATGGAGAGCAGGGCCACGGGTTGGCCCGGAGCGGGCTGCCAGTTGGGGACGCTCGCAGGACCCTGTTGCGTCAGCGACCGGAACTCAGGAAGGAGCAGTCGCTGGCTCCGGATCTCGGTGATCCGGGAGGCGCCGAAGAGGTAGAGCAGGAACAGCCCGATGAACGCGGCGACCCCGACGGCCGCGATTCCCATGATCCGACGAACCCTCCGCCCCGTACGAGCGTGAGCTTCCGGCGCGGGGGGCTGCTCGAGAGCGGTGAGATCGATCGTGGTCGGTTCCTCCATCGTTCTCATCCTGCGCCCCCTTCCGGCGAGCGATGGCGGCCACCGTACGGGACGGCAGCGCGCAATCGCGAGCCGAACCCCCGGTACCAACCGTCGGAGGAGCTGAGGAGGAACGCTATGCCGATCAGGAGGCAAAGCCCGCCGAAGACGAGGAGCGCCGGGAGGATCAGTCGGGAGGAGGCGGCGATCAGCTGGGTGGGCGGTGGCGGTGGCGCCGCGTAGATCGCGAGCTGCGTCGGCGCCGGACTGGTTGAACCGCCGGTCGGTGACGGAGCCGATGGAACCGGCTGTGGCGGGACCGATGGAGCGGGAGCCGGAGCGACGCTCGGGGGTGGCGTGTTCGGCGGCGGTGGCGGGGAGGGCGGCGGTGGCGGGGAGGGCGGCGATGGCGGGCTGGGTGGCGCCTTCATGATCTGCCCAGCGAGGGTCTTGGTCTGTGCACGGAGCGCCGCCGGGAGGGGCACGTAGCCCTCCGGGAGCGATCCCTGCCCGGGCCCGGCGGCGAAGGTGAGCAACGCCGAGATCGCAGCGACCTTCTCCGCCGTCGGAGGGTTCTTCGTTGATCGGGCGCCGTGCGGGATCGCCGCGTAGCTGATCGTCGGGATCGGCCATGCGCTCGGGTCCTCGCGGCCGTAGCTGGGCCGGAGCAAGCCGAGGTCGTCACGCACCATGTGGTGGATGCCATGAGCGATCGTCTGACTCGTGGCCTTGACCACCTTCCCGTCCGGGTACTTGATGCGGACCGCCGGGAGTTGGTAGCTGGATGCCCAGGAGGAATCGACGTATCCGATCCAGCCGTAGGTCGACGTGGAGATGACATCGCCGTCGCCCCGCGCGATGATCCGCGCCTCACCGCGAGCGCCCGTCACGAGGTCGATCTGACCGAGCGAAGGCAGGATGTCGGTCGGTCCCGAGGCGAACGGATTCGGCGTGCTCCTCCTTCCTCCGGCGATCCAGGTGTTGCGCGCGTTCGCCCACATCCAGCTCGTCATCGCGAGGGTGTCTTCGTTGGCCTCTCCCCGGCCGACGGTCGCGATGAACGTCGGGAAGGCGACCCCGGGATTCAGTCGATGGATCTCCTTGTCCAGGTACCACTGCGTGAGCTGGCCCGTGAAGATCTTCGCGAGCAACGTCGGCGTCAGCGTCAGGGTGGACACCTGGCGCCCCGTCCGTTGATCGAACACGCGGTACGCGAAGACCAGACCCGACGCTGCGACCGGTGCGTAGGCAACCGTCCCCCCCGCGGTCTTGAGCGCCGCCCGTTGGGACGCGTCCATCGGCCCCGGCACCACCGCGAGGTCGACCCCGGAGAGACCTCCCTGGATGTAATCGTTCAGGGAGGTCGCGGCAGGCTGGAGCGTGTAATCGAGGGAGATGTTCTGGGGAGCAGCGCACACCTTGACCGACCAATCGAACTCCACGAGGCGGAAGCCTGCTGAGCCGCCCTCGGCGGTGAGAGGGGATCCGTCGGCAGGGCACGCGAGCGGCGGAGTCGCGAACGAGATCGGCACTTCCGACATCGTCGTGAGGTGGAACGGGTCGGTGCCGACGAAGAGCGAACAGGGGTTCCGATAATCACACGTGATCGTCTTGCCGACGATCGGATCGAGGTTCGGCTTGACGTTGATCAGACCGATCGCTACCTGCGCGACCGCGCTCCCGGATCCGGTCTTGTCACTCAGACCGAGGGTCTCGATGCCGGGACACGCGTCCCCGCAGGTACTCGTGTAACCCGGTTGGGCGCACTGCGAGCCTGGGTCCGTCGCGCCGCGCACGCATTCGCGGAGGTAGAGCACGGAACCTCGGGGCAGGTGGGACCACGTGACGTTGACGAACTGCCCGTCGCCCGTGAAGTCGAGCAGGCCGGCCCGCGGCTGGATCTTGACGACGGGTCGCTGGGCACCTTCGGCCGCGAGCGGTACACAGATCAGCAGAAGCAGTGCGCAGGCGCAGACGATCCGGGGAACCGATCTCCTGGGGGCGCGCAGCATCAGCCAGCCAAGGGTCCGACCCCCCGGCACCCGTCGTCAACGGTCGATGGCTGCGTCGAGCCACCTTTCCACACAACGACCCTGCCTGTTCACCGTGCGTTCACCCAACGCTTCGAAGCTGTCTCGCGCGGGCACCATTCGCCCGACCATCAAGGCAGATGCAGACGACCGAGGAACGTCCCCAGGCCGGCATCCCCGCACGCCGAAAGGTCGTGGTCGTCCGCACGCCCTCCGACCGGGTCTTCAGACGACTAGCGTCATCCGCCGGAGCACTGACGCTGGTGATCCTCGTGCTGATCGGGTTGTTCCTGTTCTTCAAGGGCCTGCCCGCGATCAAGGATCAGGGGCTGGCGTTCTTCACGACGCAGGTCTGGAACCCGCCTCCGCGCGGCAACGAGTTCGGCGTGGCAGCGATCCTCTACTGGACGGTCGTGGTCGCGTTGATCGCGCTGGTGATCGCCGTGCCGGTATCGATCGCGGCGGCTCTGTTCGTCACGGAGTTCGCCCCGAGGCGTGTACGACGTCCCCTGACGTCGCTGATCGATCTGCTCGCAGCCGTTCCTTCGCTGATCTACGGGATGTGGGGCGCCGCGTACCTTCGTCCTCGCATGGTTGGCATCTCCGAGTGGCTCGGCAAGTATCTGGGCTTCCTTCCGATCTTCAAGCCGACCACGGCCTTCCCGATCTACGGCCCGTCCGCTTTCGTTGCTGGTGTCGTCGTCTCCTTGATGGTCGTTCCGATCGTCACGTCCGTGGTTCGGGAGGTGTTCACGCAGGTGCCGCCCGGTGAGAAGGAGGGCGCGCTCGCCCTCGGTGGAACCCGCTGGGGGATGGTGCGGGCGGTGGTCCTTCCCTTCGGCCGCGGAGGGATCATCGGTGGATCGATGCTGGGTCTCGGACGGGCCCTCGGCGAGACGATCGCGATCCTCCTCATCGTCAGTCCGCTCTTCCAGATCCGCGCGAACATCATCGAGGCAGGTGCGATCCCCGTGGCGCCGCTGATCGCCAACAGCTTCGGAGAATCGAGCGGGATCGCCCTCTCCGCATTGCTCGCGGCAGGATTCGTCTTGTTCGTGGTGACGCTCCTCGTCAACGTCGGCGCCTCGGCCGTGATCCAGCGCTCCCGCTCCGGCAGCGGGGTCGAGATCTGATGCGCACAGCTCCGCCGCCGCTCGCCGTCGTGGCCGAGGTCAGCGAGCCGATCAGGATCCGGCCGCGCTCGTTCCACCCGCGTGATCTCGCGACCGTGGTCGGGTGCGCGGCGGCATCGCTCGCCCTGACGTGGCTGGCGTACTCGCAGATCCTTCCCTTCCAGGGGCTGCCGGGGTTCCTCGTGATGTGGGCATCGTTCGACTTCCTCATCTATTACGTAGCGGTCCGCGAGACCCAAGGCCCCGTCGTCGCGCGGGATCGCACGATGGCCGCGATCGTGTCGGTGGTCGCGATCGCGATCGTGATCCCCCTCATCCTGATCCTCGGCTACGTCACCCTGAAAGGCTTGCGGTTCCTCCGGGTCGTCTTCTTCTCGACCACGATGGCGTCCGTCGGGCCGGAGGCGCCGTCGACCCAGACCGGCGGCCTCCAGGCGATCGTCGGCACCTTCGAACAGGTCGGGATCGCGATGGTGATCAGCGTCCCGCTCGGGATCCTCACGGCGGTCTATCTGAACGAGGTGAAAGGGCGGCTCGCGCGCCCGACCCGGATCTTCGTCGACGCGATGAGCGGGGTCCCGTCCATCGTCGCCGGACTCTTCATCTACACCGTCCTCGTCGCCAACGGCGCGGGGTTCTCCGGTTTCGCGGCAGCGCTCGCACTGTCGGTGCTGATGCTTCCCACCGTGACCCGAACCTGCGAGGTCGTCCTCCGACTGGTGCCGGACGGCCTCCGAGAAGCCTCGCTCGCGATGGGCGCGCCCGAATGGCGCACGACCTGGGGCGTGATCCTGCCCACCGCGCGGACCGGGATCATCACGGCGATGATCCTCGGCGTGGCGCGCGTCGTCGGCGAAACGGCGCCTCTCATCATGACCGCGTTCGGGAGCGCCACGTTGAACGTGAACCCCTTCTCGGGACCGCAGGCGGCTCTCTCCTTGTCGTCCTTCCAATTGTTCGGCTCATCACAGACCGCCGACGTCGAGCGCGCCTGGGTGTTCGCGTTCGTCCTGCTCGCGATCGTACTCATCCTCTTCGTCGCCGCTCGCCTCCAGGGCGAGCGGCGACGAGGCTGACCACGGAGATCGAACGGAGGCCCTGACGGCGATGGTGCAGACCCGCGATCGGCTGGACGAAGCGCTTGGCGATGCGAGCGCCCCGGCCACGCTCAGCGCGCACGATGTCCACGCGTGGTTCGGCGACCACCACGTCTTGGGTGGGATCAGCTTGGAGATGCAGGCGAACTCGATCACGGCCTTGATCGGTCCATCCGGCTGCGGGAAGTCTACGTTCCTCCGGATCCTGAACCGGATGCACGAGCTCGTGCCGGAGGCATCCCTCGCCGGCGCCATCGAGCTCAACGACCGCGACATCTATGGTTCCGACGTTCGGGCCACCGATGTCCGCCGCCGCATCGGGATGGTCTTCCAGAAGCCGAATCCGTTCCCGGCTATGACGGTCGCGGGGAACGTCCTTTCCGGTCTGAAGCTCTGCGGGATGAAGACCGATGATCCGGACGACGTCGTCGAGCACTGCCTCGAGCGAGCGGGACTCTGGAACGAGGTGAAGAGCCGCCTGGATCAACCGGGCGGAGCGCTCTCGGGTGGACAGCAGCAGCGACTCTGCATCGCCCGTTCGCTCGCGGTGGAACCCCAAGTCCTGCTGATGGATGAGCCCTGCTCGGCCCTCGATCCCACCTCGACGCTCCGCATCGAGGAGACCATGCACGACCTCGTCAAGACGATCACCATCGTGATCGTCACGCACAACATGCAGCAAGCGGCGCGGATCTCCGATCGTTGCGCGTTCTTCAACGTGGACGAGGGCTCGCCGGGTGGGATCGTCGAGATCGGGGCGACCGAGACGATCTTCACGAACCCCACCGATCCCCGCACCGCGGACTACGTGCAAGGAAGGTTCGGATGAAGCGGCGTCGGATCGCCAGGGTGTCGGCGTTCGTCACGTCGTTCCTCCTCGCGATCGGCATGCAGCTGGCGACGCTGTCGCCCGCGCGTGCCGACGGTCCCGCGATCCTCGGTGCCGGTTCGACATGGTCACAGATCGCGATCGATCAGTGGCGAGCCGACGTCTACCGGTACGGACTCCAGGTGAATTATCAGGGTGTCGGATCGACGACGGGTCGGCAGTTCTTCGCCGCAGGGACGGTCGACTTCGGAGCGTCCGAGATCCCGTTCCAGATCCCCCCGGATCCGCCGGTCCAGCGGTCCTTCTCGTACCTGCCGGACGTCGCGGGCGGAACCTCCATGATGTACAACCTCCAGGATCCGTCCGGCCAGCAGATCCGAGACCTGCGGCTCACGCCGGCAACGATCGCCGGGATCTTCACCGGCAAGATCACGAGCTGGTCGGATCATCGGATCCAGGCGGACTATGGGAAGCCGTTGCCGAACATCCCGATACGGGTTCTGGTCCGATCGGATGGCTCGGGCACATCGGCCCAATTCTCCGCGTACATCGCTGCCACCGACGGAGCCGCGTGGCGGAGCTTCTTGAGCGCGTGCCACCAGTCGTACCAGTCGTACACGTCGTTCTGGCCCTACGGTCAACCCGGATGCCTGCAAGCCGCGATCGGACAGCGCGGCTCCGACGGGATCGCCAACTACGTCGCCAACCCTGGCTTGGGTAACGGAGCGATCGGCTATCTGGAGGCGGCCTACGCGGTCAGTCGAAACTTCCCGGTGGTGGCCGTCAAGAACGTGAGCGGTAACTTCACGTTGCCGACGGCCGCGAACGTCGCGATCGCTCTGCAACACGCGAAACTGCATCCAGACTCCACGCAGGACCTATCGGGTGTCTATACGGCCCCGGAGCACTGGGCGTACCCCATCTCTTCGTACTCGTATCTGATCGTGCCGACCGACGCGAGCATCTCGGACGCCAAGGGAAGCGTCTTAGGCCAGTTCATCATCTACCTCGCGTGCACGGGCCAACAGGCCGCGGCGAGGCTCGGCTACTCACCCATGCCGAAGCAGCTCGTCGGGTTCGCGTTCGATGCGGAGCGGCGGATCCCCGGCGCGCCCGCTCCTCCTCCGATCGACGCAGCACATTGCCAGAACCCCACGATCACCGGGGCGTTCCAGAGCGCAGGGGGCAACAGCCTGGCGGGCTCGGTGCCGTGGGCACCGTACAGCGGCGGGACCGGCGGGGGGGGTGGCGGTTCGACGGGAGGCTCCGGAGGATCAACCTCGGGTGGCACCAGCGGAAGCGGAGGCGGAGGGACGGGTGGATCCGGATCGACGGGCGGCGTCTCCGGATCCGGACCTGGCTCCACATCCGGGTCGGTCGGCGCGAACGGCACGATGACGATCACGACGTCACCTGCAGTGCTCAACGAGGCCGCTCTCGGCCGACTCAAGAAGCTCGCCGACGCCCAGGTCGGGGGTCTGCGACTCCGGAGCGTGCTCCCGCTCGCGCTGGCGGCGGTCGCTGTGGTCCTGCTCGTCTTCGGGCCTCTCCTGTTGCGACGCCGAACCGCCGACGACTGAACATGGTCCGCGCCGTCGTGGGACCATTGGGACCATGGATGAGCTCGTTCAGGTGTATGCCAGCGGGGACACCTTCGCCGCCGAGCTGATGCGAGGCCGACTCGAGGCCGAGGACATCCCGGTGCTCGTGAAGGGTGAAGGCGAAGGCCCCTATCGGATGGGCCCCTTGTATCTCTGGGTGTCGGCCGAAGATGCCACCCGAGCCCGCGTGATCGTGGAGGCGGTCGAGTCGGGTGATTTCGCCCTGGCTGACGAGGAAGCTCCCGCCGAGTCCTCGGAGAGCACCGGGGAACGCCCCCCGGCTTGAGGCCCGATCCCCGCAGGGATCAGCGCTTCGAGTACTGCGGCGCCTTACGGGCCTTCTTCAGGCCGTACTTCCGGCGTTCCTTCTCACGCGCGTCGCGGGTGAGGTACCCCTCGGCCTTGAGTTGTGCTCGAAGCTCGGGATCCAGTTCGATCAGGGCGCGGGCGACGCCGAGCTTCACGGCCCCTGCCTGGCCCG
>Ga0157378_10006788_pt1 | contig 9991 bp, 7 predicted proteins | sample M65metaG_FD_115309 | JGI IMG/M metagenome (GOLD analysis project Ga0157378, IMG submission 115309) | Miscanthus rhizosphere microbial communities from Kellogg Biological Station, Michigan, USA - M6-5 metaG | ecosystem: Host-associated > Plants > Roots > Rhizosphere > Soil | place: USA: Michigan... | reverse complement strand
GAGAGACAGCTCACGCATTGCAGAATTGAACATATCCGGCTCTTCAACAGTTAGAGCCTGCAAAATATGCTCGACAGAGACGAAGTTCTGGTCCCGTCTCCTCGATTCGTTTAGCGCATGTTCCAGGATGCGCTGCCCGCTGACGCCGAATTTATCTTTGTATGAACCTAAGTCAACCATATCTCAATTACGATCTCTGCTATCCAAGTGGTTCAATGAGCCTCGCAACCCGGGGAATTGCACTCTAGACTCGGTCAAGCTGCTTAACTTGACGGTGAGTTAGATGTCGCCAGCATAAGCGCCGTTGCGTTTCAATGCAATAACTAATCCCGGCCCACGTCTCACGCAAATCTGTGGCCGTTTATGCACGTTCGTTTGTAAAGATTGTTAAGAACGTGTCGCTAATAATCGTAGTCATCGCCGCCGGGCATTGGTGGGGCAGCCTTCTTCGGTTCTGGGGCGTCGGTAACGGCTGCTTCGGTTGTTAACAACAATCCAGCAATCGACGAAGCGTTTTGTAGCGCGGTGCGCACAACTTTGGTGGGATCGATAATTCCTGCTGCTACGAGGTCTTCGAATTCACCAGTAGCAGCGTTGTACCCTTTGTTTCCCTTGAGACGTTCTACTTCACCAACAATCACTGCGCCGTCATTTCCGCTGTTTTCCGCGATGCGACGTAACGGTTCAGTAAGCGCTCGACGAATGATTTTCACTCCTGTTCTGATGTCAGGATCTTCTGACTCGTAATTGTCGAGGACCTTGGCCGCACGAAGCAGAGCGACGCCGCCACCTACAACAATGCCTTCCTGCGCGGCTGCCTTTGTTGCGTTCAGTGCATCCTCGACACGCATCTTGATCTCTTTCATCGCAGTCTCGGTTACTGCGCCGACTTTAACAACGGCTACACCTCCGGCTAGTTTCGCCAGACGTTCCTGCAATTTTTCACGATCGTAATCAGACGTTGTTTCTTCGATCTGCTTTCTTATCGTTCCGATTCGACCCTGAATGCCCCTTCGGTCACCACCACCTTCGACAATGGTAGTTGTTTCTTTGTCGACGATGACTCGCTTGGCGGTACCCAAGTCAGCAACCGTGACGTTCTCAAGTTTGATACCAAGATCTTCTGTGATGACACGTCCGCCAGTAAGCGTCGCAAGGTCTTCGAGGATCGCCTTTCGTCGATCACCAAACGCCGGCGCTTTAACGGCGCACACTTTGATCGTGCCTCGCAGTTTGTTGACGATCAGAGTCGCCAGCGCATCGCCCTCGACGTCTTCGGAAATAATTAATAGTGAACGTCCACCGCCTACGACCTGTTCGAGAACAGGCAGAAGGTCCCGCATTGCTGAGATCTTTTTCTCATGTAGGAGGATCAGTGGCTCATCGAGAATTGCTTCCATACGATCTGCGTTCGTTGCAAAATATGGCGAAAGATACCCACGATCGAACTGCATGCCTTCGACAATCTCGAGTTCCGTCTGCAACGTTTTTGACTCTTCAACGGTAACTACGCCGTCTTTGCCGACTCGCTCCATCGCTTCTGAAATAAGTTCACCAATATTTCGATCGTTGTTGGCAGAGACAGTTGCGACGTTGGCGAGTTCTTCTTTGCCTTTCACCTTTTTCGACATGTGCTCCAGTTCCGAAACGACCTGGTCGGTCGCCAACTGAATTCCACGTTGAAGCTGCATCGGGTTCGCACCCGCCGCCACATTCTTCACGCCCTCCCGAAAGATCGCTTGAGCCAAAACAGTTGCGGTGGTCGTGCCGTCTCCCGCTTTGTCGTTTGTTTTGACGGCGACTTCGCGGACCATCTGCGCGCCCATGTTCTGGTACTTGTCTTTAAGATCGATTTCTTTAGCAACAGTCACGCCGTCTTTTGTTATGACAGGCGCCCCAAACTTCTTTCCCAAAACAACGTTTCGGCCCTTTGGCCCAAGCGTCACGCGTACCGCATTCGCCAGCACGTCAACGCCCTGCAGAATCGCATTCCGCGCTTCTTCTCTGAACTTCAGCTCTTTTGCCGCCACTCTCGTCTCTCCTTACTCAGTAGTAAAAGCAAATTTACTCGCTGGCTTGTCGGGCCTGGTTTGCTGCTCGTCCGACTTTCACTCGAGCAGGTCGGAGCAGTTTGTCACCGATGCGGAAACCACGACTGTATTCCTCGATCACTTTGCCGTCCAGTTCCGAGTCGACCTCTGCTGTGTCGACCGCTTCATGCAGCTCTGGATTAAAATCTTCACCGACGGCCGGGACGGATTCGACGCTCGCGTTCGCAAGTGCGTTCTCGAAGCTGTTAGCTGTTCGCTTGATTCCTTCAAGGAGTGAATCGCGATCTGCACCGTCCTCTCCAGCCTGAATCGCGCGGTACAGATCATCGACGACTGGAAGCAGGGAAGCGATAAACCGGCCCTTGTCTGCCGCCGCTCGTTCATCTGCGGCGCGATTTAATCTCTGTCGCGTTTCATCAGTTTCGCGCTGGAGTTGTTGCCGCAACTGATCAAACCGCGACTGAACTTCCTGCACCTGTCTTTCCGCAGCTTTGGTCCGCGCTTCTAGTTCCTCGACATAACTCGGTTTTAGACTCGGTTGCTCGACCTCTGTATTCGTTTGTTCACCTTGATCGTCTAAATAAATCCGACGCCTGTCAGTGACGCGAACCTCCGGTGTTTCTTCCTGCTCGGCACCCTCGCGTTTTCTATCTCTCATAACTTCCCTGGCTCTCCTCTAACTGACTTTGATTTCGACTCGTTGCGCCTTTGGTTCTTTTCGCTTCGGCAATGTGACTTGCAAGACACCATCTTTGTACTCGGCACCAATCTTCGCCTGATCAACGGAGCCAGGTACGCTAAACGTCCGAACAAAGCGTCCATGTGGGCGTTCACTTCGATGCTGTTTCAGTTCTTCGATTTCGCGACTGCCTTTGATGATCAGTCGATTGTCATCGACTTCGAGTTCCAAAGCCTCACGAGAAATACCTGGCACATCCATCGCGATTACGAAAGAGCTCTCCGCTTCATAAACGTCTGCGTGGGGAGTCCAATCGCCGCGCTCGAATTGATCCGACTCTGATTCGTCGCGCGTGCGACGTTGTGTGGCATCCTCAAACAACCGATTCATCCTGTCTTGCAAAACAAGCAAATCTTGCAACGGATTCCAATGTTGCGACATCTTCGATACTCTCCATTTGCTCTAAACTTTACGCGGCGGCCGCTGCGGAGTCAGTTTGAAAACTCATCGCGTCACCTGCCGCGGACACTTTGATTGTTTGACCCGGCGCGATTTCACCTTGCAGCAGCTTCACTGCGAGTGGATTTTGAATCAACGTTTGAATCGCTCGCTTCAACGGTCGTGCACCGTAGCTGGGATCGTAGCCTTCGCGCATCAGCAACTCCTTCGCTGATGAATCGAGTACCACGGTGATGTTGCGTTCGGCCAACATTGCGCGTAACCGTTCGAGTTGGACGTCGATAATCTCGCCGATCTGCTCTCGTGATAGCTGATGGAAAATCACGACGTCATCGATGCGGTTCAGAAACTCAGGTTTGAAGTGTGCTCTCAACTCCTGCAGCACCGCTTCGCGCACCTGCTTCTCGTCACCTTCCGCTGCCTGGATCTCGCGAGACCCAAGGTTCGAAGTCATAATGAGAACCGTGTTCTTGAAGTCAACAGTGCGGCCTTTCGCATCAGTCAAACGCCCATCGTCGAGAATCTGCAAGAGTACGTTGAAAACATCCGTATGGGCCTTTTCGATCTCGTCGAAGAGAATTACTGAATACGGCCGGCGTCGAACGGCTTCTGTCAGCTGTCCGCCTTCCTCATAACCGACGTATCCCGGCGGCGCGCCAATCATTCGAGCGACAGCGTGTTTCTCCATGTACTCCGACATATCGAGTCGGACCATCGCCCGTTCGTCATCGAAAAGAAACTCAGCGAGTGCTCGCGCAGTTTCGGTCTTGCCGACACCGGTTGGTCCCAAAAAGATAAATGAACCGATTGGACGATTCGGATCCTGCAGACCAGCACGTGCTCTTCGCACCGCGTTGGCTACTGCGGTCAGCGCTTCTTCCTGGCCAATCACTCTCAGCCCGAGACGCTCTTCCATCGTCACGAGTTTCTGCATCTCGCCTTCGAGCATCTTTGAGACAGGAATACCGGTCCATTTTGCAACGACTTCTGCTACGTCTTCTTCATCAACTTCTTCTTTCAGCATCACGCCGTCTTGCTGAAAGTTGGCCAATTTGTCCTGCTCGCCTTTCAGGCGCAGCTCGAGTTCGGGAATCTTGCCGTACTGAATCTCAGAGGCACGGCCAAGGTCGCCGGCGTTTCTCGCCTGGTCCAGTTGCAGTTTCAACTGCTCGAGTTCAGCCTTTGCCGAACGCATGTGTTCGATGGCTTCTTTCTCAGATTGCCACTTGGCCTTCATACCCGACGACGTTTCTTTTAGATCTGCGATCCGTTGTTCGATCTCTTTTAAACGCGACTTCGAGCGGTCGTCTTCTTCGCGCTGTAGTGCTTGTCGTTCTATTTCCAGCTGAATGATTTCTCGCTCAAGCTGATCAATCTCTTGTGGTAATGAATCGATCTCGATGCGCAAACGCGAAGCTGCTTCGTCGATCAAGTCAATCGCTTTGTCTGGCAGGAATCGATCAGTGATGTAGCGGTTTGAAAGCGTCGCTGCGGCAACGATCGCCGAGTCTTTTATGCGCACACCATGGTGCACTTCGTACCGTTCTTTCAGACCACGGAGTATCGCAATGGTGTCTTCGACAGTTGGCTCGCCCACGTAGATCTGTTGGAACCGCCGTTCGAGAGCTGCGTCCTTCTCAATATACTTCTTGTACTCGTTGAGCGTGGTTGCGCCTACACAGCGGAGCTCGCCACGGGCCAATGCAGGCTTCAACATATTCGACGCGTCTATCGCGCCCTCTGCCGCGCCTGCGCCCACGAGTGTGTGAAGTTCGTCGATGAACAGAATGATATGGCCTTGAGCGTTCTCGATTTCTTTGAGGACTGCCTTTAGTCGGTCTTCGAATTCACCGCGATACTTTGCACCGGCCAGCATCGAACCCAGATCCAGTCCAACGAGCCTCTTGTTTCTCAAGGTCTCCGGCACATCGCCAGAAACAATCCGCTGTGCGAGTCCTTCAACAATGGCTGTTTTGCCGACTCCAGGCTCGCCAATCAGCACCGGATTATTTTTGGTGCGACGAGACAGGACTTGAATCGTTCGACGGATTTCATCGTCGCGGCCAATCACTGGATCGAGCTTTCCTTGTCGCGCGAGATCAGTAAGATCGCGCCCGTATTTTGAAAGAGCCTGGTAGTTCTGTTCAGCATTCTGATCAGTGATGCGCGTTCCGCCACGCATCTGTTCTATCACCTTCGTCAGATCTTCCTGCTTGATCCCGTGTTGACGAAGAATCTTTCCTGAGTCGCCGTCCTTCTCCTCAGCTATTGCCAGCAACAGATGCTCGGTCGAAATAAATTCGTCCTGCATCTTTTCGGCCTGCTTTTGTGCCGCGGTGAAGATCTGACTAAGTCGTGGACTGAAGTACTGCTGACCACCTTGCACTCGAGGCAGACGTGCGATCGCAGCATGAAGGTCGTTCAGCACAACTGTGACGTTGGCGCCGATCTTTCCAAGAACTGGTCGAACAATTCCTTCCGGTTGCTCGAGCATCGCCGACAGCAAATGTTCTGGCTCGACCTGTTGATTCTGTCCGCGCTCGGCGAGTTCAATCGCCGATTGAATCGCTTCCTGACCGCGAAGGGTAAATCTATCTAAACGCATTCGATCAAATGTCTCTTTCTAACTTCTCTTTCTAACTGAAGTGACGAAACGGGCTCGTACGTTGACGAGCCCGCTTTGCCTGTTTCGCAGCCGATTAACGGCCGCCTGCCGCTTCTTTGCTCTTTCCGGTTTCTACTTTGGTCTCTATTGTCTTCGGTGTTGCAGTGCCTGTGCCCGATACTTCAATGCGTCGAGGCTTGGCCTCTTCGCGTTTCGGTAGCGTTACTCTCAGCACGCCGTTGCTGTATTCGGCTGTTGCACCTTCACCAGAGACTGTCTGAGGCAAAGTGAACGATCGTGTGAAAGCTCCGTATGACCGCTCAACTCGATGATAGTTGTCGGAGTCGTCGGTTTTTTCAAAGCGACGCTCACCTCGAAGAGTGATCACGTTGTTCTCAATCGACAGATCAAACTCTTCCTGTTTCATTCCGGGCAGTTCCGCCTCGAGGACGATCTGGTCTTTGTTTTCGTAGATGTCGACGCTCGGACTCCACGCACCACGGCCGATGCCTTCGTCGCCGAACGCGCGGGTAAGATTGGTCGAAAACAACCGATTGACCTCTTCCTGAAGCGTCCTGAGGTCTCGGAACGGGTCGTATCTGACAATACTCATGCTCTTTCTCCTCCTATATTCCTTGGTAATTCCTTTTATTGCTTATCGTGGTACCCAGCCCCAATCTTGTAGCTGAGCGCGTAGCCATAATAAAGATTGAGTCAATCACTGTCAAGTCCACTAAATTGCGCGAAACTATAGGGACTTTCAGGGGTTTTTGGCGTTGCGAGGGTAGACCTCGCAAGTACTCCAAGGTGCGTGACTTAAGAAGAGGTTGCAAGTAGGGGCTACTTTGGGAACTGCCGACCCTGTTATTTGGTCAGGAAATGCCGAAGAAGCGTTTGATAGCGGAAAGGATTCCAGCGGACTCTATCTCGGTTGAGGGACCTGAATCGAACTTCGACTCGAGACCTGCGCGTCGTTCAGCCATGATAACGCTCAGCGATTCGACTAAATCGGGGTTGGTATCGAACACCTTCTTCATCGCCCGATGGCCAATCTCAAGAACCTCCGTTTCCTGAACGGCAACCACGTTGGCGGTTCTCGGTTCGCCGGTGAACAAGGCCATTTCTCCGAAGAAGTCGCCTTCGTTGAGAGTCGCTATTGTTCGCGGGCGACCATTGTCGCTTATCTGAACTGACACCCGGCCGTGGTGAACGACGAACATCGACTCTCCTGGGTCACCTGCTCGAATAACTAATTCGCCGGGAGCAAATACATGACGCTCGGCCGCCCCGGCGAGCATAGTCGTTTCGTCTGCTGATAGGGGTGCAAAGAGATCGACCGCTGAGAGCCTCTCAACGACAGCTCCACCATCGCGATCACGTGCGTGGGCGTTTGGTCGTTCGATGTGCAGGGTGCGCGTGGGAAAGGCGAAACCTAGTCCGTTTCGCTTGAACGCGTACCAAATCCGTTGTCGCACTAACGCGTCCGTGTCGTTGTACTTCGCGTAATCCTCCAGCCAATATTTCACTTCGTAATCGACGCCGTTATCGCCTAAATTCTTGATGCGCACTATTGGAGGGATCTTTTGCGAGACATTGTCGGCTTCACGAACTGCTTCACGAACGATATGAATCGTTTTGGCTGGTGAATCCGTGTAAAGAGTATTGAAGAACACCAGGCGCGCGTTCAGGTTATCTCTAGGACAAACCTCGATCGGTTCTTTTGCCGCAGTGCTGTTATTAATAAGGACAACGTGGTTCTGAAACGTGCGGATCTTAATAGCTCGCCAACTAATCTCCTCTATCACTCCGGTGTGTTTCTGATCTCCCACGCTAACCACGTCGCCTACCTGAAACGGCCGATCTGCCTGCAATGAGATGCCGGCGAAGAAGTTTCCCAGTGTGTCCTGCAGCGCAAGGCCCAGAATCACGCCGAAGATCGCGGAAGTGGTAAATAACGCGCCGAGGTTAGCGTTTGGGAAAATGAAGCTGAAGATGAGGAAGAAGAGCAGCGTGAACGCGACAATCGAAAAGACGTTCTTAATGAGAGTCGGTGCATCGAAGCCCTTCCGCAGCTGAAACAAACCGAAGATTAGATAGTTAAGCGCACGTACCGCGACATACGCGAGGATGGCAAGCAAAATCAATCGCAGCACGCGCAGAAGATTGTCAGCGGATGCGATGTTGCCCGCTTCGAGCCGAAGCAGTGAGGAGCGAATCGGGCCCTCAAAGGCATAGATGAGATACCACCCGATCAATGCGACTACTGCTATGACTATCAGGAAAACGACAGTGTTTTTTGAATTCCGACGTCTCACGTCTATGGAAAGTAGGATGCGATTTCGTTGCTGATGCGAAAGCGCCTATTTTTTATCACCGAATGATTTAGTTGGCGAGAGGAAAAGATCGAGCAGTTAACTGTACGGGCGGCCCTCCGTGGCTGCCCGCTGTGTTCTCCGTCGGGTTGGGGCAACGTGATTCGGCGGCAACACAGAACCGCCTCAATGACGCCCTTCGATCAGCCAAAGAGACGCGTGATTCCAGGAAAGATGGTGATCAATATATAAAGGACTGAGAGACCGGTCACGATAATTGTCGTAAGCCAGGCGGCGAGATTGTGAAGGTTACCATTGACCTGCTCTCCCATCAGTTCTCGATCATTAACGAGGCGCATCACGGTGAAGAGCACGACGGGAAGCAGCAAACCATTAATCACCTGAGTTACTAACAGGACGCGAATCAGCGGCAAATTTGGAATGATCGCAATCGCAGCTCCGACGGCGACAAGGAAAGTAAAGGTGCCAAGGAAGATTGGCGCTTCTCGAAAACTTCGTGACACCCCTTTCTCGAAGCCGAGTGCTTCACTGATGGAGTACGCGGTTGCCAGCGGCAGAACTCCGGCCGCAAGCATCGAGGCACCTAACAGTCCGATCGCAAAAAGCGACTCTGCATATCTTCCGGCCAAAGGTCGCAGCGCACTTGCGGCTTCAGCGGCGCTATCAACGTGAATTCCCGCTTTATGTAATGTCGCTCCAGTTGAAACCACGATGAAGAAGACGATAACGATCGCGAAGATTGTTCCCACCCAAACGTCAGTTCGAGTTTTCGAATAATCATCGGCTGTTACGCCCTTCTCAACCACAGATGATTGAACGTACACCTGCATGTACGGGGAGATCGTGGTGCCAACGATGGCGACGAAGGTGAACAGGAAGGCGTGCTGGAGTTTGAATGTAGGCGTTACCAAACCTGTGGCAACGGAACTCCACTCCGGACGTGCGAGAAACGCTGAAACGATATAGCCGAGGAACACTAGCGACATTAAGAGAAATGCCCGTTCGACTCTTTGATACGTGCCTTTCACAACTAGCCACCAAACAAGAATTGCCGCCATAGGAACCGATACAAAGCGCGTCACTCCCAACAGCTCCGTGGCAGCAGCGATTCCCACAAACTCCGAAACAGTAACTCCGGCATTCGCAATCAAAAGAGCCAGCATCACCAATGCCGTCCAGCGGACACCAAATCGCTCGCGAATGAGGTCTGCCAGACCTTTACCGGTGACAGCGCCCATCCGTGCGCACATTTCCTGAACGACACCGAGACTGATTGTTATTGGGATGAGGATCCAGAGAAGGCTATAACCGAATTCAGCACCAACGGAAGCGAATGTCGCAACGCCACCCGCGTCGTTCCCTGCATTCGCCGTAATCATTCCTGGTCCCAGAACCGCGAGGATCATCAGCAGACGCTGTCGACCACCGACAGTTCGACGCACACCCCGAGCGCCGCGACGCATCAAGCGACGCCCGGCAGCTCGAACTGCTGCTCGTCGTTCTGCCATTTGGAGGGTCTCCGTCTTTCATCGCGCGTGGTCTGGTTCGCTCTGGTTATCCGAAAAGTTTGGGAACGCGTTGTCGCCAGTCTTTCGGCAAAAGGATTTCCATGGCGTCGTCAACAGTGATAATGCCAAGAATCTCTTCCGAATCGTCGACGACTGGGAGTGCCAGTAGATTGTACTCAGCAATCCTTTGCGCAACTTCATTCGCGGGTTCGTCAACCGTTGCCCTTTGAAACTCGGTTCGCATTACATCTTCGAGTGGCATCTTTGGATCTGCCAGAATCAAACTACGTAAGGCGATTACACCACGCAACCTCCACGACTCTTCCGCCTCCACAACGTAAAGGTAGTAGATCCTG
>Ga0157378_10006786_pt1 | contig 9992 bp, 10 predicted proteins | sample M65metaG_FD_115309 | JGI IMG/M metagenome (GOLD analysis project Ga0157378, IMG submission 115309) | Miscanthus rhizosphere microbial communities from Kellogg Biological Station, Michigan, USA - M6-5 metaG | ecosystem: Host-associated > Plants > Roots > Rhizosphere > Soil | place: USA: Michigan... | reverse complement strand
GTAATTGCGCAGATGGGCGTTACCGATATGAAGCATGCGATCCAGTACGCTCTGACGTACCCGGAAAGAAAGGCAAACTGCCTTCCGCCGCTGGATCTAGGAAAACTTGGTCAGCTGAATTTCGAGGAGCCCGATACCGATCGTTTCCCATGCCTTGCTCTGGCGTACGAAGCATTAAGAGCGGGCGGGACGATGCCCGCGGTTCTCAATGCCGCGAACGAGGTCGCGGTAAAAGCATTCCTTGACGGAACGATCAGGCTTTCCGATATACCTCGCATCAATGGCAAAGTCATGCGATCACATATCCCTCGACGGGCGGCGTCTATCGAGGATATTTTGGCTGTCGATCAGGAGGCCAGAGCGAGCGCCAACGAGCTTTTGCCGGCGACCGTTACGTCGGCTGGCATTTGATGAAAACATTGACTCAGCCTGCCTTGGGCCTTAAACTTTGGTGACAACGCGGATTCCGACCATCGAATCCAAAATTGTTTAATATTGCCTTTATGGAAGTTTTTTTCAGTACAGTTTTTTATTACGTCATTATTCCTCTCATAATTCTCGGGATCGCTGTCAATATCCACGAATTTGGCCATTTCGCCGTCGCCAAGCTGTTTGGCATGCGCGTCGAAGCCTATTCGTTTTTCGGCTTGGGCCCGCGGATCTGGGGTTTCCGACGCGGTCATACAGATTATCGAATTAGCGCGATTCCCCTTGGAGCATACGTAAAGCTCTATGGCGACGAGGCAACGGGCCCGCTGGAAGGCAAAGATACAACAGCCGAACCAGTTCCGGAATCCGAACTTTATGAACTTCGTCCTCGCTGGCAGAAGTTTTTGGTCATGCTAGGCGGACCGTTCATGAACCTTGTCCTCGCTATGGCGATTCCCTTTGGCGGCGCACTTATTCAGGGCGTTCCGGCTGTTCCGGCTCCCGTGATCGGTGCCGTTAAGGCGGACGGTGCCGGTGCTCATGCCGGACTTCAAGTTGGTGACAGGATCGTTGCTTTTAACGGCCTCGAAAATCCGACATGGCGGGATATAACGATTCAGGCGGGTATTAATCCTGAGCGCTCAGTGCCTTTGACCGTTGAGCGAAAAGGCCAGCGTATCCCCTTACAGATCACGCCGCGCAAAGAAACTGTTTTTGCCGGACAGAACGCCGGGCTGATCGATGCGGAACCTGACATGGGCGTCGTACCCGTGATTGTCGGAGAGGTTACGCCGAACAGTGGCGCGCAGGACGCCGGTTTGCAGCCAAATGATCGCGTAGTTTCCATCAATGGTGAGACCGCTCGTAATCCGCGGCAAGTAACCGATCTGATCCAGCAATTCAAGGCCGCCCCGATGCAGATCGTGATCGACCGTGATGGAAAACTTTTGAATCTCACCGGAACCGTTCGAAAACTCGATGACGGGGCCGAGGTTCTTGGCTTTAGGCCAAAACAGGCCAATCTTCCGCTTGAGCCAGTCGGTTTTTCGGGCGCTGTTGCTTTTGCTTTCAGCTCTAATTGGGAAAATCTGAAGACTACCGGGCAGGTTCTTGGACAGGTGTTTGCCGGCAAGCGTTCTGTAAAGGATTCGGGCCTTGGCGGCCCGGTAGGGATTTTTCGCCAGTCGGCCGAAGCAACCCAGACGATGGGAGCCGAAGGCTTTTTCCTGATTCTTACTGTCATTAGCCTGAGCCTTGGCCTTTTCAATCTGCTTCCGATCCCGATGCTCGATGGCGGCCAGATCCTCGTTCTGGCGATCGACAAGGTCATGTCCTGGTTTGGCCGGACCCTATCAATGGTGGCAAGAGAGCGGATCCAGCTAACGGGCTTGGCAGTGATCCTCGTGTTGATGGTCTTTGTCCTCTTCCTGGATTTCTCGCATATTTTTTAGTTTTGAGTTCCAGCTTTAGCTGGCTGTTTTATGAAGCGCCCAACAAGAGCAGTTAAAGTGCGGGACATCCAAATCGGCGGCGGTGCGCCTGTGGTTGTCCAGTCGATGACCAAGACCGACACAACTGACGTCGACGCAACGATTCGTCAGATCGAGGAGATGGTCGAGGCAGGATGCGAGATCGTCCGCATTGCCGTGCCTGATGACGATGCGGCCGATGCGATGAAGGCTATACGGAAGCGCACTGATGTGCCGCTCGTCGCCGACATTCATTTCCATTACAAACTTGCACTTAAAGCTCTTGAAGCCGGTATCGATAAACTTCGCATCAACCCCGGCAACATCGGCCATATCGACCGCGTTCGCGAAGTCGTCCGCGCGGCAGAGGCCCAAAAAGTGCCGATACGTATCGGCGTAAACGGCGGATCGCTTGAAAAAGATCTGCTCAAAAAGTACGGCACTGCTACACCCGAAGCGATGGTTGAGTCAGGCATGCGCCATATCAAGATCCTCGAGGATCTCGGCTTTGGAGATATCATCATTTCGCTCAAAGCGTCGGACGTTAACCGCATGGTCGCGGCCTATCGCCTGATGGCGGACAAGGTGGATTATCCGCTTCATCTCGGCGTGACCGAAGCGGGAACGCCGTTTGGCGGCACGATCAAGTCATCCATCGGCCTCGGCATGCTGCTTCACGAAGGTATCGGTGACACGATTCGCGTCTCGCTCGCCGCCGAACCGCACGAGGAAGTCCGCGTCGCGTGGGAGATCCTTAAATCTCTTGAATTACGAAAACGTGGAGTGACTGTTGTAGCCTGCCCGACCTGCGGACGACTCGATATCGATAACTTTGTCGAGATCGTGACCGAGGTAGAGCGCCGTCTCTCGCACGTAGAAGAACCGCTTCATCTTTCCATCATGGGTTGCGCGGTCAATGGCCCGGGCGAAGCTCATGACTCTCAGCTTGGCATCACGTTCGGCCGAAACGTCGGCATGATCTTTAAAGACGGCGTACCAATGCGTCGAGTCGCCGGGGAAGACATCGTTGAGGAATTCGTAAAAGAAGTCGAACAACTCCGGAAAGAAGGCGTGGGCGCCAAATCACTGGCCGAAAACAAGCCTCTCGTTCAGATCACCTAAATCACGATAGCCACGAATTACACGAATCTCACGAATGCCCCTGTTGCAATTCGTGTTATTTACGTAATGCGTGGCTAATTTTTTCTTAGGGGAACAAAAGAGTGAATGGATAAGCCGGGATATTCCGCAGCACGCCGAAGGTGAGCAAGACGATCATAAACACCCACAACAAATGTGGCGAGAGCTTGTTTATTGAAAGGCCGCGCCCGCGTACGGCGTAGAGCAAGAGCGATACTAACGAACCCGCAAAGATCAACGTCCAAATTGGAATAAGGACATTAAAGTGGAGAGCAGTCGGAATATCTCCGTGAAATAACGCGTGAAACCCACGTGTAAGCCCGCACCCCGGACAGGCGAAGCCGGTCAGCGCATATATCGGACAGACGGGAAAGAAGTGGACCCGTGTTGGATCGAAATACGCGACGAAACCGACACCAGCCAAGATCGCAGACGCGCCGCCCGCCGCGACCAGCCGCGTGGTGGATTCCGAGACCGGCAGATTTTCGAGCGTTAGATCCATTGAAAAAATTATAAGCTAATAACTTCCTAAAAAAGATCTCGATATCCTGCCATTTCCATAAACAACGCATCGGTGGCGATCTTGCGGTTGATGTTAACGATCAAGCCCTCACGCATCGTTTCGATCTCGCCAAGCCAACTGTTGAGGTGTTTTGCATCAGTGTTTTCGGAAAGAGATCCAAGCTCCGCCGCAAGGTCGATGTTAACGAGCATTTCCGCCTCTTCGCCGACCCGGAGGAGCCAAATGTCACGGATCAAGGTTTCGAGAATATCGAGGTTATCCTCGTATTGGTCCTTGTTAGCGGCGTCGTTCATCTTTTCGCCGATCCGTAGCAGAGCACGTCGATCGCCATCCGCCAGAATCGCCCTTAAGACACCGAGCATCAATTCCCGCCGGGCCTTTAACTTTTTCAGATCAACACATGCCGAACGGCCGACACTGCCCTTAGCGAGCCGCGCCGCGAGCGACGCATCGCCCCCCGCCATTCCCTTTTCTTTTGACAAAAAACTCTCGATCTCTGCCACGGCAACTGGCGCAAACCGTACAAGTTGGCAGCGTGATCGTATGGTCGCTAACAGCGAATCGGGCCGCGAGGTCAATAAAAACAAATAAGCAGTTGGCGGCGGCTCCTCAAGCGTTTTTAGGAGAGCGTTCGAGGCCGCGTCGTTCATTTTCTCCGCATCATCGACAATAAAGACACGAGCTCGTGCTTCAAAAGGAAGAAAGTTTGCCTCCCGTTCAAGATCTCGAACCGCGTCCACAAGTATATTTCGGGTGCGCGGAATGATCATCGCGACGTCCGGATGTGCGCTGTAGATCACTTTTTTGAACTCGTCCGCGTCGGCATCCGGCTTGGGAAACACGAATTTTCCGACCCTTTCACACGACGGACATATGCCGCACGGTTCGCCATTAGTCGGGTTTCGGCAGACGATCGATCGTGCTAACTCAAGGGCGAACTGTTTCTTGCCTATTCCTTCATCACCGGCGAAAAGAAGCGAATGCGGAATACGCCCACCCGCGGCAAGTCGCGCCAGAATTGCCTTCACATTACTGTTTCCGATGATATCTCCAAACATTTTCGACAGATCTACGAGTGACGGGGCAATTTCAGAAATTTACCAACACTTTGAAGCACCGAAGCGTGAATTTCCGCTATCGAACCGTTCGCATCCACCGGCTTGAACCGCTTCGGTTCTCGTTTTGAAATGCCCAGATATGCATCGCGGACTCGTTCGTAAAATTCGATCGCCTCGAAATCCATACGGTTTACCTTTTCGCCGGTTTCGTTTCGGGCCGACATGCGCTTCAAGGCGTTTTCAATGGATATATCAAAGAAAAGTGTCAGATCAGGCTTAAGGCCGCCCGTCGCCAGTTTGATCACCTGATTGACCGTTTTTTCGTCGAATCCGCGCCCCGCTCCCTGATATGCAAAGGTGGCGTCGGCGTAGCGATCCGATATCACCACCCGCCCCGCAGCAAGGGCCGGCTTGATCAATAATTCGACGTGCTGTGCCCGGTCCGCGGCGAAGAGCAGCATTTCGGCCATCGGTGCGACGGCTTCTTCGGTTTCCAAGAAGGCTTCTCTAAGTCTTCTGCCTAAAGGGGTTCCGCCCGGCTGACGCGTTTCAATGACGTCAACGCCGCGAAGACGCAACTCCCCCGCAAGCATGCGCAATTGCGTGGACTTTCCGCTTCCGTCAATCCCTTCGAAGGTTATAAATTTACCCTGCAAAAGCGTGTTATTCCGAAGCTCCGGCCTTTTTTTCCTGTGATATGGTGGAGATCGAGTGCTTGAAGATCAATACATCCTGCCCGCCAGAATCAAGCAAAACCGAGAATTTATCAAAGCTCTTAATTCTGCCAGCAAGTGTTGATCCCTGCAAAAGGTGTATTACAACCCCAAGTTTTTCACGCCGCGCCGAGTTTAAAAACGCATCCTGAATGTTCTGGGCAGCCTGTTTTTCCATAACATTTCTCGTTTATTTGCTTAATTTAACTTGGTCTACAGTCTATAATAAATTAGAACACAGGACAATAGATTTTTCGTTTTAGCCCCATTTTTCCGTATTTTCCCTTACGTTTGGGTTGTGATTTCGGGTTGAATCATGTCGAAAAGCCTCGCCTGAACTGCCTCGCTATCGCCAAATCCGTCCAGCCAGATCGCGTCCGTTTCCCGGCGAAACCAGGTAAGCTGGCGTTTGGCGTAGTTACGCACGTCCTGCTGCGTTTTTTCGAGAGAGCCCTCCAGCGACCTCTCTCCTCGAAGGTGTTCGCAAACCCGTCGATAACCATGTGAGCCCATCGCATTGCCGTGCTCATTTACGCCAGAGGCCAGTAAGTTCCTGACTTCTTCGACAAGACCGACTTCAAAGTGCTCTTTTGCCCGCTTGTTTATCTTTTCATACAACACCGCCCGGGGCGGATTCAGGACAAAAAGCCTTATCCGGGAGGCAAATTCCGGCGGCTCGGCGCGATTCGGCTGTTGTTTCGAGAAAAATTCACCTGTCTGGAAATAGTATTCAAGGGCCCGCGTGACTCGGACACTATCACGCGGCTCCAGCTTTTCGGCTGCCTCAAGGTCAATCCTTTGAAGAATTCGATGGAGGTGCTCAGAGCCTTTCTCCTCTTTTATAAGGCGCAGGCGCTTGCGAAGTTTTTCGTCAGTTTTCGGACTTTCAAAGAGCGGGTGCCTAAGCGTTCGCAGATAAAAACCCGTCCCTCCAACCAATATCGGGATCCGTCGTCGTGACTCGATCTCAGTGATCTTTGCCTCGGCATCACGCGCCCAATCGGCCGCGGTGTAGTTGACGTTCGGCTCGACATAGTCGATCAAATGGTGGGGAACACCGCGTTTTTCAGCCTCCGTGGGTTTTGCCGTGGCTATTTGAACTCCCCGATATATCTGTACCGAGTCAAAGTTGATCACTTCGCCGCCAACTCGCCGCGCAAGCTCCACCCCAAGAGCGGTTTTGCCGGAGGCCGTCGGCCCGCCGATAGCGAAAATCGGAGCTTTAAAGGTGCCATCAGTCATTGACTCGACAGATTAACACAATCGTAGGAGAGTGAAGTTTGCCTTGGTAGCACAGTGGATGTCCAAAAATGTAACTACCCAAACGGGTGGAGCGCTCCTAGTCCTAAAGGCATATTCTCTCATCCGTGGATCCGTACGCCACGCCGGTCATTATCACAGTTGTTTTCGTTAACTCAGATCTGTTGGAGTTTGATCATCATGGTTTATACATCCGAATCCGAGGTAATAGCGCTAGTCGACGCATTTCACAAGCGTTCGTTGTCGCCAACAAAATGGGATCATGCGGCGCAGCTTACTGTTACGCTCTATTACGGCATGAAATTCCCATACGCGATCGCATTTGACCTGCTTAAAGAGGGAGTTAAATGGGTAACGGTCCATCAAAGTGTTGACACAGCGAACCAGGATACGGCAATACATTACTGGCTTCAGAATGTAAAATCTTTCGCGATCAAATACAGAAACATCGACGACCTTTCCGCCCTCGCAAACATCCTGATTGCCACCTACCGAGACTCAGAGATGCCCTATGACCCTTTTGTTTCAGGGGTTGTTTTTGAAGCGGGAAGATCCTTGCCGGCAGATACTAAGACACTTGAACTGCCGGTGCGGCAGATGGCGACCGCAGCCCACGCGTGATATTTACTTAGTTTGGTTATCGTAACGACCTTTAGCCGCCAGTATCGTCCCCCGCAAACCCACCACCAAAATTTTCAGAAAACGCCGCATTTGATTTGTCCAACCCAACTACCGATAAAGCTATTAGAGTTTTCATAATGTTGGTATAGTACAGCGACCCCGTCCGGACGTATTGAACGATCGAAAGGCTGATTGAACAAAAGAAAGGAGAGACTTATTTGCCTGCGAAATAAGTTCGAATCAAGGTAAAACCGAGGATCGCAGCAAGAACAATAATAGAGCCGATCTTTTGATTGCGCGAAAATTTCATGCCTTATCCATCTTAAATCCAGCTCTCTGGTTGGAACCACGACTTGCACTTAGCAATTGATTAGACGCTAACTGCGTTAGTCTACGTGTTATCGGTCACATATGCATTTGGATTTCAACGGATCGCTGAAACTACAGGTTCGGCAATGTACGCGGAAATCTGACGGCAATTCCCGGGACAACTCTCATACTTCATTGCCGGTGCTTTCTTCTACTATTTCCTATCGATATTCGAGAAACGCGTTGCGTTTTTCTTAGTGGGCTCATTGATCATTCTCGGTATCGATATGATATATCCATTGCCGTTCTTTGAACCTATTGCATTGGGGACAGTTGTAGTCTTCTTTGGTCTGTTCGCCTATGTAGGAAATTTCGGTAAATACGGCGATTTTTCTTATGGCATTTATATCGTCCATTTCCCGATAATCCAGCTTCTATGTCAATACGGCATTTTTCGTGAGCAACCATGGTATTTTCTTGTCAGCGCAGTGATCCTGACCGGGATATCGTCCGTTTTAATGTGGCATCTTGTAGAAAAACGCTTTTTGCTCCGGAGCAGCCACTACATTTCAGCGTCCAAACCTGGATCGGCGGTCTTGCCTAGTTTCCCGAATATCGCAGATCAAAAAGCTGAGCAGGATTTATCTTGAACTGCAGCATTTTCGCAGTTTCGCGGCCGCCGTCACCGCCTTTTCGCTGCATCGTTATCCTGCCGATCTTTAAATTGCCGTGGCTTGTGACCGCAACTACTCCGCCTCCAAAGAATTTCATCACTTCGTCAACGCGACGCAGTGTCCAGCGGGTCTTTTCAGTTGCCTTGTACGCAACCATTACCCAATTTGCCGCGTGCAGACCGTCGCCGGCGAAAAGGTCGTGAACGATCTTGGACTTATTCGCATTGAAGAATTCAATTACCGCTTTTTGCTGTGCGGCGTCGAGTTCATTCAAGTACATGCGATTCGGATCGCGGCCTGGCTTCGCCGGCGGTGTTTCTCCTAGAAATGCTTTCAGGCTCTGCTCGATATCCAGGGGTATATTCCACATTTTCACGTAGTGGGAAAGCCAGCGTTTATCGATCTGGTTGAATCCGTTCGGGCTACTAACAAGTTTGATCGAGACGCCTTCGACGCTCTCGCCTTTGGCTGTCTTGATCCTGACTTCCACATCCGCTTTTTCGCCATGCGGTTTCGAGGCCATGATGGACTCCACATCCGTAAGCGAATAACCCATGGAAACGATCCAAGTCTGAGCATCCTTGTCAGATCTCCAGGAGTTGAACTTGTCTTGTATTTCCGTTTCGTTCTTAAATCCGTTTTTAGCCGTCTCCGAGCCAAGCGCAACTTTTGCGGCGGGTGCTTGCGCAAGCGAGCAGCCGGCGGCCGCCAAAATTAAAACGATAATCAGGCAGACTCTCGAACTTTGAATTATGCTTCGAAGGCCAGTGATAGAGAAGACCTCAGTTCCGGATTTAAGGGAAAACGCGGCTATCTTATCATCCTCCCCGATGGCCTTTCAAAAGTGGCTACCGGTTTGAAACATAAAGCACAGCGTTGACGTAATCCGCTTATACGGCGGATATGAAAAGCAGCGTTTTCACGGTCCTTAAGATGATCGCTCTCTCCGCGATCATGTTCGTTCTGTTCGGGTTGGCGAGTGCAGCTGCGGGATTGCAGGACACTCCGCAACCGGCCGATCAAGCAGGAAATGCCGCGCTTGCCTTGGTCGCGATCTGCTTACTTAACTCTGCTGTCCTCGCCTTCATCATCATTCGTTCTCGCTGGTCCGGCTTAAAGCTGATGGCGACAATTTTCCTTGCTCATTACGGCGTAACGACGCTGATGTCGCAGATCGAGTCGGCGATCTTTATCACAAAGCTGCCGCCCGGCATACTTCCGCGTTTGTTTCTAATGGGAGCTTTCATCGCTGCGCCCTTCTCCGTGTTGTCGGTTCTTATTCTTGGCAAAGGCCGAAAAGCTGCTCCCGACGCTGGAATTCAGGTAGACCGCTCATCGACAGAATGGTTATGGAAGGTCGGAGTGATCGTAGTCGCTTACATTATCTTGTATTTTACGTTCGGCTACTTTATAGCCTGGCAGAGCCCGGCGGTGCGCGAGTATTACGGCGGGGTCGACGAGGGTAGTTTCTTTGCGAATATGCGCTCGCTGATAGAAACAAGTCCCTGGCTCTTTGGCGTTCAGGCAATTCGGGCCTTGTTGTGGGTCGTGATCGCCCTGCCAGTCATCAACATGCTAAAAGGCTCGCGTCTTGAAACAGCTATTTTGATCGCGCTTCTATTCTCGGTAGTAATGAACACCCAGTTGCTCCTTCCTAATCCGTACATGCCCGACGCCGTACGTATGGCGCATCTAGTAGAAACGGCTTCTTCCAATTTCCTTTTCGGATTTCTCGTAGGGTGGCTGCTCTCAAGGACCCCAAATGTTGAAAACAGAGCCGTCGAACAGCTGGAAGC
>Ga0157378_10006785_pt1 | contig 9993 bp, 8 predicted proteins | sample M65metaG_FD_115309 | JGI IMG/M metagenome (GOLD analysis project Ga0157378, IMG submission 115309) | Miscanthus rhizosphere microbial communities from Kellogg Biological Station, Michigan, USA - M6-5 metaG | ecosystem: Host-associated > Plants > Roots > Rhizosphere > Soil | place: USA: Michigan... | reverse complement strand
CCCTGCCGAACAAAAGGAGCATACAGATCATTCATCACTTTCCTGGCTCTTTCAGAAGTGGTACCGATCACCACACGATCTGGTTTCATAAAATCTTCCACAGCCACACCTTCTCTTAAAAATTCAGGATTGCTCACCACGTCAAATTCAACCTTTGCGTTTTTGGCAATGGCAGCCTTTACCTTATCAGCAGTACCCACCGGCACCGTACTTTTATCCACGATTACTTTATAGTCTTTGATGATTTTTCCCAAGTGATCTGCAACGCCTAAGATATACTGCAGGTCAGCACTACCGTCTTCGCCGGGCGGGGTGGGCAATGCCAGCATAATAACTGCTGCTTCTTTAATAGCATCTTCCAGTGAAGTGGTGAATGTTAAACGTCCTTCTTTAGTATTGCGCAAAAATATTTTTTCAAGACCGGGTTCATAAATGGTCACCTGGCCTAATGATAACTTGTCAACTTTTTTCTTGTCAATATCAACACAAATAACCTGGTTACCGGTTTCGGCAAAACAGGTACCAGATACCAGGCCTACGTACCCGGTGCCTACAACTGTAATTTTCATTTTTTGACTGTTTTAATGGGGGTTTATGATTAGTTCGTAAATGTTAAAATGGTTGATACTATTAAATCCTGTTGTTCCTGCTCCAGCTCGGTATGAATAGGTAATGAAATTACCCTTTCAGAAAGCCAGTCTGTTACTGGTAAATGATAACCGCTTCCACCAAAGGCATCAAACATTTTCTGTTTGTGACATGGTACAGGGTAGTAGATCATGGATGGGATACCCTTTTCAGACAGGTAATTATTTAACCCGTCCCTATCCAGGCCGTTCAACAGCAACGTATACTGGTGAAAGACATGTGAAGCATAAGGTGCCCTAAATGGCGTTGTAATTTTCTTATTGCCCTCAAAAGCCTTATCATAATAATCAGCTGCCTTTTGCCTGGCCGCCGTATATTCATTCAAATGTTTCAATTTAATGTCAAGAATAGCTGCCTGTAGCGCATCCAGCCTTGAATTACAACCGACCATTTCATGATAATACTTTTTGCTCTGCCCATGAGAGGCAATCATTTTTAACTTTACAGCTAACGCATCGTCATCTGTAAATATTGCCCCTCCATCACCATAGGCGCCCAAATTTTTAGATGGATAAAAGGAAGTGCAGCCAATATGCCCGATAGCACCTGTTTTCCTAATTGTTCCATTTCTAAAGGTATAGTCGCTACCGATAGCCTGGGCATTATCTTCAATTACATACAAATTATGTTGCTGAGCAATCGCCATTATCTTCTCCATATCTGCGGCATGGCCATATAAATGGACCGGCACAATCGCTTTCGTCCTTGGGGTAATGGCCTTTTCGATGGAATCCGGATCAATACAAAAAGTTTGTTTATCTACATCCACAAAAACAGGTGTGAGCCGCAGTAACGCGGCTGCTTCCACTGTTGCTATATAGGTAAAAGACGGGGTGATGATCTCATCCCCCGGCTGCAGGTCCAGCGCCATCATAGCAATTTGCAACGCATCTGTGCCGTTGGCACAGGTTACTACATACTTGCTGCCGTTATAAGCAGCAAGGTTATTACTAATATCTGTTACTGCTTTTCCTCCAATGAACATGGAACTTTCCAGTACATTGATAACAGCCGCATCCACCTCCTTCTTTATTTTTTGATACTGGGTCCTGGTATCCACCATCTGTAAGGGCTTCATATATTTTTTTTAGCGGGGCAAAGATAGCAAATCGCATTTTAGAACCAAGCTTCAAATTAACTGCAAAGCTTTCAGTGCCGGGATTAAAAAAATGCGGTTAGATTTGTCAAAAAAAAGTTGTTGGGCAATTTATTATATTACCTGTTTCTTATTTTTTACCATCTTGGAATAAGAATAGCTGCCTTATGGAATCCTAAGGCCAGGTTGTGGGTAAAAGGCAGGAAAGAATTTCCTTCCATTGTTCCGCACCAAAACAAAACGATCTGGATGCATTGTGCCAGTCTTGGCGAGTTTGAACAAGGGAGACCATTATTGGAAAAAATTAAGCATGTCTACCCTAAAACTAAAATAGTACTTACCTTTTTTTCTCCCTCCGGCTATGAAGTAATGAAAAATTACCAGGGTGCAGATCATATTTTTTACCTGCCCATGGATAGCAGAAGGAATGCGTTAAAAATGATCGATACTATCCGGCCCAGCCTGGTGCTGTGGGTGAAATACGAATTTTGGTATTATTACCTTACTGAGCTAAAGAAAAATAATATCCCTGTATTGATGGTTTCCGGGCTGTTCATGGAACGGCAACCTTTTTTTAAATGGTATGGTGGTATCTGGAAAAAAATGTTGAAAAGTTTTACTTATTTTTTTGTGCAAAACAAGTCCTCGCAGGAACTGCTCAAAACACTGGGCATCAGCAACAATGTAAGTATTTGCGGAGATACCCGTTTTGACAGGGTGATAGAGATCGCTGAAAAATTTGAACCCCTTCCATTGATCGAAAAATTTTGTGGTAACAGTAAAGTTATTGTGGCTGGAAGCACCTGGGAAGAGGATGAAGAAGAATGGACCCATTATGTAAAAACACACCCGGAAATAAAATTCATTTTTGCACCGCATGAAATAGACTCAGAAAACATGAAAGATGTAAAAAAAGAATTTCCCGGATCAGTATTCTATTCGGAGCTGAATGAAATACAAACCACTAACGAACAACAAAGAACAACCCATTTTTTAATCATTGATAATATCGGTATGCTGAGTAAATTATACCGTTATGCCGATATCACTTTTGTTGGCGGGGGTTTTGGGGATGATGGCATTCACAATGTACTGGAAGCAGCTGTATACGGTAAACCTGTGATACATGGACCTGAATATGAAAGATTTGCAGAAGCCGTGGAATTAGTAGATTCTGGCGCCGGAATCTGTATCACCAATGCGTTAGAACTTGAAAAAACGCTAAATGAATTATGGCAAGATCAAACTTTATTAAAAACAAAAAGTGAAATGGCCAGGCAGTATGTTTATTCAAAAGCGGGGGCCACAAAAAAGATCATGGATTATATTCAGGAGAAACGTCTTTTAACCAATTGATCAAAGTGCATAACTGTTGTGTCTGTAGCTATCCATCCCAACTTTGTCTTCAACTCTCTTCGTATCCAATATTCCGCTTCAGGAAATATGGAAAAACTATTGATGGTTTTTATACTTCTTTCATACATTGCTTCGTCACCACGAAACAATTCACTAATAAATAAAAATCGATCATTGATACCAATGGCCTTTCTAAGGTCTTTTATCCCTGCCTCAGTTAGTTTATGACTCAATTCTGTAACAGGCTTTTTAAGCAGATCATTTACCGAAGGAGCTTCTTCAGTAGCCACCACCTCATTTATTTCTTTTGCACTGCCCTGCTTCTGTTTTGGTAAAGTTGGAATATCATCCTCGTGAATATCAAATAACAGCTGCGGCTTGCTTTTACCGCCCATTTGCTGCATTATTGCGGCATTGCGTTTAATTTCCTCCAGTTCTGCTTCCACCTCCGCTTCATCCACTTTCAGCACTTCCACAATTTTCTCCTCCGCTGCAACAGGTGCGTCGGTCTTCTTAACCGGCAATTCTGCTGGAGCCATTGGTGCTGCTGATGCAAAATTTACATTTGTCGGCATAGATACAGCAACAGTTTCTTTTGTAGGTACCTTTTCATGCTGCTGTAAATGCATTAATTCGTGCTGCAGCATTTGAGTTGTTAATAGTAATTGCTTTGTGGTTGCCCCCTCTTTTAATTGTTGCTGCAGTTTTTGCAAAAGTGTTTCCACTCTTTCCATAAAAACCTCATTAATTTATTGCGAAATAATACTGCGCAAATTTAGTTTTGGTTAGTCAAACAAAACTATAATCTTTGCAATCGTTGCTCTAAAGTTACTAACAGTATTTTAATATATATTATTAAATGTTTATTGAACCAATTTTGACGGGAGGGAAGCGTGGATGGATCGAGGTGATCTGCGGCAGCATGTTCAGTGGAAAAACAGAAGAACTGATCAGGAGATTAAAAAGAGTTAAAATTGCTAACCTGAAAGCAGAAATTTTTAAACCAGCCATTGACACCCGTTATGATGAATCGAAGATCATTAGCCACGATACCAATTTTATACAAAGTACCCCGGTTGACAGCAGCCAGAATATTTTATTGCTGGCACAGGATGTAGATGTAGTAGGCATAGATGAAGCCCAGTTTTTTGATATTGAAATTGCCAATGTATGTGAACAGTTAGCTTTAAAGGGTATCAGGGTAATTGTAGCTGGGCTGGATATGGATTATACCGGTAAACCCTTTGGCCAGATGCCCCAGCTGCTGGCGATTGCCGATTATATAACTAAACTGCATGCTATCTGTGCCCGCTGTGGAAATATTGCCAATATAAGCTATCGAAAAACAAAAACTGATGGGCAAATATTACTGGGAGAAAAAGACATTTACGAACCCCGGTGTAGGCATTGCGCCCAGCTAAAAGATTAAATGTACAGGAGATTTAAGCTATTGAGGAAAGCATTTTTTTGCATAGCAATATCGCCCATTTTGCGTATTCTTTTCCAGAAGGATGCAGCTTATCTGCTGCTAAAAAGTCGTCTTTATTTCCATCTTCTCTTTGAGATGAAGTGATATCCAAAAAATGGGTTTTATATTTCGAACACCATTACTCACATACCTGGTTGAAACTATCAATTTCGCTAAAAATCTTTTTTGTATTTCTTTCTGCGGCAAATGGCGTTACACCCCAGTCCGGAATAGATAGTACAAAAACCGCCCCGCTATTATCCCCGGCAAACTGAATAGCCTGTTTCAGCAATAATTCAAATTCCGCTGAAAATTCTTCTGCCAGCCTTCCCCTGTATTGGTTGTTGACGCCAATTAATAACGTCACAAAATCATACTGTTTTAATAGCGAAGCGCTACTAATTGCATTGATCAATTCATTGCTGGTAAACCCAGTGGCGGCAATTATTTCGGGAGCTGAAATATCGATATTATGCTGCCGCAGAAAATAAACCAACTGGTAGGGGAAACTCTCATTGATACGAACCTGCTCGCCAATGGTATAACTATCCCCAAGGGCTAAATAGGAATACAATTTCATGCTCCTTTTTTTAGATAGAAACTTTAATTATCAAAATTCCAAAGCCGCTGCGAAGTTAAATTCACACGATAGAATAAAATAAACGGTTACCTAAAAATCATACTCCCGCTTAAACATGTTCAAACGAATACCAGCTGAAATTAATGTATTGCTGGTGTTAACACCAAGGCCATTTACCTTATAAATCCTGTGCTGAAGTGAAAAATCCAAATAAATATTTTCTTTTACCTCGTAAGAAAGCTGCAATAAACCATTAAAACAGTCAGCTCTTTCGCCGCCCCCTACCTTAAATCCGCTGGTTCTTTGCGGTGATGATGGGTCATTTGGATCAACGGGCGGTTTGCCTTCGTTATACAAACGAAATGGATTGCCTCCAAAATTATACCCAGCACTGTCAAGCCCCTGGAAATAATACATGGCTCTTGCATATACATACCATTTTGGTGCAGGCTGGTATTTTAGTATGCCAATAAATTCCTGGAAGTTGGCGCCCAGGGGGTGTGCCATCGGCTGGTTATAATGTGTATAATTAGCAACCGAATCATAGTGGGAATATACAAATGGTCTCACCCTATTACACTCCACCTGCAAATCCAGGTTAGCAATACCAAATGCGTCCACATATTTAGCGCCCAACTGGTAGCCATATTTATTTACGTAATTGGTGGGATCATCCTTTAACCTGTTCAGCACAAATTCATCCAGCAAAAACTGTCCGTAAAATTGCAACCGCTTTGCTACATTTGCTTTAAGATCAAACCCGACCTTTGCTTTATCAGAGCTGCCATTCGAACTTTCTATAGGACGCAGAAATATAATTGGATTCAGGTATTGAAAATCAAAATAGTTAACCCTGCCAAATGTAACAGCTTCAAAAAGGCCAAAGGTTATCGATTTGGAAACATCAAAGGTCAGGTGGTGCAGTGCCTGGTATTTCCTGTCCAGTAACTCATCCCCTGACTTTATAAACTGTGGCATTAGCTCCATGAATATGTTCTCATAGTTAATTTTCCAAATCCTGGTGTTCAGTTTTAAAAACAAATAACTATTTCCCCAGTCACTTAAAAATAAACTGCGATAACCATTACCGATAAAATTTTTGTCGTGACCAAATTGAACATCTATGTATTTTGTCACATTAAAAGTTACATACCCTCTTGCATCAAAATAATCAACACCGGTAGTTTTAAAACTTTTATAATAACCGTAACCGGGCACCGCTCTTAAAGCATTTATTCTGTCTCTAAAAAATAAGGGGCCTCTTTCCTGGTTGTCGGTTAAAGTAGTGGAGAACCCAATTTTTTTTGCAATCAGCCCCCTTAAGGTGATGCCTCGGGTATTTACAAAAATGTCGTCATCGTTACCGGACTCTTTTCCATAACTAAGTTGCAGTACAGGGTTTACTGCTAAAAAGAAATCTTTGACATCTACTTCTAAAAGATTGGGTTTTGTTTTATAAAAAGTTTTGAAAATAGGTTTGCGGCTCAGGAAACTTTCTTTGTTGCCGCTCACCCATTCGCTGTTATTCATAAAAAAACTGTGCAGGTTATATTCATCAGTTTTTGTGAGCCGTATTTTGGTCATTTGCCCCGAATCGGTGATGTTTTCACCTGCCTTATTGATGCTGTCTATTTTTTCCAATGTAGGCACCAAGGCTTTACGGCTGTATGGTTTAATATTAGAAAAGTTCAACTCCTGGTTAATCTGTCCCTTGATTTCCAGTCTGTCAATCAACTGGTAGCTTTTGTCTCCTTGAGGCAGGTATGTAGTTTGAGCATCGGCAAAAAGGGGGCAAATAAAAAATAACAGTTTGGCTAAGCTTTTAATAATTTGCATCAGTTTATAATATTTTAGTTCTTCTTAATGTGGAAAATTTCGTACCAAACATTGGTATCGCTTCAAAACTTCACAGGCGCCCGAAGCATTCTTTTATAACAGGAATGCTATTGAACCAATAGAACCTGCTGATGTGTTGTCCCACTTTTTATGGAAGTACTTAATTTTTTAATTAGTTTCAAGATATGCAAAAATACCTCTTTAAGAACATACAAATAGTAAACGAAGGCAAAACGCAAACAGCCGACGTATTGATCAATGGCGAACGAATTGAAAAAATTGCAGCTTCTATCACACCTTCTTTTACCGTAACCGAGATAAACGGGGAAGGCAAATTTTTATTGCCCGGCGTTATTGATAACCATGTACATTTCAGGGAGCCGGGGCTTTTGAAAAAAGGTAGCATCTATACAGAATCTAAAGCGGCAGTAGCCGGTGGCGTTACCTCTTTTATGGATATGCCTAACACCATACCGCCCACTTTTACACAAGCATTGCTGGATGAAAAATTTTCATTGGCATCCAATACCTCCCTTGCCAATTATTCCTTTTACATGGGAACCTCCAATGAAAATGCAGATGAGGCTTTAAAAACAAATGATAAAAAGAATGAAGTATGCGGTATAAAAATTTTCATGGGTTCATCCACGGGGAATTTATTGCTGGATAATCCTGTAACGCTGGATAGATTATTCAGGGAAAGCGAAATGCTGATTGCCACCCATTGTGAGGATGAAAAAATAATGCAGCAAAACTATGCAAAGCTCAAAGCAGAAGGAAGAGTATTGACTGCAGCGGATCACCCTATTATCAAAGATGATATCGCCTGTTTTGAATCATCACTGGTAGCCATTCAATTAGCGAAGAGACATAACAGCAGGCTGCATATCCTGCATATTACTACAGAAAAAGAGCTACAACTATTCTCCAACTGGATGCCGCTGAAAGAAAAACTGATCACGGCGGAAGCTTGTGTACATCATCTTCATTTCACCAGTGATGACTATGCCAGTTTAGGCAATAAAATAAAATGCAATCCTGCCATCAAAGCTCCCCATAATAAAATTGCTTTATGGCAGGCGGTACTGGATGACCGGATTGATAGCATTTCCACTGATCATGCACCGCATTTACTGGAAGAAAAAAATGTTCCATACGAACAGGCGCATGGCGGTGTACCCTTTGTGCAGCATTCACTGCTGATGATTCTGCATTATGTAAAAGAAGGAAAGATAAGCCTGGAGAAAGTAGTGGAAAAAATGAGCCATGCCATTGCTGATATTTACCAAATAAAAGACAGGGGCTTTATCAGGGAGGGTTATTATGCAGATTTAGTAGTTGTGGATATGCAAACACCGTACACCGTTAGTACAGGAAACATTTTATATAAATGTGGCTGGAGCCCGTTAGAGGGATTTACCTTCCCGGCTACCATAAAAAATACTTTTGTAAATGGTACCATGGTTTATGGAAACAATAGCTGGGATGAATCTGTTAAAGGAAAGCGCTTACTGTTTGACCGGAAATAAAAGTTAATACCGCATGGAAATAGACAAAACCACTTTAGATGATCTCTCCATATTGAATATTGAAGATGATTTTTCCATCTTTAATAAAATGAATTTCTGCAGAACTGCCGGTGGTAAACATAAACTGTTTCTTAATTTTTCCACACCGCTCAATACAATTGAACAAATTGAGGGCATACAGGATACACTAAAGGCAATTCTTGTCAAGGAACAATATTGGCCAGAGCAAATAAGCAATGGCTCCGTGATGGTGATCGAAAAATTCTATGGCGCTACCATCGACGATATCCCTGAGTTTCCCTCAGCAGCAGGCGCTCTTAGCTACAAACTGATCCATGGCCCTGATTTTTCTTATGTAAAATATTCTACGGAACATGCATTTGATTTTATTAAAGGTATGCAGCAGATGGTAGCTCATTTTTTAACGGATGATGCGCCTGCCCCAATGAAAAGATTATTGATCAGCGCTGCCGGAATCATCAATAAGCCACAGTTTGAAATAGTAAACCAACATAATAAATCTGCGATCTTGCCCATTGCAAAACAGTTATCACTGGCACATTTTATCCGCTATCGTTACAAACAAAATATTATTGACCTGATGGATATTTATTACCAGTTAGACGGTTGGTACGGTATGGCGATGGCGGTGAAACAGTTCAATCTCATCTTCCCGAAATTTACGCAGGAACAAAAACCATTATTGAAAGTAAAAGGACTGTTTCATATTTTATTGCCACAGCCCGTAGCTTACGATGTTGCTTTATTGCCGGATAAAAATTTTCTTTTCCTTACCGGCGCTAATATGGCGGGCAAAAGTACTTTTATCAAAGCAGTAGGTACGGCAGTATTCCTTGCCCATGTTGGCATGGGTGTACCTGCTTCAACAATGGAACTGAGTTTTTTTGACGGGTTGCTCAGCAATATCAACGTGATAGATAACATTGTAAAAGGAGAAAGTTATTTTTATAACGAAGTGCAGCGTATTAAATCAACCGTACAAAAAATATCAGACGGCAGAAACTGGTTAATACTGATCGACGAACTGTTTAAAGGTACTAATGTGCAGGACGCTATGAAATGCTCCACGACGGTAATTGAAGGATTTTTAAAAATAAAGAATACCGCATTTATCCTCTCTACCCATTTATATGAAATAGGAGAACTATTACGCCAGCATCCCAATATTATTTTCAATTATTTTGAAACGGCTGTAAATAATGACGAACTGGTTTTTAATTACCAGCTAAAAGAAGGCATCAGCAACGACCGACTGGGATACCTCATATTAAAAAATGAAGGTGTGGTAGAAATGCTGAGAAAACTCTGATCTTACCAATCATACATTTACCCTGCCGTTTTGTGGAATGAGTGTAAATTTGCAGCCATGCTGAAAAACAAAAGGCAGCAATCCATCACTGAATGAAGAATTTACTTCGGATTTTTAAATACATCGATATTCCCAAAGGCAAACTGGCTT
>Ga0157378_10006784_pt1 | contig 9993 bp, 5 predicted proteins | sample M65metaG_FD_115309 | JGI IMG/M metagenome (GOLD analysis project Ga0157378, IMG submission 115309) | Miscanthus rhizosphere microbial communities from Kellogg Biological Station, Michigan, USA - M6-5 metaG | ecosystem: Host-associated > Plants > Roots > Rhizosphere > Soil | place: USA: Michigan... | reverse complement strand
TAGCAGTATTAATAACCAACTGCATCAATCCGGTACGATCTCGCAAATCAATAAAAATTAACCCACCATGATCGCGACGTCTATGTACCCAGCCTGAAAGACAAATTTTTTTATTTAAATAAAGTTCAGTAACTAATCCACATCCAGTAGTACGTTCAGACATCTGCATAGATATTCCTTAAAAATAAAACTCTTAACTAAAAAATTGTTAAGCCCAATAATAATTATTGTACCACAACAAAAAAAAAGGGTAACCAACGATATTTATCGCTCTACCCCCTCTATTTTATAATTTCAACATTGATAAATTATTCTATTAGCCTCAAATGCTGTTGATCTCTTAATAATAAATTTTTTATGTTTTTTGCGGCAAACCAATTAAAAAGAGACTTCTTTTTAAAAAGAGGCCTATCTAAAATTTGATTTATTCTTTTCTCTATTATTTCTTCTGACAAGATCATCGGTAATAAATTTATTTTACCAATATCATCATTTTTCAATAAATGATCTCTTAATACGCCATGATCTTTACATATATCTAAGACACATAGGTATTGCTCGCACGTCATATTTTGTTTATGTTTTTCATAATCTTGTATTATATACTTATGATTAATAAAACTTAAAGAATCTCTAAGGCACTCCTTATTCTCATACCCTAGAGCAGGATCTCTAGGATGATTGATAACAAACTTCTCAAACATATTAAAACCATTATGCCGGAATAAATTTATTATTCTTTTATCCTTTTTATCAACAGCTTTTCTAAATAATGTATGCTTTCCCCACGCATCTAATGCTTTGTATTCATTAACAAGCTTCTTATTCTTAAAAACAAGTTCATACAATAGACTGTTGTTTAATTGTATAGCTTTACATATAAAAGAAAACACTTCACCCTCACAAAAATAATCTTTTTCTATTAGTTTTCTTATATTTGCTGTTTTATATGGTTTTTTCCAATCAAAAAACTCTACTTTCCCTTTGTCCAATAAATGAATATTTTTTATAAAAAAATCAATCATCTCATCATTATTTAATGAATAACCAATTGGAGGATATTGAAAATTAACATTGCACATACATGATTCATTTATATTTGCACCATGATCCAATAAAAACTGCACCAAAGCTATATCATTTTCTTCAGCTGCAGTATGCAAAAATAAACACTTATTTATCTTAGATGGCGCTTCATTTTTATATATCTCATGCATCAATGTTACTATTTCTTTTACTTGCTCATGTGTTGCGCCATCAACTATCCATTTGTCGAAATATCGAAAGTCTGATTTGAATAAAAGCCTTATAACGTCAGAAGCTTTATTTTCTAAAAGAGATGGCAAAATACCTATTCTATTTTTATCATATGTCATTGGACCCAAAAATCTCAACTCAATTTTCTCATCTTGCTCAAATAAAATATTCAATAATATTCGAGCTCTATTTATATTTCCAGCACATATTGCTACCTCCACTAAACTAATTGGACATCTGTCTTCTGTAACAAAATTTCCTTTATCATTGTGATAACCGTCTGAATACTGATACATAGGAACATTTGCCTGTACTAACATTTTTAGATCTTTATAAGTTTTAAATTTTTCTAAAATATTTTTATCTTTTTCACCAAAAACACCTGGTGAATAAATACGATATCCCACACAAAAAGAACGGCACAAAAAATTAAACATAAAAATAAGAACGCTAAGTTTTTGTTCTTTCAAAGCTTTGTTTACATAATCATGACATATGTCTTTATTTTGATAGCGTTTTTGTATTATTTCATCAGGGATATTATAAAAATTTTCAGAAGAAACTTCCTTGTCAAAAAATGTACATACATCATTTAAAACTTTTTGCCTCATTATGAAGTGATCAATATGTTTGTTATCTTCATCCTTATATATCTGAGATATCAGACTATAAGAAATAAAAAATTTAACATAATTACACTTATTATTTGTAACAATGCTTCTGCATAACGACTCTATATTACTCAAATCTATCTCTATATTTCTATCTCTTTTACTTTTAAAATAATCAAATCCTTGTAACACGTAAAAATATTCTGGATTACATTCTTGAACTAATTTCTTAAAGTTTTCTTGATTGTCTTTAAGCCGAAATAATTCATCAATGAAGCCATATATTAAAAAATTTGGATTTTTTTGAAATAATTGTTGAAAAAAACGAGACGTAATCTTTAAATTTGTTCTTGTTGTATAATCAGTATACAAAACAACGTGTCCCCAAATATCGTCCACCAACTCGAATGTTTGTATAAAAAAAGAAGTGAAAAGAAAAAAAATAATGTTTTTATGCATAAATATACTGTTTAAATAACCATTAAATCCAATAATAATTATATATTGTACCACAACAAAAAAAAAGGATAACCAACGATATTTATCGCGTCACCCTTTTACTACCGGTGGCATATATCCTCTATTCTATAGATCTTAAATGCTTCTGTTCTTTATCAATCAAACGACAAAAATCCCTTTTTATATTTTTTTGTTTAAAACCATCGTTTATTCTGTCTTCTATATTTATTCTTTCTTCTATTGTCCTGCTTGACGGATTTTCATCCATCAATTCTTTTAAGCCCACATCAGAATTCTTCAATAAATGATAACAAAAATCTAATTTTTGCACTTCTTCTGCACATTTCAGCCAAAGAAACCAATCACCCCTATTCATATCTTTTTTATTCTTTTCATAAGAACTTATTAAAAACGAATCATCAATTAAGCTGATAATATCTTTTATTTCATTCTCATGATGATTGTCATAATAATAATTTTTTCTGTACAGCAAATTTATATCAAAATCTTTTTCTAATAAATAATGCACTACATTCTTATTTTTTGCTCTGCTTGCTGTCTTTAAAAACAATTGCTCACGGTCATTATTTAATTTTTTATATAGATTTAATGCATATTTACAGAGCTCAAATCTATCTTCTTGTATTGCTTTGTTTATTAATAAAAACAATGTATATTCATGAGAAAAAAGACCATTATCCAACATTTTTATTACATTTTTCTCAGAATTTGAATCGACCCAATGACGATGATGATCGTAAGCTGTAAATCTCAACTTTAATTTCTCTTTATTCTCTATAAAGAAATCACACATTTTTTCATTTTTTAAAGCACAAGCTATCGGTTGATGCCCTGAATATTCATTAGAAAATAGATTAATATCAGCTCCTTTATCCAATAAAAATTTGACTAAATCAAGATCACCCTTATTAACTGCATTATGCAAAAATAAACAGTTTTTCATCTGCTTCCATGAATCATCACTAAATATCTCACAATACATGGTAACTATTATTTTTTTTTGATCACTTGTTGAGCCCTTCATACAACTACTGAATAACTCAAATTTATTGTTAATTAATATTTCTATTATATTGTATGCGTTGTTATTAAGTAAATAAGGAATAAGGCCTATCTTTTCATATATACAATTATCTATGCAGGAAGAAAGATGACAACCTTGTTCAATCATAATAATCAACAATGATTCTGCTATGTCTATATGCTTATCCTCCAATGCTCGTATAAATGACGTAATATCGCTATCTATAAATATACTACAATTTGCTTGTGCCAATAACATTCGCTGTTCATGAGTTGAAGCATTGTATAGGCGATTTTTACCTGTTATAGAATGGTTATTATAAAAGCAATCTTCATAATATTCATGATTATGATAAGATAATTGCGCTCTAAATGGAAACTTTGGAAATCGAGAATCATTAATTATATATAATAAAAAAACAATATTAGAAAGTTTTTTTTCCTGCAAAGCTTTTTCTAATAAAGTCTCCCTTTCCTTCCAGCTTTTTTGTTTTATATTATTCACAATCCTATTGAAATAACTTTTAAAATACACTTGACGTAATTTTTCTTCTTTAAAATTTTCAGGATCACAAAGAGTGCATATATCTTTTACAATGTTTTTAACAATGCAATTATCTAAAGTAAAATTATATATAGCAAAACGGACCTGCGCATACGGAATAATAAATTTTAAATATTTTGGATCTAGTTTCATAGAGCCATAATTCTCAGCAATAGTATCCACTATTTGACAATAAAAAGGATCATTAATATTTAAACGTTCACAAGCATGAGAGGTTTGTATAAAAAAAGAAATGAAAAAAAAAATAATGTTTTTATGCATAAATATACTGTTTAAAAAACCATTAAATCAAATAATAATTATATTGTACCACAACAAAAAAAAAGGGTAACCAACGATATTAATCGCGCTACCCTCTCTATTGTATATTTTCAAAACTAAATAATTAATCTGTTATTGGTGCTCCTAATCCTAGATAAATAAACAAATCCAAATAATCTTCCACAGATTTTGCATCTAATGGATAATTTGCATTTCTTTCTATAAATCCTATTCTATCATCCTTATTAACTTCATTGATCCATGCGTTGGAAAAAGTTGGTTGTTTTTTTAAAAACTCAAGCCCTGCAAGTATTTGACGAGTTCTAATTACATAAGCCCGTGCAGCTTCAACATCAGCCGCTTTCTGCTTAATTTGACCTAATGCAAACTTCACCACTGCATCATTATCAACTAATAAGCTCAATTCATTAATACGCTGCTTCAAATCCTGATCGGATTCAATCATTGTTACTATATTTCTGGAATGTTTTTCTAATTCATTATTCAATTGTGATAGCATCTTGTATATGGAATTATCTGCAGAGATTTTATCTATTTTAACCTTTTGTTGACAATATAAAACTGCCATTGATAAGTGACGACTAAAAGAAGAAATATCTTTGTCTGTTACTCTTGCCAGATCCATTGCACATATTGACGATATAACAGATAATCCCAGAACAATAATCAATTTTTTCATCACTAAAGCTCCCTTTTGAAAATATATCAATAATTAGCATGCATTAAACAAAAGATAGATGTAAATGTCAATAGCCATACTACTCTATAAACCTCAAACATTGTCGATACTGATTGTTTATATCAATTAAGATATTTTTTAATTCATTATTATCAAAAAACTTTTGCTCTTTATGAGCTTTTTCCTCTGATAATGATAAATAATCAACTAAATCTACTTTATTATCTTTATTTTCTTCTAACAAAAAAACTTCTTTTTCTTCAGAGGCTATATTCTCTTTATAGTTTTTATGATTTTCTACTATAGACTTATTATTATTATCAAAAATTTTTTGCTCATTAGATGCTTTCTCCTCTGATAATGATAAATAATTAACTAAATTCACTCTATTATTTTTATTTACTTCCAACAAGAAAGCTGTCTTTTCTTCAAGCGTTATATTATTTTTATGTTTTTTATAATTTTCTATTATAAGTTCATCATCAATAAATTTTAATGTCGAAGATAATATAATCTCAAACTGCCACTTTCCAAATCGATTTTCGTGCTTATCGCACCCTTCAAACATATTAAATCCATGCTTCAAAAACAAACTTATTATCTCTTTATTTTTTTGGCTAACTGCTTCTTTAAATAAATGCCGCTTCTGTTTTACACTTAATAATTCATACTTTGCAATAAATTTATCAAAAATAAGCGTATATAAATTACGATTATTCAATTCTATTGATTTGGATAAAAGATCAAATGCTATATCCTCGCAAAAATAATTATTTTTTATTAGTTTTATTAAATTGTCTTTGTTATATGGCTCTGCCAAATTAAAAGAATCAATTTGACCCTTTTTTAATAGAACAATATTATCTATAAACAACTGAAATATCTCACCCGTCTCATCATTAAGCGCATGGTATATTGGAGGATATGTATTTGATATACGACAATATAAAGGTTCATTAATATCAAATCCTTTCTCTAATAAAAATTTCACCACACCTATATCTTTTTGTTTAATTGCCTCATTCAAAAAACTATTATCTTTAATTTTTAACAATGCTTCTTTTCCATAGTTATTAAACAATAGCATAAATATTTCTTTTATTTGTGAACTTGTTGCATTCACCATATGATGATTCTTAAAAGAAAAATCTGATTGAAATAAAGATAATATGATATCAGATGCTTGATTCTCCAAAAGATATGGCAAAATACCTTTTTTGTTCCAATATTCATTACTTATTTCTTTTAGCCTACCACGAGCTAAAAAACAAAATTCAGAAAATTGAGCCTTTTCACCACGCTCAAATAGAAGTTTAAATAACGCGCGAGTTTTATCTAATTTTTTGGCACATAATGTAATCTCAGCCAAATGAGCTGAATGTTTAACCTTATTATACTTCAGTTTTTTATACATAGAAACATTTGCCTGTGCTAATATTTTTAGCTGTTTATATGATTCAGCTTTTTCTAAAAGATTTAAATGTTTTTTATCATGAGTAGTGAATGTATTAAGTATAAAAAAAACAACATTAAGATTTTCTTCGCTTAAAGCCTTTTCTAATAATTTATTTTTCTCTATCTTCTCTTCTTTGTTCACTCTAATCATTGAAATATAAATGATATAAAAATCTCCAGAAGAAACCCAGTAGTTAAAGAACTTACACACATCATCTAAAACTTTTTGTCCCATTATAAAATAATCAATATGTTTATTAGTTCCATCATTCAACATCTGAAATATCAAAGTATAAGGAATAAAAAATTTAACATCGTTACACTTATTATTTGTAACAATATTGCTACACAATTTTTTCATATTGTTAAAATCTATTGTTGCTTCGTTAACTCTTTTATTTTTAAAACAATCAAATCCTAGTAACAGATAAAAACATTCTGGATTACATTTTTGAACTATTTTTTTAAAATCATCTTGACTATCTTTAGACTGATACAATGCATCAATGAAATCATATATTAAAAAATTTGGATTTTTTTGAAATAATTGTTGAAAAAAACGAGACGTAATTTTTAAATTTGTTCTTGTTGTATAATCAATATACAAAACAACGTGTCCCCAAATATCGTCCACCAACTCGAATGTTTGTATAAAAAAAGAAGTGAAAAGAAGTAGCACAATAAAGATTTTTTTTTGCATAAATATTAAAAATTTAATCTAAAAAACTAATGAATAAATTTTAAATAACAACAAATTGCACTCAACAGCGCTGCTATAAAAAAAATTACCAACCCAACCTGACAATGACTACAGAAATATTATCGTTACTGACTTCAGGAACCTTACCCTTAACATCTAATCTCATCGCTTCAGCTATCAACTCTTTTGCAATGATATCCAATGCTTTGCCATTATTCAATCCTTCTGTTACAAAATCCACAGCCTGTTTATTAGACATCACATCCCATACTCCATCAGTAGCCTGAATTATAAAACGATTACCTTTATCAAGCTCGATCTCTAAATATTCTGGATCTGCAATAATATCTTTATATTCTATTGTTTGCCCATTTGCAGATAATTTATTCTTTAGATCACCGATTGTTCGAGTTACATTCAACGAACTTGGCCAAGTCCGCATAGGATATTTCTTACCAAAATCCGGCTCAATAGAGCAGCCTTTAATTGCCAAAATACGTTTTTTTTCATCCTCGTTATCTGGTTTGTGATCTCTTGTAAAAGACAATACATTACCATTTTTTTCCAATACTAAACGAGAATCTCCAACATATGCTACATACAAAATATTATTCTTTATATAACTAATAACTGCCGTCGAACCACCAGATTGCTTAAATTTATTTAATGCCTCTGTTTCCATATCTTTTAATGTTGCCAACAAACTATTTTTTATTGCATTTTCTTGATTATTATTATTTATTAAATGCTCTAAAAATCTCTTATGACAATTTTGTTGTAAATACTCTGAAACAAAGTTCCCCCCATGACCATCATACACACCACAAAAAAAAGCAGATCCACTCGTATCTGCTAAAAAAAAATTTTCTTGTTGTTTATTCAAATCAGAAGTCAATGTTTTAAAATTAATAAGACTATTGTTGATTAAAGATAGCGTTACTCCGTCTTCTTGAGGCTTTCCTATCTTACCTTTATTTATCGATGCGCCACAAAATAAAGTTAACAAATCTTTATTATTCTCCATACCCAACGAGGTTAAAAAAACAACCAACAAACCAAATACTATTATTTTTTTCATAGAACCTTCATCCAATATTATAATTTTTTTCAACTTAAAATGAATAAATTAACCCTAAATTGAATGTATACGCAACACTTGCTCCCTGCTTAGTGATACGATCTTGCGTATACCCAGTAGGATCACCGCTGTCCAAATCATCAAGCTGAGCTTGTGATAACACCGGAGTACCCATGCGGTCTTTATAATGTGAACCTGGGAAAAACAAAGAAGACACCCAAAATAATTTCAAATCTTTCAGTAAACTATAATTAATAAATAATCCCGTTTCTACCCCAAGAAACGTTCGCGCTTTACCAATGTTGCGCTCTTGCCACAGTGCCAAGACATTTGGATTAATCTCAAATGGTTTTTTCCACGATTTAGGTTTCCATTTTAATGACGTGCCGCAAAAAATTAAATTAGTAAAACCAGAAATAGCTTGTGCTTCCTTACTTGGTGCTTGAATAGCTTCAGTAGACACAGCAGACGGTGTTGACAAGAATCGTTTAACTCTTCCCGCTCCACCAAGTAAAAACACACTTCTGACACGCTTACCGGAGTATACTTCTTGCAATCCAATAAATCCAGCATAGTTACCATCTTTAGATTCAATATTAGGATTATCATCACCCGATGTTACGCCTGCGGTTACCGCTATAATCAAATCTTTTTCTAAAAATGAGTATGCAGCATCGGCAACAAACATCCACCCTTCATATTTATTAGTATATGCTTTGCCAAAACGGCCTTTGCTATTTTTTAAAATTATTAGGTTAGTATCAGATCCAATGAGATAACCAACACTGGTAACTTCGCCAATTTTTTGTTCATTTTGATTTTCATCTTTATCCTTTTCATTGATAAGTTTCTGAGCTTCACTCCCCGGAACATATGGGCATGGCTCAGTAACAGAATTACCTTGAGCATCATTATATGTTGCGGTGACATTATCATTCACTAGAACAACAACTGCTTGTCTATTATTTTCTTTAATAATATTGCGATCCCAACCTTTTACGCGTTGCTGACCAAAGTTAACCGCATAATCAAAGCCACACTCAAAACGTTTGCCATAAAATTCCCCTGCTAAACCTGCAGTACCAAGTTTGCTTGTTGCATCAGCAGGAAACTCTATTTTCTGTTCAGGATCATTATTATATAAACCATACGGCTCAAGATTCATTCTACCAAGCCATGCATTATCAAAAATATTCCAATTAAATCGCCCAGCCATTATATAATTTATTTTACCAAAACCACGCGATGGTGTATTAAGACGTCCAATTTCTTGTCCAAGAATTTTTTTCTCTGTATCAGCAATACCAGTGCTATTATTTTGTAAAATAGCAGTATAAAGATCATATGATAAAACCTTAGGAAACAATTCTCCAGAAAATTTTGCACCAAATGCATACTGATCAATGGCACTGTCAGCATAAAAACCAAGAATTTCAGGTCCCACAGCAAATGCATCACCAAGAGCGATACCACGGCCCAACTGAAATGGAAATGATCCGATTACAAATGAATGTTTATTTTTAAATGGCAAACTAAATGCATCATTAATACTAAATTGTAGCCATAGTTGTCTAATCCAAAATATATGTCGAGGAAATCCATGCTTATGGCTTCCCTTAATAGCTTCAAGCACTTTAATATCAGATGTTGTTGTGCTTGCAATGCTTTCAGGATTACCCCATACTCCTTTATTTCTCATCTGAAAAAAGAACTCTACAATATTACTACCGTATGTTTTATTTCCGTATAATAAATCAATCATCAAATCAAGGGTATGTCGTGAAAAATAGCCTTTGTCAAAATCATTATCATTATTCAACCAATTAATATTTTTACCATAAAAAGTTTCTGGTTTAAACACAC
>Ga0157378_10006783_pt1 | contig 9994 bp, 7 predicted proteins | sample M65metaG_FD_115309 | JGI IMG/M metagenome (GOLD analysis project Ga0157378, IMG submission 115309) | Miscanthus rhizosphere microbial communities from Kellogg Biological Station, Michigan, USA - M6-5 metaG | ecosystem: Host-associated > Plants > Roots > Rhizosphere > Soil | place: USA: Michigan... | reverse complement strand
TTGGAGCCGAAGCCGCCGCCGACGTCGGGCGCGATCACCCGCAGCTTGTGCTCGGGGGCGATGTTGTAGAACGCCGACAGCACCAGCCGCGCGACATGCGGATTTTGCGAGGTCGTGTACAGCGTAAAGTGCTCTTCGGCCTCGTCGTATTCCGCGATCGCCGCCCTCGGCTCCATCGCGTTCGGCACCAGGCGGTTGTTGGTCAATTCCAGCGTCACGACATTGGCGGCCTTGCCGAAGGCGTCCTTGACCGCGCCCTCGTCGCCGATGTGCCAGTCATAGATCACGTTGCCCGGCGCTTCCGGGTGCAGTTGCGGCGCGCCCGGCTTCAGCGCCGAGCGGATGTCGGCGACGACGGGGAGTTCCTCGTAATTGACGACGACGGCTTCGGCCGCGTCTTTCGCCTGGTTCTTGGTCTCGGCGATCACGACTGCAACCGCTTGGCCAACGAACCGCACGGTCTCCGGCGCCATCGCCGGCCATGCGCCCATCTTCATCGGGCTGCCGTCCTTGGAGGTGATGGCCCAGCCGCAGATGAGGTTGCCGACCTTGTCGTCGACGATCTGCTGGCCGGTCAGCACGCCGACCACGCCCGGCATCTTCATCGCCGCGGATGAATCGATGCCCTTGACCTTGGCATGCGCGTGCGGGCTGCGGATGAAATGCGCATGGGTCATGCCCAGAAGCTTGATGTCGTCGACGTAACGGCCTTTGCCGGTGGTAAACCGTCGGTCTTCCTTGCGCACGACGCTTGCGCCAATGCCTTCAACGCCCATGATCTGCTCTCCCTACCGGAGTGATTGATGTCCGCCGTTTCCATCGAAAGCCGGCGGTCTTGATGTCTGGAATTGGTTGCTCGCCCGGCTATTCGGCCGCCTGCGAGACCTTCATGCGGCCGGCGGCATCGAGCACCGATTTGACGATGTTGTGGTAGCCGGTGCAGCGGCAGATGTTGCCCTCAAGCTCGTGGCGGACGGTTTCCTCGTCCAGCTTGCCGCCATAGCGGTGCACGATATCGACCGCCGACATGATCATGCCCGGGGTGCAGTAGCCGCACTGCAGGCCGTGATTGTCCCGGAAGGCGGCCTGCATCGGGTGCAGTTCGTCGCCTTTCGACAGGCCTTCAATGGTGGTGACGTTGGAGCCGGCGGCCTGACCGGCCAGCACGGTGCAGGATTTGACCGCCTTGCCGTCGATATGGACGACGCAGGCGCCGCATTGGCTGGTATCGCAGCCGACATGGGTCCCGGTCAGGTTCAAATTTTCGCGCAGGAGATGGACAAGCAGCGTCCGGTCCTCGACGTCGACCGAGACGGCCTTGCCGTTCACTGTCAGTTTGATGGTAGACACGCGTGATACCTCCCGATGTTTTGAGTTTTTCCAATTAGAAGCAGCGGAGAGGGAACTTGCAACTGGGATTTTGGTAGCGCTTGTCATTGTGATGTCGCGCGCCGTCGCGGCTCTCGACCCCCGGGACCCAGGCGAACTCCGCTGGTCTCGCCCCTTCGGGACGAGGGCAAAAACGATCCGCTGCCCGCCAGCTCCCCCACAACCCAAGGGAAAGCGGCCCGAATTTACGCACCCTTATCCATTCTGCCGTAGTTTTACCCAGAGAACGGGGGCCAACGGCCGCCCGGTCTTTGAGTTTTCAGAATGAAAGCGGGGGGTTGAGGTGGGAATATTGAAGCGTGCAGGATCGTTTTCGATCAAATTCCCGACCCTCCGGTTCCGCGCCAAGATCATGCTCGGCTTCGCCGTTACGCTGGCGATTTCGGCCGCGAGCATGGGTTTTGCCTATCTTGGCTTCGAGCGCGTTTCCGCCGGCGTGGACTCGTACCGCCGCAGCGTCACCGAGGCTGACCTCGCCCGCAACATCGATCGCGAGCTGATCTCCTACCGCTCGCTGGCCCGCTATTTCGTGGCCACCGGCAAGGAAGAGGACGGCAAGGCAGCGCTGACGGCGGAGGCCAGCCTCAAGGAGGCCATCCTCGCCTCGATGAAGGGCACCACCAATCCGGCCCGGCTTGAGCAGATCGTCAAGCTGGAGCGGGAATTCCGCGCCTTTACCAAGATTTTCGCCGATATCCTCAAGGTCAAGGAGCAGAGCGCGCTGATCACGCAGAACCAGCTCGCGCGCACCGGCACCACGTTGCGTTACAAGCTGGACGATCTCCCCTCCAACTCCGAAGACAGCGAACTGCAGGTCATTACCCTCGGCGCCAAGCGCGTGCTCGACCAGTTCCAGGCGGTGACGGCGCTGGCCAATACGTTTGTGGTCAATGCGGACAAGGCGACCGCCGCGAGCGCGCTGGCGCGGCTCAAATTCGTCGAGGGATCGCTCAAGGCGATCTCGTCGGAGACCGAAAAGATCCAGCAGGGGATCAAGGAAGTCGGCGGCATGCTGGACGAATACCGCCAGGCATTGACCAAGCTGGTCGACAATTCCAAGGAGATCGACGAGCTGACCATCGAGATGACGGAATCGGCGGCCGCCATCAACAATGGCTCCGGCGTGATGAAGGCGGACCTGGTGGCCGACCAGAAGCGGCTCGAGGATGAGTCGCACGCGACCATCGGCGAGACCGAGCAATTGATCCTGATGCTGGCGGCCGGCGGCTTCGTGCTCGGCTGCGTCTGGGCCTTCTTCCTCGGGACAGGCATTTCCCGGCCGATGACCCGGATGTGCAGCGCGATGCGCGAGCTCGCCGCCGGCAATTTCGACGTCGTGCTGCCCGGCCTCGGCCGCAAGGACGAACTCGGCGAGATGGCGGGCGCGGTGGAGGAGTTCAAGGTGCAGGCCGTGGCGCGCGCCGAACGCGACGCCGCGACACAGGAAGCGCAGAACAAGGCCGCCAGCGCCGCGCGCCGCGCCGAACTCATTCGGTTCGCCGACGATTTCGAGACCGCTGTCGGAGCCATTGTCGGCAATGTTTCGTCCTCGGCGGTGCAGTTGGAGGCTGCCGCCGGCACGCTGACGCGGACGGCGGAAACCACGCAGAGCCTGTCGAGCCAGGTTGCCGGCGCCTCGGAAGAGGCTTCCAGCAACATGCAATCGGTGGCATCGGCGACCGAGGAGCTGTCGGCTTCCGTCGACGAGATCGGCCGCCGCGTCAAGGAATCCAGCGAGATTGCCGAGGCTGCGGTGCGTCAGGCCGAGCAGACCGACGGCCGTATCGGAAAGTTGTCGCGTGCGGCGCAGGAGATCGGCGACGTGGTCAAGCTGATCACCGCGATTGCCGAGCAGACCAATCTTCTCGCGCTGAACGCCACCATCGAGGCGGCGCGCGCCGGCGATGCCGGACGCGGATTCGCGGTTGTGGCCTCCGAGGTGAAATCGCTGGCCAGCCAGACCGCAAAGGCGACCGACGAAATCTCCAACCACATCTCCGGCATGCAAGACGCGACCCAGGAGTCGGTGGCGGCGATCAAGGAGATCGGCGGCACGATTGGAAAGATTTCCGACATCGCCACCACGATCTCGGACGCCGTCGCGCAGCAGAGTGCGGCCACGCAGGAAATCGCGCGCAGCGTTCAGAACGTGGCGCAAGGCACCCAGGAAGCCGCCGCCAACGTCACGCAGGTCAATCGCGGTGCCACCGAGACTGGCTCGGCTTCCGAAGAGGTGCTTAATTCGGCGCGCTCACTGTCTAGCGAAAGCACACGCCTGCGCGAAGAGCTCGATCGCTTCATGGCGAATATCCGCGCGGCGTAGTCGTCGCGACGCGCTCTCTCCGCTCGTCGTCCCGGGCATGACCTCAGATGTGCAATTGCACGTCGGGGGACCCATAATCACCGGCCGCAGTTGTTGCGCTGAGCGTCGACGGATGTGATCAACCGATCACGCGGTTGGGTCCCGGCTCGCGCATCGCCCGGCCGGGACGACGGATGAGGCGCCTTCCCGCACCGACGGGAACCCCTGCGCCGCCGCCGCGTTATCCTGCGTGGCGGGCATCCTGTTTGCCGCAGTTTGGGAGAAGAACCCTGGGACCGGGCGTTCCGGGGCGGTTTCTCATTGGTTCCGATCCGATGGATGTGCAGCCGAAAAGGCGTGGTTTGGCGCAGGTGGACGACGCGCCGGCGCTGGCGCCAGTGCAACAAGACAACGACCGCGTCATCGTAACAAGCATTCCGGCGCGGCTCGACAATTTGCGCTGGAGCGGTTTTCACACCCGCGTCGTGCTGGCGCTCGGGATCACCTGGGTGCTCGACGGGCTGGAAGTGACGCTGGCGGGCTCGCTGGCCGGTGCGCTGAAGCAGAGCCCCGTGCTGCAATTTTCGAATCTCGATGTCGGATTTGCCAACAGCGCCTATCTCGCCGGCGCGGTGCTCGGCGCGCTCGGCTTCGGCTGGTTGACCGACCGGATCGGTCGCAAGAAACTGTTCTTCATCACGCTGGCGCTTTATCTCACCGCGACCGCAGCGACCGCACTGTCGTGGAGCGTCGCGAGCTACGCGCTGTTTCGTTTCCTGACCGGTGCGGGTATCGGCGGCGAATACACCGCGATCAATTCGACGATCCAGGAACTGGTGCCGGCCCGCTATCGCGGCTGGACCGATCTTCTGATCAACGGCAGTTTCTGGATCGGCGCTGCGATAGGCGCCACCAGCGCGATCGTGTTGCTTGACCCCGCCGTGATGGCGCCGGACCATGGCTGGCGCCTGGCTTATCTGACCGGCGCGGGTCTCGGCCTGATCGTCTTCGTGATGCGGATGTGGATTCCGGAAAGCCCGCGCTGGCTGATGATTCACGGCCGTCCCGACGAGGCGCATGCGATCGTCGACGGGATCGAGAAGTCGGCGACGGGCCAGATGCAACATCATGTGCAGCAGCAGGCGCTGCCGAAGATCAAGATACGAATGCGCGATCACACGCCGCTGGGCGAAGTCGCCGATACCTTGTTCAACACCTATCGCCAGCGTTCGCTGGTTGGACTGGTGCTGATGGCAGCGCAGGCGTTCTTCTACAACGCGATCTTCTTTACGTTCGCGCTGGTGCTGACCGACTTCTTCCATATCCCGGCGAATAATGTCGGCTGGTATTTGCTGCCATTCGCCGCCGGCAATTTTTTGGGGCCGCTGCTGCTCGGACGCTTGTTCGACACGCTGGGGCGCCGGGTGATGATCACGCTGACCTATGGCGTCTCGGGCGTGCTGCTGGCGGTGTCCGGCTATCTGTTCTCGATCGGGGCGCTGAGCGCACAGGGCCAGACGATCGCGTGGATGGTGATTTTCTTCTTTGCCTCGCCGGCGGCGAGCGCGGCCTACCTCACCGTCAGCGAGACGTTTCCGCTGGAGGTCCGCGCGCTGGCGATTGCGCTGTTCTATGCTGTCGGTACCGGCATCGGCGGTATCGCGGGGCCGGCGTTGTTCGGCGCGCTGATCGATACCGGATCGCGCAATTCCGTGTTCGCCGGCTATCTGTTCGGGTCGGCCTTGATGGTCGTGGCGGCGATCGTCGCGTGGCGATACGCCATCGCGGCCGAGCGTAAATCGCTCGAATCCGTCGCACGACCGCTTGCCTTTGTGGAGTAGGATATGATGAATCAGGAACTGGCTGAAATGCAGCGTGAAGATGACAACGTCGATGATAACGAGGCTCCGGACTCCGTTCCGGTGCCGCGCTCGCTGGTCCCGCATTTGAGCGAATGCGCGGTGCTGCTCGACATCGACGGCACGTTGCTCGATCTGATGCCGACGCCGCGCGAAGTGTGGGTGCCGCCGGGACTAATCAAGACGCTGCGCCGCCTGCATGAGCGGACCGGCGGCGCGTTGGCAATGGTCTCAGGGCGCTCGCTCAACGACATCGATCTGATCTTCGCGCCAGATCAGTTTCCGGCGGTCGGCGGCCACGGCGCCGAGATGCGGATTACCGGCGACAGCGAGGCGGTCGCCGCCCACGCGCCGCCGATGGACAAGGAGCTGAAGTTGCGACTTGCCGCCATCGCCAAGCTCAGCCCCGGAATATTGCTGGAAGACAAGGGCTATTCGCTGGCGCTGCATTACCGTCTGGCGCCGCATGCGGAGAAGGCGATCTATGCGGCGGTGTCGCTGATCCGGGCCGATCTGCCGAATGCGCCGATCGAGGTGATGCCTGGAAAATGCGTGTGTGAGATCAAGCATTCCGGATTCAGCAAGGCGAGCGGCGTGCGCGAATTGATGAAGCATGAACCCTTCAAGGGGCGTCGTCCGTTCTTCATCGGCGACGACGTCACCGACGAAACGGTGTTTGCCATCATGCCGGACATGGACGGTCTTGCGTTCTCTGTCGGCCGCCGCGCGCGCGGCGTTGCCGGACATTTCGATTCGCCGGGCGACGTCCGGGAATTTCTCGCGCATCTGCTTGACGACGAAAGGGACGCAGCGCTGCCATAAAAATTCCGGTGCCGCCGAGTTTCGAACATCATTTCTTCGCGCTTCGTCCCCGTTCTCACGACAAATTTTATTTTTCGTGAGTTCCGCTGAGTTCCATCGCATATAGCCCGAATTTGGTTTCAATTCGTTGGAACGGTGACGAGGAACCATATTGATGAATGGTTGTTAACTCGCGAGCGAACCAACAGGAGGGGACCTGTGAGCCTCGTCGTCGTCTCTAACCGCGTGGCGCGCGCAAAACCGAACGAACCGATGACCGGCGGCCTCGCGGCGGCGCTTTTGCCCGTCGTCGAGAAGTCGGGCGCGATCTGGGTTGGTTCCAGCGGCCGCGTCCGCGACGGGAACCTGAAGGAACCTTTTGCCGAAATCGAGGCGCTGGGCGAGGGCGCGCTGGCGATGCTCGACCTGCCGGCGGCGCATTACGGCGGCTATTATGAAGGCTTTGCGAATTCGGCTTTGTGGCCGGCGTTGCATTCGCGCGCCGACCTGATCCGTGCTTCGGAAGACGACTACGCCAGCTACCGCGAAGTGAACGCCTTCATGGCGCGCGCGCTGCTGCGATTCCGCAAACCGGATTCGATTTTCTGGATCCAGGACTATCATTTTCTGACACTGGCTGCGGAGCTGCGCGATCTCGGCACCACGCAGCCGATCGGGCTCTTCATGCATACGCCGTGGCCCGCACGCGCGGTGATGTCGGGCGTGCCGCATCATCGCGCGGTGATCGAGGCGATGCTGTCCTATGACCTGATTGGTTTTCAGACCGAAGAGGATTGCGAAAATTTCCTGTCCTATGCGCAGTCGGATCTCGATCTTGCCGTGCACGACGGTGTTGTGATCTCGCCGCACGGCCGTACCCGTGCGCAGGTTTTCCCGATCGGTATCGATCCGCAGCGATTTGCCCAGCTCGCGGCCAAAGCGGTCACCCATCCCGACGTCTCGCGGCTGCGGCGCAGCCTGAACGGTGAGGCGCTGGCGATCGGCGTCGATCGGCTCGACTACTCCAAGGGCCTGGTCAACCGCATCAAGGCGTTCGACCGGATGTGGACGTTGCAGCCGCAGCTCAAGCGCACGGCGTCGCTGCTGCAGATCGCCACGCCCTCGCGGGGCGCGATCGAAGCCTATGGCAATCTCCAGGGCGAACTGGCCCGGCTCGTCAGCGACGTCAACGGCGTCCATGGCGAAGTCGACTGGACGCCGATTCGCTATCTCAACAAGGGTTTTGGCCAGGCCGTGCTGGCCGGCCTGTATCGCACCGCGCAGGTTGGCGTGGTGACACCGCTGCAGGACGGCATGAATCTCGTTGCCAAGGAGTATGTCGCCGCCCAAAATCCGGAAAATCCGGGCGTGCTGGTACTGTCGAAATATGCCGGCGCCGCCAACGAGCTCGACGCCGCGCTGCTGGTCAATCCGCATGACATCGACGGCATGGCGCGCGCCATTGCGACCGCGTTGTCGATGCCGCTGACGGAACGGCGGATGCGCTGGGAGGCGATGATGATGAAATTGCGTGTCCACACCATTACGCAGTGGTCCGCCGATTTCATCGACGCCCTGCAAGAAAGCCAGCTCGATAGTGGCCCTTTGGGACCCATGCTGCCTGACCCGCCGGCTCTGTGGCCGCTTCGTTCAGCCAACGGCGGCGCGAGGTATCATTAGAGACTTCCAGCACAGTTGATGCATTTTCGTCATGGCCGGGCTTGTCCCGGCCATGCACGCCTTTGTTTGCCCGAAGGCAGTAAGACGTGGATGCCCGGGACAAGCCCGGGCATGACGAGGTGGTGAATTCTAATCGCTCAATAACAATACGACACACCGTCGAGCAGCGGGCATCTCGCCCGACGCGGGTCGCTTGGGTTTTCCATCGGCACCATGCCCTTGCCTTGGCCGCCGACGAACACGCCCTGGCCGACGATGACGGACGATTTGTTGCCGATGATGACGCTCGGATGCGGCGAGGCCAGGCTCGATTTGGTGCCGTCGGCCCAGATGATCCCGTCACCTGTGAAAATTCCGCGCCGGCCGTCGTCGCAACTGACATCCGTGCCCTGCCGGGTGCAGGCCTGCGCCATCGCGGGGCCTGCGGCAGCTGCCGCCGTTGCCGCCGTCAGGACCAGGAAAACCAGTGTCCGCGTGATGTTCATGCTGCCCTCCGCCCGCGAAAATTGTGCAAGTCGCCGCTACGGTCGTCGGCATTAGCAGGATTTCGGTTCAAGTCGCCAGCAGCGGCAGCCGCCTGTGCCGACGGTTTTCCGAAATTATCCAATAAATTCAATTATTTGTTGAAATTTCGACCGCCGCCACCGGCGTCCCTTGCAAAATCAGTCCTGCCCCTTCAAGAGAGGGCCGCTGGAGAGATGGCCGAGTGGCTTAAGGCGCACGCTTGGAAAGCGTGTGTGCGGGAAACCGTACCGTGGGTTCGAATCCCACTCTCTCCGCCATACCTGTCGGACGTGCAAGAAACCCAATAAAACCGGGCACTTCTCAAACCGTCGAAATTGGACTGTGTAGCACCACGGTGGACGAGTGGAGCACCCCCGCGGGCTGGTCCACGATGCCATCATTGAGCCCCCGGCGGCAATAATAATGAATCCTACACCCGAGGTCGTCGGGATAAGGATTTCTGTACCCCCGATACGTGATTTTACACCTGAGCCCGTTGGATTTGAGATTCCTACACCGCGTTGGAGAACTCTACACCGGCGGCTTCATCCGCCGACCGGGAAGGAATCCGTGCGACGCCCGCGACCGCCCGCACTCTCGGCGAGATCCAGCCTGCAGTATTGCGCGTGGATGCGAGCGGTGCGGCAGAGCGGTCGAGATACGGCGACAAGATGCGATCGCGCAGTTCGGCGCCGGCGCGCTGGCGCAGGTCGGTCAGCGACTGCTCGACGACGGCTGCGGCAGCGGACGGGAAGGCTGGAGGAGGACGGATGCTGACCGGATTCCGGATCGCGGAGTGAGATAGCGCATGTTACGCTGTGTTACCCTGCGATCGGTCATCTTGCGCGCTTAGCTTCCCGTAGCCGTTGCGCTCGGCGACATCAGCGCCGTTCCCGCTCTGTACCTTCCGGTGCCGGGATGACGCCTTCCGACCCGAAATTTCCCGCTCGGGAATGTGAAGCTAACGCGTTTTAGCTTCCGTCAGGTGTCGATTCCTTCGAGCGGAATCTCGCGTCCGGCGCTCTCGCCGACGGCGAATACGCTGCTACTGCGTACCCAGTGGCCACGCCGGTCGAGCCAGGCGAGGGCGCCGGTCGAGATGATGTCGTCGTCCGGCAGCTTGCCGTGCCCGGTCACGGTGCCGGTCACGACCGTCGCAAAACTCTTGCCACGCCCTGAGTATCGTGGCCTCCCAGCCGTCCAGCCGGGGCGCGCGATTCAACGCCGGCGGCGAAGGGTCTTCACGGCACGAGCAGGTATCGACATCGCGCTGCAGATCCTTCACGAGCGAGGCGCGGACGGCCTGCTTCAGGCTCCGCATCGAGGCGCTGCGCCTCCGCCACTGCAAACCTAGGCCTTTAGGAAATAGGCTCGCTTAGGAGTGACGAGTGACAGATAGTGACAGGTTTTCGCTACTATAAGCTCCACGCGCACACGCGTGAGGCGCGCAGCGGAAAAT
>Ga0157378_10006780_pt1 | contig 9996 bp, 11 predicted proteins | sample M65metaG_FD_115309 | JGI IMG/M metagenome (GOLD analysis project Ga0157378, IMG submission 115309) | Miscanthus rhizosphere microbial communities from Kellogg Biological Station, Michigan, USA - M6-5 metaG | ecosystem: Host-associated > Plants > Roots > Rhizosphere > Soil | place: USA: Michigan... | reverse complement strand
CCTGCGGAGAAAGGATGAACAGGACTTCATAAGTCCTCATAAATCCTCCTTCTGGCCTAGCGGAGCCTCGCCTTCTGCGATGGCTCAAGGAGCTGCCCAGATTGTCAAAAGAATGTCCGGCCGCAATTGGACGGGCCGGCAAGGATACGCAAAGGGAGGGTGTGGAGCAATTATTTCAGGATGCGCCGAGCGGCAGCTGATGCACTCGAATGGATGTCTCACTCACCGTCACGGCGCTACCGCGAGCGAGATCGTCGGCGGTCACGGCAACGATCTGTTCAATCAGGTCAGCCAGCGCTTGATCACGCAGTCCCTCCAAGCGGATGCGAATCACCGAAGGCAACGTCGCGCCGGACAGAGCGAGGAGCGCATGGAAATCGCCATCAAGGGTGATGAGGACTCGTTGCTTTTCGCGACACCAGATCAGGATGTCGCGATCGTCCGCAGTGGCAAGTCCAACTTCACGCGTGTGAAAGACGTCGGTGCCCTTCACGCGCAAGATCGCAGCCGCTTCGGCCGAAAGGTTCTGATCGAGCAGCAGTTTCATCGCGGCGCGACGAGTTCCTCCACGCGATCCTCGAGATTCGAGGCGGCGTACTCGAGGGCCTGACGAATGTCTTCATCCTCTAGGTCAGGATAGGCGCGCTTCATCTCCTCGCCCATGCCGTACGTGGCCACGGCAAGGACCACGCGCTTGACGGTAATCCTCATGCCACGAATGCACGGCTGCCCATTCATCTTTCCCGGTTCGACGGTGATGCGATCCAGTTTGGTCATGATTGTCAGCGCTATTGTCGGCGCTTACTGGATCTACTTCAAATACTGCGCGAACCAATTCACGTACTGCCGCTCGATCTCGGTCCCATGAATCGGGTCCTCCGGCGAGTGGCCGCTGACGGGGAAGGCGATGAATTTGACCGGGACGCCGTTGTCTTTCAGCGCGTAGTACATCTGGTACGACTGGGTGATGGGGACGCGGACGTCGCCGGTGTCACTCATGATCAGCGTCGGGGTCTTGATCTTGGATGCGTACGTGATCGGCGACTGCTCGACGTACTTTTTCATGTTGTCGCCGACGAAGGGCGAGCCCCAGGTCAGGCGGCGTCCGAGGGAGCTGTCGGAGAGGGCGTACTCATCGAGGAGATTGTTCACGGCGGCGCCGGAGACAGCGACCTTGAAGATCGGGTAGTGGCCGATCATCCACGAGGTCATGTAGCCACCGTAGGACCAGCCGCCGACGGCGATGCGGCTTTCATCGACGAAGCCGCGCTTCTTCAGCACCTCCACGCCGGCGATGACATCGCGGCCCGGACCGGCGCCGGCATCGTCGCGGATGGCGCGGATGTAGGTGTTGCCGAGGTTGTCGCTGCCGCGGTAGTTCGGCTGGAAAACGATCCAGCCTCTCGCGGCAAAAGACTGCGGGATCGTGGCGAAGCCGACGCCGGACGACGAGCGCGGACCGCCGTGGATGTAGAGCACCAGCGGGTACTTCTTCGTACCGTCGAAGTCGGGCGGATAGGTCACCACGCCGTCTTCATCGAACCCCTCGAACTTCCAGGTCACCGGCTCGGTGCGGCCAAGCTGCATGCCAGCCACGACGGCATCGTTGATGTGCGTGAGCTGCTTTGGCTGGGCGTCGACCGACGGCAGGACGTAGAGCTCGCGCGGATGCGACGGCGTCGATCCGGTAAAAGCGATCGTTCCGTTCTTCGCCACAGACACGTCGAGCCAGTAGCTGAAGTAAGGCTCGACCTCGCCGAGGTTGAGGCGGCGGGAAGGGCCATCGAGAGGCTGCAGCCAGAGCGCGGTGGATGTCGCGTCGTGGCCGCCGGTGATGAACGACTTCCCATCCGGCAGCCAGACCGTGCGATAGACATTGCGGTCGAGACCTTTGGTCACCTCGACGCCGTCGCCGCCGCCGGCCGGAGATAACCAGATGGCGTTCTCGCTTCCCGGCTCGCCGCCGCGGGCATGCCAGTAGGCAATGTGGGTGCCGTCGGGAGTGAAGACCGGCTGCGTTTCATCGCGGTCGCGCGCGGTCAGGCGATGGACGGTGCCCGAGGCGACGTCGACCAGAGCGACGCGATTGCTGTTCGGCGTGCCGCCATGCGGAGTTTCGCGCCGCGTGATGGCGATGGTCTTGCCGTCGGGCGACCACGCCAGCGGCGACGGCGCCGGGCCGGGAGGATGCGCCACCGGCAGACTCCAGGAGCCGCTGGTCAGACGGCGCGCTTTGTCGCCGGAAGGAGAAACGAGCCAGATGTGCGACGGCGTCGGCGCGGTGGTGGTGAGGTAATCGTCGTCGCCAATCTCGAAGGAGCGGTTCAACTTCTCCTCGTTCGGCACCGGGTCGTCCGCGGTGACGAAGGCGAGCTGCGCGCCGTCGGGACTCCAGGCGTATTGCTGCACGCCGCGCGCGGCCTCGGTGATGCGTCGCGCTTCGCCGCCGCGCGCCGGCAGGATCCAGATCTGGCGCCGCGCTTCGCGATCGCTGGAGGCATTGGCCAGGAACGCCAGCTGCGAACCGTCAGGCGACCAGCGCGGCGCGGCCACTCCACGGCGGTCGTACGTCAGCTGCCGCTGCTCGCCGGTGGCGCTGTCGATCAACATCAGATCGCCGTCGTACCGGTTCTCTTTGACGTTCGCCCGTGTGATGACCACCGCGATCGACTTGCCGTCCGGCGAGATCTGCGGATCGTTGAGATTGGCGATACGGAGCCGGTCGGAAGGCTGCCAGCGATCGGCATGGGCGGCAGTGGCGACAAACAACAGCGCGATGACGATTCGTTTCATCGGGCTACTTTACTGCGCTGACGCGCGTTGTCTGCGGCTTCGGACGGAGCGCTGGCGTCCTCGCCGGCTGGCTAGGCGTGCGTCCCGCCGCCTGTCCGGCAAGACTCCAAAACATTCGCTCGTAACCGTGACGCGTGAGAATTGCGAAACTTGATCGAGTCAGTATCCGCCGCCGAGGTGGGCCAGAGGCGTGATGCCGCATCGCGGATCGGCGTCGACGCGCAGCGCCGTAAGTGGATCACTCGCGATCCAGACGACGCGTTGCGAGGCCAGCGTGGAACGAAGCCTCTCCACCGCCAAGCGAAGTTGGTTTGGAGTGGAGATGTCGTCGATGTCGCCCCACTCGGACTCGAGCTCGGGACGACGACCGCTGACCGACCAGACGAAAAGCGGAACGCCGATCGATTCGAGGTAGCGCCGAATCGCTGCCGGCTCCGCGGAGCTGCTGTCGTGCTCCAGGTCAAACGTGCAATCGACCACCAGCACCACTGCGCGGCGATGCGCAGCCGCAACGCCGTTAACCGCCGCCACAGCCACGGCATCAGCAAACCGGCGCTGACTTCCCGGCTCGACCGTTTCGAGAGGGTGATTCTCTGCGTTCGCATCAAAAGCCAGGATCAGAAAGCCGGGCAATCCCACAGCACGCGAGCTGATGTCGTCGGACATATCGAAGAGGTTCGACGGCACGTGCCCCGGCGCCTCCATACGACGAACGATCGGCCACGTGTAGTGCATCGTCGTTCCTGGATCGAGCGCAAGCTGATGCGATGGCCGTGGCAACGATCTCCATGCATTGCGTCCATTGCGAACGACACGATCAGGATCGAGCGTGTTGGCGAACTCATTGACGTTGGGCTCGCGTACGAAGGCCACTTCTGCGTCTGCGTCCGCCGTCCTGGCGCGGACGGATTTTCCGTGCGCGGAGAAACACCCATCGAGCGAGGCTGCTTTTTGATCTCCCGTGACTACGACCGGAGTGAGCTCGGAACTGATCGAGTCGCTGATCGCTTCGCCGGCGATCACGACTTCGCGGCGGGCCACAAAACCATCCGCGAAGTGCATCTCCGCGTTGATGATGTGTGGCTTGTTGGCGTCCAACGCCGGCAGACGCGCATGACGCTGCGCGTTGATATGAAGGCTTTTCCCGTCGACGCTGATCGTGCTCCGAACCGGCTGCTTTCCATAAACATTTTCCCACCGCAACGCCGCGGAAATACCGTCCTGATCCTTCTGAAGCTCGATATTGACCTCCGCGGCAGGCCGCGGCAGGTTGATGATCTGCGCGGTCCGGCCCACTTCATCACCATCGCGGTCGTAGGCGACAGCGATGACTTCCCGCGGCTCGAACGCAGGCCCGAGGTCGATGAGAGTGCCCCACGGCGGCGCGCTGACCACAGCGGACTCTTTGCCATCGACAAACACGCGAACGGATCTCACATCGCGGCCGACCTGTAAGTCGAACGGCTGCAGGCCGGACGTCAGTCCGAGGTAGAGAGTGAGAAAAACGATTTGCGCGGGCACGCCAGGATTGTATGCGTTCGATGGCCTGTGCGCCTTCGCTCCTCCGCGTGAAACGGTTCTGAAGAAATCGAGCGGGGTCAGGCCTTTGCAACGTCACAAGCTGGAGTGGAGGGGGTTCTTGTGCTCTAACCGGGTAATCATTGCGATTGTGCGGCATCTTGTGCGATGCTTCGCACATGGCAACCAATCTGGCGATCGATCCCGATCTTCTTGATCGTGCCGTCGCGGTCAGCGGAGAACGCACGAAGACGGCAGCAGTGAAGCGGGCGCTTGAGGAGTTCATTGCCCGGCGAAACCAAAGCAAGATCGCCGACCTTTTCGGCACCCTCGAGTGGGATCCGAAATACGACTACAAGACGGCACGGTCACGAGATTGAAACTGCTCGTTGACACCAGTGTCTGGTCGCTTGCCATGCGCCGCGATCGTAGTGAGGGTCATCCTATCGTGGACTTCCTGGCTGACGCTCTTCGGCACGAAGGATCGATCTTTACCACAGGCTTGATTCTTCAGGAGATCCTGCAAGGTTTCAGCGGCCCGAAAGCGCGAAAGCAGATTCTTGATCGATTCGCTCCTTTGCCACTGATCGTGCCCCAACGTGAAGATCATGCCGCCGCAGCAGATCTTCGCAACGACTGTCGCCGCCGTGGCGTTCAGGTCGGCACCATCGATGCTCTCCTGGCCCGGCTCTGCATCCGGTACGAACTCGTCATGCTGAGTACAGACAAGGATTTCGAGCACCTTGCCGCGATCGCGCCTCTCCGGCTCTGGGCGAGCCAGCCTCCGCCGCATAATTGAAGCTCGTTGCCGGTGAAGTGACATGATGCCCTGCGGGCTTCGGTCAGGCGCGATGGCGACGGTTCTACTCACAGGAGCAACAGGATTCGTCGGTTCCCGGCTCCGGCCGGTGCTCGAGCGCCGCGGGCTGCGCGTGCGGTGCCTGTCGCGTGATGCGGCGCGGGCGGAGCGGCGGTCCCCCGGCAGCGAATGGGTGCAGGCGGATCTGGCCGATCCCGTCGCCGTGCGGAAGGCGATGCAGGGGTGTGACGCTGCGTACTACCTCGTCCACGAAATGGGCAGCGGGAGTGACTACCGGGAGCGCGAAGCTGCGGCGGCCCGGATTTTCGCGCACGCCGCCGCGGACGCCGGCCTGCGGCGGATCATCTATCTCGGTGGTGTCGCTCCCGGCCCGGGCGCGGCGTCCGAACATCTCCGGAGCCGCGAACGGGTGGGAGAGATCCTCAGCGACGGAGAGGTGCCCGTGCTGGAGTTACGAGCCAGCATGATCATCGGCTACGGCAGTCTCTCGTTCCTCATCGTGCGCGATCTGGCGGCGCGCCTGCCGTTCATGGTTCTTCCGCGCTGGCTCGATTCGAAGACCGAGCCCGTAGCGATCGACGACGTCCTGGTGGCGCTCGTGGCGGCACTCGAGATCGAGCTTGCGCAATCGAGTGCGTTCGACATCCCCGGCCCCGAAGTTCTGTCCGGCCGCGACATTCTCCTGCGGACCGCGCGGGCCCTCGGACTGGCGGATCCGCTCGTGGTCCGCGTTCCGGTGCTGACGCCGGGATTATCGGCCCGGTGGGTCCGCTTCGTGACGCGCGCGCGCTGGGAAGTCGCTCGCGAGATCGTCGTCGGGCTGACTCACGACCTGCTCGCGCAGGACGCTCGCTACTGGGGCCTCATCGGACACGACGGGCGGCTGAACTTCGACGACGCCGCGCGCGCGGCGATCGCCGAGGATCACCAGCGGCCTCCGGGATTCTGGGGACTCGTCGAGCCGGCCATGAAACGGCTGCGGGGCCGCTCGTCATGAGGATGCGAATTGGTGCGATCGTTCCGCTGGCGTGGGCTGCCGCGATGCTGCTGGCGAGGTTCGTCGATCCCTGGATCCCGATTGGTCTTGCGGCAATGATCGTGTCGGCGGCGATCGTGAGCGCCGGCTGGCCTGACGTCCGTGAGCTCTTCCGTCCTGCCCCTTCCAGGATTCTCATCGGTCTCCTCGGCGCAGCGATCATGCTCGCTGCGACCCACGGCCTCTTCCCGCTCGTTGCCAGACGGGTTCCGGCGCTGGCCCTGGAGACCGGGAATCTCTACGCGACGTTTCTGGCGGGCCGCCGGACGGTGGCCATTCTGTTGTTCGTGATCCCGGTGATCGTCGCCGAGGAGCTGATGTGGCGCGGAGCCTTTCAGGAGTGGATTGCGCAGCGCCTGCCGGCGAGCCGTTTGGCGATCATCGTCCTCGCCGCGGCAGGCTACGCGATCGCCCATCTCCCCCTCGGCTCGCCGTTGCTCGTCGGGATCGCGTTCCTCTGCGGTCTCTATTGGTCCGCGTTGCGCAGCCTGACGCGCAGCGTGATGCCGTCGCTGATCGCCCATCTGGCGTGGGATCTGGCGCTGATTCTCGTTCCGCTGAACCGGTAGGGAGCAACTGCGCTGGCGCGCGTTGTCTGCGGCTTCGCCGCGTTGTCGGTGGTCTGCGCGCTGCGGCGCGCGTGGGCGATTGCAGAACGTAGGTCGGACTCTCAGTCCGACCGGCTGACCCGGGTCTGAAACTTCAGTGACGAGGAGTGGTCACAAGAGGTCGGGCTGGAGAGCCCGACCTACGTTTCGCGACTTACGTTTCGACAACGGACCACGCGCGGCGCGCAGACAACCGACAACGCGGCGAAGCCGCAGACAACGCGCGAAGCGCAGAATCGGCTACGCTCTTCCCATGCAACCCGTCATCGTCCGTTCCGGCAATTCGTTGCGCAACGAGATCGAAGCTGGTCCGCATCGGATGATCGCTGACGAGCCGGCCAGCGCCGGGGGCACCGAGCAGGGTCCAACGCCCTACGACTTCCTCGCCGCGGCCCTCGGCACGTGCACCTCCATGACCCTGCACGTGGTCGCCAAACGGGAGAACATCCCGCTCGAAGGGGTCGAGATCACGGTCGGGAACGACCGCATGCACGCCAAGGACTGCGCCGACTGTCTGACCGCCTCCGGCTACATCCATCGCTTCACCGTCGCAATCAAGCTCATCGGGGCGCTAACGCCGGCGCAGAGAGAACGAATGCTCGAGGTCGCCAAACGCTGCCCGGTTCACAAGACCCTCACCTCGGAGATCCGCATCGACGAGCGTCTGGCGGACTGAATGGCACAGTTCTTCCTACTGCTGAGCGCAAGAACATCGGTTACTTCGCATGACACAGCAACTTTCAGAAGAGCAGCGGCAGAGGGTACTTGTCGCTGATGACGACCAGTCGATCCGGCAACTGGTCTGGACCATTGTCCGGCGCGAGCGCCTCACCGTCGACATGGCCGCCAACGGGCTCGAAGCGATCGAGATGCTCAAGCGAAACGAGTACGCGGTCATCCTCCTCGATCTGATGATGCCGCGCCTGGACGGCTTCGGCGTGATCGACTGGATGAAGAAGAATCCGCCGCTGGTGAAGCCGATCGTCATCGTCATCACCGCCTACGCCGACCAGCGATTCAAGGACGTCGATCCGGAGCTCGTGGCCGGCGTCCTTCACAAGCCGTTCGAGGTGGCCGAGCGCGGGACACTGGTGAAGGCCTGCGCGGTCGGCTTCAGCGAGGAGCTGAAGCAGAAGCTGTTCATCTCCAGGGTCCGGGAGCTCACGCTTGCGGACGACTCATAAAGGCTTTCAACCACGGCTTTTCTACCGCGCCCAGTTCTCCACCCAGTACTGCAGGACGATCAACGCCCATAACGGCTTGGCGTTGTTCGCCTGTCCGCTGCGATGCGCGGAGAGCAGGTCGCCGGCGAGGCGTTCATCGAGCAGACCTTGCGAACGCAGGTGTTCGGGCGCCAGCAGGCGATCGACCTCGGTGCGCAGTCCCTCATTGATCCAGCTGGCGATCGGGACGCTCAGTCCGCGCTTGCGGCGATAGATCACATCCTTCGGCAGCCAGCGTTCCGACGCTTTCTTCAGCACCCACTTGGTCTCGAAACGGCGCAGGCGCAGATCGGGTGGGAGCGACAGCGCGAAACGGGTGACGTCGCGATCGAGGAAGGGCGCCCGCGCTTCGACCGAGGACAGCATCGTGGCCCGGTCCACTTTTACCAGAAGGTTGTCGCGGAGGTAGCTGCGGTAATCGAGCAGCATCGCGCCGGCCAGCGGATCGCCATTCGAAGCCGGCGGCAGATCGGGCAGCTGGTTTCCGCCCTTGAAGACCGCCGGCGAGAGGCCAGTGCCGAACCACGCCAGATGCCGCTCGATCCACGGCTTCTCTGCGTCGGAGACGAAGCGTTTGAGAAGAAACTCCAGCGTCACCTTCTTCGTCGACGACGGCATGCGCTGCACGGCCTTGCGCAACGCCGCGCGCACGAACGACGGCATGGCGTCGTACATGGGCGCGACTTTGTGGCCGATGTAGGTCGGATAGCCGCCGAACAATTCGTCCGCCCCTTCCCCGCTCAGGACGACTTTGACGTGCTGCCGCGCCGCGCGCGCCAGGAGAAACGTCGGCAGGATGGCGGGATCGGCCAACGGCTCGGCCACGCCGCGGACGACGCTCTGGAGCGCTTCCATCAGCGTCTCCGCGTCGGTCCGTACCGGCACGTAGCGCGTCCTGATCCTCTTCGCCAGCTCCTCGGCGACGGGACTCTCGTCGTACGACTGCTCGGCGAACGCCGCCGAATACGTGTGTACTTTGTCGACGCCGATGAACTTCGCCGCCAGCGTGGCCAGGATCGACGAGTCGAGCCCGCCGCTGGTGAAAACGCCCACCGGCACGTCGGCCATGACCTGCTTCTCCACCGCGCGCTCGATGAGACGCTGGGTTTCGGCAACGGCGGCGCGCGCATCGATGCGCTCGATGCGAAACGAACCGGCATCCCAGTAGCGGACCGTCTCCTCGTTCCCGTTCTGAAAACGGATGAACGTCCCCGCTTCGACGCGGCGGACATCGCGAAACGGCGTGCGTGGCTCGGGGATGTATCCAAGTCGAAGGTATTCGCCGATGGCGATGGGATCGAGCTCGCGACTGACGTCGGGATGCTGCAACAGGCATTGCAGCTCCGAGGCGAAGATCACTTCGCCGCGAGGCTTGGCGTAGAAGAGCGGCTTCTCGCCGGCGCGGTCGCGGGCCAGGATCAGCTGCTGCGTCCGCGCATCCCAGATGGCCAGGCCGAACATCCCATCGAGTTCGGGGATGGCAGCCACGCCACGCTCGAGATACATCGGCAGAATGGTTTCGACATCGGACTTCGATCGATACGGATAGTCGGGATAGCGCGCCCGGATCTCCGCGGCGTTGTAGATCTCACCGTTGCACTCCAGCCAGACCTGCGATCCCGGCGCGGCAAACGGCTGGTCGGCGCGCTCATGCAGATCGATGATGCGCAGCCGCTCGGTTCCGATGACGGCCTCGGGACGGGTGAACTCCGCATGCCCGTCCGGCCCGCGATGCCGCAGCGCCGCGCCCATGAGCCCGAGGACCTCGGGATTCCGCAGCGCAGCGCCGTCCGCGACCATTCCGTAAATGCCACACATCGCGGGCGACTATAACCGGAGAGCACAGACAAGAGTGTCTGTGCCACAAAAACCCGAATCAATGTGGCACAGACGTATGTTGAAAGCACGCCCCTTCCTATAAGTTCGGAATCGCCAAAGACCGAACGAAAGGAAGGGGCGGCTGCCATGAAAGATCAGGCGATTAAGTATGTCGGATTT
>Ga0157378_10006778_pt1 | contig 9998 bp, 8 predicted proteins | sample M65metaG_FD_115309 | JGI IMG/M metagenome (GOLD analysis project Ga0157378, IMG submission 115309) | Miscanthus rhizosphere microbial communities from Kellogg Biological Station, Michigan, USA - M6-5 metaG | ecosystem: Host-associated > Plants > Roots > Rhizosphere > Soil | place: USA: Michigan... | reverse complement strand
TTGCGTTCGGTTCGCGAGTAGCCCTGCTGCGAGCTGTGGATTGAGGTGGTGGTCGAGTTAGTCATGAGCTTGATCCTTTCTTTAAGAACTGTGTTTTTGGCAACTAGTTGACGACGCTCATCAAACCGGCGGAGGCTGTGAATCCGACGCCAAAGCCGACAACCATCGCGGGGCCGGCCCACTCTTGTTTGTTGGCGAGCATGAAACCCGTCGAGGCGCTGGAAAGATTTCCGTATTGCTCGAGCACGTCATAGGACTTTTCAACTTTGGTTGAATCCGTATCCAGGTGCAGCTGCGAGCAAACGCCGTCAAGAATCTTCTTGCTGCCGGTGTGAATCAGGCAATCATCAACCTGGCTCAAATCGGAGCACGGGGACATCGGGTTGTGCAGCACGTCGTTAACCGTCGTCACTGCATAGTGGGCACCGCGGGCCGGAACGGCTGGACGCATGAAGTATTGCGGTTTGCCTTTCAGCGCGGGGTGATCACTGTGGCTGACCATGGTCAACAGGTTGACGTCTTCCGGTGCATCGTTGGTCAGGTGCGAAATCGGACCAAAAGCGGGTTTGCCAGGCTGGTCCTGACCGAGGAGCAGCGCCACCGCGCCGTCACCAAACAGCATCGACTGAATGGCCAGCGTCGTTTCGGTGCGTTGTTGCTCGAACTCGGCATCCGTGAATTTGCTGCTCTTCCGCATCCGCGCGATCTCGCGAAAACCGAAGTATTCGTCGCGCACCAGCGGCGCCACGAAAGGAGTGTGGGCTTCGGACATCAGCACGATGGCCATCTTGCCCGGGTTGGCAGCCAGGTACCATTGCGCAACCTCAACCGACTTCAACATCACTGAGCAACCCTGCGACTGCATGCTGACCGTGCTCATCGAGCGAGGCAGCAAACCATGGGTGCGGCCCATTACTTCAGAAGCGAGGCAAGGCAGCATCTGATCCGGAGTATTCGTCGCGGCCACCAGCAGGCCGATCTGCGACGGGTCGCCGCCCCATTCTTCGATGCAGCGACGGGTCGCGTCCACGCCCAACTGGGTGGCTGAGCTGGTCACGTTCATCGGCTCGCCGTTCAAGAACTCGGCGTAATTGGTCATTGATGAGTAACGGTTCTCGACGCCCAGGGAACAGATTGAATTAATGAGCTCAGGTGAAAGCTTGTGCATCATTGAAGCAACCAGCTCAGTCGTGCTGACTTTTGTTTCGGGGGTGGCGGTGGCTGCTTTTACCAGGCTAATCATTTTCTTAATCCTCTTTTTCTCTCTCCGAAGGGCTTCTGAATGACCTATCTCTTAACAATAGCCGTGCCACTGATACCTATGCGTGTCGCAAACACACCTAACCTCAAATATATGTGTACTTAGCCAGCGTTTTAGGTGCATGTTCGCGGGCTGCAAGTGCGGTAGAGGAAATGGGTACTGAATATGCAGTTCCCACGTGGGATCGTGAAGTTTACCGGATAACGCGTGCAAAGACTTGGGAAACGCTAAGCAAAACTGCATTGTCGAGGGCAGGATGGATACTAGGTAACGGTTATTTTCAGGTTGAGTACCAAGTATCCATTGGTAACCTGGTAACCAGGGTCTGGGCTTTGCCCCAAAAGTCGGGAATGGGGGTGGCTTATGAGTCAACCGAGTAGTTGGCGCGGGGCTTTTGGGTCAACAGGCCCGACTTTCGGTGATAGTCTTGCCGCCAGAAAAGTGGCCTACTATCTATATGTATGGCTAAACGAGTTCGACGGTGGTTACGGGCGCGGCTCAGAATCGCCGGAGAGATTCGGAGCGAACTATGGCGGTCGTGGCCGCTCAAGGTCATGAGCGCTCTATACGCAGTGACTGCGGCGGCCTATGGGATCGCCTACTGGCTCTGGCCCGAATGGATCAACGCGGCCAATAATCGGCTTCCCAGCATTCGCTCTATGTTGTCAGGTCGTACTTGGATCATTTTTGGCTTAATCAGTCTCCTTCTACTTGTAATCGACGGGGCTTTCCGCGTTAAGCGGAAAGCGCTTGGCAAGCAAGCTAGACTTCACAAAAACGAAATCGGCAAGTTAGCCACCCAACTGGACGAAGCTCGAAAGGAACTAGAGGACAGCAAGCCAAGATTAGAAGGCGAAATTCAGTTCTTTTACGCTTACCCTGAGATGGGATGGGTAAAAAGCGACGACGGGCAAGCTGAAATAATGACTCCGATTGGCGTCGTTGCCACCGTCAGAGTGTACTTCGTAAATAAGACTCACGCCCCCACCACAATCAAGCATTTTCGACTTAGCATCGAGCACTTAGAAGGTAGTCAGACATATGAAGCGCGCGTGCCAACAGAAGAACCTATTCTGCGCGGGTCTTGGGATATGAATAAGACCGAAACAGAGCAAGAATATGTGGATAACTTAGTTGATTTTATGAAACAGAAAAAAGAGGCCGTGTTTGGCCGCCAAGTTGACGGGTATTTACAGTTTAGGGTGCGGGGGTTGTTGATGGCTCACGCCCCCGGTACGACCACGATGAAGCCCGTGCTCACTGTGACCGATGCTTGGGGACGAGACCATGAGTTGTTTCACAAAAAGGGCGTTCCCTTGCTACCTAGTCAATATGCGTTTGGGCATCCTAAGCCAGAGCGTCTTTGAAAGGAAAGGCGGCCTAAGCCGCCTCTTCCCAAAAGGTCGGTTCAATGCCTAGTTCATACATGGACTGAATGAGACAGCAAAGGTTATGAGCAAGAACTTTACAGAGGGCTTCGTTGATTTGCGCCGTGCGCGTCTTGCTTCTCAGACGCTCGCCCAACTTGGACTTGATCATACTGAACGTTGTTTCGACGTTTGACGTTTGTGGTAGCACTCCATAAACAGACACTTACCGCGGCACCGGCATTCGCCCAATCGCATCTTCAGCAATGCTGCCAAAGTAGAGATTCCCGCCGTGCTCGACCACATTTGCGATTTGGGCGAAGCCTTGCGGTGATGGGTCCTGCAGGTTTTGGATTACTCGGCCGTTTCCGTCGAGGGCCAGCACGAACGCGTAACGCTTGATGTCGGGTTGGAGAAAGGATGGCAGCCGCCAAACTACCTTCCGTAGAAAAGGGCGCGGCAAAAGAAAATCCAGACCGGCATCACGACGATTGACCAGCGCCAGCCAGAACTTGTCACGGCCGTTGGAAGAGATGCCGTCCGGAAAACCTGGCAAGTTATCGATGAAAACTTCCGACTTTCCCTGTTTGGAGCCCTGCAACCAGTAGCGCCGCACCTGATAGGTGCCCGTGTCATTCACCAGCACGAAAGATTGATCGGGACTGACAGCGACGCCGTTGGCGAAATACAGATCTCGCAGCAGGACTCGGACACTTTTTGTTTTCGGATCGTAGGCGAGGAAACGACCGTTGGGTTGATGCTCAAGCAAATCGGCTCTGAGCTGCGTCAAGTCATACTTCGATGAAGCGTCAGTAAAATAGATCGTGCCATCAGCCGCCACGTCCAGATCATTTGTGCAGCGAAACGGAGTTCCTTCCGCCGCCGTGGCCAGCACCGTCTCTTTTCCGTCAGGAGCAAACGACAGCAGTCCTCGCCGCGCGTCTGCCACGATCAGATTTCCCTCTCGATCGAAAATCAATCCCAGCGGACGACCATTGGTGTTGGCGAACAGCTCGGGCCGGGTACCGTCCGGTTGAAAGCGAAAGATTTGGCCTGCGTCGTCCCCGCAATAGATGCGCCCCTCTGAATCGAAGGCCACATCTTCCGGTTTGTGCCCATCGATGCGGAGCCTTTCGACGCGCGACAGCTCAGAGTTTTGGGCGTAGATTCCGGTGAGCTGTGGCGCAGCGGGCGGGGTCCAGGCGGCTGGATTAATCGGTACGGGCCAGAGGAGCAGATATGCCAAAAGCGCGACAACTATGACGGCCAGCGCGCGGAGAATATTTCGTTTCATTCAATTGGACGGGAAAGTGAAGCTAGCGTTCGCCGCGGGCCGCCTCGACTTGAGTCTCGAGCTCGACTACCAACTTTCTGAGGCCCGGCTGGCCCATCGGCTCCAGCCAGCGCAAGGCCTCGTCCAGCACGCGGCGTTGATGCTGTGGCCAATTCGGTTGGCCGGCGACGCTGCCCAATTGGCCGGCATAATAGCCGCCGCGCGGAGGCCGTACTCGTTCCATAACTTCCCGATCAACCGCGAGCGTGATGGTAGGAATTCCACTCGATTCGATCGCGCGGGCGGCCAGTCCCATAGTTTGATGACAGAGCTGCGAAGCGGGAATCAATAAAGCCGCCTGCACCTCGTAGTGTCTCAGCCGATCGATAAGTCCGGGCAGCGCAGTATCGACGAAACCGGCCGCATCCGGAATAAATCCACAGCAACTCCAAAACACGGAATTCAATTGTCCGATGACCCGATTACTCTCGTATTCAAACAACCGCGCCAAAGGAATTTCACAATTCAGGTCCTCGGTTACGAAACGCTCTTCGTAACCCCGGGCAGTAAATTTCAAATCCCGCGCCGTAATCTCGATGGGAATTTCGCGAAAGGTCAGGTCGCCACCCGGCGCCGCCGTGTCAAAAGGCGCGGTGCCGTCGATATAGGCGCCGGCAGAACTGATCAGGGCGAGGTTCATCATCGGCAGAGAACGCCGCGCGGGCGTAAATGGCGCGCGCCCATTTTCTACAAAAGGATAACCGGCGAGATCGTCGCCGCTACGCTGCTTTGATTGCCAGGACCGGTATTGATCACGCCAGCGATCAATCTGTTCAATAATTTCCACGGATGCTTTCCTTCACGACGTTTCAGTCAATTTTTCCCGCCGCGATGCCAAGGCAAAGGCGACGAGACCTGCAATCAGCGCTATGGTCATCAGTATTACCGAGTAGCGATGCATCGAGTCGAACGCGATCCGACGCGGATCTGCCGGTGTTACCCGATCGATTGCACCGCCCATCGACCTGCGCAAATCAAGCATTCTGGCGGCAATTACCCACTGATTGATGCTGGCCATAATAGCCATTATCGCGATTGAAATCATCTCGGCATACTGGGCCAGCCGGCTGCGACTGCGATTAACGAACCAACCCGTAATCAAAAGAAACAGGCCGATCTCGAAGCCGCCTTTGTTCACCACGGCGAGCAGGCGTGACACTACTGAGCCGGCGAGTTCGTCCGCATTTGTGAGGCCGGCGCCGCGCAACACCCCAAATAACGCAGGCGCCACGGCAGCGCCAAAGAAGATTGCCGCGCCAATCCATACGCCCAGCAAAAGCAATCTCACTTGCTTGATGAATGCGTTCATGGGTTAGGTTGCAGGCTAATCAAAGGCGCGTTGAATTCAGGCGGCTCGATCTCGCGCGGGTCCGGCCTGCTCAGCAGCCACGACAACGCGCGATCCAGTTGCGCCTGATAATCCACGAGGTCCAATGACATAAAGACCGGCTGGTTCAGTCGCGTAAACTTCTCTTTGGCCATCAGATACATGCGTCGGGCGGCGCCGGGCCGGCCGATCTGCAAGTGATGGAAAGCCACGGCTGATTGAATCATGGCCTGGAGAAAAAGTTTTTCATCCGGCGCTACCGGTCCCATCCATCGTTCTTCCCACGCGTCATGGGCTGCGTGATACTCGCCGGCATTGTATAAATCGATACCGGCAATATACTCGACCGGGTAAGCTCGCAGGTGCTCGTCGGTGTAATACGGTGGCGCCGGCATGCAATCATTGTAACTCAATGCTCGTATCAGGCCGTTGCGCCTGCGCACCAGCTTGCGTGCGAAACAAATTATTAGGTCTCGTCAAACTTTTGAAACGGCCAACAAGTACGCTAACTATCATGAAGCAAGCCAGGCAACCTTATGCAGTGAAGCGATCGCGAACCGGACTCGGACTGTTCGCCACTGAATTGATTCCCAAAGGAAAGCGGATTATCGAATACTTCGGTCCGCGCGTGCCGAATGAAGAAGTCGAAAAAAGCAACGGCAAGTACTTCTTTGGCGTCAACAGCAAGTGGTCAGTTGACGGCAGCATCCGCAAAAACATCGCGCGCTATATTAATCATTCCTGCCGGCCTAACGCCGAAGCGATCATTTCGAAAGGACGTATCTGGATTTGGTCAAGAAGAAATATCAAGCCGGGTGAAGAGATCAATTATGACTATGGCAAGGAATATTTCGAAGGAATCATCAAGGATGTGGGCTGCAGGTGCGGCAAGTGTTCCGGCGTCTAGACCGGATTCAGAATGACAATCTCCGTGCCCGGTGCTTCACGTAGATTATCGACAAACCTGTCAATTTCCTCCGCAATTTTTTCTTCCGTTAGATCGTGCTCGATTTTGTCCCGCGCCTGCTCCAGTGTGGGCACGATGCGGCCGCTATTACGCAGCGCGCGATATTGATTTTCGTAACGGTCGTTAATCTCCTTCGGGCTGATGAGCGCGAAAGCGCGGAAACGGAAATCAAGATATCTTTCAATGGTCACGCGGTCGCGCAGAATAGCGTCCAGTTGCTCAGTCGTGAGACCTACCCGGGCCATGCGCTCTTCGAGCTGCGTCCGTCCGCCAAACGCCTGGGCCAGCTCGTCGCGCTTGTGCTTCATCTCCACTTCAAAGTCCTGCCGTGCTTCGGCGGTTTCGGCCAGTGGCAGCTTGCGCGCTTCCTGCAGGATCAGCAGCTGATTCTCAAGCCTGGTCAACGCGTGGTTCAACTCCGGCGATGAAGGATGCGCGTCGAAGACGCGGCCCGGTTCGAGGGAGAGTTGCCAGATGAGGTCCGAGTAGGTGATGAGATCCGGAGTCGCGCGCGCGCCGTTGGTGACGCTGGCCACGGTTTTGTCAGCGACGATCTGTGCGCGGATGGGCGAGCAGACGAGGAGCAGGGCGCAAAGAGCGAAGGGCAGCGAAATTAGAGATTGCAAATTCCAGATTCCAAATTCCAAATTCCATTTGCGATTAGCGCTCGGAATTCCGTCCGGTCGACTTCCCGGCGAGCTGCATTCCAGATTTGATTTGCGATTAGCGCTCGGGATTTCGCGCCGCCGAATTCCCCGTAAGTCGAAAGCTTCTTTGCAAATCAGGACCGAGCTGACTCCGGGCGATCGTCGCGCCGCCGAGGAATCTGGAATTTGGAATTTGGAATTTGCACTTTTCATTTTGCAATTTTCAATTTGCATTGCTTTTCCCTTTGCCCTTTGCTCCCTGCCCTTAGCCGCTAAAACGTCTGCGTAAACCGAAATTGAATCTGACCCTGATGCAGCCGGTAAATCGCCGTTGATGGAGTTGGCGTGTTCACAAACTGCGGAATCAGAAACTCTGACGGGTTCAGCAGAAAACCATAGTCAACCGCCAAAGCCCCGCCCAAAGGTGTCTTGAAGCGGAAGCCCAACCCCACCGTATGACTCCAACGGACTCTTAGATTCTGAGCGTTTACGTCAACTAGAAAATGGCCCGTCGGCGTAATCGGTTGCGGATGAAAGATGTCGCTAATGCTGCGAAAAACATTGCCGCCGTCGTAGAACGGCACAACCTGTACTTCCGGAGTAACCGGCACGCGCGCCTCCAGGTTAACGACCACCATCGCATTCCCGCCGATGGGCACGGTAAATGGATTCAACCCGACGGGCTTTCCTGACGAATCAAAGAATTGGCCTTCGGGCACGATCACCTGCCGCGGTCCGGCTTCTTCATAACCAAAACCACGCAGCGTGGTCGAACCGCCTGAGAAGAAGCGTTCGCTGATTGGCAACAGCCGATCGAAATCGTCAATCTGGCCGTTGCCATTTAAGTCGCGCTGACTGAAAAGATTTGCCAAACCCAGGGTCAGGTTTCCGGCAAACACGGTGTTGCGCGCCTGTCGCACCTTGTAATAGGTGTGATAGCGCGATTCGAATTTCAGAAAAGAAGTATTACCGCCGAGGGCCCGGGACGCGATTCGAAAATCCGCCGATAGAAAATGACCGCGCGTGGCGTCCGTCTGGTTGTAACGGCAAAGTTCGCCGCCGCGAACAGTTTCATCTTCGCCGATAATGGTGCCCGGCAACCGCCGCTCGCAACGCTGACGCGTGTCCAGGATGAACGATACCCCCGGCCCTGAAAGTCGCACCAGTTGATCAGGTCGCAGAATGGGTTCGATCAAAAGACTCTCTATATTCCTGAGCCGCACATCCTCGTACTTATAATTGAGGAAAACGATGCTGTGCATTTTCCGGCTTAGAATTCGCTGGGTCTCAACCGTAAAAGTGAAACGATTGATAGTTGGCTCACCGACGGGAATACCAAACCGATCGACCGGATTACCTTCCTGATCGAGGCGCTGTACGATGCAATTAGTTCCCTGGTCAATGGTTGAACGGAAGAACCTCGTAATCGATGAATCGCGCAGGTATTGCACCGAGATTCCGAGCGGCGCAAGTTGCCGCTTCCCATATTTGAAGAAGCGCGGATCAAGAAAATCGACGCGAAATATCTGTTGCCGCTGACTGACGCGAATCCGCAGTGCGGCCTGGCGCAGCCGGTTCATGAAATTAACGTTAGTCAGCTCCAGCAGGCCCAAAGCGCCGGTGTCGGTCGAGAAGCCGCCACCATACTCGACCACGCGCGGCCGCTTCTCTTCAACATCGATCACGATGTCGTACCGCTTCACGTTGGGACCCACATCACCCGCCGGCTGCTGCGTAATCAGCACCTGGCGATAAGCGTCCGTAACGTACAACGCCCGTTCGGCCTCGCTAATCAGATCGGCGCGCAGCGTATCTCCGGGTAACAGCGGAATTGCGCGCCTGATTGCCGCGCGTTTCGTTTCCTGGGTGTCCGCGCTGCCCGTAACACCATTGATGACGATGTCGTTGACGATGGCTTTCGAGCCTTCTCTGATGACATTGAACACCACGCGTACCTGCTCGTCGCCGCCTTTGGACGGCAGCTCATCGACGGACGGCCGCACTTCCGCTTCGATGAAGCCCTCGCGCGCGTAGAGATTCAGCAGTTGATCGTTGTCGGCCCGCACCTGCGAGCGCGAGTAGGGAGCGCCCTTAACAATCGTGATTTCCTGCCGCAGACGATCCTCGGGAAAGGCTTTTTCGCCCTCGATCGCAATCTCGGCCACGCGCGTCAACGGCCCTTCAGTAACCTGAAAAGTAATGATCAGATTGTCTTCGGTCGGTGAAATGCCCTGCAGCACGCTGACTTCTGCTTTGCGATAACCCTGGTCTCGCATCAGTGCAGTTACAGTGCGATCGTCCTGCTCCAGCATCGTGGTGCTGGTGATGCCGCGTCCGTAGCCTCCCAGGAACGGAAGAAATCCGTAAGCGCTGGCCTTGCGCGATCTTATTTGCGGCAGAATATCTTCGACGACCAACTTGTTGGTGCCGGCGATGCGGATATCGCTCAAACGCAAACGCCGCCGCAGGGTGACCTGGTAATCAATCTTGATGGTGTGACCGTCAAGAGAGCCCGGATTAAGAGTCTCGCAAACCTCTTTAGTTCCGTTTTCAGTCATGCCGGCCGCGGGAGGGGTGACGGTGCAAACCGGATCGACGTCAGCAAAGAAATATCCCTGCTGCTGCAGTTCATTGCGGACGCGGCGGGCCCCTTCTTCGATTACCGAATAGTCAAGATTTCCCTCGCGCTTGATGGGCAATAACTTCTGTTGCTTGCTCTCCTTCAAATCGTAATTCGTGAAGGTCACCTCGACGAGTGGGCCTACCTTTCCCTGCAAGCGGATATTGATTTCATTCTTTTCCGAATCGAACTCGACGCGCGGATCCTCGAGTTGTGGCGCCATCCATCCCTTGGCGATCAACATCTGCCTGACGCGATTGAGATCGTCGCCCAGTAAGTCGCGCGTAAAGCGGGCACCGGGTTGCAGCGCCAGGCTGGCGCGCACGAAATTCGGATCGAACCCGGCGATCTCGATGACAAAGTTCCCGACGCGGGCCTGCGGTCCAGGCGTAATGTTGTACACGACTATGCGCCGCGTGCCGGACGCATCCGAAGGTTCCGGCACCTCGCTGTGTTCCACGGTGGCGTTGTAGTAA
>Ga0157378_10006773_pt1 | contig 10007 bp, 7 predicted proteins | sample M65metaG_FD_115309 | JGI IMG/M metagenome (GOLD analysis project Ga0157378, IMG submission 115309) | Miscanthus rhizosphere microbial communities from Kellogg Biological Station, Michigan, USA - M6-5 metaG | ecosystem: Host-associated > Plants > Roots > Rhizosphere > Soil | place: USA: Michigan... | reverse complement strand
CATGTATAACAGGTATGTGGATGGACTTGCAACGGTTACCCCAACCGATCCTGCATTTTATAAAAGCCTTGGAGAAAGATTAAAGAACAATGGCTACAACCGTTTGCCACAGGGATATGATCATCTAAAAAATAAATCATGATTGCAACAGCGCAGGAAGAAAACGTAACGCCTTACCACTGGTTATTATTTGCCATTTGTTTTTTAGGTACTGCGTTCGCAGGAACCATCTCAACACTCATGTCTGTTTATTTACCAGTGGCAGTAAAAGATTTGTTGGGTAATAAAAACGAAAGCGAATTAAATAATATCAGTGCCTACATCAACGCTGTTTTTATTTTGGGTGGTTCAGCCGGAGGTTTTATAGCAGGAGTTATCAGCGATAAAGCGGGCAGGAAAACCGGGGTAATATTTTCTATTGCCTGCTATGGTGTGTTTACCATTCTTACAGGATATATGCCTAACTGGTGGGGTGTGGTGATCTGCCGTTTCTTTAGCGGTTTTGGCCTGGGTGGAGTATTGGTTACTACCACGACGATTATGATGGAAGAGTGGCCGAAAAAATCAAGGGCGATTTTCATGGGCTTCTTATCCATTTCTATCCCGGTAGGTATTTTCTCTGCCGGTGTGATTGATTATTTTGTTTCCTCCTGGCGGCAGGGTTTTTTGGTTGGTATCTTCCCGGTTGCTATTGCCGTATTTTCTATTTGGTTATTAAAGGAATCAAAAAAATGGAAATTTAATAAAGAAGAAATTATACCACTTACAACAAAGCAGGAGTCTGTTTTTGCTGCCAGTCATCGCACCAATTTAGTGCTGGGGTCCATTATTTTCGGCTCTATGCTTATTGGTTTGTGGGCCATCTTTTCCTGGTTGCCCACCTGGATACAAAGTTTGATCACGACCGGAGATGCACAAAAAGAACGTGGTCTTAGTATGATGATGCTGGGCATGGGTGGATTGACCGGTGGATTTTTATCGGGCTGGTTAACCAATGCCATTGGTGCAAAAAAATCTATGTTGTTGTGCTTTTCTGTTTGTGCTGCAGTATCCTTGGTATTGTTTAAAACCAACGCTTCTTTTTCTCCCATTATTTATGCGGAAATAATTGTATTGGCATTATTCTTTGGCGCCAGCCAGGGCGTATTGTCCGTTTATATTCCTGATCTGTTTCCTGTGGATATACGTGGTACGGCCACAGGGTTTTGTTTTAATACGGGCAGGGTGTTGACGGCTATTGCTGTATTATTTGTCGGGGTGTTAGTAACTGAGTTAGGGGGCTACAGCAATTCATTGTTTATTTTTTCATGGGTGTTTTTAGCTGGCTTAGTGGTTACATTTTTTGCACCATCTACTGAGCAGGAAAAGGAGAGAGAAAAGCAACGGGAGAGTTTGATTTCATAGGTAAGACTGCGCTAACTACTATTGTTGCATAAAGATTTAAAGCAGAATTTTTTTTAATAAAAATATTTATGGCACATATCAAGGTTGAAGAAGGTATCCCGGGAATAAGAAGCTTGGTTTTATTCAGGCCAGAAACGGGAAAGCCCTTATATGATTTAGCACAGGTTTTATTAAGAGGACCTTCTCCATTGACAGAGGCAGAAAGAGAATTAATTGCTGCCTATGTATCGCACCGGAATGGCTGTAATTTTTGTATGAGCAGTCATGCTGCCGCTGCAAGATGTTTGTATGGAGAAGATAAAAATATAGTGGATGAAGTGTTGGCAGATATGTTCCGTTCCAATGTAAGTGATAAAATGAAAGCCTTACTTCATATAGCGGGTAAAGTACAGATAAGCGGCAAGGAAGTAAAGCCGGCAGAAATTTCAGCAGCAAAAGCCCTTGGTGCAAATGATAGAGAGATACATGATACAGTTTTGATCGCTTCATGTTTTTCTATGTTTAACCGGTACGTGGATGGGCTGGCGAGCTTTACGCCAACTGATCCGGCAGTGTATGAAGAAATGGGCAAGCGAATGGCGACTGGGTATGTAGCCCCAACCAGGCCCTAAACGTATAAATAACAAAACCAATTATGCCACACATCAATTTCAATAACGATTTCCCCGGTATTAGAAGCGCCATGGCGTACAGCCCGGAAACTGCAGCACCTATGGGGGTGCTGGCAGAAATATTATTAAGAAGCACTGAAGGATTGCAACCTGCGGAGAGAGAATTAATAGGTATGTATGTTTCTTATTTGAATGATTGTTTTTACTGTCATCATTCTCATGGAGAGATTGCCTGCATTTATCTCGGTGGCGACAGGGCCCTGGTGGAGCAGGTAAGAAAGGATTATACACAGGCGCCAATTTCAGAAAAATTAAAATCATTGCTAGGTATTGCAGCAAAAGTACAGCAGGGCGGAAAATTCGTTACTGCAGAAGATGTATCAAATGCAAAAGCAAACGGCGCCGATGATAAAGACATACACGACACCGTATTGATTGCAGCGGCATTCTGTATGTTCAACAGGTACGTAGACGGATTAGCCACCACCACACCAACAGATATGTCTTCTTATCCACTGAGAGCACAACAGATAGTAGATAACGGATACGGCAGCCATGTTTACTCAGCTAAACAACCTGTATAAATAAGCTATTTTTTAACCTTTAATCAATTATTATCCTTTATTCAAAACCAGGCAACATGAAAAAAATTATTCTCCAAATATTGATACCATTGTGCATCGTATTGCTGCCAGGATGGCTGCATGCACAGGAAAAAACCATCAGCGGTAAAGTTACGGATGCTAATGGTGCTCCTTTGCAAAGTGCTACGGTGTCACTTAAGCAATCCAATGTAGCCACTACCACGGATGCAGATGGAAAATTCAAATTAAATGTTCCTGACAAAGCAGCTGTTATTATCAGTGCAGCAGGTTTTAAAACTCAAACGATAAAAGCTGCAGAGGTACAAAATGATCTGCAGGTGAAATTAATATTGGATGTTGCAAGGCTGGATGAAGTAGTGGTTACAGGGCTGGCAACAAGTGTAAAAAGAAGAAACCTCGCAAATGCGGTGGCAACTATCTCCAGCAAAGAATTAGATGGCATTGCACCGGCACAAACATTTGATGCAGCCATTAATGGAAAAATACCAGGTGCTTATATCAATGCCAGCACTGGTGCACCAGGTGGCGGTGTATCAGTAAAACTGAGAGGCGTTACTTCCATCTTTGGCAATACGCAACCACTGTATGTGGTGGATGGTGTGTTTATGGATAATAGTGCAACTTCCGGTGGATTGAATGCTGTTACCTCTGCAAGCGCAGGTGGCAACTCTTCTAACCAGGATAACCCATCTAACCGTATCGCCGATCTAAGGGCAGAAGATATTGCCAACATAGAAATTTTAAAAGGCGCTTCCGCTGCCGCGATCTATGGTTCTAAAGCAGCGGCCGGTGTTATTATTATTACTACGAAAAGAGGGAAGGGTGGCCAAACAAATATTTCCGTATCACAGGATGTTGGTTTTGTAAAAGTAAGAAAATTGTTAGGTACCCGTCCGCTGACTGAAGAAATTGTGCAGGGGCCGGGACAGGGGTATGGTTGGGACATAAACGAATACAAAGCCGCAGTAGCAGCTGGTAAAATTTATGATTACGAAAAAGAAATGTATGGTGAAACGGGTATGACCAGGAATACCCTACTCAGCATGAATGGCGGTAATGATAAAACAAGTTTTTATTTTTCTGCCGGCGCAAAAAAAGAAGATGGTATTATTAAAAGAACAGGTTACAGCAATAACAGCCTCCGCTTTAATATTGACCATAAAATTACAGACAATATTAAAATTGGAGTAAGCACCAATTATATTAACTCTTCTTCAGACAGGGGTTTGTCGGGAAATGATAATGCAGGTGTTACTTTCGGTATAGCATTGTCTTCTACACCATCCTTTACCGAACTGCATCCTGATGCCAACGGTAATTATCCAAGGAATAAATATGCTTCTTCCAATCCTATCGAAACAAGGGATAAGATGACCAACAATGAAAGTGTAAATTGTTTTGTAACGGGTATTAATTTAGACGCTGTTTTATTCAAGGGCAGCACGTCCATCACAAAATTTATTGCAAGAGGCGGTTTTGATTTTTATAATCTTCAAACAAACGCACTGTTCCCGGGCAGCCTGCAGTTTCAGCAGGTTAACAAAGGAACTTCCATACAGGGGTTCACTAAAAACCTCAATACCAATTTTATTTTTTCTTTGGTAAACACCTTTACACCTTCTGATAATCTTTCACTCACTACATCACTTGGTGCCACACAGGAAACGGGTGATTATAATAACCTGCTAAATGTGGCTACGCAGGTTATATCCGGTCAGTCAAATGTTGACCAGGCAGGGGCATTAACAGCCACGCAGTTCCACACAAAAAACAAAGACAACGGATTTTTTATACAGGAAGAGGCCAGTATTAACGATGCTGTTACCTTAACGGGTGGTGTACGTTTTGACAGGTCATCTAATAACGGCGATATATCAAAATTTTACGCTTTTCCCAAAGCAGGGGTATCAGTAAACCTTACCCGTTTAAGAATCGGGGAAAATATTTTCGATAATTTAAAAATACGTGCTGCTTATGGCCAGGCTGGTAACTTTCCTGCTTATGGAAGTAAGTTTACTTCTTTATCTGTGTCCAATATTGAAGGTTTGCCTGGATCTGTTGTTAGCACTCAGCGTGGTGAAGCAGACATTAAACCAGAAAGGCAAACAGAACTGGAAGCAGGTATCGACTTTAGTATTTTGAAAGGAAGGCTTGGTATGGAATTGACTTTTTATAGCAAAGAAGTATTTGATTTTCTTCTGTTAGATAAAGTTTCCGCATCATCAGGCTTTTCTACTAAATGGGTAAATGCGGGTGACCTTCGTAACCAGGGTGTTGAAATTGGATTGAACGCGATACCGGTTGCCGGCAAAAATTTTAAATGGAATACTTCCGTAAATTTTTGGCTCAACCGTTCTAAAGTAACGAGACTTACTACTGCACCAGTCCAGTTAGGCTCGCTTGCGGGTGTTCTGCTTGGTACTTTCCAGATAGAACAAGGGAAGTCTGCCACACAGATTATTGGTTTGACTGATGAACCGGGCTATATGCCACCGATAAAAGTTTGGGGCGACCAGGAACCGACATTTCAGATGAACAGTTTTAATGAAATTGTTTTTAATAACAAACTGAGTTTCCGTATGCTGGTGCATTGGAAGCAGGGTGGCGAAAATGTGGTGTTCACCAATTTGCAAAGCGACTTTGGTGGTACCAGTCCCGACTGGGATGCTGATAAAAATGGCAACCATGTACCTGATGGCCTTGACCGGATCATGAAGATTGGTTCATCGGCGGTAAATTCTGTTAAGTCATCTACCTACCTGCGTTTCAGGGAAATTGGTTTGTATTATAATTTCAATAAGGTGGGGAAAGTTGTAAAGAGTATACAGGTAGGCGCATCATTAAATAATTACATCACCATTACAAAATACCCAAGTTACGATCCGGAAGTTTCCAACTTTGGTGCCGGTTTTTCTTCGGGACTGGATGTGTTGCCTTATCCTGCGTCCAAAAGGGCAGCATTTCATTTCACCATTAATTTTTAAATAACAAGAACATGAAAAAATATATCAATATAAAGATGTTGCTGTTCCTGCTGGTGGCTTTTTCTTTTTCGTCCTGTAAAAAAGATTACGGCAACCTGAACAGCCCGACAGTAGAAGATTTCTTAAAAAATGCTTCTAAAGACCAGTTGAATAATTTGGTAAGCGGCACCGAATCAGCTATGCGTAACAGTCTTGGCTTTTACCTGGATGATGTAAGTGTTATTGGCAGGGAGATATACCGTTTCTCCAATTCAGATCCACGATATTATACTGACCTGCTTGGAGCAAACGATGCTGAATTACAAAGCACCGGTTTTTATATCGTGAATGTATGGGCCAGCCGGTACCGGGTGGTTAAAAATTGTAACCTGTTAATTGATGCTGCATCCAGGTCAACACTTATTTCAGATGCTGAAAAGAAAGGCTATGCAGGTTTTGCAAAAACAATCAAAGCTTATCAACTGCTGCTGACATTAAACCTTACCAACGTGAATGGTATCAGGTTAGATGTAGCTAATCCGGATCACCTGGGGCCAATCGTAAATTATGATGAAAGCCTTACAGCCATTGCCGCTTTATTAGATGAAGCAAAAACAGATTTTAACGGGGCGCAGGTTTCGTTTCCATTGTCATCAGGCTTTGCAGGGTTAAATGATGCTGCCGGGCTAACAAAAGTAAACAGGGCATTGGCAGCAAGAGTGGCTGTTTACCGCAAGCAATGGGATACAGCGCTAACTGCATTAAATGAATCTTTCTTTAGCCTGGCCGGAAGTTTTAATAAAGGGGTATTCAATGTTTTTGGTACCGGTTCCGGTGATCAGTTGAGTTCTGCTTTCTATCCACAAAACAGTGCCGGTGAAATAAGGCTGGCGCATCCTACTTATGCAACGGATATTGAAGCCAATGATGACAGGATCAATAAAGCAACGCTACGCACCGCACCCGCCAGCAACAGCGGCCTCACAAGCGACAGGGATGTATGGGTGTATACATCCAGCACTGCGCCTGTACCCATTATTAGGAATGAAGAACTCATCCTCATCTATGCGGAGGCAAATATTCAAACCAACAATATACCGGATGCTGTTACTGCAATAAACAGGATCCGTCGCGGTCATAATTTGCCGGACTATAGTGGGGCAGTAACGCAGGCGGCGTTGATTGATGAAATGCTGAAACAAAGAAGGTACTCTCTTTTCTTTGAAGGCCACCGCTGGCTGGACCTCCGCCGGTACAACCGCCTGAACACTTTACCAATTGACAGGCTCAATGATGATGTGTGGAGTTCATTCCCATTGCCCAACACCGAATATTAAAATGATAAAAAGAAACCTTCTGTTGTTATGGAAGGTTTCTTTATTTAGTGAATAAAAAAGTGTTTATTCTAAACTATTTGTGGCAAAAACTTTGAAACAGAAAGGCATGCTGAATTTCTAAACAAATAATATGGCACATATCGATCTTCAAAATGATTATCCCGGCATTCGTGGACCAATGGCATTCCACCCACAAACAGCTAAACCATTAAACGACCTGGCAGAAGTATTATTGAGAGATGATAATAATACATTAACCCGTGGCGAAAGAGAATTAATAGCAACTTATGTTTCTTCGTTAAATGATTGTTTCTTTTGCCAGAATGTGCATGGTGGCTTAGCACAGCATTACTTTCAATGTGATACCAGTTTTATTGATGCAGTTAAAATAGATTTTAACACTTCAGCAGTATCTGGCAAGATGAAAGCTCTGTTATCCATTGCCGCCAGTGTGCAGCAGGGTGGAAAGCGAGTAACTGCCGGACAAATTGAAGCAGCAAAAGAACAGGGAGCAACAGATAAAGAAATACATGATACCGTTTTAATAGCTGCATCCTTTTGTATGTTTAACCGGTATGTAGATGGATTAGCAACCTGGGCACCTGAAGATAAAACTTATTATATTGAAAGGGCAAAACAAAGAGCGGAAGAAGGTTATGCTGGTTATGATGCCAGTAAATAAGTAATTTGACAGTCGATAATTGCTTAAAAGTCCGAAGGACTTAAATAGGAATAACGCGGGATGAAAAATCCAGATCGAACAAGTAAAGGATGATAACAACCCGCTGGTTAGCGGGATTGAAAATAAATAAGCTGAATAAAAAATTACACAATGAAAAAAATATTTTACCTCGGCTTCATCGGCCTGTTGCTTTTTGAAATACTGAATGTGTACCTCATCATGCCGATGCCCGGCAGCCAGCAGATGAACAGCATTGATGTGGCTTACTTTTTATACAAATGGCGCTGGTTATTCAGGGGCTTTTTTGCTGTTGCTTTGCTGATAGGTTTATTCAATACAAACTGGAAACGCAAGTGGACAGTAGCGATACCATTGCTGATATTGGCAGTTGTTATTTACATGGCAAACTTTAATATGGCTGCAGACCACATGTTTTATAAACCCGAAAAAGTGTTGCTGGCAACTGCTGCTACCAATAAAGTAGACAGCAATCGATTAATAATTGGTGTTGTAAACAACGGCGAAGCAAAAGCATATCCCATCAGGTTTTTAGGGTACCATCACCAGGTGCAGGATACGGTAGGTGGCAAACCTTTACTGATCACCTATTGTACTGTGTGCAGAACAGGCCGTGTTTATGAACCATTAGTGAATGGCAAACCTGAACAATTTCGTTTGGTGGGGATGGATCATTTTAATGCAATGCTGGAAGATGCCACTACCAAAAGCTGGTGGCGCCAAGTAACGGGGGAAGCTATTACAGGTAAATTAAAGGGGCAGCACCTGCCGGAGTTTTTTAGTACACAGACGTCATTAACCAAGTGGCTGGAACTAAATCCCAATACACTCGTAATGCAGGAAGACCCATCCTTTAAAGATGAATATGACACCACCGGTAAATTTGAAAGCGGCAAAAGTAAAAGTAAACTAACAGGAACGGATAGCCTTTCCTGGAAAGAAAAATCCTGGGTAATAGGTATAAAATCGGGCAAAGAACGGAAGGCCTACGACTGGAACCAGTTGATGTCACAACGCATTATTTATGATCAGCTGGATGGTAAAAATATTATCGTGGTGCTGGCAAAAGATGATAAAAGCTTTTTTGCTTTTGAAAACCCCGGTACAAATAATTTCATTTTGAATAATGATACATTAACACAAAATAATATTCAATACAGCATTAACGGAAAAAGGATCACCGGCAATGTAGCATTAAAACCGTTGCCTGCATACCAGGAATTCTGGCATAGCTGGCGTTCGTTTAATCCAGGGACAAAAAAATAGGACAATACTTTTGAAAACATAACTTTTTCAAATCACTTGTGGCTCCGCAGGTGATTTTTTTTTATGTAGTTTTATCACATGAAAAAAATGCTGGTAGTATTTGTTATCATTTCCCCTCTAGTATTATTTGCCCAGCCTGTAACTTTACCACTTACCCCTGATAAAATTTATGGCCAGCTTTTTATAGATATACAAATGCACCAAATTTTACCGGATGGAAAAACCTTTGTTGACTGTACCCCTAAAAGAAAAGTAGCAGATATCATGTACGATTATGGCATGATGAAAGGGCCGAATATGAACCTGGAGAAATTCGTAGCAGATAATTTCAACTTGCCACCAGCTCCGCCGCAATTAAATTATATACAGCAGGAGAAAGATCCTGCAATGCACATCAAAAATTTGTGGGGTATATTAAGCCGGGATGCTAATAAAGCCTCCCCCGTTGAGGCCGGCATGTCTTTGCTGGCATTGCCTTATCCTTACGTGGTGCCGGGCGGCAGGTTCAGGGAGATTTATTACTGGGACAGTTATTTTACCATGCTGGGATTAAAAGAAAGTGAAGAAATAGGTATGATTGAAAATATGATAAAAAATTTCGACTACCTCATTTATAATTTCGGCCATGTCCCCAATGGCAACAGAACTTATTATCTCAGCCGCAGCCAGCCACCATTTTTTTGCATGATGGTAGCATTGCTGGCGGGCATTAAAGGGAATGCAGTGTACAAAAAATATCTTCCATCTATGCAGAAGGAATATAACTACTGGATGGATGGATCAGGGGAAGTAAAAACCGGCGAAGGATTAAAACGCCTGGTGAAATTAGATGACGGCAGTATCCTTAACCGTTACTGGGATGATAATAATACTCCCAGGCAGGAAAGTTATAAGGAAGATACAGAAACTGCAGAAGCTGCTGCACAGGAACTGGCTATGCGTATCAAAGTGTCATCACCGGAAAAATTGAAAGAGATGTTGGACCATGAAAAAGCCACCACTTTTACCAACCTGCGGGCCGGTGCCTGCAGTAGCTGGGATTTTAGCAGCCGCTGGTTTGCACAAACCAATAAAATTGCAACTAGACTAACCATTAATATTGTTCCCGTTGATTTGAACTG
>Ga0157378_10006771_pt1 | contig 10009 bp, 5 predicted proteins | sample M65metaG_FD_115309 | JGI IMG/M metagenome (GOLD analysis project Ga0157378, IMG submission 115309) | Miscanthus rhizosphere microbial communities from Kellogg Biological Station, Michigan, USA - M6-5 metaG | ecosystem: Host-associated > Plants > Roots > Rhizosphere > Soil | place: USA: Michigan... | reverse complement strand
GGCGAACACCGACGTCGTTCCGGATATCGATGTCGCCTATGTCGTCGAGAAGGACGGCAAGCAAAACATCGAATACGTCGCCGGCGTGAAGATCGTCAAGAACAGCGCCGCGGCAGGAGCGAGCGCCGATGCCGCGAATCAGAATCGGCTGAGCACGGCAGCGGTCGAAGCAGGAGACAAACGGTTCCCTACAACAACGTGCAGTGGCAACCGCGTCTGGGCAGAGGTGAAGTCCGTGGCTGGGCATGAGGAGAGCGGCGGTGAAATCGACTTGACCGGCAAGCTGGCGATGGCTCCGACGGCCAAGACCGAGACGATCGGGCCCCAGGGCGCCAAAGGCTTCGATGCTAGCCTCCCGATCACGAAGGACGAGCTCGACAAGATCGTCACCGCGATCTGGCGACTAGCCGAGTTGAGGAAACGGTAACATGCACGAGCTAAGTAACTTCCGCCCCGACTACGTCGTCCAGAATGGCGATCACGAAGAGCGCTGCCGTGATGCTCATCGGGTCATTCGGAACGCGATGGCGATCGCTCAGGTCTTCCGCAATCTTCTCGCTGGCGACTTGTCCGACGCGCTCACCGCTATAGAGCACGCGGAGACGCCCGACGAGGATGGGCCGGCTGTGCTGACGCCTCACGACGCAACGGCTCTCGCGGTGGTGCTCGAGGAGGTTCACCGCCTCCTGAAGGCGTCGCTCGACCGTGAATGGAGACCGCAAGGCCCGGCGGCCAAGAACATCCTCGATGAAGCGGCGCTCCCGTTCGCGGATTCAGACGGCAAGCAAGACATCGCTCGAGTTTTCGAGATCACCAAGGATGGGACCGTTGCGCTGCGTTATCCGCGCATTTCGCTGTACGAGCTCCGCCAGCGCTCGCCGGAGGTCGCCGCGTTCCTGAGAAGCGCTGGCGAACGCGGAAAGGACGTGGTGATTGATGACTGACAAGGCCATGGGAACCGCTCACGCGAAGCTGACAGCCACCATGGCGCGGATCTTCCCGCGTGCGGTAGCATGGTGTTCGCCGATGCCGGAGAAGCAACATGGCAAACTATGGTGAACGTCTCGCATACTGGTACTTGCGACTGCAAGGCTTCTGTCTCGTCGAGAACTTCGTTCTCCACCGACGCACCATAGGCGACAAAGCCATTCATACTGCAGATGCCGATCTCCTTGCGATTCGGTTGTCTGGGAGCTGCGAAGAAATCGACGGCGAGCGGCTGGATCCAGATCCCTGGCTCGCGCAAGAGCTTCAGTTTGACACCCGCCACGTAGCCCTCGTCGTAGAGGTGAAGACAGGAAGCATGCCCAGTGCCGGACAAGCATTCGATCGGGAACGGATTCTGTATGCGCTGAAATTCCTGGGAGTGCCAGGACAGCCGGTCGACAATATCGCGAATGCGCTCACCGAGAACGCTACGACACTGGCAGGGGGATACTGGCTCGTGGGCAAACTGCTGATCACCGAATCCCCAGCCTCCATCACGGGACAACCATGCCTACAGCTGAACTTGGATAATGCACTGAGGTTCATCGATCAGCGATTGACTCTTCATGCCGACCGCAAGCGCGCCGATCGTCTCTTTTTCCCTGATGAGCTCATGCAATTCCTCGCGTGGCGACGATCCATCGAGTAGGCGAATGTAGACGACGGCGAGCTCCGTGGCGGATCAGAAGTTCGCGAACACGAGACGTCGTCCGCGAATGCGGCAATGGCCGTCAATCCGAGCGTAGATCTCGCTCGAGCCGTCGCCCATCACGACTTGCACGTAATCGCCTGTCACCCTGATGTGCTGCACGCTCCCCGCCCGCGCAGATAGGATGACCGTGCGCCAACGGTACGCATGGGGCGTGAGTCGCTACCGCGGAGTCAATGGTTACTCGCTCCATCCGAAGCTGACAGCCGCCTGTCGCGGATCCTCCCGGGAGTGCGGTAGCATCACCCCGGAGTGTCCGCGATCCGCAGGCTTGCCGATGGCCTCTACGAGGAGGTTGTGACCGGCGAGCTCGCCCGGGCTCTCGAGCTCATCGCACACGAGCGCCACGTGGACGCGCCGGAGCTCGGCGATGACGCGCACGTGATCCTGGCCCGCCTTGTGCGGGGACAGATCGAACGCGCGTTTGCTGATGTCGGAGGCTCCCGCGACGACCGCCTCGAGCGACAGCTCCGCCTCGCGGAGGAGCTCCTCGGAGTGCTCGAGGCGCACCAGCTGATCGACAGCGAGCAGCGGGTCGCGCGACCGCCTCGCGAGCTGCGTGGGGTGTTCCCCGACGCTGCTGCGCGCCCGCGTCGGCCGGAGACCCCGCTCGCCACCACCACATTGCTCACGTTGGGGCATGGCGAGCCGCGGATCGGCCACGAGCTCGCATGCGAGATCGACAGCGCCGATCGCGTCGATGCCCTCGTCAGCTTCGTCACCAAGAGCGGGGTGCGCGTGCTCCGCGATGCGATCGATCGCCTGGTCTTGCGGCATCGACGCGACGGTCAGCCGGTGTTCCGGTTGATCACCACGACGTACACCGGCGCGACCGAGGCGGCGGCGATCGAGGATCTCGCACGACTTCCTGGGGTCGAGATCCGGATCTCCTATGACGGGCGGCGCACGCGTCTCCATGCGAAGGCCTGGCTGTTTCATCGCGAGTCCGGGCTGAAGACCGCGTACGTCGGGTCCGCGAACCTGTCGTCGCCGGCGCTCATCTCCGGGCTCGAGTGGATGGTCAAGCTCACGAGCTCCGATCTGCCCCACGTCATTGCCAAGTTCTCGGGCGCGTTCGAGACCCTGTGGGCAGATCGCGAGTTCCAGCGCTTCGATCCCGAAAGCCCAGCAGACCGCGAGCGCCTTCGCGGTGCGCTGGGTGCCGCGCGCGGTGCCGATGAAGCGGCGCAACTGACGTTCTTCACGATCCGTCCCTACGAATTCCAGGAGGAGATCCTCGACCGCTTGCGCGCAGAGCGCGAGATCCACGGCCGGCACCGCAACCTCGTCGTGGCCGCGACCGGCACCGGCAAGACCGTGATCGCGGCGTTCGATTACTTGCGACGCGTCGGGGCGTCGGGCCTTCGCCCACGCCTGCTGTTCCTCGCGCACCGCCGCGAGCTCCTCGTCCAGGCACGCGACACCTTCCGTCACGTGCTTCGCGACGGGGCGTTCGGCGCGCTGCTCACCGGCGACGACGAACCGAACCAGCTCGATCACCTGTTCGCGACCATCGCGAGCCTGCGGTCGCGCGGCCTCATCGATCGTCTCGGGGCCAGCCACTGGGATCATGTCGTCGTCGATGAGTGCCACCATGTCCCGGCTGCCTCGTATCGCGACGTTGTTCCTCGTCTGTCCCCGCACATCCTCGTCGGCCTCACCGCAACGCCCGAGCGCAGCGATGGGCAGTCGTTGCTCGGCGATTTCGACGGCCACGTGGCGGCAGAGGTCCGGCTGTGGCACGCGCTCGAGCGTCAGCTCCTCGTACCGTTCGAGTACTATGGCATCCACGACGGCATCGATGAGCACCGAATGGCCGCGCTGCGATGGACGCGCGGGAAGGGCTACGATGAAGCAGCGCTCGACGGGCTGTACACCGGAAACGACGCGCGTGCTGACATCGTCCTGGCACAGCTCGGCCGCCGGGTCAGTGTGCTGCGAGAGATGCGTGCGCTCGGCTTCTGCATCGGGATCGGCCACGCCGACTTCATGGCCGCGCACTTCACAAGACACGGCGTGCCTGCGATCGCGCTCCACGGCCAGTCGTCGCCCGAGCTTCGAGATCGCGGGCGTCGGATGCTCGAGCGTGGCGAGATCCAGGTCATCTTCACGTGCGACCTCTACAACGAAGGCGTCGACCTTCCATTCGTTGACACGCTCCTCCTGCTGCGCCCGACCCAGAGTGCGACCCTGTTCTTGCAACAACTCGGACGCGGGTTGCGCCTCCACACGGGCAAAGCGTGCTGCCTGGTCCTCGACTTCATCGGCCAGCACCGCCAGGAGTTCCGGTTCGACGCGTTGCTCGGAGCGCTCACCGGATTGCCGCGCGGCCGCCTCATCGAAGCGGTCGAGCGCGGCTTCCCATTCCTGCCCAGCGGCTGCTCGATGGCGCTCGACGCGGTCGCGCAAGCCACCGTCCTGCGCTCGCTGCGCACGACCGTCGAGGCGCGCTGGGCCGCGCTGGTCGCCGAAGCACAGGCCGTCGCGCGAGCCGCCGATGCCGCGCCGATCACGCTCGCCACATTCCTGCAGGACAGTGGCCGCGAGCTCGACGACATCTATCGCCACGGCAGCTGGACCCGACTCGTGCACGACGCCCGGTTGCGCGAGATCGCGGTCAACGACGAGGACCTGGACACCTGCCAGCGCCTACGCCACCTGGTGCACATCGACGATCCCGACCGGCTGCAGCGAATCGAGTCGCTGCTCGACGGCCGCGCCCCTGGCTCAGCAACGGAGCGCCGCGAAGCCCTCATGCTCGGCTACCAGATCGAGCACGAGACACGCCGCTTCATGGCCGCCGAAGAGGTCGGCAGCTGGTTCCACGATCGCCCGGCCGCGCGCGACGAGCTGCGCGAGCTCGTCGGTGTGCTCGCGGAGCGGGTCAGCGCTCCCGCGTCGGTCGTGCCGGTTGCCGACTGGCCGCTCGTGTTGCATCGCCACTACATGCGCCGGGAGATCCTCACCGCGTGCGGCTACTGGACGGAAGCCAAGAAGACGCCACAACAGCAGGGCGTATTGCGACTGCACGACCAGCGCCGCGAGCTGTTGTTCGTCACCCTGGACAAGTCTAGTCGCGGATTCTCGCCGACCACGCGATACCGCGACTTTGCAATCAGCCGCGAGGAGTTTCACTGGGAGACACAGAACAGCGTGAGCGCCGAGAGTGACACTGCACGTCGCTACACCGATCATGCCGCGCACGGCTGGTCGATCCACCTGTTCGTGCAGTCCGCCAAGGGCGAGGCGTTTGCGTACCTAGGTCCGGTTCACCACGCGCGATCGGAAGGCAGCCGGCCCATCGCGATCGTGTGGCGCCTCGAGCATCCGCTTCCTGCGGCCCTGTTCCAGCAGTACGCCACGCTTGCTGGCGGATAGCGCTGCGTCTGATCCGTCGACGACCGCACAGCGAGCAGCACGGTGGTCGCATCTCGGTCCCGAACGGTCGAGTTCATTGAGCATCGACGGCACTGCTGATCGTCCGCCACACCGCAATCGCCCAGCCGGTGTCGATCCAGCGCGTTGATCCCTCGGGCGTGCCGGCCAGGTACCGCAGCTTGTTGACCCCGGGCCTCGTCGAGCAGGCCGCCGGTGCTCGCCACATCCGCGGCGGCCTCGATCACCCAGGCCAGATCGAGCAGAGAGACCGTCCGCTCGGCGAAGCCACCGGAGCCACCGTCGATGCGCAGGCCACCGCCGCGGGCGATCCTGACGATCCGGGCACGCTGATCCCCGCGCTGGATCCAGCGGTCAGCCTCCGGTCGTGCAAGAAGAGGCTCGACCAGCGCCGCGGCCTTGTCGAGCGCGCCGTCGGAGAGGCGGCGCGATGCCTCGCGGCCCCTACCCCAGACGCGCCAGGTGGCATAGTCGACGGCCGGCAGTGACCAGACGTCGCGGGTGTCGGTCTGGCGGGCTACGCCGAGGTACTGCCAGCGGGTGTCGTCGCGCCGGGCGAGTACGAAAGTGGTCTCGGCGGGCCTGGAGACGACACCAGTAAAACGTACGCGGTCCGCTTCGATCAGGATATCCGGCTGGTCGATGAACAGGAACAAATGGCCCGCGTGGCGATCCGAGCGCGGTGGCAGCGCCTCGATCCCGAAATGATGCGCCAGCTCGGGGACGTCGCTCACCGTGCTGATCGCCGGGGCAAGGTCCTCGGGGTGGACCGTGCGTTCGAGGCGCGCGATCGGGACCATGGCGTCGGTAGCCTCGAAGGTCGGGCCTTCGGGGTTGTCCGAGGTGAGGCGCCAGCCCCGGCCGACGCGCTTGAGGCGCTTGATCTGGTAGCCGGCGCCGTGGGCATCGCCCTCGACTTGGACGAGGACGACACGCCCCTCGACTGCGCTCGCGGGCATGTGTCGCGCGAGGCGCAAGATCGCCCAGTCTCCGTCGCGGAGCGGCTGCTTGCCGCCGTCCATCGAGGTGCCGGACACGCGCACGGCGAACAGGTCTGGGTTGGCGTCGTCGATGGGCAGCGTGACGAGCTCGGCGTCGGGCGGCTCAGCGTCGCGGCCGATGTGGCCGGCGGCCGCGCGCAGGTCGGGATACGCGACGATCGTGCGGCGGCGCGCGAGGTCGATGACGTCGGCCTGGACCGGCTCAACCCAGAGCCCGTCGGGTGAGGCGGACGGTTCGATGTAGCTCCGCTTCGCGTCAAGAAGAACGACGTGAGCGCCGAGTGTCCTCGCCCAATCGACAACCTTGCGACCTTGCCGCGTAGGTTGCAGTTCACTCTCGTGAATCCAGCCAGGTCCAACGGGCGAACAACGATCCGCGAGCAAACCGATGTACTCTTCGAAGAGAGCTGCACCGACGTTCTGGCCCAAGCCGGTTCCTGTCCCAAGTTCCTGTGCGAGCAGATCCATCAGCGGCTCGTAAAGCCATTCCTGGATCAGGTGCGGCACCGGGGCGATGCAGTGATCGGATTTGTTGGGATAGCAGCGAACCAGCGGATACCGAGCCAGCGGGTTCGGTCCATCGTATCGAACCCGCTGCTCATCAACTGCTGGATCAAGATCCCGCAGGCGATCTCGCGACCAATTCATCATCGTCTCGGGTGTTGCGGAAAGCGCTCGAAAGAGACCATCATACGCGCTGCTGTACATCCCTCGTTCGCTCACGTTACCGACGATCCGGTCGTAGCGGCGATCCTTGAGCGGTGCGAGCGTCGCGTGAGCCAACGCTGGTTGATTGCTCGACGCACGGCCACCGGCTTGAAGCAGCACGAACAGGAAGTGTTCCAGACCGGCGCCCAAGACGCGGCGAAGAGCGTCGCGAAACCCGTCCAAGGAGAATGTCGCATCACGCCGATGACGACGCTCTGGCGCCTCACCATACATGAGCAGCGCTTGACCAGTGCGGTAGGGGGAGCGTCTCTGCAAGATGTACTGGCGCAGCCAGATCTGCCCCATCGCACCCCACAGATCCGTCGATAACGTTTGCTCCCACTTCGGCATCGGCTCAACGGGCACATTCAGTTGAACGTCGACCGCGAGGTCGATCAGGCGCTCGACGGTTTCCCACCCCCTGTACTCATTCGCACGCGGCAAAATGATAGGGCTGTCCAGTGACGGCCGCGCGCAGTACCACATCGCGTGCCGCGCGGTCTCAGCAGCCAGCCAGTACAGGATTGGGTTTCCTGGTCTCGAGCTTGTCAGCGCTGGGAGCACGGTCTTCAACGCACCCGAGGGCCACACTCGACACGCTTCGTTGAGGCCGAAGAGCACATCCTCAAGCCGTAGGTGGCCGAACGCTTTCGCAAGCGCTTCATCGGCACCGCGGGGCGCGTGCCAGGCTGGAGTTGGAGTTGTCATGTCATCATCCGATCTTCGTCTCTGTGAACCGTGCGTCGAACGTGGTTCGATTCCGCTGCGAGGCGCGCGCTACTTGTCTGGCGCATCGGTCGGTTCGGCCGGCGTCGAGCCGGCCGCGCCTTCAGCCGGCTCCGGCAAGAGCGGCCGAACGACGAGGTGCAGGGTGAGCCACCAAAAGTAGATGCTCTGCGAGCCGATCATGTGGCTGACATCCAGAAGACCGTGCGCCATCTGGTTGCGGAGGTTCCCACCGAACCTTTCAATGAGGAGTCCTTGCAATTCGAAGAGAAGATCCGCGCCGAAGACCTTGCGGGCCACGTCGCCGTAGAGCACTTCGTTCAAGCTGCGTTCGTCCTGAACACCCTCGTCATCAACCTTCGACGTGATCGCGCCGTTCTGCGCGAGGATCATACGCACAGCGTTCTCGAACTGCGGCATCAATAGGTGCAGGGCACCAGCGAAGTCGCCGTTGAAGCCAGCCGAGAGCCCGACGGCAAACACCTCCTCCCTCCCGGGCGGGACGAACGGGCTCGCTGTTGTGAGAGCCATCAATTCGCGGGGGCCCAGATAATGCTCTTCGACGATCTGTGCACGCGCAGGGCTCAGCGTTGTCACCGCGAGCACCTCGCGTTGCTGGGCACCACGTTCAAACATCATGTCGCGAAGGACGCGTTCGCGTTCCTCGGCGTTCTCAGTCATCAGTGAGCCTCGCTTCGCGACGACCTTGCCCTGCGCGTTCACCATCACCCGCGGCACTAGACTAAAGAACGGAGTTTCGCGCGCGTTCGACAGGACGACCTCCCGCAACCGCGCGACGGGATCCGGTCGCCACATCACCGCGAACATGAGGATCGCATCCTGAAGCCGCTTGCCGGCAACATGCGCCTTTGCCCGCTGGGCACTCTCTGCGATGTTCACCGTTCGCGAGTACTCCGCAAACTCGGCCGGCGCTTCTTTCCCCGCTTCGAGCAAACGCCGATGGAGTTCCTCGACGCGAGCTTGCGTCCCACCAAGCGTGCGGAGAGATTGGATCGCGTGCTCAAGATGGGTCGCCTCAAGGGACCGCGAGCCAGCATCGTCGGCGAGCTTCACGTACGACTCAGCCGCGGCGCGTTGTAGACGACGTTCGTCGTTAGCTTTTCCGGCGCGCCGGCTCCATTGCGCTCCAAGCAGCAGATACTCACGCTCGCGATGCCAATCCTTGTCAGCGACGGTCTTCGCTGCGGCATCTTCCGCCAGGACAGCCAACGTCGCCGCGTCACCGAGGCGAGCATCGAGGAGCGACTGCATCAGCCTCGCTGAGAAGTAGCCAGGATCGCCACGACGGGTCTCCAACTCCTTTTGGATGCGATCGACCACACGATCTCGCTCGGTCTTCAACGCCAGGGCGATCGACAACGCTCGCTCAAGCAAGTGGCTCGCTTCGATCCAGTCGGTAGGCGTCAAGAGCTTGGATGCAGACTCTAGATACGCGTCCAGTGCGATGCGCCCGAAGTCATGGTGACGCCTCCGGACAAAGAGAACATCGGCTACACGCGCGCGAAGGTCGGGGATCGGGATGTCGACGTAGACGTCCTTCAGATAGGAGAGTTGTGTGTCGTTGAGATCCTCGATCGACGCGGTTCGCCGATCGCCGAAGATCGCCCGCGGACCAAATGGGTCGCGCCCATTTTCCGAGCGAAGCGCGTACGAGCAAACGTCCGACAGGAGCGACAGCACGAACGCGCCCGTCGTATCGCCATCCGCGGTGGAGGTGCGAGCCTTAGCATCGAGCAAGCCTGAGAACCCGAAACAAGTCTGCTCGGCGCCAGCTAGGATCGCCCCTACATCCAGCCGCTCGAAATCTGCCTTCGTCGCTCCGTCCATGGGTTCGCAGTATGGCGGGGCATCACAACCAGCGCACGTCTCGAGCCGATCCCGACCAGGGCACCAGCTTGATCCGCTTGGTTGCTGTCGCGGCGCCGCGATCACGGCGCTGATGAAGTTGTGCGAGATCTCGATCGAGACGAACAGCGCGATCTCGAAGTGTCAGGGGTGACAGCCCACCCGATCGCCGTAAGCCGGCGTTGTTCCTGGCGACCGGCGCGTAGTACCTGCCGGAACAGGGCCTGATGACGGGTCGCGTGGCACGGGCATGGCATGCTCGCCACGAGCTATCGGCTTCGATCACCATCGCGTGCAGCGAACTCCTCGTGGCTGGGCGAGGTCGGGCGGACCAGACGAGGACTGCGCGGCGTCGAGTGGGCGAGCACAGGACGTACCACGATCACCGCGGCGGCGCTGGAGAAGGACGTGGCGAGTTCGAGACGGGCGGCGGGGCGGCGGAGATCCACGATGCGCTGGCGTCCGGCGCGACCGCCGCGGTGACGATGCTGCGCGAGGACCTGATCGAGTTCGAGCCGCGGCGGTCCGCGCGCCGGACCGGCCGCGGCTGCGCAGGGGCGACGCACGCGACGCGTTGCGATCGTCGGCGATCGCGGTGCAGAACGAGAAGTTGGCC
>Ga0157378_10006770_pt1 | contig 10010 bp, 10 predicted proteins | sample M65metaG_FD_115309 | JGI IMG/M metagenome (GOLD analysis project Ga0157378, IMG submission 115309) | Miscanthus rhizosphere microbial communities from Kellogg Biological Station, Michigan, USA - M6-5 metaG | ecosystem: Host-associated > Plants > Roots > Rhizosphere > Soil | place: USA: Michigan... | reverse complement strand
CCCAACTTCAGCAGCGGCAGGATCGACAGGTTGGTCGCCGCGAACCAGGGCTGCGCGCGGTCGAGCGCGGTCGCGGGAATGCCGAGGTCGGTCAGCGCCTTCACATACACCGGCCGGTCGCTCGCCGGCAGGCGCTCGGGCAAGGTCGGGCCGGTCGTGGTGAACCCCTTGCCCATGACCAGCGCCTGCATCGCGGCGGGTTCGGGCTGGACCATTTCGAGCACCAGCTGGTCCGATGAATCGAACGCCTTCTTCACGCCCTCGTCGAACCAGCTGGGCCCGGGCTTCAGCACATGGACCGTCCCGAACAGATAGATCGTCGTATCCTTGTCCGCGACCACCCAGAGCGCGGGGTCGGCATCGACCGTGGCGACGGCGGGCGTCGGTGCGGGCGCGGCGGGCTTGTCCTGCGCGCAGGCCGGCAGCGCCAGCGTCGCCGCGATCACCGACACGAAAGGCTTCAACAGTCGCTTCATCGAAACAATTCCTTAGCGAGAAAAAGGGGTTAGCGAAAACGTTTCCAGGCGAACACGGCCAGCACCGTCATCATCGTCGTAAAGAACACGACATAGGGCGCGTAGGGGATTGGCCGGCCGACATAGTCGAGCAATGCGGTGATCGCGAACAACAGCAGATAGGCGCACATCCCGACATAACAGCCCCACAGGTTCGCATCGCGCTCCTGCTCGTCGACCGTGCGCATGTAGATCGCGGTGCCGTAGATAAAACCCCACAGCGTCAGCGCGCCGCCACAGATCAGCCCGCTCCAGTGGATCCAGCCGATCGGCGCCTGGATCCCGCCGATGATCGCGAGCGCCCCGATCGCGATGAACGCGGGGCTCCAGAACCAGATCGTCCGGCGCCCGGTTTCCGCCGCGCGCGCTTCGTCGCGCCAGGATTCAGTCATTGCCCGCTCCATCGTCGAAAATCTCCTCGATCCGCATTCCGAACAGCCGCCCGATGCGGAACGCCAGCGGGAGCGAGGGATCGTATTTGCCCGTCTCGATCTGGTTGACCGCCTGGCGCGATACCAGCAGCCGGTCGGCCAGATCGGCCTGGCTCCAGTCGCGTTCGGCGCGCAGCACTTTCAGCCGGTTGCGCATCGCGGCGGCGTCAGCGAACCAGGCCGAACAATATCGCGAAGCCGTAGGCGACCGCGATCGCCGCGATGATCGATCCGATAATCTCGCCGCGTGAACGGCCCAGTAATTTGGTCATCGGTCTGTCCTTGGTCATGTGACACTGACTGAATGTCATGGACACCTTACATAACCGATTCGCTGGCGATGTCAATAACACCTGACATTTAGTCAGGGACGCCTTTCGCGAACGCGGCTCGCTTGACCGTGACGGGCCGGTCGGCCACAGCGCGGGCGTGACGACGCCGCTCTCCTTTCAGCGCATGATCCTGACGCTCCACGATTACTGGAGCGAGCGAGGCTGCCTGATCCTCCAGCCGTACGACATGCGGATGGGGGCGGGGACATTCCATACCGCGACGACCTTGCGCGCGCTCGGGCCGGACCCGTGGAACGCCGCGTTCGTCCAGCCGTGTCGCCGCCCGACCGACGGCCGCTATGGCGAGAACCCCAACCGGCTCCAGCATTACTACCAGTATCAGCTCATCTTGAAGCCGAGCCCACCCGATCTGCAGGACCTGTACCTGGGGTCGCTCGCGGCGATCGGAATCGATTTCACCCGGCACGACATCCGCTTCGTCGAGGACGATTGGGAATCGCCGACGCTCGGCGCGTGGGGGCTCGGCTGGGAAGTGTGGTGCGACGGGATGGAGGTGACGCAGTTCACCTATTTCCAGCAGATGGGCGGGTTCGACTGCAAGCCGGTCGCGGGCGAGCTGACCTATGGGCTCGAACGGCTCGCGCTGTACCTGCAGAACAAGGACAGCATTTACGACCTCGCGTACAACGACGCGGGCGTGACCTACGGCGACGTGTTTCTCGAAAACGAGATCGAGCAATCGACCTGGAATTTCGAGGTCGCGGACACCGAAACGCTATTCGACCTGTTCCGCAAGGCCGCCGCCGAGTGCGAGAATTGCCTCGCCGCCAAGCTCCCGATCCCGGCCTACGAACAGGCGATCGAGGCGAGCCACATCTTCAACCTGCTGAACGCGCGCGGCGTGATTTCCGTGGCGGAGCGGCAGGCGTATATCGGTCGCGTCCGCGATCTCGCGAAGGGTGCCTGCGCGGCGTGGATGGAGAAGAACGGGTGGGTGGCGTGATGATCGTCGCGACCGCCGGTTTACGAAACCACTGTTTCCCGGCGAAAGCCGGGGTCCAGTCGCGAGCGGCCCTTAGCTGGACCCCGGCTTTCGCCGGGAAACGGATCCTATCATGACGGACTTCCTGCTCGAACTTCGCTCCGAGGAAATCCCCGCGCGGATGCAGGATAAGGCACGCGACGACCTCGCGCGCCTGTTCGCGGCCGAGCTGGATAAAGCGGGCCTACGCGCCGACGCGATCGTGACCTTCGCGACGCCGCGCCGGCTCGCGCTGATCGCGCGCGATCTGCCCGCCGAAACCGCCGCCGTCAGCGACGAAGTGAAGGGCCCGCGCGTCGGCGCGCCGCCGCAGGCGCTCGAAGGGTTCCTGCGCAAAACCGGGCTGACCGAAAGCGACTTGGTCGAACGCGACGGCATCCTGTTCGCGGTGATCGACAAGCCCGGCCGCGCGACCGCCGATGTGCTGGCCGAGGCGATCCCGGCGATCGTGCGCGCCTTCCCCTGGCCCAAGTCGATGCGCTGGGGCGAGGCGTCGCTGTCGACCGAAAGCCTGCGCTGGGTCCGCCCGTTGCACGGTATTGTCGCGTTGCTCGGCGACGAGGTGGTGCCGTGTGAAATCGCCGGGGTGCAATCGGGCACGGCGACGGTCGGCCACCGCTTTCACCATCCCGGCGTCATCACGATCGGCAGCGCCGCCGACTATGCCGAAAAGCTCCATGCCTGCCACGTCATCGTCGATCAGGACGAGCGCCGCGCGATCGTCCGCGACCGCGCCACGGCACTCGCGGCCGACGCCGGGCTGGAGCTGATCGAGGACGAAGGATTGGTCGCCGAAAATGCCGGGCTGACCGAATGGCCGGTGCCGCTGCTCGGCCGGTTCGACGAAACCTTCCTCGAAGTCCCGCCCGAGGTGATCCAGCTCACGGCGCGGGTGAACCAGAAGTATTTCGTGTGCCGCGATGCCGCGGGCAAGCTCGCCAACGCGTTCGTCTGCACCGCCAATATCGACGCGGCGGACGGCGGCGCGAAGATCGTCGAGGGCAACCGCAAGGTCCTCGCCGCGCGGCTGAGCGATGCGCGGTTCTTCTACGACACCGATCTCAAGGCGCCGCTCGCGGAGCAGGCGAAGAAGCTCGAGAAGATCGTCTTCCACGAAAAGCTCGGTACCGTCGCCGACAAGGTCGAGCGCGTCGCGAAGCTCGCGCGCTGGCTGGTCGAGGAAGGGATCGTCAAGGGCGCCGACCCCGATCAGGCCGAACGCGCCGCGCGGCTGGCGAAGGCCGACCTCGTCACCGGCATGGTCGGCGAGTTCCCCGAACTGCAGGGCCTGATGGGCGGCTATTACGCCGCCGCGCAGGGTGAGGACGCCGTGGTCGCCGCGGCGATCCGCGATCACTACAAGCCGGTCGGGCAGGGCGACGATGTCCCGACCGCGCCGGTGACGGTGGCGGTGTCGCTGGCGGATAAGCTGGATACTTTGTTTGGTTTTTTTGCCATCAGAGAATACCCAACTGGCTCAAAAGACCCTTTCGCGCTGAGACGAGCGGCTTTGGGCGCAATCGATATTCTATTCAAAAACGTACTAAGGCTCGAACTTTCCGAAGCTTACGAGTTTTGGTGGCCGTTTTACTTGGCATCGTTCAAATCAGAAAATGGCTGGTACTTGTTTCCGCCCGGTGGGCCGGAGAATGATCCTGAACAATTCACGCTATTTGAGAAAATAATCGAAGCGGTATTTTTAGAGAAAATTGCTTACAAGGCCGACTCGTACGTAATTGAATGGGATTCTGGCGAAGTAAAATCTCAAGGCCCCGGCCTTGTTTTCATTCAGCCTCTGGAATTTGCCGTCGACTACGCAGTGAGCTTTTTTGCGGACAGGCTAAAGGTCCGTCAGCGCGCACTTGGCATGCGCCATGATTTGGTCGAGGCGTTGTTGTCCTACACGAGCTATAATGGGGACATGATCGGGTCGGTTGCTGGCGTCCAAGCCTTACAGAATTTTATCGGAACCGAGGACGGCGCCAACCTGCTCGGCGGATACAAGCGCGCGGCGAACATCCTGAAGAAGGAAGGTGTCACCACCGCCGAAGCGAAACAACTTTCCTACACGCCCGAAAAGGCAGAGGCTGACCTGATCGCCGCGCTCGACGCCGCCGAGCCTGCCGCCGCCGACGCGGTCAAGGCCGAGGATTTCGAGGCGGCGATGGCGGCGCTCGCGACGCTCCGTGCGCCGATCGATGCGTTCTTTGACAGTGTGACGGTGAACGATGCGGACCCCGCGAAGCGCGCGGCGCGTTTGGCGCTGCTGGCGCGGGTGCGCGATGCGGTCCATGCGGTGGCTGACTTTTCGAAGATCGAAGGATAGCCGAAACCCCGTCAAGTTTCGTCAAGTTTGACATCGCCTCCCCAGCGAAACGGCCACTCAAGAGGAACGACATGACTCAGTACGTGTATCGCTTCGGCGGCGGGGTGTCGGACGGGGGCAAGGGCGACAAGAACCTCCTCGGCGGCAAGGGCGCGAATTTGGCGGAGATGGCGTCGATCGGGCTGCCGGTGCCGCCGGGCTTCACCATCGGGACGCCGATGTGCGCGGTCTATTATGACGAGGGCGGCGCGTTTCCCGACAGCCTGAAGGCCGAGGTCGCGGACGGGATCGCGCATATCGAGCGCGTTACGGGGAAGCGCTTCGGCGATGCCGCCGACCCGCTGCTCGTGTCGGTCCGGTCGGGCGCGCGGGCATCTATGCCGGGGATGATGGACACCGTCCTCAACCTCGGCCTCAACGACGAAACAGTGGTCGGCCTTGCGACAGCGTCGGGCGACGAGCGCTTCGCGTGGGACAGCTATCGCCGCTTCATCCAGATGTATTCGGACGTGGTGCTCGAACTCGACCACGACGCGTTCGAGGATGCGCTCGAAATCGCGAAGGAAAATAAGGGTTATTACCTCGACACCGACATGACCGCCGCCGACTGGCAGGCGCTGGTCGCCGAATACAAGGCGCTGGTCGAGCAGCAATGGTCGAAACCCTTCCCGCAGGACGTCCACGACCAGCTCTGGGGCGCGATCGGCGCGGTGTTCGGGTCGTGGCAGTCGGAGCGCGCGAAGGTCTATCGCCGCTTGAACGATATCCCGGCGGCGTGGGGCACCGCGGTCAACGTCCAGGCGATGGTGTTCGGCAATATGGGCGACACCTCGGCGACTGGGGTCGCCTTCACGCGCGATCCGGCGAAGGGCGACAATGCCTATTACGGCGAGTTCCTGATCAACGCGCAGGTCGAGGATGGCGCCACGGGGATCCGTACCCCGCAATATCGGACGCTGGCGGCGCGAGAAGCGGCAAACGCCAAGCCGCTGTCGATGGAAGAGGCGATGCCGGTCGTTTACAAGGAACTCGCCGGCGTGTTCGACACGCTCGAACGCCATTACCGTGACATGCAGGACATCGAGTTCACCGTCGAACGCGGCAAGCTCTGGATGCTCCAGACACGTTCGGGCAAGCGGACCGCGAAGGCCGCGCTCAAGATCGCGGTGGACATGGCCGAGGACGGGCTGATCACGCGCGAGGAAGCGATTTCGCGGGTCGATCCGGCGGCGCTCGATCAGTTGCTCCACCCGACGCTCGATCCGGCGGCGGTGCGCGACGTGTTGACCCGCGGACTGCCCGCCAGCCCGGGTGCGGCATCGGGCAAGGTCGTGTTCGACGCCGACACCGCGGAGAAGCGCGCGGCGGCCGGGGACGCGGTGATCCTGGTACGGACCGAAACGTCGCCGGAGGACATCCACGGCATGCATGCGGCGCGCGGCATCCTGACCGCGCGCGGCGGGATGACGAGCCACGCCGCGGTGGTCGCGCGCGGGATGGGGCGGCCGTGCGTGTCGGGCGCGGGGTCGCTGTCGATCGACGCCAAGGCGAAGGTCATGCGCTGTGCCGGCCGCGAAGTGAAGGAAGGCGACATCGTCACGATCGACGGATCGACCGGCGAAGTGATGATCGGCGAGGTGCCGACGATCCAGCCCGAACTGGCGGGCGATTTCGGAACGCTGATGGTGTGGGCCGATGGGGTGCGCCGGCTGAAGGTTCGCGCCAATGCGGAGACGCCGCTCGATGCGAAGACCGCGCGCGAGTTCGGCGCCGAGGGTATTGGGCTGTGCCGGACCGAGCACATGTTCTTCGACGCCGCGCGGATCACCGCCGTGCGCCAGATGATTCTCGCCGAGGACGAAGCAGGCAGGCGGGCCGCGCTCGACAAATTGCTTCCCGAACAGCGCGGCGACTTCGTGCAGTTGTTCGAGGTAATGGCGGGGCTCCCGGTGACGATCCGCCTGCTCGACCCGCCGCTGCACGAATTCCTGCCGCACGAGGAAGCGGAGTTCGCCGAGGTCGCGGCGGCCGCCGGGGTCGAGGTCGATTACCTCAAGCGCCGCGCCGCCGAACTGCACGAGTTCAACCCGATGCTCGGGCATCGCGGGTGTCGGCTCGGGGTGACCTACCCCGAAATCTACGAAATGCAGGCGCGCGCGATCTTCGAAGCGGCAGTGAGTTTGGCCGAGGCGCCGGTGCCCGAAATCATGATCCCGCTCGTCGCGACGCGGCGCGAGCTGGAACTGATGAAGGCGGTGGTCGACAAGGCCGCGCGGGACGTGTTCGCGGAAACCGGCAAAAGCGTCGAATATCTGGTCGGGACGATGATCGAGCTTCCCCGCGCCGCGTTGCGCGCTGCCGAGATCGCCGAAGTCGGCGAATTCTTCTCGTTCGGCACCAACGACCTGACCCAGACCGCCCTTGGAGTCAGCCGCGACGACGCCGCGCGGTTCCTCCAAGTCTATGTCGACAAGGGCATTTATGCGAAGGACCCGTTCGTCAGCATCGACGTCGAAGGGGTCGGCGAACTGATCGAGATCGCCGCGCAGCGGGGCAGGGCGACACGCCCGGACATCAAGCTCGGCATTTGCGGCGAGCATGGCGGCGACCCGGCGAGCATCGCCTTTTGCGAGCGGGTCGGGCTCGATTATGTGTCGGCGTCGCCCTATCGCGTCCCCATTGCGCGGTTGGCGGCGGCGCAAGCCGCGCTAGCAAAAGCTTGACGGATTCGCCGCCCCACGACACTCCTGCCGCCATGATGCGCTGGCTTGCTCTCGTCGGAATCCTGTCGCTGACCGCCTGCGGTACGCTGGGGCAGGATGGCCCCTCGCAGGACGAGATGATCGATGCGCTCGCGCGGCGCGGCGAGAAGGTCCAGTCGACCGAGCGCATCGCCTGCAAGGCGGCGCCGTCGCTGCCCGGCTATATCTGCGATTTCAAATCGGTGGCCTGCAGCGCGTATACCAAAAAATGCGACAAATCGTCGCAACGTACCGGGCGCTTTGTCCAGGTCAGCGGCAGCTGGATGTTCATGGGCGACGTCAACGATCCGGGCCGCGGCACCGTCGCGCCGCCCGAACCGATGCCGACCGCGCCGGCGCCAGTTACACCTGTGGTGACCGATCTCGGCGGGACCGACGGCAACGCGATGGTCGCGCCGCCGACGCCCACGCCGAGCCCGACGACGCTGCCGACCCCCAAACCCTCGCCGACCCCCACGCCGAAGACGACACCAACCGCCAAGCCGACCCCCGCCGGGGTCAACCGCCAGTGGCTGAGCGGCCGCTGGGGCGCGGGCGAGGGCGATTGCTCGGCGCGGCGCGCGGTCAATTTCGGCGCGGGCGGCGGGTTCTACGGCAAGCGCGGCATCGGCACGTGGATCCTCAAGGGCAAGACCGTGACCGTGACCGGCAAATATGCCGAGGACGACAAGCCGTTTGCGCAGAACCTGTCGGTCGATCGCACCGGGGACGACGCGATGACGATGGAAGGCAAGCGTTACCACCGCTGCCCGAACTGACGGGAGGGTCATGCAACCCTGGATCCGATATGTAATCTGCGGCGTGGCCGGGCTGGCCCTCGGCGCGGGCGCGGCGGTGCAGCGGGTGCGGACCGGCGCGTTCGGCGCCAGCACCGCGATCGGGCCGTGGACGACGGGCAAGGATTTCGGGACGGCGGGGGCGAGCGCCTATACCCGCGCGGTGGTGTCGCTGCGGGGCATCCTCGCGCTCCCCGCACACGAGGCGCGCTATTACAACGCCGCGGTCGACAGCGCCGGCCAGCCGCTCGACGGCAAGTGCCGCTATCGCGTGACGGGCAAGGCGATTCCGGCGAAATGGTGGAGCCTGACGCTCTACGATCATCCCGGCTATCTCGTCGCGAACCAGGCCAACATCTTTTCGGTCGCGAGTGCGCACGTGCCCAATCCGGCCAGCTGGACGGTGCTCGTCGCGCCCGCCGAACAGGCCGGGCTGTGGCTGCCGACCGGGCGGATCGACCGGTTCGAGCTGACGTTGCGCACGTACCTGCCCGATGACGGTGGGGCGGGTAATCTGACCCGCGACCAGCTGCCCTCGATCGTCAAGGAGGGATGCTGATGCGCGCGTGGCTGATGCCGCTGGTGCTCGGCTTCCTGCTGGCGGTGGCGGGCTATGTCACGGCGATGATGCAGTTCCCGCAGGTCCTGATGGGGTTCGCGACATCGCGGATCAGCAAGGCGGCGGGGTACAACACGCTGTTCGCCAGCCCGATGGCGACCGACAAGGCGCGCGCGATCGTCCGGCCCAGCCCCGATCTGGCGTATTCGTCATGCCCGTTCGATCTGGTGAACGGCCCGGTGCTGGTCGATGTCGAGCCTGTGCCCGCGCCGTACTGGTCGCTGTCGGTGTTCGACGCGCGCACCGACGTGGCGTTCGTCCGAAATAACCTCGATGCCAACAACCAGCCGATCCGCATCGCGATCGCGCAGGATGGTCAGCCGGTGCCCGACGGGATGCAGGCTGTGCGGGTGAGCGGCAAGACGGGGATCGCGCTGCTCCGCATTCTGGTCCAGGACCGCGCGCAATTCGCGGCGATCGACGCGGCGCGCAAGAAATCGAACTGTAAACCGCTGAGTTAGACCGGCCGTTCCGCCTTCAACCGCGCATTCTCGGCTTCCAGATCGCGGACATAGGCATCGCGATTGGTGCCCAGCGCTTCGCGCTCGCGCCACTTGGTATCGGCCTCTGTGCGGTAGGATGCATGGGCATCGCGCTCCGCCTCATATTGGCGGCGCCACTTTGTGCCCTTGGGCGCGATCAGCAGGCCGATCACGATCCCCAGAATTAGGACCAGCCCCAGCACGGCCAGTTGAGTGACGTTGGTAAACAGCATGCGCGGGAGCCCTTTTCCGGTTCGTTATGCCGGAGAAACGACTCACCGCGTCGCTACGTTCCTTAAATGCCGCCCTTGAACGCGTCGGAGATGCTGCACGATGCCGGGCCGAGAATGACGATGAACAGCGTCGGCAGAATGAACAGGATCAGCGGGATCGTCATGATCGCGGGCAGCCGCGCGGCCTTTTCCTCGGCGCGCATCATGCGCTCGTTGCGGAATTCGGCCGACAGGACACGCAACGCCGAGGCGAGCGGCGTACCGTATTTCTCGGTCTGGATCATGGTCGTGACGACACCCTTGACCGCGTCGAGATGGACGCGCGTCGCCAAGTTCTCGAACGCCTGGCGCCGGTCGCTCAGGAAGCCCAGTTCGATCGCGGTCAGCGCGAATTCGTCGCCAAGCTCGGGATAGGCCTTGCCAAGCTCGCGAGCGACGCGATTGAAGGCGGCATCGACGGTGAGGCCGGCTTCGGCGCAGATGACGAGCAGGTCGAGCGCGTCGGGGAGGCCCTTGCGGACCGCGGTCGTG
>Ga0157378_10006767_pt1 | contig 10017 bp, 11 predicted proteins | sample M65metaG_FD_115309 | JGI IMG/M metagenome (GOLD analysis project Ga0157378, IMG submission 115309) | Miscanthus rhizosphere microbial communities from Kellogg Biological Station, Michigan, USA - M6-5 metaG | ecosystem: Host-associated > Plants > Roots > Rhizosphere > Soil | place: USA: Michigan... | reverse complement strand
GGTCGTTGCGATCGGGTGTGAAGAACGGCGTCATCAACGTGTGCGTGTAGAACTCGCCGCGAAACGCGAGGGGAGTGCCGTTCTGCCACGTGTCCCAGATGGCCCGGATCGCCAGGATCATCTCACGCATCCGTGGTGCCGGGTGGCTCCACTCCATGCTGAACCGCTTGGTGATGTGCGGCTTGATCTGGCTGCCGAGACCGAGGATGAATCGGCCCTTCGAGTAGGACTGCAGATCCCACGCCAGGTTGGCCAGGTTCATCGGGTTACGAGCGAAGGCAACGGCGATCGACGTGCCGAGTTCGAGCCGCTCGGTGTGCTCGGCCGCCAGCACGTGTGGCAGGAACGGATCGTGGGCCGTCTCGGCCGTCCACGCCCCGTCGTAACCGGCTGCCTCCGCTTCACGCGCGCTCGCGGCGGCCTTGCTGAGCTCGAAGCTGATCCCTCCGTCGACTTTCATGGCGCCGACGGTACTCGTGGCGTCGCGACGCTCAGGAGTCCTGATCGCGAAGGAAGCGCTCGAACTCTGCTGCCAGTTCGTCGCCGGTGGGTATGCCGCCCATGCCGAGCAGATCGGACTGTTGCTGCGCCTGGTCGTAGAGCTCTTCGAGCTGGGCGACCATCGTGCGGTGTTCGTCGTTGCCGGCCACGAGTTGGTCGAGTCGCTGACGTTGGATCGTGCTCTCCTGGCGAATGGCCGACGCGTCGATGACCAACCCGGTGACGTCGTGCAGTCCCGTCAAGAGCGCGAGCGTCGCTGCTGGGTACCCCATCGCGCTGACGTAGTGCGGAACCTGCGCCCAGATCCCGAGTGCCTGCATGCCCTTCTCGGCGAAGGCGTGCTCGAGCACGGCGGCGATTCCCGCCGGCACGTCGACGGAGTTCTTCAGATACGGCACGTTGGCGACGACCTCCGCCGACGGCGAACTGCTCGACAGCCGCGGCTCGCGGGTGTGGGGCGTGGCGAATGGATAGGCGCCCAGCGCGACCATCTTGCCGACGTGCAACTCGACCGCGAGCGTCGACACGACGTCGGCGAACCGTCGCCATTGCGAGTCCGGCTCCGGTCCACTGAGCGTCAACACGTCGTGGCCCTCGACGTCGCGACCTACATGCAACTCGATGTCGGCCCACACCAACCTCTCGTTGACACCTTCACGCAATTCCATCGTCGGTCGACGGGCGCGATAGTCGATGAAGGTGTCGCCGTCGAACGTTGCCAGTCGCCGCACGGCCCACTCCTGTTGCACGGTCGCCATCGCCGCTGCGGCGGCCGCGCTGGCATCGATCCAGCCCGTCAACATCACCACCATCACGGGCTCGTCGAGCGTCGGCAGGTCCTCGTGCAAGATGTAGGGATCGGTCACGGCAGTGCCTCCAGGCATTGCGTGGCGCGTTCCGCGGCGAGGTCGATCTGGGCGTTGTACGGCTCGAGCTCGGCCGGATCGCGGGTTCCGAGCGCACCGCCGAGGTAGCGGTAGTACACGCCCTGGAGGATGCACGCCAGCTTCCAGTACGCGAACGAGACGTAGAACGGCAGCTGGGACAGATCGCGGCCGCTGATCGACTCGTAGCGCGCCGTGAGGTCGGCGCGGTCGAGGAAGCCGTCCGCCGTGGTGGCCGACCCTCCCCACGCCGACGGTTCGTCGCCGGGCCCGGTCCAGTACACCTGCAGCAGACCGAGATCGGCGAGAGGATCGCCGAGCGTGCAGATCTCCCAGTCGAGCACGGCGCGGACCGCGCCGTCGTCGCCGACGATGCAGTTGTCGAGCCGGTAGTCGCCGTGCACCAAGGTCGCCGGCCCCTGTTCGGGGATGCGTTGGTTCAGCGCTTCGAACACGTCGTCGACGGCACGAACGTCGCGCGTCTTCTGGTCGTTCCACTGCCCGTACCACCGTTTCAGCTGACGAGCGATGTAGCCGTCGTGCTTGCCGAGGTCGGCGAGACCGACGGCCTCGAGGTCGACCGCATGGATGGCCGCCATCGTCTCGACCAGCGACTCGCCGGCGCGACGGCGGGCGGGCAAGCTCAGCGACTGTTCGGCGATCACACGATCTCGCACGACGTGACCGTCGACGAATCCCATCACGTAGAACGGAGCACCGTTCACGGTGTCGTCGGTGCACAAGCCGAGCGCCGGTGCCACCGGCACCGCCGACTGCTGCAGCGCGGCGATCACGCGGTGCTCGCGGCCCATGTCGTGCGCGCTGGCCAATCGGTGGCCGAGCGGCGGTCGGCGAAGGACCAACGCAGCACCGTCGGCACCGACGACGCGATACGTCAGGTTCGAGTGTCCGCCGGCGATCACCTCGAACGAGAACGGGCCGCGAGCCCCCGGCACGTGGCCTTCCAGCCACGCTGTGACCGGTGCGATGTCGATGCCTGGCACGTCGTTCATGCTGCTCGTACGGTATCCCGGTATCGTGCGCTCATGGCCATCGATGTCACCGACGCAACGTTCCAGACCGAGGTAGTCGAGCGTTCCAACACCGCTGCAGTGGTGGTGGATCTGTGGGCTCCGTGGTGCGGGCCGTGTCGCACGATCGGCCCGATCCTCGAAAAGGTCACCGACGCCACCAACGGCGAAGTGGTGTTGGTCAAGGTCAACGTCGACGAGAACCCCGGTGTCTCGCAGGCGTTCCAGGTGAAGTCGATTCCTGCGGTGTACGCGCTGCGCAACGGCGAGGTCGTCGACGGTTTCATCGGTGCACATCCCGAGCACGTGATCGAGGAGTTCGTCGCCAACCTGCGCCCGTCGGAGGCCGATCGCACGGTTTCCTCGCTGCTGGCGGAGGGCACCGAGGGGGCGTACCGCGCCGCGCTCGAACTCGACCCGGACAACGAAGACGCGATCGTCGGTCTCGCCGAGCTGCTCGTCGCCCGCGGCGAGGGCGAGCAGGCGCTGTCGTTCCTCGCCCGCATCCCCGAGACTGATCGCACGCGGCGGGTTGCCGCGGCAGCCCGGGTGAGCAGCCAGGACGAGCCGTTGGTCACCGACGACGACTACGACGCCCGCTTGACGGAATTACTCGATCAGGTGAAGACCGACGACGAAGCCCGCCAGCAGTTCGTCGACATCTTGGAGCTCATGGGCCCCGACGACCCGCGCACGGCGGCATACCGCAAGCAGCTCACCGCCCGCCTGTACTGACAGGGCTACAGTCGCGGTTGTGCCGATCGAACATCGAGAGGGCTTCCGCCTGTGGGAGGGCGGGCCGGTGCCGAAGGGCGCCGATGGGATCACCCTCGGCCATCTGGTGATCGTTCGCCGCGGCAAAGCGTCGCCGTACCTGTTGCGGCACGAGTTGGTGCACGTCCGCCAATGGAAGCGGTTCGGCATCATCGGTTTCGGCGTCCGCTATCTGGGTCCGTACGCCCTGTGGCGGCTTCGAGGCAAGGATCATCGCGGCGCATACCTGCGGATCCCGCTCGAGATCGAGGCGGATTGGGTCGCTCGTCGATCGCTCACCACCGCCGTGCGTGAGGAGCTCCAGGAGCCCATCGCCTCGTAGCGATTCCCGGCCGCCGTCGATAGTGTCCGGCGCTGACTTCCCCCAGTAGCAGTCCGTCGCGCGGAGGGAGAGGTCATGGATCCGGATCTGCGTCGGCCGGCACCACCGCGTTCGCTCGTCGAACGTCTCCGCGAATGGGTGGTGTGGTTCGGACCGGGCCGGCTCGCTGCGACGGCTGCGGCCGTCATCGCTGTCGTGCTCGGCGGAACGTGGCTGTTGCAAGGCTCGCCCAGCCGAGCGGAGGATCAGCTGCCGTTCGCGACCCGGGCATCGTCGAGTCTCGTCAGCACAACCCTCGCCGTGGCCTCCACCACGTCGACGTCGTCCACGGTTGTCGTGTACGTCGCCGGTGCTGTCGCTGTGCCGGGGGTCTACACGCTCACGGCGCCGGGCCGCGTGACCGACGCGGTGGCGGCAGCGGGCGGTGCGGCAGCGGGGGCCGATCTCGACGTCGTCAACCTGGCGGCAACTCTCCACGACGGCGAACGGATCTACGTTCCCGAGGTCGGCGAGATCGTGCCGCCTGTCGTCGCCGGCGACACCGTCGTCGACTCCTTGGCGCCGGCCGGCCCCGTCGACGTCAACACCGCGACCGTTGATCAGCTCGACGTGCTGCCGGGCGTCGGGCCGGCAACCGCGGCCGCAATCGTCGCTTACCGCGATCAGCACGGCCCCTTCCAGACCGTTGATCAACTCGGCGAGGTGCGCGGCATCGGACCGTCGAAGCTCGACGCGATCCGAGGGTTGGTGGTGGTGTGATCAGAACAGGGCGCGGCCGAAGATCAGGTTCACGACACCGAGAGCGATCACGACGCCGAGGCACACGCCGAGTGCCAGGTACACGTACTCGCGCCAGAAGTCGCGCCACGAGGCAGCGGGAAGGCGCGTCGCTCGCCGCGCCGCGATCGCACCGAGCACCATCCACAACACCGCACTGCCGACGATGGCGATCAGGTATACGCCGCGACCGGATCGCAGCGGCGCTCCCACGACGAGCAGTCCCGGTGCCGCGACAACAGCCGTCAGAAAGCCGGCGACGCCGCGCACCAACGACGTGTGATGGCGCAACAGCAGCAACGAGATCACACCGACGATGCCCGGCGGCACGAGGGCCATCAGTGGGCCCGCCGCCCGCAGTTTGCTGCGATAGGCGCGGGGGCCCAGCGGCACCGGTTCATGGAGCATCGGAACGGTGTTGATGCCGCGAGCGTACGACGCGGGTGATCGGCGCCGGCGGCACCCGTTGGGCGACGGTGAGGTGGTGCTGGTCGTGGTGGCGGCGGTGCTCGGCGTGTGGAGCCGCTCGGTCGTAGCGGTCGGTGCGGTCGCGCTCGTGGCGGGTGTCGCCTCCAAGCGGACTCTGGTGCTGATCACCTGCCTGGCGATGGGATGTGTCGGTGCGTGGCGCTCGCAGGTCGAATGGCGCGAGGCGGTGCCGCTGCACATCGGTCGTTACGCCGGTTGGGTCTCGGTGGTCGGCGAATCGTCGGAGTAAGGGAGCGGGCTACGGGTCACCGTCGAAGTCGAGGGCCAGCGTTTCGATGCGTGGGTCTACGGCTCGCCGCGCCGACGCCTGGTCGACCGCCAAGCGGGCGACGTGGTCTTCGTGGAGGGGACTCGGCGGTTCATGACGTCGCACGCCCGGCGCGCACAGATCCGCCACGTCGTCGGTCAGCTCGATGTCGACACGGTGGGGGACTGGCGCGACGGTTCGCGCTTGTACCGAACATCGTCGCGTGTGCGCACCGCGCTGCGCCGGGCCGCCGAGTCGACCATCGGAGGAAACGACGCGGCGTTGTTCACCGGTCTCGTCATCGGCGACGATGCACGCGAACCCGAGTCGATGGTCACGGCCTTCCGAACGTCGGGACTGTCTCATCTGACCGCGGTGTCCGGCGAGAACGTCGCGTTTTTGCTGGCGGCGGCATCGCCGGCACTGCGTCGGATGCGGCCGTGGTGGCGATGGGCCACGACGCTCGGATTGATCGGCTGGTTCATGACCGTGACCCGGTTCGAACCGTCGGTGCTTCGCGCCGGTGTGATGGCGATGTTGGCCAGCTCGGCATTCGCGCTCGGGCGACCTCAGCCGGTCGTGCGCCTGCTGGCGTGGACGGTCGCGATCCTGGCCCTGCTCGACCCGATGTTGGTGTGGTCGGTCGGCTTCTGGCTGTCGACCGGAGCAACGGCAGGCGTGTGCGTGCTCGCACCGCGACTGGCCGACCTGTTGCCGGGTCCGGCATGGCTGCGGATCCCGCTGTCGGTCACGTTGGGCGCGCAAGCGGGTGTGGCCTTGCCGAGTTGGCTCGTCTTCCATCAGCTTCCGTTGGTGTCGTTGCCCGCCAACCTTCTGGCAGTGCCGGTCGCCGGTTTCGTGATGCTCGTCGGGATCCCCGCCGGGCTCGTCGCTGCGGCACTCCCACCTGGGGCCGCGGTCGTGATGGCCCCGTGCACCCTCGGCACCCGCTGGGTGGCGACGGTCGCATTCGTCGCCGCACGCCTCGAACCGCCGTTGGTCTGGGCGGCTGCCGGCTGGGTCGTCGTGCTGTTCGTGGTCGCAGTCCTGATCGCCCGTCGTCATTGGCGGCGGCAGCCCGGCAATATGCCAATCTGAACTGGCATGGCAACGCACCTCATCACCGGCGACGACGAGTCGCTGCTGCTGACCGCGGTGTCGGAGCTCGTGCACCGTCTGGTCGGCGACGGCGACCGTTCGTTGATGGTCGACGAGTTCGACGGCGAAGAGTACGAGTCCCGAGCCGTGGTCGATGCCGCGCAGACCCCGCCGTTCCTCACGGAGTCCCGCGTGGTCGTCGCCCGGGGCGTCGGCCGTTTCGGCGCCGAGGAGTTGGCACCGCTCGTCGCATACGTCGCCGATCCGTTGCCCAGCACCGAGTTGGTGCTCGTGGCCGGTGGTGGGCGTCTGGCCAAGTCGCTGGTCGACGCCGTGAAGAAGAACGGCGGCGATGTCGTCGACACCGTGCCGCCGACCCGGGCTCGCGAGCGCAGCGGCTGGTTCGAAGATCAGGTCACCGCAGCCGGGCTGCGTCTCGATCAGCAGGCACTGAACCTGCTGGCGTCATGGCTCGGGGAGGACGCCGGCCGTGTGCAGGGCATTCTGGAGACGCTCGAATCGGCGTACGGTGACTCGCGGATCTTGAAGGTCGCCGACGTCGAACCGTTCCTCGGCGAGGCGGGCGGTGTGCCTCCGTGGGACCTCACCGATGCGCTCGACCGCGGCGACACGACGAAGGCCTTGCTGTTGTTGCACCGGATGATGCGTGCCGGGGAGCGGCATCCACTGCAGGTGATGGCGATCCTGCACAACCACTACACCAAGCTGTTGACGCTCGACGGCGCCGACGCCGGCGACGAGGCTTCGGTCGCGGCGGTGCTCGGCATCAAGCCCGGATTTCCTGCGCGGAAGGCGCTCGATCAGTATCGCAAGCTCGGCAACTCGGGTGTCGTGCGGGCGATCGCATTGCTCGCCCAGGCCGACCTCGATCTGCGTGGCGCGAAGGAATGGCCCGACGAACTGGTGATGGAGGTGTTGGTGGCCCGACTCAGCCGCCTCGGCAGCGGACGCCGGTGACCCAACCGCTCAGCTCGCTGAGTTGACCTTCTTCATCAGGCGGCTCTTGCGGCGAGCGGCCTGATTCTTGTGGATCACACCTTTGGCAGCAGCCATGTCGAGACGCTTGACGGCCAGGCGCAGGGCCTCGTCGCCATCCTCGCTGCCAACGGCTTTGACGGCATTCTTGGTGCGCGTCTTCAGCTCGCTCTTGACCGCCTTGTTGCGCTCGGCGGCCTTCGCGTTGGTGAGGATTCGCTTCTTCTGACTCTTGATGTTTGCCACGTTCGCAGACTCTTTTACATTCGACTCGCAGGTTGGATGAGCCTGGAAAGGCTAACAGCGCAGCCCCGATGCTCCAACCGTGTCGTCCAACAGCGGATCAGGCCTCCCCGGTAGCATCTAACGACCGGCCATGGACCTTTCACGCATCCGCAACTTCTCCATCATCGCTCACATCGACCACGGCAAGAGCACGCTCAGCGACCGGATCCTGGAGATGACCCACGCCGTCGATGCCCGGGACATGCGCTCGCAGTACCTGGATTCGATGGATCTGGAGCGCGAACGCGGCATCACGATCAAGGCCCAGAACGTGCGTGTCGACTGGAAGTCGTACACGCTGCACCTCATCGACACCCCTGGCCACGTCGACTTCGGGTACGAAGTCAGCCGCAGCCTGGCGGCATGCGAGGGAGTGGTGCTGGTCGTCGACGCCGCGCAGGGCATCGAGGCCCAGACACTGGCCAACTGCTACCTGGCGATGGAGCACGATCTGGAGATCGTCGCCGCCCTCAACAAGATCGACCTGCCGGCGGCCGACCCCGATCGGTACGCGATGGAGATCGAGACCGTGCTCGGCATCCCGGCCGAGGACATCCTGCGCATCTCGGCAAAGACCGGCGAGGGCATCGACTCGCTGCTCGACGCCGTGTGCGATCGCATTCCGGCACCGAAGGGCGACGCCGACGCGCCATTGCAGGCGCTGATCTTCGACAGCCAGTACGACCAGTACCGCGGCGTGGTGAGCTCGGTGCGGGTGATGAACGGTCGGATGACCAGCGGTTCGAAGCTGATGTTCATGCAGGCCGGCACGCCGCAGGAGGCCATCGAGATCGGTGTGCGCCGACCGACGCCCACCCCCGTGCCCGAGCTCGGCCCCGGTGAGGTCGGATATCTCATCGCCGGCATCAAAGACGTCGGTCAGGCTCGAAGTGGTGAGACCGTCACGACGTTCTCCCACGGAGCGGCGGCGGCGCTCGAGGGATACAAGGACCCGAAGCCGATGGTCTTCTGCGGCCTCTTCCCGATCGACGGCGACGACTTCGAGACCCTTCGCGAGAGCCTCGAGAAACTGAAGCTCAACGACGCGTCGATCGCCTACAGCCCCGAGTCGTCCGGCGCCCTCGGGTTCGGGTTCCGGTGCGGGTTCCTCGGGCTGTTGCACATGGAGATCGTCAAGGAACGGTTGGAACGCGAGTTCAACCTCGCTCTCATCGCCACGGCTCCCAGCGTGGAGTACAGGGTGCGCAAGACCAATGGCGACGTCGAGCTCATCGACAATCCGGCCGACCTCCCGCCGACGCAGAACATCGACTACATCGAAGAGCCGTTCTTCTGCGTCAGCATCATCACACCGAAGGACTACACCGGCACGCTGATGGAGTTGTGCCAGTCTCGGCGCGGCGACCTGTCGAAACTCGAGTACCTCTCGCCCGAGCGCGTCGAGTTGCACTACCAGATCCCGCTCGCCGAAGTCGTCGTCGACTTCTTCGATCAGATGAAGAGTCGCACCCAGGGCTACGCCAGCTTGGACTATGAGCTGAGCGGATACCAGAGGAGCGAACTCGTGCGCGTCGACCTTCTGCTCAACGGCGTTCCCGCCGACGCGTTCTCGACGATCGTGCATCGCGACAAGGCATTCGCCTACGGGGCGCGCATGTGCGAGAAGTTGAAGGAACTGATCCCGCGGCAGATGTTCGATGTGCCGATCCAGGCCGCGATCGGTGGCAAGGTCATCGCCCGCGAGACCGTGAAGGCCAAGCGCAAGGACGTGCTCGCCAAGTGCTACGGCGGCGACATCACGCGTAAGCGCAAACTGTTGGAGAAGCAGAAGGAAGGCAAGAAGAAGATGAAGTCGATCGGGCGCGTCGAGGTGCCGGGCGACGTCTTCATCTCGGCGTTGAAGCTCGACGACTGACCCACGTCGCTCTGCGATACTCGTCGCGGTGGCACGAGCATCGGTTGACGGGCGCACGGCAAGCCCTTCGCCACTGTCGCGTCTGGCGCGGATCTTCGTCGGTCCGCCGGCCATCCGGCGGCTCACCTACACGCACGCGGTCGACGACTTCGCCGACTCGTTGGTCACCCTGTCGCTGATCGGTTCGTTGTTCTTCAGCGTCTCGCTCGAGGCATCGCGCAGCAGGATCCTGCTCTATCTGTTGTTGACCGCGGCACCGCTCGCGGTTGTCGCCCAAGTGGTCGGGCCGGCGCTCGATCGGATCGGGGCCGGCTCGCGGGTCGTCGCCGTCGTCTCCCCCCTGACGCGCGCGGTGTTCGCGCTCTTGCTGGCGAGCAGGTTGCTGTCGCTCGCCTTCTATCCACTCGTCTTCGGAATACTCCTGGCGCGCAAGGCCTACGCGCTTGCGAAGACGGCGATGGTCGCGCAACTGGCGCCGGAGCGGACCGAGCTGGTCTCTGCTAGCGGCCATTTGGCCCGAACCGGCACGATCGCCGGCGGTGTCGGTGCGACGGTCGGCGGCGTGCTCATCGCCACGGTGGGTGTCGAATGGCTGCCCATTGTCGCCGCGGCGCTGTTCGTCGTCGCCGCGGTGTTGGCCAGTCGCATTCCTTTCATGGCGATCGAACCGCGTCCGGAGAGTGTGGTGATCCGCGTCGAGACGCCACTCGAAGTGCGCCGAGCGGCCCCGGCGGTGG
>Ga0157378_10006766_pt1 | contig 10017 bp, 10 predicted proteins | sample M65metaG_FD_115309 | JGI IMG/M metagenome (GOLD analysis project Ga0157378, IMG submission 115309) | Miscanthus rhizosphere microbial communities from Kellogg Biological Station, Michigan, USA - M6-5 metaG | ecosystem: Host-associated > Plants > Roots > Rhizosphere > Soil | place: USA: Michigan... | reverse complement strand
GCTAAAACATTTTACAAATTTTGCTTTGGTGAAAATTTTTTGCAGGTTTTCCATTAAGGAGTTATTCGAATCAGTGAAGTAGTATAAAACACCATTAACGGGTGGCTTGTTATCAATAGGATTGGTTGTGTCAATAATTATTTTTTCATTAATATTTTCTTCGCCGGATAGCCTTAGTGCTTCTTCAGCCGCACTGCCTTTCACACAAAGAACAAGTAAGGCGCCAAACGCTCCGGACTCACTGAAGGTGCCAACATCAATTTTCGTTTCCGAATTAAATTTGACAACGTCTTCGTTTGATGGATCTCTTGTACCAAGCATCACTTCATAGCCTTCGTTTTTAAATGCTTTAGCAAGTGTTTTTCCAACAACGCCTGAACCGATGATCCCAACTTTCATAGATTATAGTTTTAAAGTTCCAAATGTTCCAAATGTTTCAATGTTTATAGAAAACGGCATAAATAATTTTATAATTGAATAAAAGCATCTAATAATTCATACATAAGTTTTTTTTGTAGCTTCATATACTGTTGCATTAAACTTTTAATTTCCTCTTCTGTTTGCACATATTTATCTTTTATTAATTCTGCGCGTTCGTTTTCGGCCATGCCGTTCAAAAGATCTTCTTTCACTTCCATATGAAATTGTAATCCTGCAACATGATCATCATACGCGAAGCCTTGTTGTGTGCATCCTTTCGTCTTAAAAAGATGAGTCGCATCATCCGGCAAATTAAAGGTATCGCCATGCCAATGAAAAGTGGTAAATATTTGTGGCAATTTTTCTGTGAGTTTATGCGACTCAACTTTTTCAACATCAAACCAGCCAATTTCTTTTGTTGTATGCGGAAACACTTTTGCACCTAATGATTCTGCGATAAACTGTGCGCCTAAGCAAACACCAAAAACTTTTTTCTTTGCATCAATTGCTCTTTTAATAAATGCTTTTTGAGCAGGCATCCAGGCATATTTATCTTCTTCATATACTCCCATAACACCACCCATTATTACAAGCATATCAAATGTATCCATTGATGGAAAGCTTGCATCTTCAAAGACTCTCGTGTAAGTTGTTGTATGATTATTTTCTGCAGCCCAATCGGCAATAGAAGCCGGGTGTTCGAAAGGCATGTGTTGAATAAAATGTATGTGCATAGCCTTAGCCCCAAGAGGAGTTTTCAATGTTCATTGATTTGTTGATGTGCAAATTTATCGTTTTGAAATATTGCGGAGAAGCAGTAGTATATGGTTATCTCAAACACCATAATGCAGTTAAAATATTTTCCTGCGGAACCAATGTTTGTGCTCTTTGTGTTTCGTCGTGTCCTTAGTGCTCCTAAAGCAAACCACGAAGAACGCGAAGGTAGCACGATCACGGCGTTGATCCCGCAAAGAAAAAGGTGAGAGCGTTCTCCATTATGTGTGAAATGTGATAATTGGTTTGTTTACCGCGTATATTGAAGCAGGATAATACTAACTCCTAAAATAATTTCGAACACCATAATGTAGTCAAAATATTTTCCTGCGGAACCAACTTTTATTCTCGAGTATAACCTTCCCAAACCTGAAAAAATAACAACAATACCTATGAAATAGATCAGGTCTTTCAACTCAGGGAAATGGAAAACAACCCAGGTCATCAGGAATCCCAGGCCAAAATAAATTCCGCTCAAAAACCTGAAAAGATTATCTACAACACGCTGGCGTTGTATTGTTTCCGGAAGAAAAGAATTTGCACCTTTTATCAACAGGTTTGCGCCTCCCAATAAACATATCAATGCAACCATGGCTAATAATATCTGTAAGGTTAATTCCATAGCTGTTGTTCATGTTGAGACTTTATAAAATTATAAAATGTCATCTGCACATATTTTCTCATCGGCCGGAACAGCTTTCATAAAATTTACATTTTCAAACAACGTCCCAGCTGAATTATCTTAAATCAATTTTACAAATGTTATTTTTTATATTATATGATAAATCAGCACCGGGTATGGCGCTTACATTTGCACCGGCTGTAGCAGGCCAGATCTTAATTTCATTGATGATTAGTCAATAGGCTGGTCTGCTCTGCTGCAAGAACAATAACTTTGGAAAAGATTATTGGTACTGTATTGATCATTACAGGAATTATACTTATTAAAAAATAACATGGGCAATCCTAATTTACATACAGAAAAATCGCAATTGAGTGTTGAGGAAAAAGAGTTTGAAAACAATATCCGTCCAAGATATATAGTTGAGTTTGCAGGCCAGCAACAACTGATAGACAATCTGATCATCTTTATAAAAGCGGCGAAGATCCGCGGTGAGGCTTTGGATCATGTTTTATTTCACGGGCCACCGGGATTAGGCAAAACAACATTATCAAGAATTGTTGCCAATGAGTTAGGCGTGAATATCCGCGAAACAAGTGGGCCAGTGATTGAAAAGCCCGGCGACCTTGCGGGCCTGCTTACGAATCTTGAAGCCAACGATGTTTTGTTTATTGATGAGATACATCGTTTAAGCACTGTAGTGGAAGAATATTTATATGCAGCAATGGAAGATTTCAGGATTGATATCATGATAGATACGGGACCGAATGCAAGAAGCATACAGTTGAACTTAAATCCATTTACGTTGATCGGCGCCACCACAAGAAGCGGTTTATTAACAGCGCCGTTGCTTTCAAGATTTGGCATTAAATCAAGACTGGACTACTACCATGCAGAAACATTGAAAAAAATTATTCAACGCAGTGCCACCATATTGAATGCAAACATTTCAGAAGATGCCGCCAACGAGATTGCAGGAAGAAGCCGTGGCACTCCAAGAATAGCAAATGGCTTATTAAGACGTGTGAGAGATTTTGCGCAGGTGCTTAATGACGGCATTATTGATATCGGGATCACTCAACATGCATTAAAGGCACTGAATGTGGATGAGCATGGACTGGATGAAATGGATAACCGCATTCTTTCAACCATTATAGAAAAATTCAAAGGTGGCCCTGTTGGCCTTACCACGATTGCAACCGCTGTTGGGGAAGAACCCGGGACTATTGAAGAAGTATATGAGCCTTTTTTAATACAGGAAGGTTTTCTGCAACGCACACCACGCGGAAGAGAAGTTACACATAAGGCATATGAACACTTAGGTAAGAAGCCCGGTAAAACCGGCTATACGGGCACGTTGTTCAGCTAGTATTATGTTAACTATAAAATGTCGTTCAAGTATTGCTCCTGCCCGACTGAAGGCGTTCAGGCGGGGATTTTGAGATTTCTGGATTTCGCAACTGAAGCTGCGATCGACTTTTAGAGACTAATCCCGAAATCTATAAATCTCGAAATAGTATACTCAACTTAACACTAGTTAAAGCCCCAGTAATTATTATGCTTTCTCGAGATTGAACAAACTGTCAACAAATTCATGCTTATCAAAGATCAGGAGATCATCCATCTTCTCCCCTACACCGATATATTTTACAGGGATCTTAAACTGGTTGGCGATGGCTAAAACAACCCCGCCTTTTGCAGTACCATCGAGTTTGGTGATAGCGATAGCCGTCACATCCGTTGCTACCGTAAAATGCTTGGCCTGCTCCACAGCATTTTGCCCCGTCGATCCGTCAAGCACCAATAATGCTTCATGCGGTGCATCGGGAATTACCTTTTGGATAACGCGTTTAATTTTAGAAAGCTCTTCCATTAAATGCGCCTTGTTGTGCAAACGGCCTGCGGTATCAATGATAACAATATCCGACTTTTTTGCCACAGCACTTTGTACCGCATCATAAGCCACCGCTGCCGGATCACTGCCCATCGGTTGTTTTACAATAGGCACATTCACTCTTTCACTCCAAATGGTTAGCTGATCAACCGCGGCAGCACGGAATGTATCTGCAGCGCCTAACAAAACACTTTTACCGGCTTTTTTATAATTGTGCGCAAGCTTGCCGATGGTGGTTGTTTTACCAACGCCATTCACGCCAACCACCAACATTACATAAGGTTTTTTATCCTCAGGAAGATCAAATTCTTTATAGGAATCTTCCGGTGAATCTGTCAATACATTTACAATTTCATCCTGCAACAAACGATTGAGTTCAGATGTACTGATGTATTTATCTTTTGCCACACGTTGTTCTATGCGGTTGATGATCTCTATCGTGGTATCAATGCCAACATCAGCGCTTACCAGTGCATCCTCCAGGTCGTCGAGCACTTCTTCATCAACCGTGCTTTTACCCGCTATGGCCTTTGTAATTTTTTCAAAAAATCCTGTCTTGGTTTTTTGCAAACCCTCGTCTAAGCTTTCTTTTTCTTTCTTGCCAAATAGTTTATTAAAGAAACCCATTTTTATTGCTGATTTTATGATTTAGTGATGTCTGATTCTTAGTCTTTCTTTAGATCTACATCTTCTTTTTTAATTGCTCTATGTCATTTCTATCTTTAAACCTTCCTGCTGCCTCTTTGGCTTTAATCAAGTGATTGAAATGGATATACCTGACTTCTATCAAATTCTGTACGAAAGTATTACAAGCCGGGTATGCCTCATCAAACAAAACGCCTTTTAACTCGCTTAAAATTTCAATCCTGTTTGGTTCTTTACCAATACCCCAAACATCAAAACTATTTCCGAGAAAATCCTGCTCTGAAAACAGAGGAGCGCCAAATAATTGAAAAGCTTTTTTTAGTTTGTTATAGTTAGCTGAAGTCTTTTTCACCCAAATATCCATATCGCCGGTGGTCCGGGAATATCCATGTAATATAACAGCATAACCTCCGACTAAAATATACTCAACCTGAGCTTTATTAAGGGCATCAATAAAATCCTGAAAATCCTGATTAAATAAATCTGCCATCAGGAAAATTTTCTTGAATCAATAACAGTACGATCAACTTTTGTGCTTCGTGTTACACCGTACAACTGGTTAATAAGAAAACAGGCTGCATTCAATCTTTCATCTTCAGTTTTGGTGAGCCAATATGTTACATGATCATCTGCTTCTTCAAATGACATGGCAGTAACATGTTTCCTATCTAACCTGAACTGATCTTCTTGCATTATTGGAATACGATTTTTAATACTCGCCAAACAGAAAATCCAACGCGCCGCTGTCAAAACTTATTTATGCGACAAAATCTTATGTCCGAGTTTATCGCGCTTGGTGAGCAAATATTTTTCGTTGTGTTCATTAGGCTCCATTTCGATGGGGACAATTTCAACGATCTCCAGGCCATAACCACTTAAGCCCGCACGTTTTTTAGGATTATTGCTCATGAGCCTTAACTTGGTTACATTGAGAGAACGAAGTATCTGCGCACCAACACCGTAATCACGGTCATCCATGCCAAAACCCAGTTGAATGTTGGCTTCAACTGTATCCATGCCTTCTTCCTGCAGTTTATACGCACGCAGCTTATTCATTAGTCCAATGCCCCGCCCTTCCTGGTTCATGTATAAGATCAATCCTTTTCCCTCTGCTTCCACCATTTGCATGGCCCTATGTAACTGTTCGCCACAATCGCAACGGAAACTGCCTAAAATGTCGCCGGTAAAACAACTGGAATGCACCCGTGTAAGCACCGGTTCATCTTTTTCCCAACTTCCCTTTACCAAAGCAAGATGTTCGCCACCGGTTAATTTCTCTCTGAAGGCTGCCAGTTTAAATTGCCCGTATTTAGTAGGCAGATCCACCCTTACAATTTCTTCTATCGTTGAATCTGTTTTTAAGCGATACTCGATCAGGTCCTTTATGGAGACAATCTTCAAATCAAACTTGTCGGCAATCACCCTAAGTTGCGGTAAACGCGCCATCGTACCATCTTCGTTCATGATCTCCACCAATACGCCTGCCGGCTCGAAACCTGCAAGACGGGCAAGATCGATCGTTGCTTCCGTATGACCAGCTCTTCGTAAAACACCCCCTTTTTTGGCACGTAAAGGAAAGATATGTCCTGGGCGCCCAAGATCTTCGGGTTTTGTAGCGGGATCTATCAGTGCCTGCACTGTTTTAGCGCGATCATGTGCACTGATGCCTGTAGTACAACCGTGACCGATTAAGTCAACGCTCACAGTGAAGGGAGTTTCATGCACTGCAGTATTTTTACTTACCATCAGTTCGAGATGCAGTTCATCGGCACGCTCTTCACTCATCGGGGCACAGATCAAACCACGGCCTTCCTTGCTCATAAAATTTATCACCTCGGGCGTAACATTCCGGGCCGCAGCTATAAAATCACCTTCATTTTCCCTGTCTTCATCATCTACTACAATTACAAGCTTCCCCTGCTTTATATCCTCGATCGCACTTTCAATAGTATTCAACATAGATAAAATTTATGCAAAGGTACGCCACAGCCACACATGATCTGTAATGCTGATTGTTAATGCTGTTGGGCTGGAGACGCAAGCCAATTCTAAATCATTATTCGGAATAAGTCCCTTTATCAAAAGCCACAGGATATACCGAAAGGACAGGTTTTCTTTTATTGATATAAATTTTACCCGGCATAAACGAGGGCGTGCCACCGACAAGTGCCCGGCCCTTTCTTGCCTTTGTCAAAAACTGGAATGATGAATTGGTTATTGGTATGGTGAAAGTAAAAGTTTTCGCACTGTCTGATGAATAATAAAGCTTGTTGGTGTCAAAAGCTTCTGTCATCCAGCATTCGTTGCCGTCCAGCACTATGGCAGTAATAAAACCATTATCAATTCCCGGAGGTATGTTCATGTCGATCCATCCTTTAGTTCCGGGACGCTTAACACGTATATCAACCAAATTGCTGGCATTCAGGACAGCATAGTTACTGTCTTCAAACTGAAGATCATATTTTGGAGAAGAAGGATCCTGAAGTTTATCGCTGACCGGAAATGAATTGCCCTTATCGCCTGACCAATAAAAATTTCCATAATCAGTAATGGCCGCCTGTCTACCCTTAATTTCAAGATTTAGTATATGATTTTTGGTAGGATCAGCGGTATCGCGGATCCAGGTATCACCGCCATCAAATGTATTATACAACTTTTGGCCTGATTTTACAGACCCATCAAAACTGTCGAAACTGCAGGCCATTAATCCTCTGCTCTCGTTAAACATGCCGAGCTTTATACTGCAAGTGCCCTTATGCGAGAACACCTGCTGCCAGGTATGGCCGCTGTCTGAAGTTTTATAAATCAGCCCAGGGCCGACACCGGTATTTTTATTTACACTTATGAAAGCAGTTGATGCACTCAAGGCATAAAACTGCGATAAAGAAATATTATTCTCAAGCCCTTTGCATTTTATTCTTCTCCATTTACCACCACCATTAAACGTGCGGTATATAAAAAAGTTTTGCGTTATCGCCCAGATTATATCATTGGAAGGAGCAGAAATGCCCGCTATGCTTTCATCCGGATTACAGGTTAACGAAAGTTGCCATTGTGAAAAACCGCGGGTAAATGATGACAGCAAAACAATTGTGATCAATGTCTTTTTCATAAGTTGATAATAGAACAACTAATTTAAACCATTATAATCACTTGCAGGTGCATGCAATCAGAAACAAAAAACCTGCACCATTACGATGCAGGTCCTAAGCAGCCGGAGTTTTTATTGCTTAATGAACCTGGCAGAACTTGTTCGTTCGCCGTCATTAAGCTGTACTACATAAGAACCCGGAGTCAGCTTACTTATATTGATATTGTTTGAAATAGAAGGCGTAACCGTTTTTTGTAACAAAGACTTGCCATTCTCATCAAAAATTTTCAGGGATGCCGATTTGCTTTTGGATTGAAAACTGATGTTTAAGCTTTGAGATGCAGGGTTAGGAGAAACAGACAACAAGTTATTATTTAATGATTTTGCTGTAATATCATCTGCTTCATTAACAGCCTGAGCAGTGAAGGGAGCAGGAACATTTAAAACTACCTGGTTCGTTTTATAAGTTACTGTATAACCAGCCGGCAAATTTGTTGTCCCAAACGTACCGCTTCTTGTTCCGGTACAGTTAAGTATTACATAGGCGCCTGCGGGAACATTGCCTGAAGAAGTTACTTTAAGTGTACTTCCGCCGAGTGTGGCATTCCCATTAACCAATAAACGGTCAAAATCTAATCCGGGGTTTGCCCCGGTTATTCTGATAGACAGCGTTTTGTTTGTGTAATTGGTGCCTGTTGTAAGAATTGCAGTTGAATCCCCGGCACCGGGATCAAATGTGCCGGTATTTGTAAGATTGGTACCAAACGCAAAATCACCCATGCCCGTAATTGTTCCTTTACTTGCAAACGGAATGCTTACAGTGGTTAAACCTACCAAATTTTTTATAACCGTACCAGAAAGGTTATTTGTAAAGCTTCCCGGATGTGTTGTATTATATTGAATTAAATTATCATTACAATTAATGTTAAAGGTATTATTGTTTATTACAGCACCATCATACATTCTTAAGTCATAACCGTTCCAGTTAATAGTTCCATTATTTGTAAGCGTGTTATACAGGTAACCTGAATAATTATAGATGTAAGCTGAACCTTGTGCCCCGATAGTAAACGGAACAGAAATGCTCCCGTAGTCCCAATTTAAAATGCCATTTAAGGTTACTGAGCCAGTGCCTGCCAGGTTAGAACCGCCATATATGTTTATCGTAATTCCAGCAGGCAGACTGACGGCTATATTAAAGCTCATGGTTAAAGCATTAAGAGTTATATAACCATTCCCTGTAATTTTAGAGCCTTTCTCAATACTTGCCGCTCCCCTGTTTTGGTAACCGCCACCCGAAAAATTCATGGTTTTTGTATTGGTAAAAGTTCCGGAATAATTATAAAATGATCCCATCATAAAATTCATTACACCTTTATTATTGAAAGTAATATTGTTGGTGATGTATTCCGTACACTGCACATTAAAGATTCCGGTAGCACTGTTAGTAAAAATGCCGCCACCTGTTGAGTTATAGAATACTCCATTGCCATAAGCATTGAATATATGATTATTAGTGAACTTGCCGCCGGCAAATACTATCATGTTGGCGTCAGTATATGAATTGGCAGTTCCATTATTTATAAAAACTGAAGTAGGATATAAATAAACGTTATACATAGTAACTGTTCCCTGACTTGTAAGCGATACTTTTAAATTGCCTCCGGTCCAGTTAAGTGTTCCATTAACACCTATTGCACCCGCACCATCGATCGTTCCGGCAGCCCAACTAAACAGTCCATTTACAATTAAATCATCACCTGTCGTATTATTTAATGACACTGTATAATTTGCGACTAAGTTCAACTGTCCGCCTGCATCTACAATTGTTTGGTCAATCGTCAGACTTGCATTAATAGTTACGGTTGTTATATCCTGTATGGTGATAATTCCGTCGGCGCTAGTAGGATAAACCGCGGCAGCTACCCATTTGGTACCATTATATCTTTGCCATACCGTTACGTCTGTCCAGTTGCCCGTTTTTATACTGCGGTAATCTCCGGCGCTTTGCCCATGTACGGTTACTGCATAGAATGCAATGCTTAAAAATGTAATAATCTTTTTCATGATTGTTTTACTTTTTTGTTATGATTAAATTTTTAATCAAGGGCTTTTAGCAAGCGTTTAGAATTGAAATACTTCAAGACAAATACCAGGGAGAAGGCTCCCCCTGGTTTAAGCTGTCATTTCGGGAGTTACCATGGACATATCTATTATAAATCAAGTTAGCAACGGGCGCGCCCTGCTGTTTTTCGTTGTGTAATTCCGAATGAACTGGCTCAGTGTCTTCAATTGTTACGTTGTGTTTATTCTTATTTTTCTTTCCATCCTGTGCAACAACAAACCAGTCAGGTGTAACAATCGCAGCAGTACAGATTAACATCGGTTTTTTGCAGCGTGTTTTCATTTTGAGTGAATGTTTACGTAAACCTAAGCCTGTTAAAAAACCAAATCAAGCACCGTTGATTATTTGTGAACGTTGATTTATTTTTTGCTAAAAAAATTTGGAAAACACCCAATAGCTTTTATCTTTTCCAAGATAATCTTATTAACTAATTAAAAATTTCAAAT
>Ga0157378_10006765_pt1 | contig 10018 bp, 3 predicted proteins | sample M65metaG_FD_115309 | JGI IMG/M metagenome (GOLD analysis project Ga0157378, IMG submission 115309) | Miscanthus rhizosphere microbial communities from Kellogg Biological Station, Michigan, USA - M6-5 metaG | ecosystem: Host-associated > Plants > Roots > Rhizosphere > Soil | place: USA: Michigan... | reverse complement strand
CTTCAATTGTTCGGCATCGGCGGGTGTGTCCGGGTTGCTGACGCCTTTCACGTCCCAGAATTGGCGGAAGTAACTGCCACGCATGTCGGTGGGATATTCGCGCCAGAGCAGTTCGCGCCCCATGTCGTGATTCAACCCCACCATGTAGGACTCAATGAAAGGTGGGTTAGTCTCCAACAACGAAATACAGTTGGGCGGGATCAGGTCCAGATTGGGAATCAATAACTCTTTGTTGATATCGCGCAGGTACCGGTACATCGCATCCTCGAAATCCGGATGGGCCATTGCCTCGACGATCTCTTCAGGCCGCTCGAAAACACGACCGGGGATTTTAATGAAGGCTGATAATCGCAGAGGATATGACCGGTAAGGATCGATGGCCCGCGTCAATTTTGTATGCGCATTAATTGTTTCGAATTTCAGCAGCGGCGGTTCGTCGGGAATTCTAATGGCCAGCCTTTCATGCAAACTGATGGCTGCGGTGCGGAAGTTCCGCCCGACCGGGCTATCTACGTTGGCCGATGTGCTGCTGATTGGGACCGGCGCCGTGGTTTCGTCGGCCAGCACGACCTCGAAATTCGGACGTGGAGGCGCGTTACGAACGACTGCTAATGCCTTGATTGGATCTACCAACGCTTCGGCATCGGCGGTGCGTTGACTTTGTTGCTGCAGCCAATAGAAGCCGGCAGCGGCGGCGACTGCCAGTACGACCACGACAATCCACGCGCCGGTAAGGAGACCCACCAGCAGCAACAGCACCAGGGCGATAATCAAAGCCAACAGGCGATTGTCCATCAACCATCGTAGCCAGGCTGGAAAAGTTCTCGGCTGAATGTGGTTGGCCAGATCATCCACCGACAGGATTCCATTTGGGACACCGCGTGGCGGAGCGGGTGTGATGCGGTTGTCATTGATTGCCTGAACCAGTCCGGAGTAGTCGAACGGTTTGCCCGCCACCGCCAGCCGCTGTGCGAACTTGCCGGCCGGGCGTGTGAGGCGACGAAATGCGGGACTAAATACCGGAGTCTGCAAACGGCTGTGGCGCAGCTGATGCCTGATAGTCGTCGGACTGCCCATCACTTTTGCATGGACCGCGGAGGTAACTGCGATAAAGTGTTCCGGCGCCAGCTGGGTGAAAAACGCGGTGCTGGTAAGCTTGGCGACCTCCATGGTGAACTTGAAAGCGCGGACCTTGCGATTGGCTTCGTAGACTTTTTCAACCTGCTGCCAGGCTCGCTGCACGAAACTCTCCTGCTCTTTTTGGATCACCCCGGTGCCAAAGCCGGCGGGCGTGCGGGTTCGCGGGTCGCGATTGAGATCGTGATACCAGCCTGATTTGTTGACGTCCAGCAGTACTTTGTCAGTCTTGTGCTGGCGCGCGTGGTTCTGTCCATAGAAAGGCACCGTGACCACCGGGTCATTGAGAAAATCTTCGTCACTCCCGGGCGGGACCGAAAAGTCGGTCTTGATCGTTTCCGGAAGGTTCACCAGAACCTGCAACTCATCCTGAAACTCATTAGGCGTGAATGTCAGCGGCAAGCGCTTGGTGCGATCGGTCATCAGGGCGCCTTCCAAACCCTGAACCGTGGGGTTGGCGGCAGGCAGTCCGGGCGGTCCAGGCTTCTGCCGGCCCTGGTCGTCCGCCCGCACAAATCCCGGCTTGGCACAATCCATGTTCCGCCTGCCGATACGTTCGTCGAGTTGTTGCGGCTTGAGCAGCTTGACGAGCGATTCGAAATCTTCTTCAGCTCCGGTGCGGAAATACCATTCAAAATAAACCGGCATCTCCTGCACGACCGTGGTTGCGTCCCAGGCCGGTTTTTGCGCCGGCACCCCGGCGGTTGGTTGACCAAGACCCGCCAGCCGGCCGACTTCGAACGCGGGCACCAGAAAAGCGTTGTAGGCTGTATTCGCATCCAGGTGGCGAGGTGAAAGCAGACGGCTGTAAATCTTGTCCGGATCCGTCGTGACCGCGGCCTGCAGCGACCTCAGGTACTTTTCCAAATCTGAAAGCTCGTTCGGAGCGATGTCCTCCTCAGTATGAACGTGAGCGAACATCCACATTTGATCCGATGGTGGCCAGGCATTTTGCGTTTTCACATTGACGACCGGCAGCGGGAGTCGCTTGTCGTCACGATCGAATTCGTTCTCTTTGAGGACCAGCAGGAACAGCCAGGGGCGTAAGCGATCTCCGGCTGGGTGTGCCGGCGTATAGCGCCAGGGAAAATCTTCGTCGTAAAACTCAATGAAGGGAAGGTAGTTCGGCTCGACGTTGGTAATCCAGTTACGTGGGTCCGTCCGGACAATCATGTCGCGGTGAACGCCGATGATGTCACCGGGTCCAATCAGCGCGAAGTCCTTGGGTGTTTGCGGGGCGGCGTTGATCGAAACACCGATGGGCACCGAGGCACGCTCGTTTGGCGGCAAGGCGGCCGCGGGATTGCCGAGCGTATCTGCTTCCTTAATATGCGCAGAGATCCCCCGGCGGGCCCATGACTGAAATTGGTATTTCGCGACTTCAATCGTCATGACGAGATCAATTCATATTCAATTCGTAATGCGACACCACCTGAATATTTCCTGCCAGGCCAGGGTTATCGGCAATCAGTTCCTGCTGACGTTGATATGCCTCGGCCTCAGTCGGAAAGAGCACGGCTCCGTGCGCGTCCTTCAGGTGGGACCGGAGATCTTCGGAACTGGCGATGCCATAGGACTCCTTAGGCAACTCGACCGTCAGCGGCGCATTCAAGGAGAGTCGAGTCTGCTGGTAAGAAAGGACTGATTGTCGCGGCGAGCTGCTCTTGACCAGCCGTCGATAGGCGCTCAGTCCGAGTTTGAACAGCCCCTGAAACTGCAATTGCTTTTGCCGCAAATAGCTGAGCTCGTAGTCGACGGGGCGGACTACCGGCAGCGTGGTGGCCAGATCGGACGTCGAGGTTAGCCGAAACCCGCTGGGCAATTTATCAAACGACTTCCGCGAGAGTTTCTCGCTGTCACTTAGCTCGCTGAAATTCGCGGGCGCAAACTGTTCCCGCACGCCCTGGAAATCTGCCGGTATGGCACTTCCGTCGGAATTTGCGTTTGATAACTTGAACTTATTTTCGGCCAGCGGTTTCTTCGTGCCGAATTTCTGAATTAAATAATCTTCCAAAGGCAGCGAACGTTGGCTGAAAGTCAGCACCCCCGCCGGATGAATGACCAGCATTTCTGTTCCGGCAGGTGGTTCGATCTTACGCAGGCTGACATGCAGATGATTATTCGCGGGCAATTCGGCCCGCCAATTCCGCACGTCGGCGTATTCGCGCAGCAGCAGCGCCTTCAGATCTTCAGTGGCCGCCGGGATCGATGTTGGGGGATCTCCCCAGGTAACGTGGAAACCGACGCTGATGTCAAAGAACAGTAACGAGAGGGTGGCTTTGCCTTGCGCGTCCCAGGGCGTAGGCCCACTTAAGGTGGCCGAGATCGTAACGCCGGCAATAGTCGAAGTGCCCCGACGCAGGGCAATGCCGCCGCTCAATTTGGCAATAAAGTGAAACGGGTCGAACTGGAAGAGCACGTCGTAGCCCAGGAACCCGTAGATGTTGAAACCGCCGGCGCCGGCGTACAGTTCGACCCTGGCGCCGAATTGCACGGTGTTCGAAGTGACGGCGAAATACGATTCAACTTTGAGGCGCGGATTGTCGTCGGACAGCAAGCTGAGCCCGATACGCGCCATGTTGCGAAAGCCGTTCGGCAGCGCCGGGATGGTTGGGATGTCGCGAAAGTCAGGATGAAATCCCCCGACGCTGAGAGCAAAAGTTTGCGCCTCGCCCCAGGAAACGAGGAAGGCCATGCTGCCCGTGATCGTGTAGATCAGTAAATGGGAATCAAACAGATCGGCACGGAAGAAGAGGTAACCGTGATCAAAGTCGAGCACGCCGATGAAATTGACCTGGAGCCGGAGCAGCCCCACGTCTTCGGTGGGCAGAAACGCTTTCAAGACCCCGACGATTGCGAACATCGGGTTCGGTAAGTCGAGCAGCAGGCCCAGCTCGACGGTAATAATTGACGGCGTGCCCCAACCCAGCTTGGCCATGGGTCCGACTACGAAGTGGCCTTGCTGCTGCGGGAAGAATTGTTTGATGTCGCTGATGATCCGGGTAATGTTGGCGATGATGTTTTCGGGAAAGAGAATGCTCTTGATCGCGTTAGTTCTTATGCCCTCGGCCAACGCGTCAACCATAATCATGCGGTTGAGCCCGAAGATTCCGCCCACTCCATTCAGCGTGAATCCGAAACTCAGTTGAATCGGCGTGAACTCTGCCGAGATAACAATCAGCAGCGAGAAGCCCTTTGATCCGTCGGGCATCTTGGTGTTCACGAGACCGATGGCCTTGACTGAAAAGAGTCCCTTGAAATCCAGCTCGAGGGCACCCGCGTATTCGCCCTTTTCCGGATCGAGCATTAAGAAGCCGCCGCCCTTGAAGCCACCCGCGTCCAAAGACAGGCCAACGCCCTTGGGCGGCGCAAACTCGAATTCAATATCAGCCAGTCCCAGTCGACCTTTTCCGTTCGCCGGAAACGAGATGGCGACATTGGTCCCCAGTTGATCGACCACGGCGGTCAAAGGTCCCAGGTTGGTCGTGAACTGTGTCTTCAGTCCGATCTTTGGTTTCGCCGGATTTAATTCGACCGAAAAATACAGCCCGTTGATGCTGATGATCGCGAGATCGAGATGGACCGGAATCAACACCTCGACGCCACCGCTGCCCTGCAGCCGCAGTCCATCCTTTGGTGTCCATACTCCTTTCAAGCTGAACCCGGCTTCGAGATGAATTCCGGAAAGGATCTTTTGCAGGAAGCCGTCACCCTGTGAGAAATCGATGAGCAGCTTTCCTTTTTCGAGGGCGAGTTCGATTGCCGGACTTATTTCTCCACCGCCGGAGCCGATGTTGGCATCGATGCCGATGCTGCCGCCGATGCTTTCAGCTTGGAGGCGCGAACCGCCGGTCAAACTCAAAATGACAATCGGGTCAGTCGCACTCTTTTGCGCTTTCACGCCGAGCAATACTTTGAGAGCGATGTTGCCGCTGGGCGGTTTGGCGTTCAGCGTGAAAGGCGGGCGAATCGTAGCTTCCACTCCAGCCACAAAGTTGGCCTGCACATGCACGGTGCCTTTCCACAGATCAGAGAAATCCACCGTGCGGTCGAAAGTAGTGTTTCCGGGCAGACTAACTTCGAACTTCATGCCCGGCGGACTCACCGATCTGTCGGCCTGAGCGGCAAAAATGAAGGCCTCGAGCACCGGCGGTTGTCCCGCCTGTTGGTAGATGGCGGCGGGCACTTCGAGACTTTCCAACAGTGCTTGTGCCTTAGCTAGCAGGAGCGAACCGTCAAAGCCGTTCGTGCCCCACTGAAATACATCCTGAAGATGCTGATCAGGATGACTCAGGAGTTTTGAAACTCGATCGAGATAGAGGCGGCGCGGGATAATCGCAATTGGCGCATGGGAGACTTCGATGAATTCCGAAGCCTGGTATTCCTTGTCGGCAATTCCCAGGATGGTCAGCGCGTTGGTCAGCGTCGGCATCTTTTCATCCAGATACCCGACGCTTATGTGTTCGACCATGCGCACCGCGAGCGTCCCGGCAAATTGCTGCACGGCTGTTCGGTCAGCGGGCGGGAGACCGGCGGCCGCGTTACGCACGGCCTGGCCTACGTCTTCTAACTTGGTAATCAGACCTGAAATAGTGCCGATTAGTGAGATGCCCGCAGCCACAATCGCTACTGGGTTATCGGCGGCGATGGCCGTGGTTAGATTCGCGATTCCCGCATCCAGTTCAGCTACTTTTGCTTTTGCGTCGGTGAGTTTCGCGGCGATGTTGGCGTCGCCTGAGATAGCTCGGGGCAGCGCCAGGCCCAACCTGCTGAAAATATCAGGTGACAGAAGATCCTCGAGGGGCTTGAGCGCCTTAGCTACTTCAAGGGCCAGCGTCTCCAGGGTTCCGGCTTGGTTGGGCATAATATCTATCCCGATTTCTGCTTAGACCGTAACTTTCGCTTCAGTAAGCGCGGCTGTCTCTTTCATCTCGCTGCCGGCCAGGTCAATGATGTGGTTCAGGCTCATGCCTTCCTCGAACCGCGCGAGCTCCGGCTCATATCGCAGGATGTCTTCAAGAAAAGCGGGTGACGCATACTTCTTGATCGTGGCCGCGAACACGCGCACCGCATCGCGCAACTGCAGGCCATCGACTTCCGTTGGAATCGCTTCGTTCGGTGTATGGATCGCGCGAATCGCGAGGCGCGTCCACATCGGGCCCTTACAACGATGCCAGACGGTGGCCACTTTCTTGTTGGTGTTGACCAGCGCAAACACCTCACGCGCATGTTTGGGAAATAATTCCGACAGTAGCGGACCGCGTTCAGTTTCCATAAAGCGATCACGCAGAGCTTCCAGAACGACCGCGACCGGTTCAACTATGGCGAACGGTATCGGCGGATTGACCTGCCCGACTTTATCCAATACAGCCTTGGCATTTACTTTCCCCACGCCCCAGCCGAGGTCTTCATCCGGCGTGGAATCGCCGGGTTTGGTTGTCGAGTTGTTCTTTAGAAGGTCCTTGATTTGGATGTGAGTGAGATTTGGATTCTTATGCAGCATCAAGGCGATAACGCCGGTGATATGCGGCGCCGCCATGCTGGTCCCGTCCATGTCAATATAAAAATCAATGCAGCACTCACAGCAGCACTTAAAACATTCGTTCCGGTCCTTCGGCAGCGAGGCGGAAGTTATGCCTTCACCGGGGGCGCAGATATCCGGCTTGGTCCGCGCGGCGGCATCCGTTGTCGGCCCGCGCCCTGAAAAAGAAGAAAGCCTGCCGCCTACTTTGTAGGAGCCCACCGAAATACATTGGTTACCGGAAGCGTCCTCGTCCAGAGTGGAACGAATCGTGTCATGGTCCACGAAAGTAGGCGAAAGGGGATCGAGTGAGCTGCCGTCAACAAGGAAGGCATCGAAGTTGGTGTCCCCGGTGTTGGCCGTGTCGTTCAACTCGATCGCCCACGGCAGCCCGTCTACATTTGGCCCGGTTACGACTGGCGGATTAACCGCTGTATTGGTGGGTGGGGTGATGGTGATCGCGATTCGGTTAGGTTGATTGTTAATGGCGACAGAGCTACCCGCTCCGCCTCCGTTGGCGGTGTTGCTCACCGGGCTATTGCCCGAAGCCACAAAGTTGATGACGCCGTTGTTCCCGGGCACGGGTGAGACGAGCTTTACTCGCAGATTACTTCCGGAATAAACGATGACGAGAGTCCGGACTGTGCGATCGCCCTGCTTGTTATCGGTTTTGATTGAGAACGTCAGAAAATCGCTGTTGCCAGAGGGAACTGTTCCGCTGGCGTGAAACTTCTTATCTGCATTGTTTCCTGCTGCAAACACTATCGCCCGGCCGATGGAGTTTTGGGTCAATAACGCATCCACGCTCTGACAATTTCGCGCTCCCCCATCCACCCGTTCAGTAAAACGCCCGACACTTAGGTTAATAACCGCCGGTCTACCCAACACGCGGGCTTGCTCCAGGATGTATCGGATGGCATCGATCTTGAAGTTGCTTGGAACAGGAGGCGTCTTGGTGTCGCCTTTGCACAGTCCCAGCATCCTCACGATGATTAAGTCGGCTTCCGGCGCCACGCCGATGTAATGGAACGACTCGTGACAACCGCCTGATTGTGACCCGTCGCCGGCGGCAATCCCCGCCACATGTGTTCCGTGACCATGTCCGTCAACGTGTCGTACCCGAACCGGCGGTGAGTCTTTTTCCAGCGTGTCGTTTATCTGTTGGTCGGTGTATTCCACCCCATAGCCAAGCGGCACAACAGCTGGCGGAATGGCAATGGTCGGAGTGGTGATCGGGCCCGGGACTGTCTCTCCAGCCTGGGCCACCAGCGTCTGGTCCCACAGTCTTAATATCCGCGTCTTCCCATTCGATTGCCGAAAGACCTGATTTCGAAAGTCTATTCCGGTATCAATTACTCCGACGATAACTCTATTGGTGCCGCCGCCCGTGTAGCCCGAGAAATGAGCGCCAATGCGACCCCACACCTGATCGGCCTTGATGTCAGGAATACTGTCGTCCAGATTAATCTTTGAGCTGCGTTGTCGCTCGATTGATTCGACCTGCGGATGCCGTGCCAGCTCCTCAAGCCCGGCGAGATTCGTCATGCCGTACGCGATGTTCCCGGCGGCGCTGCCAACGACGAAGCCGGCCTGTTCCAGAGCCGCAATGTCTCCCTCAAAGCTCAGGGAGATATAGATGGGATCTTCAGGACGGACGTTTAGTACTTGCTGATCTGGATGTTCCCGCTGGTGCGCAGCCTTCGCCAGGAGTGTGCTTAGCTCTGGGTCGAGAATTGCCATATCTCACCACTGAGCGCTGAAGAGTTTGCTGAGGGATTACTACGGGGCTAACCGGTGGTCCAGGAACCGGTTTGTCAGTGGGCTCAGAGTGGGGGCGGCCAGGAATGCCAGCGCATCGCTGAACTCACGTTTTGAAAATTCTAATCGCTGACGCGAAGTTTCGTGGGGGGTCAAAACGTCGCGTGTTGGGACTGATAGTTTTTTCGGAGGGCACTATAGTTAGCAGTTGGAAGTGTGTCAAGAAAAACGTGCGCTGACTCATGGCTGAATTCTGTTCCGGTGAAACAACACGCTCTTTACAGGCACGAATCTCGGTCTTAAGTTCCGTCGGAACGACATACTGGTAGAGTCCAAAAACTTATTTGATTCCGCGCAAGGGCGAACAATGCCGAGATTGGGCTTTCGAATAAGGCCAGTGCAGTCAGAACCTGCGCGAGCACAAGCGGCTGGTCAAAAATTTGTTGGCAAGAAAACCCCGTGCGGGTGTTACGACACCAGCCGGTTCTGGACCGCGTACCGAATCAACTCGGCCGTAGTCTTCAATCCCATTTTTTCGAGGATGCGCGCCCGGTAGGTGCTCACCGTGGGGACGCTGATATTGAGGCTGCGCGCGATGCCGCTCACCGTCTCGCCACGTCCGAAGCAGCAAAGGATTTGAAATTCGCGATCCGAAAGTTTCTCATGCAGCGGATTGTCTTCCGGCGTGTTGCGGACCAGAAGCATCTCTGCCACGTTCTGGCTGATGTGTTTGCGGCCGCTCAGAATAGTGCGAATGGCATTCACCAACTCAGTCGGCGCCGCATCTTTTGACACGAAGCCCGCCGCGCCCGCCCACAAGGTCCGCAAGGCAAATTGATCTTCTGAATAAACACTGAGCACCAACACCGGCGGATGGTTGGGGTTCTGTTTGAGCTCTTCCAGAAACTGCAGGCCCGATTTTCCCGGCAGGTCCAGGTCAAGCACGATTAGGTCCCATTGCTCAGTCCTGACAAGTTCTGAAGCTGTCTCAGCGTCGCCGGCTTCGGACACGGTGATATCCGACTCGTCATCCAGGATTTCCTTGAGACCGCGCCTGACTACGGCATGATCGTCGACGATCAAAAGCTTAATCATGGAAAATCCTCGCTACCCTTCCGAGCTGATCGGCAGCCACGCGTTTATCAACGTGTGACCCGGCGCGCCTTCAACCCGAAACTGTCCGCCGAGCATTTCCGCGCGTTCGCGCATGCCCAGCAGCCCCAGCGAATCGGGCGCGGCTATCTCGGCCGCGGTAATTCCCCGCCCGTTATCACGCACACTGAGCATCACTTGCGATTCATCCATTTCCAGCGTAACCGAAACATTCGTTGCCTGGGAATGACGCGCCACATTGCCCAACGCTTCCTGGAGGACTCTGAAGAGCGCGGTTGATTGCGCAGGAGCCAGTTGAATCTGGTGCTGGGGAAGATGACATTGGCAGTTAATTCGTGACCGGCGCTGGAATTCCGCGCATTGCCATTCGATGGCCGCCGTCAAACCGAATTTATCGAGGACGCCCGGACGCAGCTCGGTGGAAATAGCCTTCACCTGGCCAATCGTCTTTTCAATTAACTCCATCGCCGATTCCAATCTGCCGGTTAT
>Ga0157378_10006758_pt1 | contig 10021 bp, 3 predicted proteins | sample M65metaG_FD_115309 | JGI IMG/M metagenome (GOLD analysis project Ga0157378, IMG submission 115309) | Miscanthus rhizosphere microbial communities from Kellogg Biological Station, Michigan, USA - M6-5 metaG | ecosystem: Host-associated > Plants > Roots > Rhizosphere > Soil | place: USA: Michigan... | reverse complement strand
TAATGGAAGAATTTATTAAGAGATGTTCGCAAGATTTAATTGCTGCCATAAAAGGTTAAATTGATTGAGCACCATTAACAAAAAATCGAAAAGAGTGTGGCTTAACTCCAATCGAATAACTCTATTTCAGCTCTCCATATATGTCAACATAATTTTTCAATCTCACCGTTTCAATAATAATAGTGTGAAAAGATATTTTGAAAATGGTATTCTGTCGAGATTGTTTACTCGCTTTGAAGAAATCACCCTGAAAACATCAAAATAAAATTGAGAAACTGAAATGAGTTAAATCCACCGAATAAGTAAATTCGTACCGCAATGAGAACATAAACGTGTCACGAACCTGCGTTGACTTATTAACTTCTTCACTAATTATAACAGAATCCGCCTTTGTTATATAAGTACGCCCACACGGATTTTTGATATACACAACATGTGCGCGATTTATTTTTGTATTGTACGTTTGCTCAACCTTTTGGGCATTTCCAAAATTTAAAAGCACCGTCGTAAAAAGAAAAGTATAAACTCCCCGAATAGGTAAACAATATCCCATAATCGCAAGGTACAAAACTGGATTTGAAAGCAGGACTGTTGAAGCGCTCAATGAAGCTCAGCAAAAAGGAGTTTTTTGCGTTAATTGCGATAGGGAATAAGAAATCCGAATTATCAACTTTAGTTTTATATAAGGAATCGAATTGGTTTTTCACGAGATTAAACTTTTCGAGTGCTATCCGCATCAGTTTGACTCCGGGTTTGCCGCGTTGCCGAACGAGAAAGTAGCTATTTTCGAGTTCAGTAATTCTGTTACTAATTTCTCAAGCACTGATAAATGGCCGATGAGCACATTCTGTATCGTCACGAATGAAGTAGCCCTTAAAAGTGAATTCACTGGTGAAGTAAAGGAGAATTAATACTTATTCCAGTCAAAGCCAGATCTAAACAACACCATTAGAATCAGAAAAAATCAACAAACATGATCGCGGATCAGCAGGAGATTTTTCCGAAGGAAGAAATTTTAGATGAATGAGGTTTTTGGCTGTTATTTTTAGAGATACTCACGACACCAAGAATCTATTAGCTGGCAATGCCTAAATTCATAGATCACCGCGTAGTGAATCGCATACCATTTCCGTCAACATCATTTAGAAGGTCATACTTATTTGTGGATGGACTAAAAATAAGTCCAAAATCCCACACCTCATTGTTCCTTTTTTCGATCGAAGTGTTCTGAAACCTCCTGTCATGACCCGCTCTCTGAGTTTCACGTTATTCCATGCGCTGTACTGCAAAGCATAGAAAATGAGTCCCTCTAATGATTATCGACCTACCAACCAGGTAGAAATTTATTTGCTCGATTAATTTTATTCTTCCAATTTTAGGTACGCTACACTTCGTCCCCCCTGTTAAATCAACTTTAGTTAAGTCTCTGTGTCCGTATTCCAGCTCGGTACAACTGAGAGGTATATATGCATATTAGCAGTGTTCTCTACCCGTAGATCAAAAAGCGAATAAGATTTTCTAATACATAAAAACAACTTTATGAGCCTCCAGGACATTTCACTCCCGATTGATATTCCATGGCAGTTGATGGCAACAAGCGACGACATGATCGCCAACCATGATAAGAGATTTCCTCATGCTATGTGGAAGTCATCTATGGCTGTATTCTCTTATGATCCGGACCCTCAAAAAGATATCTTGCCTGAAGAGATCCTGAATAGTCACAGGGAGATTACCTATCTCAAAGTTGTTTGCTCCATCACCAGTTATGTACCACCCTGCGAAGAGTGTCCACCTCCGCCGGCACCGGTTACGACAATAGAAGACTATGGTGAGAACCAGGCCAACCTGGATGCCTGGAGAAAGAAATGCAAAATTATCAATGATGCTGAACATCGTGCATATGCATGCTCAGGTGCACTTGTCCAGGTAGCTATCTATCCAAAGAAAAAAAGTAACGAGACAACCGATCCTTCAAAACTTGCCTATTTCGCATCCTTCGAACCGAAGAAAAGAGAGTTGATCGAAGTAGGAACGGAATCCGGCGAATCGATAACGCAATCCAAGTCGGATATGAATGTGAAGAAAGGTACAACTTCGACTAGTTCCATTGACAATTATGACGTGCTGACCGGTGTGAATATGGGTGGTGGTTTTGCAGGAGCGAGTGCGCAATTCGGTGTATCGGGTCAATGGGGTACAATTAAAAAAAGTGGTTCGGAAAGTGTGAATGTTACCAATACCGATTCTTCCAGGGATTTACGCGAAAGCGCTTCACACACGACAAATATTTCTAACTTATATCATCTTCTTAATTCCTATCATTTAGGCACGAACAGGGCAATATTTTTCTTACAACCACGTCCGCATACCTTGCAGCAAAAAGATCAGTACACATTTATCGATGGGCCACAACAAATAGAAGGTATACAGGAATTCTTCCTGATCGTGTCAAGACCCGATGACATGAAAATGGAGGATTATTGTTTGGATGCACTGCTATATACAGCACATTTGGATGATGAAGCTTCAGCAAAAGCGTTGAATGATCCGAAAACTGCGGAAACGAATTGGATAGAATTTGTCGCAATAGCCCCCCAAATCGATGATGGCGGGACATCTATTTGGAATATTGCCGGAATAACTAAGAAAGCCGCCGACTATATAGTTGATCAAACAAAGAATGCAATAAATGTTTGGACGGGTAATGCCAATCCAGCAGATACGCCGGATAAAAAATATATACCGGCCACTTGCGATGGGTATATCACCCCAAGTTTCATTACAAAGCCAGATTATCTAAAACCTGTTTCATTGCTCGGCGAAGGTGATGTCGCGGCTGAAGCTTTCGTAGAGGCAGTTCGGCCGACATCGAATAGTGGATGGAAGATCGATCGCACCAGGGGATTGGGAGGTTACGATCTCTGGGAAGATCCTAACAACAAATCGGGACTGCCAACTGGTGATGAAATTGCAAAGGCACCACCAGAAGCTTTTGTTGATGTGATCTCATTAAATACCCCGGATGACATAGAAAATTATCATCCCGACTATGGCTTAAGGGTAAGAGCCCAGGCCTGGCCAACTTCGGAAGGAACAATGGTCTATCATGGCAGGATAAAAGCGTATTATATAAGGAACGACATGTCCACGAATAACAGGGCCGTTGATATGTTCGTAACGGTTCGTGGTGTAAGTACCTGTGACGATAGTCCTTTTAATAATTTGGCACCTGACAAAGCAATTTTGATCGCGCCGGATATTGTCGTGGAGAACAAGATCAATCCAAGGAATGTATCACCCTGGAAATCTAATACCCCATTTGACAAGAGTAGTCATTTTACTTCTATTCAGCATCCTGAACACGACGATCAACAGCTTCTCCTTTCAAATCCCAAAGGAAATTCAGTTCCTTCCGGGTTAGATCACCAGGTGTTGGGTGCCGCCCGTGCAAAAATGGCAAACATGATGGGTAAGCAAGTTGGAAACACTTTAAATAGCTCATTGTCCTGTTTGGCAGAAAGAACGAATGGAACATTGATAGACCGATATTCTTTCCGGCAGTCAGATCTGTTTTTCAGACAGGTTGCAAACAAACTCATTGAAGTGGAATTGACCAGCCTGCAGCGACAATTTAAAAAGGAACCTGTACTGACCGGACTTTTGGTCAATCATTCCAGGATCGATGAATTAAAGGAACAAATTCCATCGCTTTCAAATCTCAAGAAGGGACATGATTACCATTTAGCGGAGCTAAAGAAAGAAGCTGAACGGGCAAAAAAGAAAGATGATAAAGGGTCTGCCGACAAGAAAAAAGAAGTAAAACAGGATACAAGAAATACTTCCGAAGAGAAAAAACGAAAAATTGAATTGTCAGGACCAACAACTACCAGTTTTCCCATATTAACATTATCCTCTGATCAATTGAGCTCTGAAAATAAGAAGTTGTTCAAAAGCGTAGGATTCCATACAATCTTTGATATAATGGATATTTCTGCAACAGACCTGGGAAGGATTTTGGGTGAAGATGAGCAAACTGTACGGAGTATCCGATTGCAGCTATTAGGTATTCCTTCCAAGAAAAATTCGGAAAACGATTCGGAAGAAGATTCAGAAGACCGCTCCAAAAAGAAATGAAAAATGGCAAATGAAAGCACTCCGACAGTTGCTGGTACTGAAAATGCTTCATTCGGGCCAACGATAATCGATATCTACCAGAACCTGACTTTAGCAAATCTGAAGAAAGGTCTTACGGCTATTGAGCAGGAATATGTGCGGAGGGAAATGAGTGAACAGCGAAAGAATTTGCAAACAGTGAAAGCCGTGAAAGAGAGCCTGGTGATGTCGGAAGAGCTCACACAAAGTCCTGTGTTGGATCAGCGACTTGAAAATGTAGCGGTAGCTATATCGAAGCAGGCAATTAAGGCTACTGCTCCCGGTGCCGGTGCCCAGAAAAATTCAGCGGAAGGGGCAGACCCGGTAGACTTAGCAACCGGGCAATTGGTTTATACTTTTGATGATCTGCACCTGGACGGTGCAGGGATCAACTTTGATTTCACAAGGCGTTATCGAAGTAAGGGTTTATATCCTAATGGTCCATTAGGCGCTTGCTGGGACTATAGCCTGAATCTCTGGTTGAGAGAAATATCACTGACGGAAGTTGTATTGAACTCGGTAGATTTTAGAGAAGATCATTTCAATCTTGTCCAGGGCACTAATGACGGAAATTTTTATTACGCTCCGCCCGACGGTTATCATGCCATTTTAGAAAATCACAGTGGAACATATGTTCTGACGCGTCCTGATGGAATGCGTTATGAATATATATCACCTGATAACAGTATCATTTATAAGATCTCAAAGATTATTGATCGCTTTGATAATTTTCTGTCCTTTGATTATAGTGATCCTTCAACTCTTCGGATAATTGTCAACGATAAATCTATAAATCCTACGAGGGTTGTTCAAATAAGGTTTGATGATCTGAAAAGGATCATTGCGATGGTTGACTATTCGGGCAGGTCTGTAACGTACAATTATAACGACTACGATGATCTTACAAGTGTGACACTTCCATCCACAAAAGATTATCTGCAGGGTAGAAGTTTTTTTTATGAATATAGCTCCGAATGGGGTCCTGTAGCGCATCAGTTATTGAGTGTTGGTGATGCGGACGGAAGACGATACCTCGAAATTGAATATGGAAAGAATGAAAACTTCATTGACCATGAACGCGTGACTAGGCAAAGAGATGATGAGGGAGAATGGTTGATTCAATATGCCGATCTTATTCCGGATGATCCAGATGATATAACTAAGCCAAATCGATATGCGGTGACTTTTAAACCAACCGGGCATTGTGTTGAATACTGGTTCAATAAGAATGGAAATGCATTGGTTAAAGCGGAGACAATATTTGATGAGAATAATATAAAAAGTAAATTCATTACCCGCACCCTTTATAATTTGGACGGAAATATTATTGCTCAATTATCACCCGGGAAACAGTTCACTCAATATATATATGGACGTGATCTGTTTGAACATGTTAATGCTAGTGGAATAATTCCAACTAAGGATGAGCGAAAGACCTTTGGAAATCTCTTAACGCAGATCAAACGATTCAAAGCAGGCGCAACACAACTATTCGATGCCGTCACCGGCACCTGGACTCCACCATCGCCTTTTACCGTTTTTGACCCTGAAGATATTATCATTGACTATACATACGAATCATCTTTCCAGCAAATAGCAACAAAGTCAGACCCGAGATTTCGGCTCAATGCAAACTTTTTTACAAAATTTAAATATACCGCCAATGGTGAACTCGAACAAGTAATATATCCTGAGACCACAGGTCCTGATCGCGCCGATACGTCCAGGAAAAATGAAATTGATTTTTTTACGTATAAGGCATCCGAGAAAGGAAAGATATTTCAAAAGAGTTTGAAGTACATGGATCCTTTATTGGGAATGGTCAATCACCCAGACAATCACATAACGGAGTATACCTATTTTTCCCAGGCAGATACGAAAGCGCCGGAACAGAAGGGAATCCCAGAGCTGTTAATGATCCCAGCTTCCAACATAACGTTAAAGGGCCATGTAAGTGCGGTCACCCTCGGGAAGGGAGAGGCAGATGAAAGTAAGACGACATTTAAAGTCAACACGCGCGGCGTGAATGTGAAAATAACCGATGCTCGGCTGAATTCAACGGAGAATGATGTTGATTCAAATGATCAGCCTGCATCAGTGAAGAAAAATCTTAGTGCGGCTGTTGCATTTGAAACGAATTTTAAATATACCAGGGAAGGAAAGATCAAGTTAACTACAAGAAAGATAATGGATGAAAACGGAAATTTATTATTGGCCGATGCTGAAACAACTCGCTACAAATACAATGAATTTGGTTTGATGGTCTCACAACGTTTGGGTGGAACTGATTTTAAGACGACACTACTCACTAAAAAAATTTACAATGCTGATGGCCTTCCAGAACGAGTGATCTCACCAACAAGATCGGTAACAGTCTTCCGCCATGATCCCCGGAGAATGCCTACTAAGACGATCATGGGTTTCGGAACAGAAAATGCAGTTGTCTCAGAGGTTAGATACAATGAAGACGGTCAAAAAAAGGCAGAAATAGATACCGCCGGAAATACAACGAGGTATGACTATGATAGTTTCGGCAGATTGGTTTGTACAGTAAAAGTCGTGGATATCGCAGTAGGCGCAAGAGATAAAAGGACTCTCGATAACCGTCAGGGCCACACGGGACTTATTAAATATGATAAATTAAATAATGCCATTGAAGAAAGATTTTTTGAATGGCAACAACCAAATACTTATAAACTTTTAACCGTTAAGCAATATGAATATGATGAGCGGGGCAGAAAAATTAAAACGATCAATTATCTCTTTGATGCTATTGTGATTGTAAACACGGGCATAAATTGGAAAAAGGATCTCTTCACCGTTGCAATACCCAATGCAATACCTGTTGAATCTTGGATATTCTACGATGGTAATGGAAAAATTAAAGAGCAGCGGGATGGTGTCGTTACATTGGCAGGACAACAAACCTCTGGTTCTTCAATCACAACAGAATATGACCATAGTGGAAGGGTCGTAGTGAAGTCAACTCGTTTGCCCCACAAAAAGATTGTTGTCAGTGAGCTAAAGAATACATATGACCTGAACGGAAACTTGATAAGAACCGATAAATACGACTATGAATATGACAATGCGAATAATCTAGTAAATACCGAAATCGTTTCTTCAGGTGCTGAGTTTGATGCATTGAATCATAAAGTAAAACAGATTGATGGATTGGGGAATGTTATTCTCAATAGTTATGACAGCCGCGATGCGCTTATCAAAAAAACAGATGCGCTGGGAAATATTACCACTTATGAATATGATATATATGGAAGAAAAACAAAACAAACGGAAAATCCTTCACCCGGACAACAGATAGTCACCCGGTATGAATATGATGCAGATGGCCAGGTAATAATGTCATTTAGAGGAAGCCCTATCCTAAGCAACTTTATTAAGACCTCCTACGAATACAATGCTTTACAAAAATGTACAAAAAAAGTATTGGCTCCTGGAACGGCGTTAGAAAGAGTGTACTTGTATAATTATGATAAGACCGGCTTATTGAAAGAGTCGGTCATGCCTAATCTCTTGTCTGCTTCATATTCTTATAATCATGGAGGCCAGGTCACAAGAATTGACTATGATAATTCAAAAGCGCCGGCCATCCAAAGCGATGCAGCAGAGTTATTCGTGTTCGATGCTATGGGAAGAACAATAAAAGCTACCAATGATAAGAGTGAATTGAGATATGTATATGATTCTTTCGGGAGGATCATTACCGAGGAGCAGGACCTGATCGGTACCGGTGCACTTAGAATAAATCGCAGCTTTGATTTTTTAAATAACCCGGTAAAATTGATTTACCCCTCAAGCAGAACACTGGAATATCAATATGATCTTGCGGGCAGGCAGTTGCAGATCTCTGATATCAAACGTGGTGTTCCCAATGTGGGAAGCCCGGGTGCAGGCATAAAAATTATTATTGTCAAATCCTATGTCGGACTCCGCGAGAGGCTTAATGAATATGAGAATGGGAGTTCAACGCTATATCAATATGATCGCAATGGCCGGATAATTTCGATGGATCACCGGGCACCCAATACTACTTCCTTGTTACATCTCGTGCAATTGTATGATAAGAATGGTAATCGTGCATGTGACTGGCAAGCAGGTACGGAAGCAACAACTGCCTCGGGAATTTATAACTATGATGGATTAAACAGGCTTACGAGATCCGGGCATAACAATTCAGCATTCCCGATACCGGCCAATTTCTCTCCTTTCTCGATACCGGGTCAAAGTTTATCCGGGCAATCTGCAGTTGATGCCGTTGTCGGCAATACAGTAATACCGGTAGCGTCACCGGAACCTGCATATGATTATGATGAATGGAACAATCGCGTGAGTGAGAAATCAGCCACGGTAAATAAGACTGAACATTTCGATGATCTCGGAAAACTAACAAATCTTACCTATGATCTCAACGGTAACGTTATAAAATCGGGTACAAGAACTTTTAAATATAACCAGCACAATCAACTGGTTCTTGTAACGGATGCAGGATTGAACTTTGCCTGCACCTATGATGCAAACGGAAGAAGAATACTAACAAATGATGGAAGTAAGACCCGACGATTTGCTTACGACTCATTTGCTGAAATCGCTTCTTATGAAAACGCATTGATCGAAGAATATATTATTTCCTCTCAACCAGATGGCCGGGTTGCTTATGCGGCTAATAACAAAGATCATTTTATTCATCATGATCTTGTTGGTTCAACGAGATTAATTACTGATGACGCAGCTGGCATAGTAGGTCGTTTCGATTATGAACCCTACGGTAGATCGGATATTCGTAAAAACTTTCCAGGCTTTAGGTATTTATTTATGGGACGTGAATGGGATGAGTTGATGAAACTATATCATTTCAGGGCGAGGCATTACGATGTGGAGACCGGTAGATTTTTACAAAATGACCCGGTTGAAAATACCAACGCAAGATCCCTTTATGAGGCGTTTGGATCAAACCCATTGATATTTACCGATCCCATGGGTGGAAGAGAAAAACTTTCATACGGGTCATGGATGGATGGCATTCAAACCATTCATGGCGGCAATCTTTTCATGAAACCATGGGAATCATATTTTCGACAGCCTATTGATCTTGAGCAAAACTTCGAGTCGTCATATTTTTTGGAGGCAAACGACCCTTTCACTCGCTGGTTTAGACGCGATGCCGAAGCACATGGAGGACATCCTGATTGGGCGGATCATATAGATGCTGGCCTCAATCTTACTATAGGTTTTGTATGGAATGTCGGTGACTACTTATTAACTGAGACGCTTGCTCCTGTTGGAAAGGTTTTACACAAAGTAGATCCAGACGGTTCAATTGGAATGAACCTGGCGATGATGCCAGAAGTTGGCATAGTAGCAGCTGGCAGTGTTAATTATGTTCGGGCATTGGCTGCAGCAAGATATTTTGCAAGACTTGAGTCTGTAGCAGCAAGGGCGATCCCGGTCATCGAATTTCCCTACGAAGGACAGCTGATGGCAGCTGCAAGCGATGCAAACTTTTTGCGTTTTAATGCTGAATGGGCTCAAAGTGCGGGGCCATTGGTAAGAGGGCAACGATTAGCCGCTGATAGTATGATGAGAAGACTGGCAAGAAGATTTATGGATACCACCGGTTTTACCAGGGCTGGCAGAGCTGCAATGCATCCTCTTGATTCTATTGCCAATCCTTTTATTAATGCAGAAACGAACATAGGGTCAACCTACTATTTTGGCAATGCGAGTGTCAACTCGTCATTTGGGGCGAAATTGGCTAATCGATTAAATGCGTTTGGTATTAAAGTGGGTGACAAGTTTTATTTGAATTTTACAGGTTGGCCAAGTTACGATCTTGTACCACCTATGG
>Ga0157378_10006757_pt1 | contig 10022 bp, 9 predicted proteins | sample M65metaG_FD_115309 | JGI IMG/M metagenome (GOLD analysis project Ga0157378, IMG submission 115309) | Miscanthus rhizosphere microbial communities from Kellogg Biological Station, Michigan, USA - M6-5 metaG | ecosystem: Host-associated > Plants > Roots > Rhizosphere > Soil | place: USA: Michigan... | reverse complement strand
GTCGAACAAAGCGACGACATTGCCGGACGCCATTACTGCTGCGGCGTGGTAGAGCGGCTTCGCCTTGTCACTGATCGAGAAGCTACGGCCCTCCAGATCTCGAACGAGTCGGCGACCAATCTGCATTGCCTTAGGGCTACCTTCAACGCACCAGAACGCGCCTTCAAAGCGCGCCGCACCTATCAATGGATCGCTAACTGAGACGAGCGGATGGATAGAGCCAGTATTCCAGCCCCTTTTAGCGAGTGGGGCCAAAACACCTGAAGAGAGGGCGCCACTTGTGTGCAAAACGGTTGTGGTTCGTTGAAGTCCTGAGAGTGATTCCACGACCGAGGCAATCTGATCGTCCGGCGTTGAAACTATAATCAGATCGGAAACCTCGAGCTTGCCAAGTTCTTTTGTGGCCAGAACATGAACTGGGACGTCTAAAAAAGCGGCAGCCCGTTTTGTGTTCGAAAGCCTGCGACCAACCATTGCCTGGATTGCATAGCTTCGTCGCGAAAGAGCTATGGCGAGCGCACTTCCCAGTCGGCCGGCACCGACGATAGTCACACCTGGCTTTTGTTTACGATTTGGCTTCGGCATTGGCGGCTGTCTTAGCTGGCTTTTGGTTTACTCGACTTGTGATTGCCAGTATATTGAAACAAGCAACGCAACAGTTTAGGTCGCGTAAGTCTACTTTCCCTCCCGGCTAAGTTGATAGTGAAGTTGCTTAGGGCGCGCGCAACCTTGCCGCCAAGCCCGCGCATCATAGACTGCGCGCCTAAAGTTCGCGAAAACACATTCTTAGCCCCGTAATTAGAAGTTGTACCTTGAAAGATTTCGCGTTGCGTAATTGGTAGGCTGGTCAACTTCAGGTTTTCCGTCGGTCCGAGCCATCCTTTGGGTATTTGGAGGTTTTCAAATGAATAGTTTCTCCCGTGTCACAACCGCTTTGGTTTTGGCTTCATCTGTTTTGACCGGTTCCGTGGCCGTGGTCGCTCAATCGACTAAGTCGACCGAAGCAAACCAGACATCCAACACAAGCCAGACTGACCCCAAGAAGACGCAAACCTCCGCGCCAACACAAGCACCGGCGACCCAAGCTCCAACTACACAAGCACGGTCAACCAAGCCTTTGGCGACCAACGAAGACCCGTCAATGATAGGCAAACGCAATATTAATGGCGGGCTGATTATTCCGAAGCTTGCGGGATCGACTGAGAAGGAAGTTCGTCAGGGTCGGGAAGCTGCCGCAGAAGTAGATCGACAGGCCAAGTTCATTGAAGATCCAATGATCACCGAATATGTAAATCGCGTCGGTCAAAATATCGTCCTCCATTCTGATGCGAAAGTACCTTTCACTATCAAAGTCATCGATTCCGACGAAGTGAATGCGTTCGCGTTACCGGGCGGATTCTTCTATGTAAACAAGGGTCTGCTTCTCGCTGCCGATAATGAAGCTGAACTCGCTGGCGTGATGGCTCACGAAATTGCACACGTAGCCGCTCGTCATGCCGTCGAAAACCAGGCAAAGGCAAGTCTCCTTGAATACGCAGCCTTGGGCGCGTCCATATTCCTGGGTGTATTCCCGGAATGATTTATCAGAATACGGCTGGAATCGGATTGCTTGGGATTTTCATGAAATTCAGCAGGAGCGCTGAGGAAGAAGCCGATAAACTTGGCGTCCAGTACATGTACGCCGCAGGCTACGACCCGGGCGCAATGGCGACAATGTTTGAAAAGCTCGAAGCCAAGAACAAAAAGAAGCCGGGATTCATTTCGAGAGCGTTTTCGACTCACCCGGCGCCACCGGATCGTCGAGCCGCCGCACTGGCGCTCGCAGCTCGCTTTCCCGAACACGACGAATATGTGATTAGTAGTTCGGAATTCCAGCGAGTCAAGGCGCGCTTGCTTCGTATGTCCAACGCGAGAGCATCATCCACAGGCGCGATTCAGGCTGGGGATGACAGTGGTGCTCCGGGCCGACCGACACTGAAACGTCGTCAACCAACTGCAGACGACCCGACCGCAACTACTGACGGCGGTGAGCAAAAGCCAGCCGATCAACAGCAGGCCCCGCCGAAGTTAAAGAGAAATGATGGGTCAACTACTACGACCCCAAAACCACCAGATAAGCCATAACGCTCTGGTAAGTTCGCAATAAACGCTAAGGCTCTTTGGCGTCGCCCGCCGAAGAGCCTTTTGCATGACTCGCTGCTCGGTGTCAGATCAAAACCTTCTGGATTCCGAAGTAACTGAGCCCAGCTTGACATTAATTTGGGCCGTTTTGTATTCTAGCCGTTCGCGTTTTACTCGCTGAAAACAGAGATAGTTAACTATGTCGACATACTTCCCCAGCGGAAAAGAACTCGCTGGAAGACGAAAATGGTACGTGGTAGATGCAGCTGGCCAGACTCTTGGTCACTTGGCGTCTGAGGTTGCTTCAATACTCACCGGTAAGCGGAGTCCGCGATGGACACCGTTTCTGGACACTGGCGATCACGTTGTCGTGATTAATGCCAGTAAGGCGGTATTGAAGGGGAATAAGGTTGAGCAGAAGGTTTATCGCCACCACACGCGTTACCCCGGTGGACTTCGCGAAACTACCGCCCGCGAGATGCTTGCTAAGCGCCCCGAGCGCGTCATTGAGCTTGCCGTCAAAGGCATGCTGCCGAAAAACAAACTCGGCAAAGCGATGGCGAAGAAGCTTAAGGTTTATGCCGACGCCGAACACCCGCACTCAGCTCAACGCCCGCAAGTCTACAATCTCACTCAACAAGCTTCATAAGAGCTCTTACAGAAATAAGGAAGATTATTGTGGCTGATATTCAGTATTACGGAACCGGACGACGCAAAACTTCAACCGCCAGGGTTTATCTGCGACCGGGTTCCGGCGAGGTTAAGGTTAATCACAAGCCGTTTGACCGTTATTTTCCTAATGAAACTCTGAGAATGATCATCCGCCAGCCACTTCAGTTAACGGAAACGACCAATAAGTTTGACCTGGTCGTTAACGTCCAAGGCGGCGGTCCGGCCGGACAAGCTGGTGCGATTCGCCACGGTATAACTCGAGCTTTGATGGAATTCAACGCCGATCTTCGACCAGCTTTGAAACATGCCGGTCTCGTCACTCGCGATCCAAGAATCAAGGAACGCAAGAAGTACGGTCAAAAGGGCGCGAGAAAACGCTTCCAGTTTTCAAAACGTTAATTTGGAAACTCGAAACTCACGTTTCGAGACTTCCAGAATCCATTGTCGCAGCACGATTGGTTGCTTACGCTAAGGGAGTCGAGAGGCTGCGGCGAGTACATTAAACCAATTAGCAGAAGGAGAACTTAGTTTGGTTTCGGTTACCATGAAAGAATTGCTGGAGGCCGGTGTTCACTTCGGTCACCAGGTAAGGCGCTGGAATCCAAAGATGAAGGAATTCATTTTTGGTGAGCGCAATGGCATTTACATCATCGATCTTCAGAAAACCCAGCGGATGTTTCGCGAAGCAATAGCTTTTGTGACCGACATGATCGCTGAGGACAAGGGTCGAACGGTACTGTTCGTCGGAACGAAACGACAGGCACAAGACGCCATCCGCGAAGAATCAGAGAAGTGCGGTCAGTATTACGTAAATCAACGCTGGCTCGGTGGTTTGCTGACTAACTTTCAGACCGTTCAAAAGTCGATCAAGCGCCTGAAAGATCTCGAAGCGATGCAGACTGATGGTCGTTACGAGAAACTAACCAAGAAAGAACGCATCAAGCTCGATCGCGAACGCGAAAGTCTTAACAAGAACCTTTCGGGAATTAAGTCGATGACCCGCCTTCCTGACGTGATCTTTATTATCGACGTCAAGAAGGAAGAAATTGCAGTTGCTGAGGCAAATCGGCTGGGTATTCCAATCGTAGCTGTCGTCGATACGAACTGCTCACCTGAAGGTATTGATTACGTAATTCCGGGTAACGATGACGCACTTAGAGCAGTGCGGCTGTTTGCCTCGAGGATTTCCGACGCTATTGTCGAAGGTAATCAGATTGCTACTGAAGGCGGAGTTGCTGCTCAAGAAGCTGAGGCCCAGGCTACCGAAGAACCGGCAGAAGGTGGTAGTGCTGCAGTCGCGTCAACCGGAGAAGCCGGCGAGACCGACAAACCGAGCGCGCAACCTGAGACGACTTCTGAGATAGCAGAAAGCACCGAAACGGACGAAGCGCCCGATGAGAGCGCTGAGTCAGTCGTAGCGGCTAGCTAAGCGATATTCTACTCATCGGCGAGCGCAGCTTAGCGGTAACCCGCCGGGCTGCGTTTTTCATTGAAGGTCGAATTCCAGGCAGGTTCAAAATCTGCCCAAGCTTAAGATCAAAAAACATAGATTCGGAGACATTGGGAATTATGGCGGAAATAACTGCAACTGCTGTCAAGCAGCTTAGAGAAAAGACCGGAGCGGGCATGATGGAGTGCAAGAATGCACTGGTTGAAGCTGCCGGAAACGAAGAGAAAGCCGTCGACATTTTGCGTGAGCGCGGATTGGCATCGGCCAAAAAGCGCGAAGGCAGAATCGCGGCAGAGGGCATCGTCGGACAATACATTCACATGGGAGGCAAGGTCGGTGTTCTCGTCGAGTTGAATTGCGAGACTGACTTTGTTGCTCGCGGCGAAGAGTTCCAGCAACTCGTCAAAGATATCGCGATGCACATCGCGGCCGCCGAACCGCGCTTCGTGTCGCGTGACGAAGTACCGGCGTCGGTGCTCGATAAGGAGCGCGAAATCGCAAAGGCGCAGGCGAAGAACGATCCCAAGAACGCCAATAAACCAGACCAGGTGATCGAAAAGATCGTTGAAGGTCGACTGAACAAGTTCTACGAGGAAAGTGTTCTCGTAGACCAACCCTTTGTCAAAGACTCCGGGAAAACTGTCGGTGAGCTAATTACCGAAAAGACGGCCAAGACTGGTGAACGCATCACCGTGCGCCGCTTCACTCGTTACAAAATGGGAGAGGGACTCGAAAAGCGCGGCGAAGACTTTGGCAACGAAGTCGCTTCCCTGCTCACCTAGTCGAGTTGGAAACTAATCGATGATTCCTTCGAAAAGCGCCAGCGAACGAGTTCCTTTAGTCTACACCCGAGTTCTTTTGAAGATCTCGGGTGAAGCCTTGATGGGCGAACAGAATTACGGGATTGACGTCAACGTCGCCCGTAGCGTAGCCGAGGAACTCAAAGCGGTTCATGAACTAGGTGTTCAGGTCGCCGTTGTAGTTGGTGGAGGCAACATCTTTCGTGGCGTGTCTAAGAGCGCAGGCAACATGGACCGTTCTTCAGCTGACTACATCGGCATGCTTGCTACTGTAATGAATGCCGTTGTCTTGCAGGATGCCTTGGAGAAGATCCACGTTGATACGCGCGTCTTGTCGGCCGTAGATATTCCGCAACTTGCCGAGTCGTTTATCCGGCGCCGCGCGGTGCGACACCTTGAAAAAGGCCGCGTTGTAATATTTGCCGCGGGCACCGGTAATCCCTACTTCACGACTGACTCTGCCGCCGCGCTGCGCGCTCTGGAAATAAAGGCTGACATCATCCTCAAAGCAACAAAGGTCGATGGTGTTTACTCTGCCGATCCGATGGCTGATTCAAGCGCCGAGCGATTCAATGAAATCACTTACCAAAGTGTCCTTGAAAAGCAGTTGAAGGTGATGGACGCGTCAGCGATCTCTTTGTGCATGGACAACAACTTACCCATAATTGTTTTCAACATGCGCGAGGAAGGGAATATCAAGCGAGTCGTGCTCGGGGAAAACGGCGTGGGCACTAAAGTTTGGCTTGGCAAATAGGGTTATTTAGTTTAAGCATCTGGCGAAAACAAAACGGAGTCGAGACGATGAGTGAGAAAGAGGTCTTAAAAGAAACGCGCCCCAGAATGGACACTGTAATCGAGGATTTCAGACGAAAGCTCGCAACAGTTCGAACAGGTAGAGCGGCCGTCACTTTGCTCGACACGGTAATAGTTGATTATTACGGCACCATGACACCGCTCAATCAGATGGCGTCGGTGCATGCGCCCGAGCCACAGATGCTAACAGTGCAACCGTGGGATCAAACCCAGGTTGGCGCCATCGAGAAAGCCATCCGTACTGCCGATCTCGGGCTAAACCCTTCCAACGACGGGAAGCTTGTTCGCATTCCAATTCCGCCGCTCACCGAAGAAAGGCGCAAACAGCTCGCGAAACAAGTACATGACATCGCGGAAGATCATCGCACTGCGGTTCGCAACGTTCGTCGCGACAGTAATGAGCGTCTCAAGAAGATGCTCAAGGACAAGTTGATCTCTGAAGATGCTGAGCGCGATGGATTGGATGAGATACAGAAGCTAACGAACAGTTACATCACCCGGATCGATGATCTGTCGAAGTCAAAGGAAGTCGAAATTACCAGCGTCTAACAATTGATCCATTTGAACGAAAAGAGGCTGCCCAGAAAGGCAGCCTCTTTTTACTGACTGGTCTCACCAACTTTAGTGAGGAATTGCAAAAGCATCCTCGGCCAACGCTTGATTCAGCTTCACATCCTTCACGTTAAACTCCGCAAAGAACGCGCCTATTGGCATCTCGAAGCGCTGCGAAAAACTCATCGGCACTAAAACCCCATCCACTTCCTTGAACTTGGTGTTCTCGATTCCGAAAGTGATCCCCTGGTAGTAGCCAAGGAAGCTCATGATCCTGGCGTTCGTCGAATCGATAAAGAAGTCTGTGATAAAACCATCAGGATCCTCGATGCGGAAGGCTCGCAGCTTTTTCTTGTCAGGAAGTGCTGTGACTTTGTATCCCGGTTGGTCGTAACGGAGAAGCACCGCCAACCCAAATCTAGGGAGAGGTGGGACTTGCACCGTAGGCATTGAGCTGTAGGAATTTTGGCCGTCGTAAATCTGTTTGAAAACGAAGGCCGGACGAGCATCAATATCCATCCGCAGTTTGTCGCCCGAGGTTACGATCGAGAAAGAGCCGGGCAGCGATTGAATACTGTTGGGCGCGTACAATTGAGCCGATCCGCGCAGAATCATGTTCTGGACATTCCGGAACTTCTCACCACCCTGCGCCTGCAAAGCTGCGCGTGCCAACTCGGTCGGCGTACTCGTTGGCGTAATGACAATCGCAGGGGCGGTTGCACCAGGCGTTGCTGGAGTGCCGCTGTTCTTCGTTGCCGGATCCTGTGCGTTGATAGAAATCGCGCACGTAAGAACACTCGCTAGAACTAACGTCTTTCTCATTGCTCGTCTTCCTTTTCTTCGTTCCGTGATCTTAAAAATTCAGTCGCACTCGAGCGTAGATTCGACGATTACCGGCTCCGGCACTGCCACCGCCACCGCCGAAACCGCCAAAGCTTCCGCTCAGGGCAAGAGACTGTCCGAAGTTGGGAGACAAAAGATTACCTACTGGAGGTGCCACGTTCACATTATTCAAAAGATTCTGGAAGTTGATCGAGAGGTTGAGCGTGAATCGTTTCTCAGTTGGAGCCGCTGGTCCACCGCCTTGTGGACCTCCGCCCATAGCAACCTTAGCGTTCATACCTCCACCGCCACCGCCAGCCAGCATAGGTCCTCCCGGCCCACCGGGTCCGCCTGCAACCCTCTTTTCACCACCACCTGCGCCAGGCGCTCCTTGCCCTTGCGGTTTTGCTGCGACGTTGTTTCTGTGAATCTCACCAAACTGGAACGTGCGATTAATCCCAAGGTTCACGCTTAGCGAGCCCGAGCTATGTCCGTAATTTCGTGGAACAATCGTTTCGCCAGGCAGCGGGCGGAGGTTGAAGTTGCCAAAAGGTGTGCAACGAATTGTTGAAAGCGCACAGTTCGCATTCGCTCCAGCAAAACTTGGACGCTCATTAACCTGTCGATCCAGGTTCAGGTCCTGACCGGTGATGATATTGAACGGCGGGCCAGTATTCGCGACAACGAATGGGTTCACCACAACTTTGTACCAGGGCAGATTGATTGTCCCAAAGACAGTGAACCGATGACGAACGTCGAATGCACTGCGCCCAAACTCTCCAGTTAGGTCATAGGAGTTCATCGGAAAGATTGAGCCACCTTGCCCGTCAGTATCGTTGGTCGATTTGCTGAGCGAATAATTTCCCTGGATGGTAAAAGCTCTGTTGAAACGGCTATTGAAACCAACGAAAAACTGACGCTGATTAAATTGACCACTCGCCTCGTAACGATAGATCTCGCCTAAAGATGGATTCGGTCGTAAACCATTCGGAGTGAGTTGAGTGATGGTGGCCGGCAGCGGAGCGTTTACATCTCGAGCCCGAATAACATGAGTAATGCGAATGTTGTAGAAACCGACCGTCATTGTTGTGTTGTGAGGAAGTTGGCGTTCAACCTGGCTACCGATCACAAAGACCGTTGGAATCTGAAGGTTTGGATCCACTTGCCAAATTGTCTGCTGAGTGGCGGGAACATTTGGCAGCGAAGGAACAGAGGCTGGGTTGAACTGGTTTAGTACTGCATAGACCCCGACGACCCTTGGATCCAACTGATCTGCGATACTCGGTGCCGATGTACGATCCGCCGGCTCAGTTACGAAGGTCTGAAGTACATTGACGCCGTTATATCGATTGGCGGTTAGCGTTTGACCTTCACTGAAGCGGTTATAGAAGAATCCAGATCCGAAACGAATCACCATCTTCGGTGGTTTCGCACTATTTGCCGCGCCCGGTGACCACGCAACAGCGACTCGCGGTGCAAAGTCATACTTGCTATGCGCATTGGTCTGGAACTCGTAACGAAGGCCATAGCTAAAAGTAATGTTAGGACGCACTCGCCAATCATCCTGCAAATAAACTCCGAGGTCCGTTTGACTGACGTTAGCGAAGGGATTTCCAGAGTTGATACTGAAAGACGAGGCGCCGCCTCCAGCCGCACGTATCTCAGCAGGAGTCTTTCCCTGCTGTTGAAGCTGAAGCGTCAGTTGGTAGCGCTGAATACTCGATAGACCAAAGCCGCCGTTGAAGGTCCAGGAGCCACCGTAATTACTCGGACTCGTGTCATCAACATTCACATGCCGCACTCGTCCACCAAACTTGATTGCGTGTGTACCCATCTGTTTCGCGGTGAAGTTGTTGAGTTCCCAACTGTCGCGTTCATTGATGGAGTGGCCAACTTGAGAACCACCCGAGTTAAAAGCGCTGTTCACATTTAGAGCCGGAACCGAGTTGTTACCGATGTTCTCGTTGCGCCCGTGGGTATACTGGAATCGGACTTCATTGATCGTGGTTGGGTTTAGTATCGCAGTTTCAGTGAGCTGAATGTTATGCGAAGTCGAGACGACGTCGAAACCGCGTTCCGGCAAATTGAACCCACCCACGCCCTGGTCTTCCGCACGGAAGCGGAAGAAATTGTAACGAGCGACCAAGGTGTTGTTTGTGTTGATGGCATAGTCAAGTCGGGGGCTAAAACTGGTATTGCGTCGCGGCAGAAGAAATCCGGAACCAACCTCGACCCTATTCAATGAAGAGTCCAACACTGTGGCCCTGATAAGTTCGTTATCGTCGGTTTCACCGCGATTGAACTCGACAAAATAAGACGCTTTACGTTTGACCAGTGGACCGCTCAAGTTGAAGTTGTACTGACGAATCTGGAAGGGCGTCCGCTTACTCGTACTGATCGCAAACGGATTGCGCGAGTTGAGACTCTCGTCGTTGAAATTGAACGAGGTGCCACCACGAAGCTTATCGGTGCCCGGACGCGTCAGAATATCGATACGGCCTGAGGGTTGATCGTTTTCGGCAGCAAAGGGATTCTGATTGATTCGGATTTCTCGAATGGAATCCTTTGATGGCATGCTGCCGCCGGTGAAGCCGTCAATAAATATCTGTCCACCGTTTGGACCGATAGCAGGACCAGCCAAAGCCTGCAACGCCGCCGCCAGTTCATCTGGATCATCCGGAAGGGCGTCCAAATCTTTCCCGCCAATTACGGTTTGGTTCGCATTGTTGGTCGCTTCGGTGCTTACGGCTGTTTCAGCCCCAATGGTTACCTTTTCTTCAATTGTCACTTTC
>Ga0157378_10006756_pt1 | contig 10023 bp, 8 predicted proteins | sample M65metaG_FD_115309 | JGI IMG/M metagenome (GOLD analysis project Ga0157378, IMG submission 115309) | Miscanthus rhizosphere microbial communities from Kellogg Biological Station, Michigan, USA - M6-5 metaG | ecosystem: Host-associated > Plants > Roots > Rhizosphere > Soil | place: USA: Michigan... | reverse complement strand
CCCCACGCCGCGACATACAGCGTCTTGCCGTCCGCCGACATCTCGAGGCCGTTGGCGCCCGCGGCTTCGCTGCCGGGCACCTTCTGCCAGCCCCATCGCGCGTGCCACTCCCACAGCTCGCCGTTCTTCTCGCCGGCCATCATCCGCTGCGTGGCCGCCGGCGGGACGCCGCGCGGGAGGAAGTTGCTCGCGATGAAACCGCCGTCCGGCAGTCCGCGAACGGAGTTGAGACCGACCGGGTCCGCGGCGACCGCGCAGCCGACCCAGGTCAGCGTCGGCGGCATCCCTGCCTGCGGACGCGCGTCGAGCTCGAACACCTCGATCGCCTCGCGGCCGCCGTGCCCGACGACGAAGAGGCGATGCACGTTGTTGCGGCCCGGCAGGAGCGAGCGGCCGTGCGTCGTGAACTTCGAAGAATCCGGCGGGCCGGGGCATGCGGGATAGGCGTTGCGATCGAACTTGACGTTCTTTCCCGGGCCCGACGCCGCCGGGTACGCCTTGATCGACGTCCGGTCGCTGACGCGGATGACGTTGATGCCGCCGGCGCCACCGAAGACTCCCGTGATGACCCAGGCGCCGCCGGGCACGACGACGAGGTCTTCAGGGCCCTGCTGTCCGCAGACGAACCGGGTGTCCGCCGTGTCCACGCACGGGCCGGGTGGTGGTTGGGGCGGCGGCTGGGCTGACGCCGGCGCCGCCGACCAGACTGCACTCGAGACCACGGCCAGAAGCGTCATGAGTTTCATGACGCAGATTATGGCGCGACTAGCCCCGGAACTTCTCCGGAAACTGCTTCACGATCCCGTCGGCGAGCGCATCCGACATCGCAAGGATGTGGGCGTAGACCTTGTCGAACGCGCGAACGTCGGCGTCCCAGTTCTTCGTCAGCCGCGCCACGACCTCGTCCGTGGTCGTCGACAGATGCGCGTTCATCATGTTGACCAGCGTGGCGCGCGGCCAGTTCGGGTTCGCCTTGCTCAGGAAGTCGGCGATCGTCTCGCCGTTGCGATGCCACTTCGCGTCCGCCTGCTGCTGCGACGCCTTGTCGCCGGCTTTCGCGAACTTGATGATGTCCACGGCGATGGCGATGTGTTCCTTCAGGAGCGAGGTGAGCTGATCGCCCGCGGCTTTGCCGTAGATCGAGCCGACGGCGGCGCCGATGTCTTCCTGGTTCTTCATGAGCCGGCCCGCCGCCGCCTGCGCGTCCGGACGGCCGTCCACGGCCGCGACGACGTAGTCGCGCGTCCAGATGACGTGATCGGACCAGAGCTTGCGCATGTCCTGGTGAAACGCCGCGGATTTCGACGCCGGCTCCGCGTGATCGTGCGTCTGTGCGGACGAAGGCGCGGGAACCATCAGCAGCAGGCCGGCGAGCGTAGCCGTGAGCCTGAGCGCCAGCTGAAGCGGGCGAAACGGTCTAGTGAGTCGATCCATTGGTGCCTCCACTCGAACAGAGTGCCGGGCGCCGAAAACGTGACAACATGGCCGTCTGTCACCTTTTTTGCTTTCGTGACTCTGTTAGATAAGGAGCCACTGATGGCCGAAGCGGACGAGGCAATCGTCCAACGCGTTCTGGCAGGCGAGACGCAGCTCTTCGAAGTGCTGATGAGGCGCCACAACGAACGTGTGTACCGCGCCGCGCGTGCCATCCTCCGCGACGAGCGGGAGGCCGAGGACGTCATGCAGGAGGCGTACGTCAACGCGTTCACGCACCTGCGGCAGTTCGACGCGCGCGCGAAGTTCTCGACCTGGCTCACGAAGATCGCCGTGAACGAGGCCCTTGCACGCGCGAAGAAGCGCGGCCGGTACGACCTGCTGGACAGTGCTTCGCTGGAGACCGTGATGCCGACCCACACCGTGCCCGATCCGGAACGACTGGCGTTCGGCCGCGAGCTCGGGGCGCTGATCGAGGCGGCGATCGACGGTCTCGGCGACGGCTATCGCGAAGTGTGCATGCTGCGGCAAGTCGAGGGCATGAGCACGGCCGAAACCGCGGACGTCCTCGGGCTGACCGACGACGTCGTCAAGACGCGCTTCTCGCGCGCGCGGCACGCGCTGCAGCTCGATCTGCTGGAACGGACCGGCGAGGCGGCGCACACCGCGTTCACGTTCGGCCAGTCGCGCTGCGACCGCGTGGTCGAGGCCGTGCTTACGCGGATCGGTGAAGCACGGCAGCCAGCGTCTTCGTCAGCTGACGCTCCGCGTCGCTGATCCCGTCCACCGATCGCCACGCCACGAAGCCGTCCGGCCGGACGAGCGTCGCTCCCGCCGGCGTGATGCCATACGCCGCCGAAAACGCGTCGTCGCTGATGCCGACGGCGTCGACGCGCAGGCCGGGAAACTTCGCGGCGGCCTTCGGCGCGGCGTCGATCCACGCGTGGCCCTCGCGACCTGTCAGGACGACGAAGTTGCCCTTGAACAAATCGAGCGTGGAGATGCGGACGCCGTGCCGTTCGATCCAGACATGCGGCGCGCGCGATCCGGGCCGGCCGTGCGACACGCCCGGATGTTCGTGGACCGCATCGGCGCCGTAGAGATAGCCGATCTCGATGTCGAAGTCGTCGGCGAGCGGCTCGTAATCTTTCTTGCCGAGATACGGCGCGGTGCGCGTCACGTAGCGCGTGTACGCCTGCTCCACCGTGAACTTGCCGACAGGGCGCCGCTCGGACTCGTACGTGTCCAGCAAGTCCGGATCGGCGATGCCCTTCAGGACCAGCGCCAGCTTCCACGCCAGGTTGTGGCCGTCGTGGATGCCGGTGTTGCCGCCGAAGCCGCCGTTGGGCGGCATCAGGTGCGCGGCGTCGCCGGCCAGGAACACGCGGCCTTCCCGAAAGCGGCGCGCGACGTCGGCCGTGGCACGCCAGCGCGCGACGCCGGTGATCGTCACCGGCAAATCGGCGACGCCCGCCGCGCGGCGCACGTGCGCGATCAGCGTCTCTTCGCGGACGTCGTTCGCGGGGCTCGCCGCTTCCGGCTTCGCCGTATCCCCCACGGTGTTGATTGCCAGGAATCCTGCCTGCTGATCGCGATCGAGCCGGAAGAAGCCGCTGAGGTGTTCGTTCTTCACGTAGATGACGCTGTAGTTCGTGCCGGCGAGCAGCGGCGTGATGGGCGCCTTGAAATAGATGGTGATCGAATTCGAAAAGACGCCGCGGCCGTCGAACTCGATGCCGGCGAGCTCGCGGATCCGGCTGTGGGCGCCGTCGGCGCCGACGAGGTACTTCGAGCGCACCTGCCGCTCGTGGCCGCTCTCTACATCTTTAATAGTAGTGGTCACACCGTCGGCATCCTGCGTGAAGCCGACGACCTCGTGGCCGTTCCGCACGGTCGCGCCGATCGCTTCCGCGCGGCGCCGAAGAATGGGCTCGAGCCCGGGCTGGGTGACAAAGAGACGTCTGCACGGACTGAACGCGTCGACTCCGGCGTTCAACTCCGGGATGAACTGGACCAGGACCTTGCCGGCCAGCGAGTCCATCAGGACGATGGAGCCTTCCGGCTCGAACTCGACGTTGCTCTGCGCGCGCACCTCGTCTTCGATGCCGGCGGAGCGAAACATCTCGAGCGTGCGCATGTGGAAGTGCGCCGCGCGCGGGAGATGCGATCCTTTCTGCAGCCGTTCGATCGCGAGCGACGGGATGCCGTGCTGCGCGAGGAACATCGCCGTCGACAGGCCCACGAGCCCGCCGCCGGCAAACAGCACGGGGACTTCGGCATCAGACGATTTCATGCGCCTACCATAGCGCAGACGACGAAATTCGTAACCGTTGTCCGGCGTTCGCAACGGCGCGGCCGCCGTCTCTGCGTCAGTCTTCCCCGCCACTGCACGCTCGTGCATTGGTATCGCACTTGCCTCCGAGCCCTCGGAGCAACAAGTTCAGTGCCTCGATTAACAGTCCTGCAAGCGTGCCTCGCGCTCCTCGTCTCGGCCGTTCCGGCCATGGCGGCCCAGGACGCGGAGCCGGACGCACGGCCGCCGACGACCATCGAACAGGCGCTGGCCGAACATGTCTGCGGCGCGACGCCATCCTCCAGTACCGGCGACATCCACGAGCCCTGCGTTCACGCGCAACGGCGGGCGCTTCGCAACGAGTTCGGCTACGACCTCAGCCGTCTCTCCGGCGCCGAGCGCGGCGAGCTCGATGTCAGGTGCTCGCGCCTCCGAAGCCCCGAGCGCGTGACGCCGTACCTGAACTGCCTGACGGCCTGGCTCGTCGCCATGCGCGAAGCGCGGCCGCACGGCGGCGCGGCGCCGCGGGACGCGGAGGTATTCGGCGTCATCTCCGCGGCGACCAGTCCGGTGCCGCGACCGCAGGAACCGCGCCGGAGCACGAGCGTGATCGTGTGGGTGATGCTCGGGATCGTTGCCGGCGCCGGCGCTGCCGTTGGCGGCTTCTACCTGAAGAAGCAGCTGTCGCGCGTCGAACCGACCTGCCAGCGCTGCGGGGCCGCGTTGAAGGCCGCAGCCAATTTGTGCCCGCCGTGCCGGCACGAGATGGGTCTCGCCGCGAAGCAGGCGATCGCGGATCGCGCGGCCGAGAAGCAGGCGGAGGAAATCCGCTGGCGGGCTGAGCAGCAGCAGGCCGACGAACGCCAGCGTCTCGCTGAGGCACAGGCGGCGCAGGAGCAGCAGCGTCTCGACGAGACGAAGTCGCGGCTCGAACGCGAAGCGCGCGAGCGCCCCCAGGCGCCGGCGCAGCCGCAAGAGACCGCGCCGGTGGGCGCCGACCCCTATGAGTTCGCGACGATCGCCGAAAACGACCCATTCAAGATTCTTGGCCTCGCGCGCGAGGCGACGCCCGCGGAAATCGAAGCGGCGTACCGCAAGTGCGCGGCGAAATACGATGAGGCGAGCGTCGCGCACTTCGGCGACGGCGTGCGCGCGCATTACAAGGCCAAGGCCGACGCCGTCGAGCGCGCGTACGCAGCCCTGGCGGCCCCCAGCGTTTAGCCCCTCGCCCCCGCTTACGCTTCCGTGACGGCGTGGTGTAAGACAGAACACGCACAAGACACGAATAGCAGCCTAATCGTAACGTTCCGGCACAACAGGTTCTGGAATACCGCTTGCTGTTGAGCGCAAGGTGCCACACCGACTCTCCCGCGTGCCCGCGCTCTGTGGGAAGTGCGGCAGCCATCGGACGCGGGTCACGGGCAGATCTCCGGCGCCTGCCGGCGATCTGCTCCGCTGCGACCCGTGCGGATTCGTCTCCTTCGTGGCCGATCCGCTTCCGCCGCCCGCTGCTGCGCTTTCGTGCCGGCGCTGCGGATCGTCGCCGGTGCGTTCGCTCGGAAGCTCGAGCGACGCGTCGAGAGTCCGCTACTACCGGTGTGACAAATGCGACTACGTGATCGCCATCGAGGGCGTGTGAGCGTGATGGTGTTCTTCGCCGGCGTCGCGTCGACGGATCAGGGCTCGCCCCGAAGGTACGTGCGCGTCACCAGCGACCCGAGCACCGCACCGATGCCGAGCGCGAGCGTCGACACGGCATCGTAGAGGACCAACGAGGCGGCGGCCACCGCCCCGGCGCCGATGAGGCCGCCGAGCGCGACGATTCCCCACACACGCGCGCGCAGACGCCAGAGTCCACGACAGCGGTGGTTCGTTTCGAGATACGCACCGCAGTGCGGACAGGTGGCCATGTCGACGCGCGCGATGATTATCGGGCATCCTCGTGCGTAAATCGCGACCAGACAACCAGTTGGCCGGTACAGGCAACCCATTGGCCGCCCGGCGCGGTCGCACGAGCGTCGTAGAATCTCAAGCGCGAGCTCATGCCCCCGCTCGATCCGAATCGTCTCCAGCAGCAGATCGCGTTCGTCCTCGAAGCCGACAAGCTCAAGTCGGTGTTGCGCCGGACGCCGATTGCCGACAACTCGCGGCTCGAGAATTCCGCCGAGCATTCGTGGCATCTGGCGCTCGCCACGCTCACGCTCGCGGAGTTCGCACCGGCCGGCAGCGACGCGCTGCACGCCATGCGTCTGGCCATCGTCCACGACCTCGTGGAAATCGACGCCGGCGACACATTCGCCTACGACGCCGCGGCGAATGTCGGAAAGGCCGAGCGCGAGCAGGCGGCGGCGCAGCGAGTTTTCGGGCTGTTGCCGCCCGACCAGGCGGCCGCGTTCCGGACGTTGTGGGAGGAGTTCGAAGCGCAGGAGACGCCGTCGGCTCAGTACGCGAACGCGATCGACCGCCTGCAGCCGCTGCTGTTGAACTGGGAGTCCGGCGGCGGCAGCTGGCGATCGCACGGCGTCCAGCGGCGGTTCGTGCTGAAGCGAATGGAACCCATCCGGTTGTGGATGCCTGCCGTGTGGCCGTATGTGCTCGACGTCATCGAGCGCGCCTGCTCATCGGGGCTGATCGTGGCCGATAATACCGACACGCGCCCGTAGCTCAGTTGGATAGAGCACCGGCCTTCTAAGCCGGGGGTCGCAGGTTCGAGTCCTGCCGGGCGCGCCAATACCCCCAAAGAATTCGCCGACTTCCTCGGACGAAACTTTTCGACACGAAGGATGTGCGAGCTTCGCCAGCTCGGTCGATCGGCGGCGCTAGGAATGTGAGAGGACCCGCGTCGATCCTGACGACGCCTGAATCCGCCCAGTATGATGAACACACGTGTTGCGACCCGAACCCACCATCGCGCGCGACCACACGCAGGCATCGCTCGAGGCGGTGTACCGCTATCACGACGGAACGAAACATCATTTCCAGCGGTTCGCCCGATCGCTCGGCTACCTCGACTGGGCGTCGCAGCCGCGGCCCTTTCGTCGGTTTACTGACACGCCGGTCTTCCCCCTGTACCCGACGCCCGGCGTGGCCGCCGAGGGGTACGCCCCACGTCGGGTTACCTTCGATCAGGCGTGTCACCTGGAGGTGCCGGCTACCGCGCTCAGCGCCGCGGCCATCGGCGACATGCTCCGCCACGCGCTGGGGCTCTCGGCGTGGAAGCGCTTCAACGCCTCGCGGTGGGCGCTGCGGGTGAACCCATCCAGCGGAAACCTCCACCCCACTGAAGCGTATGTCGTTTCCCGCGGGTTGCCTGGACTGGCCGATCGGCCGGCGGTGTACCACTACGCAGCGGACGCTCACGCCCTTGAATTGCGTTGCCTCTTCGACGAAGGCGCGTGGGAGCGCGTGTGCGGCGGACGACCGGACGTCGTGCTGGTCGCGCTGACCTCCATCCATTGGCGCGAGGCCTGGAAGTACGGCGAGCGAGCGTTCCGCTACTGCCAGCACGACCTCGGGCATGCAAGCGCGGCGGTGTCCATCGCCGCGGGGCTCCTCGGGTGGCGGGCCATGCTGCTGCCGTCGTGGTCCCACCGCGTCATCGCGGCGGCGACCGGCATCGATCGCGAGCAGGACTTTATTGAAGCCGAACGCGAAGAACCCGGCTGCATCATCGCGGTGACCGTCGGAGAACCGTTCGATTGTTCTCAAGAAACCGCAGGACAGTTCGTCGACGCCGTCGCGCGCGCCCAATGGTCAGGCCGCGCAAGTCAGCTGAGCGAGGATCACGTCTCGTGGTCGTTCATCGACGAGGTCGCGCGGGCCACCGAAGATCCAGGGCGATCGCGTGAGCCTGCCGCGCCACAGGCCGCGCACGATCACCAGGCCCATCGCGATCGTCAGATCGACGCGCGTGCGCTTCTGCTGCAGCGACGCAGCGCCGTCGCCTTCGATGGGCGCTCGACGATCACCCGCCTCGCATTCGTCGATATGCTCTCGCGTGTCCTACCTGGCGCGAAGACGCCGTGGACCAGTGCGTGGTGGGCTCCACGCGTGCACCTCGCCATCTTTGTCCATCGCGTCGACGACGTCCCGCCGGGGTTGTACCTGCTGCTCCGCGATCCGGACGCACTCGATCGGCTGCGAGCCGCGTGCCGTCCCGACTTCGTATGGGAAGCGGCCGACGATGCCCTCCCACTGTGGCGGCTCGCCCCGGGCGATGTCCGCGCCCTTTCAGCCCGCCTCAGTTGTGACCAGACCATCGCGGCTGACGGCTTCTTCAGCGTCGGGATGCTGGCCGACGTCGACGCGAGCCTGCAGACGTTCGGGCCGTCGTTCTATCGCCACCTGTTCTGGGAGACGGGCATGGTGGGCCAGGTGCTCTACCTCGAAGCCGAGGCCGCCGGCGTGCGCGGTACCGGGATTGGCTGCTTCTACGACGATCCGGTGCACGACGCCCTTGGACTCCGCGCGCACGCGTTCCAGAGCCTGTACCACTTTACGGTCGGGCGACCAGTCGATGATGCCCGTCTGACCACCGAGCCAGGCTATCCCTGGGAGCGAACCGAGCGATGATCAGGATCCCGCTCGTGATCGTGTTCGCACCAGGGACGTCGCTCTATCGCGAACAAGACCTCATCTCGCACCTGCCTATTGTTCGAAACGGACCGGCGGGAACGTTTGTCGTCTTTCCAAGCGGCGTCAGAGTGTCACTGCCCACCGATCAAGTCGTCTCTGCCGATGAGAGGGACGGTGCCGCGCGGGTCGGCTTCGGAGGGATGCGCTTCACGGGCGCGTCAGAAGGCCGTCTGCACTTCGTGCGAGAGCGCGACCTGTTGCCCGAGGAGCAGCTGTCTCCAGCGCGGAGCCAGATCATGACGCTGGAAGCGAGTATGGTGTCCTTAGTTCTGGTGGATGGTCGCCCGGCGTGGCGGGCCAGCCAGCAATAGGTGCGGCCGTAGCTCAGTTGCGGCTCGAACGCGTGCAGCGCCAGTCTAGATTGAAACCCGGATCGGCGTGAACGGTGCGCATTGTCGTCATGCTTATGTTGGCGACACGATCGCAAATGCTTGAGCAAGAATCCGGGACTCACACTTGAAGTTCATTTCGCCGGTCGTCTTTCGGCTGGTCCAGTATTCGCCCGCCAGTCGCATTTCTGGGTGCAGCGACAGTCTGAGGCTATCCACCGTTCGGCAGGCGTTTTGACGACCGCAGGCGGCACTGAGAAAACGAATCCTCGCTCGCGCCGTTTAAGTACTCATGCGAGTAGTTAGTTCCGATCACGGTTAGCGCCAACATCAATTAGCACACCTCCGAAGTGTTGCCGACCGCTGCGAGTAGGCACTAACGGGCGACCTTCCTGTATAGCGAAAGCGGGGTACCCTTGGTTCCGGTTGTGGACGTGTTCCCCCGGGTGAGGAGCAGCTCGTATGTCGGTCGTACGAATCGTTTTGATGGTCGGCGCGATTGGACTGGGCGTTGAGGTGAGTGACAATGCAAGGTTCACGGCACTGCAAACATCGGGTGGCACGCTCGGTACGACGCGATCAGAACGGCGTCATAGCGACTTGATCGTCTCGGGCCTAATCCACTTTCGCCAACCTCTCGGTGCGTACGTCGGACTAGATGTCCTTGGCGGGCCAGCGTTGTTCACGAAGATACGTTGTCCCGAAGCGCGACGAGGCCACCGTTGACGAGTGCCTCGCCGTCGACTGACTTTGGACCCTACGGTCCAGAACAAGCCATCACCAGAAACACGATTGGCGGTGTGGCAGGAGTGGATCTTGGCATCAAGGTAACTCACGGTGTCAGCGTTGGCCCGACTTTTCGCGCTCACTTTATTTCGCGCTCACGCCTGGGCGACAACGACATCTCGAGCGGGCTGGGATTAGGGGCAGTCGTGATTAGGGTCTGTGGCACCGTTCGCGTAGCCTTCTAACTAATGCGCGGGATAGTCCCAGGGGGAATATCAGAGCAGATGGACAAGAGATAGCCTCTTATCCCCGCCTCTATTCGTTGCCAAGTCTATTGCCCTGGCCAAGCCCAGCTCAGCATTGCGACGTTGAAGATTCCGAGAATGACCTATATCGGTGAGTGAGCGGGAGCCAGCCACACGACCACCGGCCTATAGAGCCGCTGATCGGCTCACGGTTTTCGCGAGGCTCGCTGCCGAGCCAAGCTTAGGCGAAAAAGCACGCCGATCACGAGGGCCGCGGTTCCCGATGCCGGTCGATCCAGTAGCCCCACGCCACCAACAGCCACATCGACTGCGTTGCCCACGCCACCAGAGTTGCGGTTGG
>Ga0157378_10006754_pt1 | contig 10026 bp, 5 predicted proteins | sample M65metaG_FD_115309 | JGI IMG/M metagenome (GOLD analysis project Ga0157378, IMG submission 115309) | Miscanthus rhizosphere microbial communities from Kellogg Biological Station, Michigan, USA - M6-5 metaG | ecosystem: Host-associated > Plants > Roots > Rhizosphere > Soil | place: USA: Michigan... | reverse complement strand
CAGGTCAAAATGAGTGATGCCGTTGTCAAATGCGGTGAACAGAATTTGCCTGCAGTTATCTATATCATCTACAAATCCGAAATTATGCCAGAGCCCGAGTGAAACTGCAGGTAAGAGTAAACCGCTGTTGCCGCAACGGCGGTATTGCATTTTCTTGTAGCGCTCGGGATGGGCAGTATATGGCATTACAATGGTTTTATGATGATTGTAAAAGGTTATGATTACAAATTAACGAATAAAGTATTAGACGCTATGATGATCGGTGGGGACGCCGACCATGGCGCAATTTATTTGCCACGCATGCACGCATTATTCTAACCTAATTCGCGAATTCCTGGCTACCTGTTGAATGAATCTGCGATTATTTCTTATCTCCACCGGCTTCAAATTCATTTGGCAGCAGCGGCCAGTTTTTATCAGGCCGGTGTGATTTCTTAATCATCATATCAAGTTGGTTTGCGATCACAGGATATTTCGACGCTACATTATTTTTTTCCGAAGGATCTGTTGCCAGGTTGTACAATTCAACCGGTGCATTGGCATCTTTGTTTACGTTCAGTTTTACTGCCTTCCAATTTTTCCATCGAACCGCCTGGCGGCCGCCATTTTCATGAAACTCCCAATAGAAATAATCGTGCGGTGGCTGCTTTTTGCCTGTCAGCAAAGGCAGTATCGAAATGCCATCAATATTGTTATTTACCGGTATGCCTGCCAGTTCTTCAAACAAAGGATACAAATCATAAAATACCGCAGGCTGCTCAGTGGTGCCCGGCAATATCTTTCCTTTCCAATACGCGATAAATGGTACGCGGATACCGCCTTCATACAAATCTCTCTTAATGCCGCGCAATATGCCGTGGTTAGTGAAAAAATCAGGATCCCCGCCGTTCTCCCGATGCGGCCCATTGTCGCTGGTAAAAATAACCAGCGTATTTTCTTCTATGCCTTTTTCTTTTATTCCTTTTAAGATATCAGCCGTATACCTGTCAAGCCTCGAAACCATCGTAGCGAACGCAGCGTGCGGGTAAGGCTCAACCCGGTGTTTCTCTCCGTCATTTTTTGGCGGTCCTGGTTTTACCGGAGTTTCATTGAATTTCCCGATGTAATATTTATAGGTGCTGTCATGCGGCGCAATTACATCTCCATGCGGCAATGTATAGGGCAAAAAAAGAAAGAAAGGTTTATCGTGTTGTTGTTGGAGGAACTGCATGGCATGCGCATGAATATAATCTGCAGAATAAACGGCATTGCTGTCTGTATTCTCAGGAAAATCGATTCGATCGTGATTGTTCCATAAATGATCCGGAAAGTAATTATGCGCGAGGCTCTGGCAATTATAGCCAAAGAATTGTTCAAAACCTTTTTTATTGGGATCGCCAGGTGTAGTGATGTAGCCAAGTCCCCATTTACCAAAAGCTGCGGTAGCGTAGCCATGATTGCGCAATATGTTTGCGATGGTGATTACGGAATCCGGTAGCGGGTATTGTCCTTCCGGTTGAAAACCCTTGTTACCGCGTACTGGCGTGTGGCCGGTGTGCAGCCCGGTAAGCAGGCTCGCCCTTGAAGGCGCACAAACAGTTGTGCCGGCGTAAAATTGTGTAAACCGTAACCCCTGTTTTGCCAGCGCATCGATGTTTGGCGTTTCTGTTTTTTGCTGGCCATAACAGCCTAAATCAGCATAACCCAAATCATCTGCCACTATCAGAATTATATTGGGTTGCGGATTGCCCCTGATTTGTGTATTTATTCCGGTGCGTGGGACACGCACCTGGGCAACCGGTTGCAGATTAACCTTGTTGATTTGTGCCGATGTTGTAAATGAAAAAAACAGCGTGCCTGTGAATATGATTTTATTAAAATATGTCATAGTGTTTATTGAACATTAATTCCGATGCGTGCGACACGCACGGGGCAATCAGATGATCAAGACAAGTGAAGTTTTAAAAACTTCGCTTGTCTCTGTTTCTTTCAAATTATTTCCAGTATTTATCGGCGAAAGAAAGATATTGCTGCCAATCGTACAATGTCACATCATGTTTGCCGGCCCGGATATGGTACCGGACTGTTTCACCTGCCGGCTGATGCAGGCCCGGCATGTTGTTGGTACCGATGCCTTTTTTGTTAAACAATGCGTAGACAGGATCTGCATTCCGTGCTGCAAGAAATTCTCCTTTGGGATCGGACCATTGATCGCCTTCGGCACTGGCAACGTATAAAGGCCGTGGCGCCATGAGCGAGAGCAACATGTGCTGGTCTACCGGTAAGGCGGCCGTATTGTCAGCATATTTTTTATAATTGGCCACAAACCAATGCGGAAATTTCTGGTTGATAATACCTACTGTTTCTCCATACCATCTTTTTGATAAGGCTGCACCGCCTTCGCCGGATTCATTGGAAATAACAATTGAAAATCGCTGATCTGAAGCGCCTGCCCATAACGCGGCTTTGCCTAACCGTGAGTGGCCAATAACTGCTGTTTTTCCCGCGTCGATCTCTTTATCCTGTTCGAGGTAATCCATTATTCTTGCAAGTCCCCAGGCCCAGGCCCCGATGGCGCTCCATTCCTCCGGCTTTATCTGCAAAGCATTTCGCAGGGTTGTACGAATGCCCGTCTTCCAGCCATCCGGGTTGTCCGGTTCTATATCACCGTAATAAGCCACCGCCAGCCCGTAACCATGTTTCAATATTTCGTTTACCTGCCATTGAGATGCACTGGAGCCTCTTGATGAATCGGTGGCCCTGTTGTTGACTGCCCCTTTCGATCTTTCATCCACCCAACGATTAGACAGAAAAATGCCGGTATCCGGTGCGATCGTGTGGTTGCCAGAGAAATTATAACCTGCAAACACCGCTACGGGTTTTTTCGCAGCAACGGGCAGGTACAACAACAGGTCCATATACACACTGGTATCAGGAAGAAAATATATTCTTACCTGTTTACGGACGGCCGTATTATTCAATGCGTGACGGTTAATTTCCCTGACAACAAATTTTGCTGGAATTTTAATCAACGGATACCGGCCATATACATTCTCTTCAAACAAGTGATAGATATAGGGCCGTTGTGTGCTATTCCAGGCATTTGCAGTTGTAATCTTCTTTCCATCTTTTCCGGATAATGGATCCGGCAAAGTGTAAGACGGCACTTTTGTTTCGTCGGTATTGGATACATAAGCCTGTGCAAAGCTTTTCATTTGCACCGCTATGGACAGAGAAGCCACCAACAAAAGAGGGGCAATGCGCGTTAAAGACAGCATCCGTTATTTTTTTAATTTGTATACTTCGCTTCCTGCCAGCAGGAAACAGCCAAGACCATAATCTTCAAAATCAGGTTTACTGGTATAGGTAACCGGTTGCCCATCTTTGGGTTCTTTTCCGGTTCCCTGCACATAACCTAAAATTCCATCTTCGTGCACGCAATCTGTGACCATTGCATTCCAGGCTTTCACCACTGCCGGCAGGTATTGCTTTTTATCAAGATATCCATTATTGATACCCCAGGCCATTCCGTATGCAAACAAGGCCGTACCGGACAATTCCTTTCCACCGAAATGAGTGGAATCTTTTAAGCTCGCATTCCAGAAACCATCCGCGCGCTGCAAAGGTAGTAATGCCTTAATCATGTCTTTGTAGTCCTGCATGTATTCAGCATAATAGGGACTGTTTTTGGGTAGCCAGGCGAGTGTTCGCACCAATGCGGCCACTACCCATCCGTTGCCGCGGCTCCAGTAACAATTTTCACCGTTGGGTTCCTTATAAGGTGGTACAAAGTCCTTATCGCGCCACCAAAGATGATCAGCCGGGTTATACAAACCGTTTCCGCCATGTTTATATTTCGAAAAATCGTACATCGCATGCATCCTGCTAAAATAGCTGCTATCGTTATAAACAACGCCCAGGCGGGCATATACCGGCATCGCCATCTGGATGGCATCGACCCAATTCCAGTCGTCAATTTTATCTGTGGCGATCATGGCATCAATACATGCTTTGATGTCTTTGATGCGCTCCTCCTTTTTATCGATCAAATACAAATCAATATAAGTTTGACCGCAACATTGGTTATCGGCATTCCTGACTTTAACGCCACCATTCAGACCCCATTGGTGTTTTTCGCCCCATTGCACCGCATAATTATAATATTCTTTTTTGGGATCGATGTTATAAAGCGCCATCAGTCCTTCATAATACACCGCCCTCGTCCAGATATTACTGGGACGTTCCTTGTTGGTAATTATTGTTTTACCTGCATCAGGCCACGTTTGCATGAAATAAGCATTGGTCAGCCGCATTTTTTGCAGGACCGATTTTTTAGCTGGAATTTGCTGTGCCGATAAATGCGGTGCCGCCATCAACCCCAGGAAAACCATATATACTGCTGTTTTCATTTTATGTCAATGATTAAATTTCACAGTTCCCTTATTTGTACGTTCCGGTAGAATACTTCCGAATATTCTGATTGCAGCAATATTCTTCCGTCTTTCACACTGGCGTTGGTTCCATAGTTTACGGGCAGACCATTTACGATATGAACGCAGGTTCCATTATAAGATATTACTTCTACCGTATTCCATTCGCCTACCCGCTTTTCGCCATCCTTTTTCTTAACTACCTGTGTATGGCTGGAAGGCATGTTTACCTTTCCATCAACGGTAATGGTACTGAAACCCAGTAACCAAAAATCACCCACATCTCCTTCCTGCACCTGGCACTCTATTGAAACCGGCCAGATGGAATCGGGTTCATTTACCGGGATATTATAGCAAATGCCTGCATCTCTTTTTGCATTTTCGCGGGGCGGCCATTTTTTTTCTCCCCATTTAAAATCAACTTTAAAATGAAAGTTATGATATGCGTTGCGGGTGATAGCATAGCCCAGGTCCTTACCAATTACATGCAATGCGGAATCTTCCACGCTGAAATTACTATCAGGGTCTGTATCCACGCCCTTCCCTTTTATAAAAGTATGCCAGCCACCCAGATTTTTTCCATTAAAAATTTTAGTGAAAGGAGTAGCAGTTACCGGCTCGGCGTTCTTAACGAGGAATACATAATCATTATAGTCCCCATTCTTTGCTTCCTCGAAACAAACAAGGTAAGTATGTTTTAATAACTTATCGGCAAGGTCTTTTACGGGGAAGATTCTTACCCCGCGTACTGCATTTTCGGGATATAGCAGCATGTTCCAGACATCTTCAGAATAGATACTATGCGTTGGCCCTGTTGTATAAAAACCAAAGTTCTTTTTGCCGGGATCGAAAGATACAGCCCCGGCTGCCAGGGATGGAAAGAGTGTCTGGTGTTCAGGATATTTACCGGCTTTGGCAAGAATACCAGCCTGCTTTTTTACAGGGCCATTCTCATTTATGTAATAACCAAAAGGAAGCTCAAAGTCTGGCGAATAACGTGCGACCGGCATCATTTCAACTTTGCCATTGACTGCCTTGCGGAAAATTGAAAATGGCAATTCGTCTCCTTGCAATTCGGGCCGGCTATGGTTGGCAAGTGTTGTCCACCCGATATTGATATGATAACCGAGGGCATTGACTACAGACGCGAGTGTTGGTTCATTTTCACCTTCCAGCGCTTTTGTTTGCAAACCGGTGAGTGAAACAATTGCACTGATCTTTCCTGCCGCATTTCTGATTTGTACTACTGCGCGGCTTAATCCGATTATCGCAGGAGACGGATGGAACATAAAAACCCATTTTTGATTTTTTGCGCGCGTTGCCAGCGGCTTGCCGCTAAAGCTTGATGAGTCGCCGCTTATCCACTTTATTTTTTGAAGGCCTGTAGCCGCAGCAAGGTTGAGGGTATCGGGTTTAGCCGCCCGCCCCTTTACCAAAGAAAATACAAGATTTTTTTGCTGAACCCGGGGCGATAATTGCGCATTGACGATGGCAGTGAACGCAAGGCAGTAAACCAGCGTTGTCAAAAGCAGGCAGGCGATTTTCATATGTTTGTTATAAGTTGCTAAGGTTAGAAGGCCATTCCGGTTGACTAAAGTAAGTCGTTATACATGTTGGCTGGAAAAAAATAAGCTATCTGTACCTGTTAGTGGCGAATGATACAAACTGAAAATTAGCCCGCCGTCAATCGACGGCAGGCAATTATTAATCATTGATAATATCTTTTCATTGGCAAAATCAGTATCCCGGGTTTTGACCGTACAATCCCGGTGCCGCATCCAGTTGGGTTTGAGGAACAGGATAGATAATATAATTAGCCTGCACCGGGTTAATGCGATGCCCAACATCTTCTGTATTGATCCAATTATTCATAATTGTTACCAGATTGCCGCTCCGTTGCAGGTCGAACCAGCGCAGACCTTCATCTGCAAACTCCTTTCTTCTTTCATCAAATAATTGAGGCAGGGTCACATTTACGAGCGGCGCTAATCCGGCTCTGGTCCTTACCTGGTTAACAATTCCATCCACATCTGACTGTGTGCCGGGGGCGCCATGCAAAATACATTCTGCCTTCATCATAAGAATATCTGTATAGCGAATGGCAATAAAATTTTCCCCCCAATCGAACCGGCTGGCTGCGGGCGCCTTGGTAACGTCCAGGTATTTTTTAAAGAATGGCCTTGTTTCTGTACCGGCAACGGTTGTGTATCCTGCGGTGTAAACAGTTGCTGCTTTGCGTAAATCGGTGGACCCAAAAGCATTTATTAAGTCATTGGACACCGGAATGATCTCCAAACTTCCGTTTGAGTTGGGAATATTGAGTGACGTAAAATAAGTATTGGGTGCAAGTCCCCATACATAAGTGGCACCCAGCACCGGGCTTTGGCCGCTAATATACATTACATCAAACACGGCTTCGCGGTTTCCAGCAGAAGAAGGTGACTGGTTTGAATAGGAGAAAATATTAGCAAAATTCGGGTTGAACGCAAAGCCGCCATTGGTAATAATGTCCTGCAATAACGGCAGCGCCAAGGGCCATTCATTTAATCCTAAACCGGGCCCCTCGAGGTTATATGTTGGCCCGGAACGCGTCATATAAACAAGGGCCAAAGTAGCTTCTGCAGCATATTTTGTAGCTCGCCCCAAATCCACACCTGTATAAGATGCGGGTAAATTGGCAATGGCAAACTGCAGATCGGTAATTATAAATTTATACACGTCGGCTACCGTGCTTCGTTCAACCTTAACCGCTTCTTCTGCAGTAACAGGATGATCGATAACAGGCAACTTTCCAAAATACCTGACCAGATCGAAATAATAAAAAGCCCGCAAATAACTGGCCTCCGCCTTCAGCCTTGTAGCCAGGGTAGCAGATCCCGCATTAACTCCATTTTTAACCAGTTGATCGAGCAATGTGTTAGCCCTGAAGATGCCATTAAAATCTGCGTTCCAGGCTTCTTCCACATATGCATTAGCGGCTATTCCCGGGGAGAAATTATTGATTGGATCCCAGTCTCTAACGGCTACTGATACACCATAAATATTATCGGATCGTATTTCGGAAAGATTCAGTAATCTGTCCGGGTAACCACGAAGACTGTTGTATACTGCATTGATGCCCTGTACAAAATCGCTTGGTGCCTTATAAAATGTTTCGGTTGTGCCGGACGAAAGTGGAACCTGGTTCAGATCCTTGCTACAGGATCCCAGAAAGAATATGAGACCTACGCCAGCTATAGAAACTATCTTTTTCATGTTAGTTGATTGAAAGTATCAAAATGTAATGTTCAACCCGATTATCAATGATTTTGCCAGCGGCAGCCCTCCATAATCGCCCGCTTCGGGATAAGCAGAATTACTGCTGACCGTGGTGTTGGCTGCTTCCGGGTTCAGGCCATTATAATATTTATCATGCCCAAAAAAGTTTTCGAGCGTCAGGTAAACGCGTGCACCCTGCACCGCCCCTGTTTTAACAACTGATTTTAGATTATAACCCAGCGTTATATTTCGTACCCGAACATAATCAGAAGAATACAACCAGTCGGTATTGGCAACAAATCCAAAAGTTGAATACGCTTTACTGAACCTGCCCGCTCCGGGATTATCCGGCGAACGCCATCTTTCTGTATAAGCAACAGGTGCGTTGTCTGTAAAACCCTGACCGGTACGGGTAATGGCGCGTCCCAGCAATGAATAGATGGAGCCGCCAGACTGACCCTGTACCAGAACGCTTAGATCAAATCCTTTATACCGGAATGTATTAGTAATGCCGTACGTATAATCCGGGTTGGGGTGTCCAACAATTTGCTTGTCGGCCTCAGTTATTACGCCATCGCCATTCAGGTCAACATACCTCGGATCACCCACCGTTTCGCCAGTTCCATACACGGCGACTTTCTTTGTAATGTCATCCTGGGTTAAAAAGCCATTTTGCTTTACGACATAGATACTATTTAGTGGCTGGCCTATCCGTAGAATCTGATCAGCTACTTCAAAACTGTTGGGAATAATAATCTGGGTTTGACCCGGCGCCAATGATACTACTTTGTTGGTATTATGGCTTACATTAATGGTAGTACTCCATTGAAACTTTCCTACCATATTGCGTGTGGTAAGTTCCAGTTCCTCACCAATATTGCGCACCGATCCAACATTATTCAGATAAGTCTGGAAACCGGTAGCTTCGGGCACCTGTACATTCAAAAGAAGGCTGGTATTAAGTTTATTGTAATAATCAAACGAACCGGTAATGCGATTGTTCAAAAAACCGAAATCGATGCCAGCGTCCCATGCCTGGGATTTCTCCCACTGCAGGGATGGATTGGCGAGCTGATTAGGCGCCTGCCCGATGACTGCGGCGGGCGTAGCTCCAAAAACATATCCATAGGAAGCAATGGTGGCAATGGCCGGATAATCGTTTGAAAGATTATTATTTCCATTCTCGCCATAGCTTACTCTTAATTTTAAATCAGTGAAAAAATTCTGCTTCTTCATAAAGTTTTCTTCAATTACCCTCCAACCCAGTGATGCGGCCGGAAAAAGCGCAAACTGGTTGTTGATGCCGAACCTGGAAGAACCATCCCTGCGAAGGCTGGCAAGCAGCAGGTATTTGTCTTTGAAAGCGTATTGCAAACGGCCGAAGTAGGAAATGAAAACATTCTTGGTAGAAGTTGTATTTCCCGTAACAGCGGCAGCCGCACTTAAGGTTTGTATAACGCTGCTGGTATAGCCACCACTGGAACTCAATGTTGTTCTGTCGAACCGATCTGTATTGTAAGCATAACCGGCCAGAACATTCAAACTGTGGTTTTTCTTAAAAATCGTATTGTAGGTTAACGTATGCTCTGTTACAAACGTCATTCTTTTGTAACTGTTATACGAGCCTGAGGTAGCAGCCAGTAAATTATTTGAGCCGGTGAATGTGCGACTGGCCTGCGTGCCGGTAGTGATGTAGGGAACATAGGAGTTGGCTGCATTATCGGTATTATCAAGATTTACTGCGCTTCTCCAGTTAAGGCCTTTAATGATTTCGTATTCTGCATAGATGGAAGCCAGGGTCCGGAACCGTTTTGTTGTACCGATATTATACAATAATTTTCCCAGCGGAGCATTGGTGGTATTACTCCACGCATATTGTACGTTCTTGCCGATATTGGGAAGATTACCAACTGTATCTTCCTGCACCGGCGACATGCTTAAGGCCTGGTGAAAAATATTGTCTTTCCCTTCCACGCCTGGATCCCGCGTAACGGAATAAGTGGGCGCTATGTTTACGCCGAGTTTTATTCGCCTGGAGAGATTGGCTTCTACATTGGCTCTTGCGCTGTAAGACTTGTACCCCACGCCGGTAATAAAACCATCCTGGTTAGCATAGTTACCGGAAATAAAATACCTGACATTGTCACTTCCGCCACTGGCCGAAAGTTGATAATTCTGAATTCCGCCTTTTCTTTCAATAACATCCTGCCAGTCGTAGTATCCAAGTCCGGGATGACCAGCTATAGACCAGCGGGGATCCACCATATAGGAAGTGTTGATTTGTGTTCCTGTTAACCCTAACCTGGTACGCCGGGTAGCTGCATCGTCGTTGGCGGTGGCGCCTGCGGATCCATACTTG
>Ga0157378_10006752_pt1 | contig 10026 bp, 11 predicted proteins | sample M65metaG_FD_115309 | JGI IMG/M metagenome (GOLD analysis project Ga0157378, IMG submission 115309) | Miscanthus rhizosphere microbial communities from Kellogg Biological Station, Michigan, USA - M6-5 metaG | ecosystem: Host-associated > Plants > Roots > Rhizosphere > Soil | place: USA: Michigan... | reverse complement strand
GTGCTCATTAGCCACGGCAGGTCTTCGATGGCTCCCAGGTACCTCGCGCCTTCGATAGTTCGGTTAGCGTACTCAGCATCGCTGTCGACATAACCCAGAATTTTGTATCCGAGGTCGTGCCGCCGCGTGATGTGGCAGGCGAACGCCCGCGCTCGTGAACCACCCCCGACGATGACCAGAGACTTCACGTTATGTCCGCGCTCGCGTATTCGGCGCAGGTTGTATCGGAGCGTCATCCGCATGCCCGAGATAAGCATGAAGCTGACCAAGCCAAAACCAGCAATCGTGCGCAGCTTGATCGTGGGCCAATGACCAATGTCAGCGGCGACCAGCAAACTAATCGAGCAAATAATGACCGCACGGCCGATTTCGAGCAGCTCTTTGAATCGAGTCCTGAGCCGATGTGATGCGTATAAACCCTGAGCGGCAAAAGCGGCATACCACGACAGAATCACCAACACGCCCAGGATGGCGTTCGCAACCTTGATTCGGTCCGACAGGTAATCAACGACGAACGTGGGATTTGTGGAGGGCGAATAACGGAACACGATTACCAGGCCGAGCGACAAGAGGAGCAGCGTCAGGTCATTCAGCTTGAGACAGAAATCGGAAATTGTTCCGCTACGAGTAATCATTACTTCTTACCATCGAGCCATGAAGGCGCCGATACTCGCGATACGCATGAAGCGTTCGATTTTGGAAATCTTGTCGCGCGGCACATAGACCATGTCGCCGGCTTGCAGCGTCATGTCATTTTCGAGATCGCTGGTTTTCTTGATGCTTTTCAAATTAAGAATCTTCACTTCGGCAAAGTCCGCATTGATGTTGCGAAAGACGATTATCTGGGATGACTTCGCCGTTTCCTTCGGGCCGCCCGCAAGCATGATTGCCTGAAGCGCCGTCACGCGCTCCCGCATCTCGATTTTTCCGGGCGTACCAACCTCGCCTGAGACGACAAAGTAAGGCTTTTGGAATTCCTTCAGGATTACCGTCGCTACGGGGTCCTGTAAGCGAGTGCTCGCCTGCCGCAGGATTGCTTCCCTGGTTTGCGCGACGGTGAAGCCGGCGACTTTCAAGTCGCCACCGATTTCCATCGTAATGTAACCGTCGGGTTGGACCGTGACTGTCTGATTGAACTCCGGCGAATAGCGAAACTGGACTTCGAGCACGTCGCCCGGTTGCAGGTGATAACGATCTTCAGTGATGGTCGTCAGGCGCGGTGGCGTCTGTGTTTTAGTTTGGGCAGCCAGCGAGACAGGGAACGCGACGACAATTATTAGGATTAGTAGATACTTCATTGGCACTCTCCAGGAGCGCCCGCATACTTGCGGGCGATTCGCGCATCTCGGCGCGCACTCGACTACAACCTTCTATAAAGCCATTCCGGCACGGGATATCGCCGCTTATTCAAAACAAACCCGAGAAACTTTCCGCCGGCCGTTTCGATCATCCTTTGCGAATTGAGAATCTCGTTGCGACGTGACTCGCCCGCATTCACGACGATCACGACGCCGTCAACGCTCGAACTGAGCATGGCCACATCGGTCGAGTTGGTGACCGAACCACAGTCGATCAGGATGTTGTCGAAACTCACCCGCAACGCGTCGACGGCGTCCAGGCCGGTGTCGACCTCTTCACCGTTTTGGGGCACCCGCATCAGGAAAGACCGGTTGGAGAAATCGCCGTGTTCTTCGCGTCCGTGCCGTCTCTTCGATTTCTGTTCGGGCAACATCCAGAGATTGTCGATATTCGTCGGATGGCAGTTCCAGGGCATCTGCAAATAATCTTCGACACCTAGCCGTTGGAGCCTCTTTGAATCGATCACCAGCGTTCGGCGCGCGGTGTGGCGAGCCAATTCAGCGGCGAACAGTTGTGCGACTTTTCCGGCCCCGTCACCCGCCGAAGCGGACGCGAAGGCGAGGGCAGCTCCCGCGCGCAGGTTATGGGAACCGTTCTGCAGGCTGGCGAGCAACAATTGCAGGTTGTGCTGCTTAGGCCCGTTGGTCTCCATCCGCAGGGGCGGCATCGAGGGTTCGGCTACGATTTGATCTTCGACTTGCATCGTTATGTTTTCAGCAATTTGGCCTGGGGCTGCGGCTCCGGCACCTTCCGCAAAAGTATGCGTTTGCTTTTTTCGGGCACGGTCGCCAGAACCATTGCTCCGGTAAGCGCCTCGAGTTGACGCGGGGTGTTGATGGCGTCGCTCAACATTTCTGCTGAGAAGACCGTACCCAAACTCAGAAAACCGGCCAGGACCAGTCCCAGCATTAGATTGACGGGGCGATTCGGCGAGGAAGGAATTTGCGGCACCGTGGCGGATTCCGCGATCGATACGTTCGTAATCTTCTGCCGATCCAATTCGTCGGCGATGCGCGTTTCTTCACGTTTCTTGGCGTAAAGTTGATAGTTATCCTCGGCTTCCTTCTTCTGACGTTGAAGGTCGTCGTGCTTGGTCGTATCGCCTTCGAGCTTCTTCAGGGACGCGTCGTACTGCTGCAACTGGGCCGTGAGCGTGTCGCGCCGCGCCCTCGCTCCAGCTTGATCGAGCCGCGCGCGTGACAGTTCCGTTTCCAGCGTCTGGCGCAGAGGATTAAGGTCAGTGGCCTCTTCGACTGAAGTCTTTCCTTCTGCTCTTTTCAGTGCGTCCTGCGTGGTTTTGATTTGGTTATCGACTTCCCGCACCAGCCGGTCATCAGGGCGATACTTGGTCAGCAACTGCGTCCGTCTATTTTGCAGCTCAACAATCATCGTGTTGAGACGCTCAGCGGAATATTGATTTGGCAGCTGCCGGCTCTGGGTGACGATCCGCTTCGGCATTGAATCAAGTTGTTGCTCGACGCGGGCAATTCGGTTTGTCGCTTCGTTGAGCGCTGTTTCCGCGTCCAGCATCTTGGTTTTTGCTTCTGCGGTCTTTTGCAGCGTCAGTTCTTTCTGCTGGCTGAGCACGACCAGATTGTTCTGCTGCTGAAAACTGCTGAGTTTCTGTTCCGAATCCTTCAGTTGCGTTTCGTATTCATCAGCCTTCTCTTTGAAAAAGTCCGACGCGCCGGCCGGGTGGTTAAGCTTCAGATGTTTTTCCAGATATAGATCGCCGACTCGCTTCAGGACCGCGGCCGCCATTTGCGGAGAACCTGACGAGTAGCTAACCGTGATGATGTTTGCTTTACGGACGGGCGTGATGTTCAAGTCCTTCGTCAATTGGTTGACGGCCTTCTCCACGCGTTCCGCCTCAGGGACGGGACGGCCGAAAAGACTCGACTCGTTCTTGGCCAGGCCGGTATCCGTCACGACCTGAGTCAGCAGGTCCTTGCTGGTAAGCAATTCGATTTCGGAATTGATTTGGTTTTCGCTGACTTCGTTTTCGATGGCTGGGGCACTGAGACCGTTGGTGGCTTCGGTTGTGATGGCGACGTCGACGCGCTGGTTTTTGACCAGAATCTTCATACGCGCGTCGTACCGATTCGGCAGCAGCAGCGTAACAAGAATTGTCCCTGCGACAACGGCCAGAAACGTAAAGAGAACAAGGCCGCGGCGTCGAAACACAGCGCTCGCGCCGTCCCTCAGGCTAATAGGATTCGTACTGTAACCAGTCGTCAGTTGTGGCCGCATAACCCTTCCTACCCGAGGGGTTAAAACGCTGAATTCGTTGGGATTTCCAAGTAAACGGCGGGATTTTCGCGAAGCTTTGATATTCGGACGAGCTAATTGGCCGCGCGGACCTGAGAGACGTCCAGCAGAACTTTGGTCCGATGGTGCCCGGTATGGGCATGAAAAAGCGTTCCGCTGACCGTCACTCTCTTCCCAATTAAACGACGAATAACGGGCCAATTTTCGGCTTTTGAGATCGCAAGTTGAATATCGCGAAGGCCTTTCTCCGGCACATCGATGCCCGCCGGGTCGTTCCCGGTGGTGCAGATCGGTTGAGTTAGAGTCACCAGAATCAACATTTCTTTCTGATCACCCTTCCGAATCGACGAATAATTGGGTCGTCCGGGCACGACTTTCGATGAAAGCTTGCCGGAAAGCGAGACGGTCGGACCGTACTCAAAACACTTCTGCGCCGCCGCCGTCGAGATGGCGCCGAGCAGAACCAGGAATAAGATGGCCAAAAATGGAATCCGCATGACTGGATCATAAGTCCACCCTGTCAACTCTGACAGTACCTGGGCATCTTATTCGCCTTTACAATTCCTGCGTCCCCGTCACAAGCAACGGTTTGATTTTAACGCCGCCGAACGGCGAGCGAGTCAAGCCAAATCCCATCACGCAAAGGCTACAACCAGCCGGAAAGGACACAACTAATGTCTCTCAAAAATCTTTTTCTATTGATTGTCTGCGTCATCGGATGCGCGACCGTGGGGACCGCACAAATACCTGGTCTCAGCCCAGGTTCGACCGGAAATAATCCCAGCCCGGAACTGGTTGGGCAACTGACAAAACAACTCAAAATTAAGCCGGAGCAAGCCATTGGTGGCGCAGGAGCAATCTTCGGCGTCGCCAAGACGAAGCTTAAACCGGAAGACTTCCTGAAGGTCTCGAATACGGTTCCAGGTATGGACGACCTGTTGAAAGCAGCGCCCAAAATCGGTGGCGGCTCAGATCCGCTTAGCCAGATGGGATCCGCCTTGCCCGGCAAAGCCGGAACGATTGCTCAAGCCGGAGGCGCTTTCAAACAGCTCGGATTGTCACCAGAGATGGTCACGAAGTTTCTGCCAATCATGACTGAGTTCGTCAAAGTCAAAGGTGGCGCAAACGTCGCCGGCTTGTTGGGAGGCGTGTTTAAGTAAGCCGATCCGCATGTGATTGTTCCGGCGAATTGCTTGTCTTTCACGATCAATCGGACTATTCTCGAATTGACCCCGGCCGTTTCTCTCGCACGATGAGGAATTCAATCATGAAATACGCAGTCAAGCTCTTAGCACTAATCTTCGTAGCCGTTGGATCAACCGCGGCCTTCGGCCAGGGAAAGGGTGTCGATTCGCAGAGCCAGCGGATCAGCGATAACAGCTCGAACAAGGCGCCGGCCAATAATGGGGCCAAAACGAATGTCGGCACCACAGGTTCGGGTATTAACTTCGGAAAGGACAAGACTCGCGATCGAGCCATGACGCCGAATCCATACCGGCTGACAGCCCGCCGCGATGTGATCTTGAGAGCGGTGGCCGAAGTGATGCGCGACCGGAAGTTGATCCTCGACGAGGCGTCGTCCAAACCCTCTGAAGGCATCATGGTCACGCAGCCTTACACCTTCATCAAAGGCGCCGTGGTGACCGGGCCGCAACTGAATCGATATGCCAGCCTCGTCACGATCGAAAACCGTAATTGGACCCGCGGACGTTACACGATCACGGTCGAGGTGCAACCAATCGACGGGGTGACCGCAAACATTTTTGTGAACGCCAAAATTGAGGGCCGCGTCGATGGCGCGACGGGAGCAGAATGGATTAGCTTGCCGAGCAGCGGTGAGGCGGAACAAGAGTTTCTCGACGTCTTAATTCAAAATGTTACCGGCGGGTCACCTTCGTCGCCCAACTAATCAACCATCATCAACATCAAAGTCTCAGGTCGCGCCCGGACGCGACCGATTTTTTGATGGCAAGTAGTAATCAATGCAGACTCTAAATCAACTCGAAACTGAACCACTCCCGATTGAAGAAGAAGAACGTCGTCACACCCGGCGATTAATCGTCGGCATGCTTTGTGCGCTGCTGCTCACCGGCGGCGTTTTTGGCGGGTACCTCTACCTCCGTAAGCGTCACGAAAAGCAGGTCGCTGCTGCGGTCGCCGCGGAAAAAGTCGAAAAAGAAAAGGCGAAAGTCGAAGTAGCCGTCGACGAAGCCAGGACTGAAGGCAAGAAGAGTATCCTGGGAGGTACCATTCACAATATTTCGAATGAGACGCTGCACAATATTGCGGTCGAATTGCAATTGAGACGGCGCACCGGCGGCACGACGGAGACCCGGATTGTGATTCCCGACATCAGTGAACTTGCTCCGTTTTCCTAAACTCAATACCTTCTCGAACGCACGACGCAGGACTACAACTCCGCGACCTTTTCGCGCGTGGTAACCAAGGACACTCACCTGGCGATTGCTTTTAGAGCTACGCCCGGCGCCGCTCGTCCGCCGCTGCCAGCCGTGCCTGCAGGCAAAGTAGTCGTCGTCCCCAGGCCCGCGCCAAAAGATGGTGAGTTCATAAATACTGAACAGAATCCCGGGAAGGTGCCTTAAGAGGGTGATAGGTGATAGGTGATAGGTGATAGGTGATAGGTGATAGGAAGTATGACAGCCGAGTCATTACCTATCACCTATTACCCATCACCTTTTTTATTTCCTCCCAGCCAACGTCGAATCGGTTTTCTCCGTCACAGCATTGTCTCCATCTTGAGCGCAGACCTGCGTTAGGCTACGATTACTTCTCGCAACCTCGAGATGCAATTTACTTCACACAAGCATTACAGGATCGCACTTGCGATGCGCCTTCTGTTTTTGATTACCTTGTTTCTCGTTTTGGCAGGTACCGGAACCAGCCAGACTCCAAACAAGCCGAACTTTCCTCCGCCTTCCGATCCGAACATAAAAGATAATTCAAAGGACGGATCGAAAGACGATACCCGCTTCGGTTCGCCCGAGGCCGAGATGCGCAGCAAGCTCGAAATCAAAGAGGAAAAGAAGAGGTATGACGAACATCTAGGCCGGGCGAAGGAAATCTCAGAGTTGGCTTCGCAAATCTCGACCCACTACGAGACGAGCAAGGCCATGTCACCCGACGATCAAAAACGATTCGAACGTCTCGAAAAACTGACCAAACGGATTCGCAACGACGCCGGCGGGGAAAACAAAGCTGATGCGGATTTGGACGACATCCCGGCCGGCATGGATCAGACCTTGAAGAAGATTTCCGAAATGGCTGATGAGCTGAAAAAACTGGTCGAGAATACACCTCGGAATGTCGTATCGGCGTCGGTCATCGATCAAGCCAATAAGCTGCTCACGCTCATTCAGCGCACTCGCGGCACCTCTCGTTAGCTCTTATGCGGCGTCGAAGAAAAGGACAAACACCGCTCATTCTGCTGGCGCTGGCTCTTCTGCTTCCGCTTGGGATTATGGCGGTCTTTCCGAACGTCGGGCTCACCAGCACCCCTGCCAAACAGGCTCCGGTTACCCAGGATCAGGACGATGTAATTCGCGTCAGCACCGATCTGGTCGTGGTTAATGTCACTGTCCTGGATAAGGCCGGTAAGTTTGTGCCGAAATTGAAGCGCACCGACTTTCACTTGTTCGAAGATGGCGCCGAACAGAAGATTTCTTCATTCAGCGCGGAAGAGACGCCATTCGCCGCCGCGATTCTTATCGATACGTCCGGCAGCATGGAGACGCGCCTGACCCTCGGACGAGGCGCGGCGATTCGCTTCCTCGATGGGCTGCGCGACGAAGACGTGGCCGCTGTTTACAATTTCGACGCCAAGGTCCAGCAGATTCAGGACTTCTCACCGGGACGCGACCTGCCGGCAAAAGCGTTCGGATTGAAAACTCGAAATCAGACCGCCCTGAATGATGCAGTGCTGCTGGCATCTACAGACTTAGGCAAGCGCGAAGAGAAGCGCCGCGCGATCGTTATCTTGTCCGATGGCGGTGAGAATTACAGCCGCGCCAGTTCAGATAAGGCGCTCGATAATGCGCTCCGCGCGGGGGCTACGATCTATGCGGTAAACATGAGTGAGCAAGGTTCACAACGCGATCTGACCGGGTCGGGAATCCTAAAAAACTTTACAACCAAAAGCGGCGGCCGCTATGTCGATGCACCGGGCGGGCAGGTTTTGCGGGACGCCTTTGCCGAGATTGCCGAAGAACTCGGACATCAATACACAATTGCTTACCGTCCTACGAATCGTACTCACGACGGAAAATGGCGGGCGATTGATGTCAAAGTGTCGCGCCCCGAAGTGACTGTCAGAACTCGCAAGGGCTACAAAGCGCCAAAGGCGTCGTAGCTACTTCCTGAATTCGTCGCAGAACATGATGCTCGTCGTTGTTGTCGGGTCGGCAGTTTGCGGCGAGACTTTTGGGTGACCGGTGGATCCTCCAGCTTCGCCGGACCGCGCCGACGTTCTTTTGCGAGATCCGCTGCTTCGTTACGACCGCTGAGGTCCCAGTTAAACGTCATGATGATTCGCCCGGCGTCCTTCGCCTCCTTAATCATTTCCGCGCGCTTCTGCTCGATCTTCGCCTTCGGCGTGTAAGTCCAGCGTTTGCGGCTGCCGACAGGTTTTCCGGAATCTTCGATGTTTTTCAATACCTTCGGCGTTCCGGATTCGAGGCCCTCGCCGCGTTCCTGGGCGGCCTTCAGGACAGTCTTTTCCAGGTAAGCGCCGCAGGCCGATTCCAATCCGGGCACACCCTTTGTCAACTGAACATAAACCTTCGTGGTCGTCTGAATCATTTCAGTCACGTAGAAACGCCGCTCGAATTTCTCCTTCCCGTCCTTTTGGTTGTAGACCGAAGAGGTGTCCCAGGTGCAGACAACCCAAACTGTCTGCGCCTTACTCTGCGTTGCACTCAGGGAAGTTAGAATTACGACAGCGAGAGTCAATAGCAGGGCGCGTCTTGGTGATTTGATGTTGAACATTCTCCGTTCGCTAACAATCGCATTCGCCCTAATCGTTTAGAGGGGGCAGGCTCTAAACGAAAGACCAACACCCAAAACTTCAAATACTCGTCTCATTGCGCGCCCGTTCGCGGTGGCGCTCAATGGCAAATTCGATGAGCTGATCTATCACCCTTGGAAAGGGAACTCCAGTGGCTTCCCACATCTTCGGAAAGCCGGAAACATCGGTGAGGCCGGGCAGGGTATTGATCTCGTTGACCAGCAACTCGCCGTCCGGCTTGAGAAAGAAATCGACGCGTGAAAGACCCGCGGCATCGATGGCTTTGTAAGCAATCGCCGCCATCTTCTGAATTTTCTTGATCTGCGATTTGGTGATACGCGCCGGCACAATGAACTCGTTATTCCCCGTGCCGGAATATTTTTCGGTGTAATCGAGAAATCGCGCGGATTCGTCATGAATCACATATTCACCAGGCAGGCTCGCGCGCGGCTCGTCGTTGCCAATCACGCCACACTCAATCTCACGGCCTTCGACCAATTCCTCGGCCATGATCTTGCGGTCATAACGTGCGGCCAGATCAATCGCCTTCGCGAGCGATGTCTTGTCCGTAGCCTTCGACACGCCGACTGACGAGCCGAGGTTCGCCGGCTTCACGAAACAGGGAAAGCCGATCTCACGTTTGATGCGCCGCAAGACTCTCTGCTGATCGTCTTCCCATTCTGATCTGAGCAACCAGGTATGGCGACAGATCGGCAACCCCGCTTCCTTGAACAGGGCCTTCATCGTCACCTTGTCCATTCCGCACGACGAAGCAAGCGTGCCGCAGCCGACAAATGGAATCGAAGCCATTTCGAGCAGACCCTGCAGCGTTCCATCCTCGCCATAAGTCCCATGGAGCACGGGGAACACCACGTCGAGCCGCTGTCCCTTATCGTCATCGCCCAGCGTCCTCAATCCGTTGCGAGACGGGTCCCCGACGATCGCCACATCGTCACGCGAAGTGCCGAGGGTCTGCGCTGACAGCCGCCTCTGCGTGTCTGCGGGAAGCAGTTCAGCAGCCGCCGCCGGCGCCAACCAATTCCCTTCCTTGGTAATTGCGATGGGGACGACTTCAAATTTCGATTTGTCGATGGCCTCGATCACCGAGCGCGCCGAACGCACAGAGACTTCATGCTCGCCTGAGCGGCCACCAAAGATAACGCCTACGCGAAGTTTTTTGGCCATAAGTTAAGTAACGCAAACTGTTAGTTTGCGACGCAAGCTAACAGCTTGCGCTACAAGATTCGCTTTCCTAACGCAGAGAGAATCAATTCCACACCCAATTCAGCAGTTCGATTATTCACATCGAGAGCCGTATTAATCTCGACAACTTCCAGCGACCGCAGCCCGCCGGCCTCTGCGATTTTCTCCATTGCCAG
>Ga0157378_10006751_pt1 | contig 10028 bp, 9 predicted proteins | sample M65metaG_FD_115309 | JGI IMG/M metagenome (GOLD analysis project Ga0157378, IMG submission 115309) | Miscanthus rhizosphere microbial communities from Kellogg Biological Station, Michigan, USA - M6-5 metaG | ecosystem: Host-associated > Plants > Roots > Rhizosphere > Soil | place: USA: Michigan... | reverse complement strand
CGGACCTTCCGGCTTCGGACGGATGAAGGCTATGTCATGAACGTTTCACTGGCGAACGTCGGCGAGCCGGTGGACGCCGAAGCGATGGATTTTCTTCGGAAGATGATCGGCCGCAAGCGCGTATCGGTCATGGGAAACCCATCGAAAGATCATCCGCGAGACATCGTCGGGGAAGTGGACGAGAGGAAAGCCGGCGAGATCTCGCGCCAGATGCTGCGCGCGGGAGCGGCGGCGTTCGTAAAGGAGCCTGCCTACACGCTCTCGGATTACTCCGAGTGCCTGCATCGCATCGCCGAGCGCGAGGCGAAAGCGGCCCGCGTCGGGATCTGGCACTAATCGGCTACTCTACGCAGCCATGAAAGACGACACCCTCTCCAGAATCTCCGATCTCAAAGACCGCCTGCAATCGGTCCGGAGCTATCTTTGACCTCGACTCCGCACGCAAGACGCTCGATGAGATCGAGCGCGAGATGTCCGCGCCAGGTTTCTGGGACAAGCCCGAGACCGCGCAGGAAGTCGGACGCAAGCGCGCCCGCGTAGAAAAGCGCATCGCCTCCGGCGAGGCGATCAACTCCAAAGCTGAAGAACTTGATGTCCTGCTCGAACTGCAGCGCGAAGGCGAGCAGGTCGATGGCGACATCGAACAGCTCGTCTCGCAGCTCGACGCCGAGGTCACCTCGATCGAGATGACCATGAAATTGTCGGGCGAGCACGACGAGCGCGACGTCATCCTGGCCATTCATCCCGGCGCCGGCGGCACCGAGTCGCAGGACTGGGCGGAGATGCTGCTGCGTATGTACCTCCGCTACGCCGAGCGGAAGGGGTGGTCGACCGAGATCGTCGACTACCAGGCCGGCGAGGAAGCGGGATTGAAGAGCGCCACGGTGATGGTGCGCGGCGACTACGCCTACGGCTACATGAAGTCGGAGCACGGCGTGCATCGACTGGTGCGCATCTCGCCCTTCGACGCCGCCAAGCGCCGGCACACGTCGTTCGCCTCGGTCTACGTCTATCCCGACATCGACGAAGAGATCGAGATCGAGATCAACGACAAGGACCTGCGCGTCGACACCTATCGATCGAGCGGCGCCGGCGGGCAGCATGTCAACGTCACCGATTCCGCGGTGCGCATCACGCATTTGCCGACCGGCATCGTGGTCACCTGCCAGAACGAGCGCAGCCAGCACAAGAATCGCGACGTGGCCATGAAGCTGCTGCGCTCGAAGCTGTACCAGTTGGAGATGGAGAAGCGGCAGGAGGATCAGGAGAAGCTTGAAGGGGAGAAGAAGGACATCGCTTTCGGCTCGCAGATCCGTTCCTACGTGATGCAGCCGTACCAGATGATCAAGGATCTCCGCACCGGCTACGAGGTCGGCGACGTGCAGCGCGTGATGGACGGCGACCTCGATGGGTTCGTGGAGGCGTACCTGGCCGCGGGCGCGAGAAGGACGGCGGATTAGTGATGCAGGGAGAGGGGCAGGGACGAGGGACGAGGGATGAGGGGCAACGGCCTCGCGTCACCTTATTTTCGCCGCTGCCGCCATCACGGACCGGAGTTGCGCACTACGCCTCGATGCTCATCCCCGAGCTCGAAAAACATGTGGCGCTGACCGCAATCGGCGATCCCTCATCCCTCATCCCTCGTCCCTCATCCCTGTACTTCCTAGGCAACAACCCTCACCACGCCTGGATCTACGAAGAAGCGATGCGCACTCCGGGCGTCATCGTGCTGCATGACCTCGTGCTCCATCACCTCATCGTGGAGATGACACTGGCGCGCGGGGACGTCGACGGCTACGTTGCCGCGCTCGAGGCGAATCACGGCGCGGCCGGTGCGGCGTGGGCGCGCGGGCGGGCGGCGGGGCTGCACAGCGAGATGGGGAACTTTCTGATGCCGGCCTCGGTCGATGTGGCCAATCGTTCGCGCGCGGTGATCGTGCATAACCGCTACGCCGCCGATCGCTTGCGATCGTTCGGCGTCACCACGCCGATTCATGTCGTGCCGCATCCGTTCGAGCCGCAGCCTTCGGCGCGTGGGAAGCGGGACGAGGTTCGTGCGCGGCACGGCTTCTCCGCGGACGATCGCGTCATCGGACTCTTCGGTTTTCTCACCTCGGCCAAGCGCGCCGAGGTCGTGCTGGAGGCGTTCGCGCAAGCGCGGGTGCGCGAGAAAAACCTGCGGCTGCTCGTCGTCGGCGAGCCGGCGCCGAACGTCGATGTCGACGCTCTTCGCGGCGATGGCATCACCTTCACCGGCTACGTCGCCGACGACGAATTTGCCGCGTACTTTGCCGCCGTCGATCGTCTGGTCAACCTGCGCTACCCGAGCGCCGGCGAGACCTCGGGGACGTTGATTCGGGCCTTCGAAGCGGGCAAGCCGGTCGCTGTCAGTGACTACGCGCAGTTCGCGGAGTTTTCGGACGATTGCGTGGTGAAGATCGCGTTCGGCGATGGTGAGGTGGCGGCGCTCGTCGACTTTTTCCTGCGCACGTTGCCCGATCCCGCCGAGGCGCAGGCGGCGTGGTTGCGCGCGAACGCGTCGATGGAGTTGACGGTGCGTGGTTACCTCGCGGCGTTGGACGATGCCGTGCGCGTGCCCGTCACGCCGGTCACGCGAACGATCCCGCTCTTTCCGAGTCTCGAAGCGACGCTGCGCGTTGACGCCGTCGTCCTGCGCAACACCGGCGATTTCACCCTTCGCACGCGCAGCTACGGCCAGCCCGGATACCGGCTGATGATGCTGACCTTCGATGGCCATACAGTGATCGACGATCGCTGGGTTGAATTGCCGCGCGACCTGCGTCCGGGCGATGCGACCGAGGTGAAGTTGCCGCGGGTTGACGGAACGCTGCGGCTTTATCACGCCATGGAAGGGATTCCGATCGTTGTCCCCGTTCCCTTTGCGGAGTTCGCGCGTGCCGCGCTTTGATGACGCCGCGCTCGCGCGCCTGCGCGCCATCCTGGCCGCGCGTCCCGCGATTGAGATCGATGCTCCGAACCTGAAGCGCGCAGCGGTGCTGATTCCGCTGATTCCGACCGGCGGCGGCTGGAGTCTTCTCTTCTCGCGCCGTTCTGTGAATCTCGCAGCGCACAGCGGACAGATCGCCTTCCCCGGCGGCGGCGTCACCCAGGGAGAGGCGCTCGAAACGGCCGCGGTGCGCGAGGCGCAGGAGGAAGTCGGTATCGCCTCCGAGCGCGTCGACGTCTTCGCCCGCCTCGACGATCTCGTCACTCACAGCGGCTTCCTGGTCGCGCCATTCGTCGGCGTCATCGACCAGCGCATCGACTACGTGCTGCAGGCCGCCGAGGTGGAGGAAGTATTCGAAGTGCCGATCGAAGCGCTTTTATCGCCGGACCAGCCAGAGGTGCGCTTCGTCCCCTTCCGCAGCAAGCGCTATCCCGCCTACTTCTATCGCTACGAGCAGCACGAGATCTGGGGATTGACGGGACGAATTCTGAAGCACTTTCTCGATTTCGTTTGGCGAAGCGTTTGACTGTCATTCCGAGCCGGCGGCGCCCCGGAGGGGCAAAGCGCGGCGAGGAATCCCCGGCTGAAACCGCGGACGATTGAGTGGCGGCTACCGGCCGGGGATCCTTCGGCCGTCCTCGACCCCTGCCGGGGTGTCGGCGGCTCAGGATGACAGCGCTGTTCGCGCTGTCATTTCTTCAGCAACCCGTTCACGTAATCCGCCAGCCCTTTCCCCTCCACCCCCGCTTCGACGATGGCGCCGTTGACGATGTAGGTCGGGGTGGCGCGGACGTCGTTGCTGAAGGCGGCGCCGACGCCGTTGACGATGCTGGTCTTCAGTTCGGGATCCTTGACGTCGGCGTCGTATTTGGCCATGTCCAGATCGTGGTCCGAGGCAAAGCCGCGGGCGAAATCGTCGATGGTGAAGGCGGAGAGCTTCTCCTGGTTCTCGTAGACCTGCTCCTTGTACTTCCAGAAAAGATCCGGCTTCTGGCGCCAGACGGCGCGGCCGGCCACGGCGGCGGCGAGGGCCCACGGATGGATCCCCATCAGGGGCGTATCGAAGCGGATGTAGCGGACCTTGTCGCCGTGCGCGGTCAGGATCGGCTTCAGGTAACCCGCCGCGCGCTGACAGGACGGGCACTCGAAATCGGAGAACTCGATCACCGTCACCTCCGGCTTGGCGGCGCCGGTGGAGGGAGACTGCGGGAGGAAACGATCGAAGGCTTTGACGCGCGAGATGCGGAAGTCGGCGGCCATCGGCACGAAATGGCCGAAGAAGAAGACGTTGCCGGCCGGATCGATCTCGCCTTCCAGCGGCAGCCGGCCGCCTTCCATCGGTTGATACAGCGTGGCCCGGAAGAGACCCGTGTGCGTTTTCGTGTGATCGACGATCGGATCGAAGACCTGCTTCATGTTCTGCAGGGTGAAGCTTTTGATCCGCTGCTCCGGCGTTCCCTCGGTGTCATCGAGGAACCACGGCGTGCCCATGAAAAAGTCGCCTTCGTTCGAGACGATGGCTACCCACTGCCCCTCGCAGGCGGATTGCTTGCTCTCGATGCGGACCACGGTGCCGATCATGTTGTCGGGGAGTTTGTGCTGCAGCGGCACGCGGGTTTCGGTGACCGGCTCCGAGCAGATGGGGAGCGCTTCCTTGATCAGCTTCTCGGCGCGTGCGCCGAGGGACGGCGCCGGCTTCTCCGCCGGTTTCGCGGGCTCGTCAGCGAAGAGCGCGGACGACGCGGTGAAAAGGGCGAGCAGGACGAAGGCAAGTCGTTTCATGCAGTCGCGAAACGGAGGAGGCGGGAGGGTGATTCCAGCGGGGTTGCGGGGTCTCGGCGTTGCGAGGTCTCGCGGTGTTGGGCTGCCAAGTTGCCGGGTTGCCGCCGCGAGACCGCGTAACCGCGAGACCCCGCAACCGCGTACCCAGGAATCACGGCATGTCGTTCGCAGTTTCAGGCGCGACATGACCACACTCCTCGAAGACACCGAGCGCGCGTTTGCGCTCTCGCGGCGCGGCCGAGAAATGCCGGCGTCGCCGATCCGGAAGCTGGCGCCGCTGGCGGAGCTGGCCAAGGCGCGCGGGACGAAGGTTTATCACCTCAACATCGGCCAGCCGGACATCGAGACGCCGGCGTGCATGCTCGACCGGCTCAAGCAGATCGATGACAAAGTCCTCGAGTACTCCCCCTCGACCGGAACGCAGGCCTTTCTCGAATCGCTTCGGAGCTACTACGCGCGCCGCGTCGGTGTGCCGGTGGAAACACGGCAGATCCTGGCCACGACCGGCGGCAGCGAGGCAATCCTCTTCGCTTTTCTCGCCTGCGCAAACGAAGGCGACGACGTGCTCGTCCCCGAGCCGTTCTACGCCAACTATCGCGCCTTCACCACCATGGCCGGTCTCAACATCGTGCCTGTCACGGCGCGCGGGCGCGACGGGTTTCATCTGCCGCCGCGGCACATGTTCGAAGACGCTCTCACGCCGCGCACGCGCATGGTGGTGCTCTGCAATCCCAACAATCCGACCGGCACGGTCTACACGCGCGACGAGCTGGAGATGCTGGCCGGTTTCTGCCGCGATCACGGACTATTTCTCCTTTCCGACGAGGTGTACCGCGAGTTCGTCTACGACGGACGCAAGGCGGTCAGCGCGCTGGAACTGCGCGATGCCGATGATTTCATGATCGTCGTCGACAGTCTCTCCAAGCGTTACAGCGCCTGCGGCATCCGCCTCGGCGCGCTGGTCACGCGCAACGCCGAGGTCTATGACGCCTGTCTGAGGATGGCGCAGGGACGGTTGTCGCCGCCGGGACTGGCGCAGTTCATCGCCGTCGGCGCCGAATCCCTCGGCGATGACTACACCAATGACGTCGTCGCCGAGTATCAGCGCCGGCGCGATGTTCTGTACGAAGGGCTGCACGCCATTCCCGGCGTCGAGCTGGCCAAACCGGAGGGCGCGTTCTACTGCGTGCCGAAGCTGCCGGTGGGCGATGCCGAAGACTTCGCGGTCTGGCTCCTGACCGAGTTCGAGCACGATGGTGCGACGGTGATGATCGCGCCGGCCAGCGGGTTCTACGCATCCGATCTCGGAAAGAACGAGATCCGCATCGCCTACGTGCTCAATGAAGACGATCTGCGCGCCTCCGTCGCGCTGCTGCGCGTGGCGCTGGAGCGCTACAACGGCATCACCGCGTAGCGATCAGTTCGAGCGACGCTTTACGACTCGCTCGATCTGATACAGCTTCGAGACCAGCTCGCGCTGCAGTCGTTGGAGCCGGGCGGTGTCGACGACCTTCTGCGTCTGCTGGCGCACGTCGCGAGCAGTTTCGAGCGCGATTGTGGCTCGGACGAAAAGAGGGTCTTCGCGGGCTGGCATGCGCGCTCATGATACATAGCAAGACCAAGGCCGGTTGGTACAATGACCGCTCACCCAACGCAGGAGCCCAGCCTGGCCTCACGAACTGCACGCACGGAGAAGAAGCGCAAATCACGCTCGACTGCCGCTGATTCGCATTTCCCCATCGTTGGTATTGGTGCGTCCGCCGGCGGGCTCGAGCCGTTCATGGAGTTGCTGCGGAGCCTGCCGGCCGATGCGGGCGTGGCCATCATCTACCTGCAGCACTCCGATGCCAGTCACGTCAGCGAACTGCCGCAAGTCCTTTCCCGTGTGAGCAGGATGCCGGTCCGGCTGGCGATGGATGTGACCGAGCTGGAGCCGAATATCGTCTACATCGCGCCGCCGGATGGCGCCGTGACCTGCGCCGGCGGAGTGCTGCGCGTGGCGCCGCGGAGCAATCGCGCGGTGATGCCGATCGACGCCCTGTTCCGTTCGCTCTCCGTCGATCAGAAGAGCCGCGCCATCGGCGTCATTCTTTCCGGGACGGCCTCGGACGGGACACTCGGCGCGAAGGCCATCAAAGCCGAGGGCGGGATCACCTTCGCCCAGGACGAATCTGCCCGTTTCGAAGGGATGCCGCACAGCGCCATCGCCGCCGGCGCGATCGACTTCATCCTCCCGCCGGCCGGCATCGCCAGCGAGATCGCCCGCATCGCCCACCACTCGTACGTGGCGCGGGACGGCGACGGCGATCGTTTCAACGAGCACGAGCTGGCGAAGGTTTTCGCACTTTTGCGCAGCGCACACGACGTCGATTTCGCGCACTACAAGTCGCCCACCATCGAGCGCCGCATCCGCCGGCGGATGGCGCTGCACAAAGTCGAGACCCTGCGCGACTACCTCAGCATCCTCGGGCAGAAGCCGGGAGAGATCGAGCAGCTCTACAGCGACATCCTCATCCGCGTGACGTCGTTCTTTCGCGATCCTGAGGTCTTTACGGCGCTGCAACAGGAGATCCTGCCCGCGCTCGTTCGCGACCGCAGCTCAACACCGGTGCGCATCTGGGTGCCCGGCTGCGCGACCGGCGAAGAGGTTTACTCGATGGCCATCATCGTCCACGAGACGTTGTCGGCGCTGGAGCTCGACTGTCAAATACAGGTCTTCGGCACCGACATCAGCGACGCATCGATCGAGCGGGCCCGCAGCGGTCTGTATACCGAGAACATCGCCGCCGAGGTCTCGCCGGATCGCCTGCGGCGATACTTCACGCGCGTGGATGGCGGTTATCGCGTGAGCAAAGCCATTCGCGATTGCTGCATCTTCGCGCGCCAGAATCTGACCAAGGATCCGCCCTTCTCGAAGGTTGATCTGATCAGTTGCCGGAACGTCCTGATCTATCTCGACTCCGTGCTGCAGCGCCGGGTCATGTCGGTCTTTCACTACGCGTTGCAGCCGAACGGATATCTGCTGCTCGGCAGCTCCGAGACCATCGGCAACTACGGGGAGCTGTTCGTGATCGTCGACCGGCGTCACAAGATCTACCAGAAGAAAGGCTCCGTGGGGCGGCTGCCTCTCGATGTGGCCAGAACGGTGCTTCCCCTCAGCATGACCCAGCAGGAGCGTTTCCGCGTCACCGAGGAAGAAGCGGCGTCCGCTCCCAATCTTTTTCGCGAAGCGGACCGGGTGCTGCTGGCTCGCTTCTCACCGGCGGGCGTAGTCATCGATGACAACATGGAGATCCTGCAGTTCCGCGGCCGCACCAGCGCCTTCCTGGAGCCGGCGCCCGGGACGGCCAGCTTCAACCTGCTGAAGATGGCCCGCGAGGGGCTAGTCGCGGAACTGCGCACGGCGATTCATCAGGCTCGCAAGAACGACTCCTCGGTGCGGCGCGAGAACGTCAGCATGATCGCCGACGGGCATACCCAGCTGATCAACATCGATGTCATCCCGTTCGTCGGCCCGAGCAGCACGCGGCACTTCATCATCCTCTTTGAGTCCGTTCCGCCGGAGCCCGTGGGCTCGCGAAAGAAGGGAAAGAAGGGAGCGGCGCCGGTCCCGGCCGAAACGAAACAGACCGTTCGTCTCAGACGTGAGCTGGACGCTACGCGCGACTATCTGCAGTCGATCATCGAGGAGCAGGAGGCGATGAACGAGGAGCTCCGCTCGTCGAACGAGGAGATCCAGTCGAGCAACGAGGAGCTGCAGTCGACCAATGAGGAGCTGGAGACGGCGAAAGAGGAGTTGCAGTCGAGCAACGAAGAGTTGATGACGCTCAACGAGGAGCTCGAGCATCGCAACGACGAGCTGGCCCACGCCAACAACGATCTGCTCAACCTCCTGGCCTCGGTCGATCTCCCGATCGTGATGCTCGACAGCGGCCTGCGCATTCGCCGCTTCAATCCCGGCGCGCAACGGACGCTGAATCTGATTCCGTCCGACAGCGGCCGTTCCATTCGCGATCTCAAGTTGACGCTGGACCTGGACGATCTCGACGAAATGATCACCGCTGTGATCGATACCTTGGAAGTGCGCGAGCTGGAAGTCCGCGACCGCGGCGGCCGCAACTACCTCCTGCGCATCCGCCCCTACAAAACCGCCGACAACAAGATCGACGGAGCGGTGCTGGTGCTGATCGACATCGATCAGTTGAAGAAGAAAAAGTAGGTATTCACCGTCGCCGCAGGCGCTTCTGCACCGACTCGATCTCGCCGCGGATGAAGTCGACTTGCGCCAGAAGCTCTTCCACTTCGTTCGCTACGGCGCGGGTGTCGGCTTTGCGCGCGCGATGCGTGCGGCGCTCGGCTGCGAGAGAACGCCAGAGCTGCGCGCGCTCGCCGGTCTGCATGCCGGTGATGGCGCGGACGAGCGGATCGACGCCTTCCTGCGTTTCGGCGTCTTCTAGAACTTCGTGCGGCGTCAGCTGGAGAATGCGGGTGAGCGTGAGGAACAGGCCGAGGTCGACGTTCTGCTTGTCGCGCTCGATGCGGGAGAGGGTGGCGGCGCTGATCTCTGCCCGGGTAGCCAGCTCAGTCAGCGAGAGATTTCGCGACTGTCGTGCAATGCGAATCCGATTGCCTACCATCGCGACGTGCATAGTAACAGATGGAACAGCGACATCCCGGCGTCAACTTCCAGTCTGGATCAGTTCGCATTGTGCTTCGCCGCGTGCGTGGCCTGAGGCAGAGATAACCCTTCGCTGGCATCGCGGGCCTTGGCGGCTCTGCAGGCATGAAGCGCTGACGTCAGATCGACGAAATCGAGAGGCTTCTGGTAGAAGCGCCGGACGTGATGCAGCTCTTCGCAGTCCTCATACGACTGTTCGGCGGCCGCGGTGATGACGATCGTCCGTTCCAGAAGCGTAGGCATGCGACGCTTGAAATAGCGAAGGATATCCAGGCCGCTGATCTCGGGGAGAAGCAGGTCGAGCACGACGGCGTCGACCGGATTCTGTGTCACTATCGCCAACGCTTTCGCGCCATCCTCGGCCAGAAGCACCTCGAACCCTTCGCGTCGGCCAATCGCAGCGAGAAGCGACAGCGTTGCCTGGTCGTCCTCGACCATCAGAACCACAAAGGGAAGCGACATTGGGGAATCCTTTGCGTGAGTTGCAAAATTCTACCCCCCCCCCCCCCGGCGCAATGGGGCAAGTTTTTTTTTCAAGCGCGCCCACCGGGGCAAACCGCCCCGCCCCTTTTTCCCCCCCCCCCCCCCCCTTCCACCGGG
>Ga0157378_10006750_pt1 | contig 10028 bp, 9 predicted proteins | sample M65metaG_FD_115309 | JGI IMG/M metagenome (GOLD analysis project Ga0157378, IMG submission 115309) | Miscanthus rhizosphere microbial communities from Kellogg Biological Station, Michigan, USA - M6-5 metaG | ecosystem: Host-associated > Plants > Roots > Rhizosphere > Soil | place: USA: Michigan... | reverse complement strand
GTTGTTCATCGGCGCCGGCCGGAGTTGTTCCTTAAGCAGCGCGCCAAGCTTGTGGGACTGCACCTTTTCTGCCTCGGCGGCCACCCGATCCTCGAGCGAAGCTTCGAACTGGATGCGTTCGGCCTCGGTTAGCTCGCCATCAATCCAGGCGGTCCACTTTTCTTCAAACGTTTTCATAAACATCTCGCAGCATGTTTTGCAGTCTCTTGCGCGCGTAAAACAGACGCGACATCACTGTTCCAATGGAGCAGCCTAACGATTCTGCAATCTCATGATACTGCATATCCTCCATTTCCTTCATCAAAATGACTGCGCGGTGCTCCGGTGAAAGCTGCTTGATGGCGGCGTCGATGCGGGCTCGGATCTCTTGCCGTTCCATTTTTTTATGCGGAAGCGCCTCCGCGCGCGGCACTGTGCGAGAAGCGGGATCGATTTCCTTGAGTTGAATCGCATCATCAAATTCCGCTCCGCTCCCCTTCACCTGTTTCTTGCGCACCCAGTCAATCGTCACGTTCATTACAATGCGATAGAGCCAGGTATAGAATGAAGACTGTCCCCGGAAGCGACCGATGGATTTCCACGCCTTGAGAAAGCTGTCCTGGGCCAGGTCCCAGGCATCCTGCTCGTTATGCACCATGTTGTAAATCATGCCGAAGACCCGATTCCGGAAGCGGCTGACGAGCTCATCGAAGGCTGCTGTGTCGCCCTTCTGCGCCTGCCGAACGAGGTCGGACTCCATGACATCGGCCTGAGCCGCAGTCGCTTCCGTGTTCATTTTGGACGGGCGCAGCCCTGAATCATTCAACGGCTAGAGACTGCCGTAACGGCGCAGCCATTCACCTCGAAATTCGCCCATGAGGAGAATGATTCCATCGCGCACTTGAAAGATGCGCTGATTGAGGGCCGCATGCTGCTCGCGGGTGATTGATTTTTCACTGATCAACTGGGCCGACGCATCCAGCGCGACGGTGATCGCCTTCAGTGAACGTTTCAAATAGGCGATCGTCATCCCAAGTTCTTCCGCCTCCTCATCGCTCAAGGCGGCAGCAAGTTTAGCCGCAGCCAGCGCGGAATGGGTTGCGAGCTTAACCGCCGCGGGGTCATTTTGTAGAGAGGGAGACGCTTCGAAGAGCCGGTCGATCCATATCGTTAGGGAAAAGGCGGCGCGATAAAGGACATGCTGTTCGAAACTTTCTGTTCTTCGATCCGGCCTCTCCGATTCAGCGAATACATTCTCCCCGTCGTCGCCCGCGCCAAGTGAATCGTCATCGCTCCACTCTTCGCTTTCGTCCTGATTGAGGTGGCACCATCCCATTTCGCGCGCCACGATCTCATCGCGGTGCGGGTCGTCGATGTATTTCTCGAGGAGCTCCATGTATTTCTCCGTCTTTTGATCCTGCTGCTGGAGAAACCGCTCCCAATCGTACTCATCCCAAGCCCGGTCTGGATCGTGCTCGGCCATAACTCTATCTAGGCCAGCTTCAAAGATCGCGCAAAATAGTTTTCTATGGTTTTGCCAGCGGTCCTGCCGGAACCGATCACGCGGCCTGTTTTGACCAATAGGCGAAGACGTTCGTAAGCTAACGCGTGATGAGTGCGAACAACGATGACGACCAATTTTACCGCGACACTGAATCGATTGCCTTTCCCAAGATCGATGATCGACAACTGGCACTCCTCGAACCGTTGGGGACCCGTCGCCAACTAAAACGCGGGGAGATGCTTTTCAAAGCCGGCCAGCGCGATCTTGGCCTAACCGTCATTCTCCGTGGCGAAATCGAGGTTTTCGAGAAGCGCGAAGATTGCGAGCAAGTCCTCGGCACGCCGGGCACGCGCGATTTTATCGGCGATGTGTCGATGCTTCAGGGCACTTCTGCGCTCGCCAACGCTCGAGTGAAATCGGAGGAGGTCGAGATTCTCCAAGTGCCGCAGAATGATTTGCGCCGCGCGCTCGCTGAACTGCCGGGCGTGTCTGAACCAATTGTTAATGCCCTCATCATGCGGCGGAAGCGCCTGATGCGAGACCGCGAGTTCGCGGGCCTGCGCATTATTGCGCAGCGCGATTCGAGAGAGGGACGTCAACTTCATGATTTCCTGACCAAAAATCATGTTCCCCATCGGTTGATTGAAATTGAACGCGAAGACGGAGCCGCCCTCGCGCGCCGGTTTAACCTAACGAGTCGCGAGTTGCCTGCCCTGATCACTTCCACTGGCGCACCCCTTCGCAAGCCCTCTTTTCGCGAAGTCGCAAGGATCGCGGGTCTTTTGCGGCCATTGGCGCCCGGCGATGAAGAAGAAATCCAGACTGACCTGACGATTGTGGGGGCCGGCCCTGCGGGCTTGGGAGCTGCCGTCTACGCTGCCTCGGAGGGTCTAAAGACCGCCGTGCTCGAAAGTTACGCGCCAGGAGGACAGGCCGGCTCGTCGTCCTTGATTGAGAACTTCTTTGGCTTTCCAACCGGCATCGGGGGCGGCGACCTGACTTATCTCGCGCAACTTCAAGCCTATCGTTTTGGCGCAAAGTTTTCCACCCCAGCACAAGCCTTGTCGATGACTTTGCACCCCGGAGAAGAGTATCGCGCCTGTCTGCAAATCGAAGGTTGCAATGCCAGTCTGCATTCAAAATGCGTCCTGATTGCGACGGGCGCGGATTATCGCCGGATCGAAGCTGAAGGGTGCGAAGAATTTGAAAATTCCGGCGTTTATTATGCAGCGACCGCATTCGAAGGACAGCTTTGTCGTGGGACAACGGTCATCGTTGTCGGCGCCGGCAACTCAGCCGGTCAGGCGGCGATGTATCTCTCCGAAGGCGCGGCCAAAGTCATTCTCGTGGTGCGGGGCGATATGCTAACGAAGAGCATGTCCGACTATCTTTCTCGACGAGTGGAGGTGAAGGAAAACATCGAGATTCGATACCACACAGAAATTCGGAGAATGACCGGCGGCAAAATGCTGAATGCGGTCGAACTCGAGAACACGAAGACGGGCGAGCGAGAAACGATTCAGACGCCGGCGGCCTTCTCAATGATTGGCGCTAAACCGTGTACGAATTGGTTGCCTAACGAGATTGAATGCGACGCCAAAGGCTTTATCAAAACCGGCGCGGCGGTCGCCAATTCGCCGCTTTGGGCAAAAAGCAAGCGCTCTCCCGGGCCCTTGGAAACGAGTGTGCCGGGAATTTTTGCGGCGGGTGATGTCCGGTCCGGTTCGGTGAAGCGTTGCGCTGCGGCGGTTGGCGAAGGCGGAATGGCCATCGCCGTGGTCCACGAAGCACTGGCTGAGTTTTCCTAAATCCCGCCTTCAGGGAACGAGATCTGTTTTCTCCTCAGGCGACCTCGCGTTCTTCCAGGCGCTTGGTTTGCAAACGCAACTGCCCGCAAGCGGCGTCAATGTCTTGTCCTTTCTCTCGCCGAAGCGTGGCAACGATCTGATGCTCGCGCAGAATGCTGAGAAACCTCTCCTGTTGCTGACGCGACGGTCGCGACCATTCCAAACCTTCGACGATGTTATATGGGATGAGGTTAACTTTCGCCGAGAGCCGGTGTGCGTGTTTCGCCAGCTCGTGCGCCTGTTCCTCGGCGTCGTTCACCCCGGCAATCAGGATGTATTCGAACATCAACCGTTTTTTCTGCGCCACGTAATCGTCACAGGCCGAAAGCAGGGTCGCCAGATTGTACTTACGATTGATCGGCATGATCCGGTTGCGCACCTCATCGGTTGCGCCGTGAAGAGAGATCGCGAGTCGGAATTGGCTTGGCTCTTGCGCCAGTTTGCGAATCTGAGGCGCCAGTCCGCTAGTCGAGATCGTTATGTGTCGGGCGCCAATCTCCAGGCCCCAGGGCGAATTGATGATGCGAATGGCCTGAAGCAAATTCGTTAGGTTAGCCAGCGGCTCGCCCATGCCCATGAAAACCACGTTGTCGATCTTTTCTCGGCTCTCTTGTTCAACCGTGAGCAACTGATCGACGATTTCGCTTGGCTCGAGATTACGGGAAAAACCTTCGAGACCGCTGGCGCAAAACTTACAGCCGTAGGCACACCCGACCTGAGTCGAAACGCAGATCGTTCGACGATCGGACGTCTGGCCATAGAGCGCGGGCGAAGCGGGTATCAACACCGATTCAATGAGATTGCCGTCAGCGAGGCGGAAGAGAAACTTGCGGGTTGCATCTCTCGAGCCAAGGACCCGCACCACTTCTGGCTTCACGAACCTGAATTCGTCGGTCAGTCGCCGTCGCACCTCCGCCGGCAGATTGGTCATCTCCGCAAAGGAGCCGACCCGCTTCTGATAAAGCCAATCGGTGACTTGTTTCGCGCGATAGGCCGGTTCGCCATGCCGCGCGAAATCGGCCGTTAACTCTTCGAGAGTAAGCGACTTGATAGCCGGCGAAACCACTCCGCAACCTACCGGGACAGCGCGATGCTGTCATCCGTGTTCAAAGCTTGTTTGGTCGCAACCAGGATGCCGTCAGGCTGATCGGACGGCGCCGGATTATCAACATCGATGAGATAACCGTGTGAAGTAAGAAGGCGCCGGCAATCTTCGTGCATCGTTAGGCCGCGCGCCCGGCCATGCGTCCCGATCAAAAACGTTTTCACCGTTCCGGCCTGCAAACTGGCCTCGGCTCCTTTCAGCACCTCAACTTCCAGACCCTGGACATCCATCTGGAGAAGATCAATTGGCCGGCCAATTCGCCTAACGAGTGTATCAAGAGTGATCGTCGACACCCGCAAGGTTACATCCTTTGATTTGCGCAAACCAAGCCCTTGGAGCAGCCGTTTCCAGCGCGCGCTAAAATGGAGCTTTCTCTCCCCTTTCGCATCGTCCAATCGGCTGCTGTAACCGCGGTCGTGGAAAGTTTCCTCTCCATCGGCTGAAGTCAGACCTTCGCAATGAATGGTGAAATCGTCCTCGGCCAGCTCATTGAGGCGCATATTATCGGCCAGAAAACGACGATGACGCGCCAGCGGTTCCACTCCGTGAATCGTTAGGCCGGGCGATAATTTGCGCGCCAGAATCAGGTAATAACCGATCGCCGCCCCGACATCCACGAAACATCCATCCGGCGGCAAGCTTCGAATCAACCGAACGAAGATTTCCTCTTCATCCGCTTCATGGACATTACGCTTCCGATAACGCGCGCGCTGTTCTTCCAGCAATTGGTCCTCGAAAACGCGAACTCCGTTCTCGAAGGTATGCACGATCGGCTCCATCGGGAGCTGACCTTATCATCCGCCAGGCGGCAGGGCGATGATCAATCAAAAAGAACCGTTCCCTCGGGCCTAACGAAAAAGAATAGCGCTCTTCTTTTTTGTGCTTGCCACCTGCTCCTCGCCTTTTCGTTGGTTAATGACAAATGTGTTGTTGTCCCCGTAGCGGGCCCATGGTCCGTGGGGCACCTCATCAAAATCGACGAATTTCCAATCGGTCACATCGGTATCCTGAAGACCGAGACAATCGCGCACTGCGGGCGAGACATCGAGCCCGGCGCCTCCGTTTAGGTTTGGCTTGGGGCGCTCGTTTCCAAAAACATATTCCCAATGATCAGTGCGAAATGGACCGGCATCCTCCCATTGGGCGTAAACTACCCGATTACCTTTGCGAATTGCGACCCAGCGATCTTTGCAAACTGAAACGCCCGGACCGCGATAGGCATCCTTGAACCATGGGACTACCCGGGCCGCTTCGGGACGATGGCCTTCTTTGGCCTTATCGTTATAAGGCAGGGCACAATAAAATGGGTTTTGCCGCGGAGTGAAATCGGCCGGGATATAGTTGCTCCGATGCGAAGGTTTGGGGTCATCATAGCCGCCATAACTGCGCGCCCAAGATTTGTCCCAGCTGCTGGCGTGATTGGGAACCGGATTATTGCCCGAAGGATTCTCTCCAATCCAGAAAACGGTGGTGACAATTTCTTTCCTCCATGGGTAATGGCTCTCGTCCTTCTTCGAATTGAAACTGAGATCGGTTGGATTGAAACCAATTGGGTCAACCCGGAGCATGCTGTCATCGTTCAGCCGATTCTGCTTCTTGCTCAGTTTGACTTTGGTAGGCGCAGTCTGAGCGGGCGCGGACGGAGAGAAAAGTGCAGAGACCGAGCCAAGAAGGACGGCAATAGTGTGAGTAAGTGTTCCTGGTTTCATCGCAAACAAATCCTCCGACAATTTGCCAGAGAATAGGCGCACCAATCTAAATTCGGTCAGCAGACCGAGAATGCGCGTAAGGTGAGGCGCGGACGGTAACATGGGTTCAAGGACGGTCAAGTCCTTGAGCCAACAAATTTTCCTGGGTTCAGAATATTGTTCGGGTCGAGTGCGGACTTTAGCCGTTGGTGAAGCTCTCGGCTGACCTCGCTCGTTGCTTCGGGCCACCATCGCTTTTTGGCTAAACCGATCCCATGCTCACCGGTGATAACACCTCCCCAAGCGAGGACCTGGGCGAAGAGCTCATCGAGCGCAACCTCCACGCGATCCCGCACTTCCGGCTCATGGTAGTGATCGGCCATAATGTTGACATGGATGTTCCCGTCGCCCGCGTGGCCGAAGGTCGCGACGGGAAAGCCATGACGGGCCTGGAGTTGGGCGGCGAATTCCGCAAGATCAACCAGCCGGCTGCGCGGGACGACAATGTCCTGGTTGAGTTTCGTTAGGCCAGTGGCCCGTAGCGAGTTACTAAATTCGCGGCGGAGGGACCAAAGTTTTTCGGAGCCTGCCTCATCCATCGCTCGACTCAGCGAGTTGGGCTTCCGTTCCGTTAGAAGCGCTTCGAGTGAAGCTGCCTCGGCAGCGACGGATTCTGGCTGACCGTCGACCTCGACCAGGAGGTGGGCGTTGCCATCAGGAATCACCCCGCTCCCCCGATCACGTCGCGCTGCTTCGAGAGTAAACTGGTCGGCGATTTCCAATGATGAGGGCAGAAATCCCGCCGCAAAGATCGCCTGCACTGCAGCGGCAGCTTGCGGCATGGTCGAAAAAGCTGCCGAGAAAGTCGCGCGCGCGGGCGGCATGGGCAGCAGCCTAACGATGATCTCGGTGACAACGCCTAACAATCCTTCAGAACCGACGAAGAGCCCGATCAGGTCGAAGCCGGTCTTGTTCTTGTGCACGCGACCACCGGTACGAAGCACCTCGCCCTTCGCCAACACCACTTCCAGTCCAACAACGTAGTGGCGCGTCACCCCATATTTCAGGCATCGCGGCCCGCCCGCATTCGTCGCAACATTACCCCCGATGCTGCAGTCGTGCAGACTGGCCGGATCCGGCGGATAAAATAATCCCCGCTCACGCGCTGCCGCCTGAAGTTCTGCTGTAATCACACCCGGCTCGACGATAGCGATCGCGTCTTCAAAACTGATTTCTTTGATTCGATTCATTCGCGCGAGTGAAAGAACCACTCCGCCTTGGGCTGGAACACAACCGCCGACATAACCGAAGCCGGCGCCTCGTGCGGTCACCGGTATTTTTTTTTCTGAAGCGAATTGCAACAGCCGACTGACTTGGGTGGTGTCTTGGGGGAAAACAACCACCTCTGGTGCATGGCTGGCGAACCACTTGTCGCCGCTGTGAGATAGCCTGGTTGCTTCATCCGTGGCCACCGCTTCGTCACCCAACAGAGCGCGAAGTTCGGCGGCCAGAATCATCTTTGCACCATAGTCGGCGGCTCGATGACTTCCACCGGCATGCCGATCTCAGCCGCTTCATAGAAATGCTTTGCCATCGTCGGTGGCAAGCGGATACAGCCATGTGACGCCCGAAATCTGGGAACAAGTCCGGCATGCATTCCATACCCTCCGGTAAAGCGGAGAAAATAGGGCATGGAGGCGCCGACAAAATGCGCTCCTCGCGGACACTCATCCTGATTTCGATCGACGTCGTGCATCAAAACGGAGCCACCACGAGAGACATACTGTCCGTACTCGCTTGAAACGTGATGCAGATCTTTCTGGATCACACGATATTTTCCTGGAGGGGTTTCAAAATCACGGCGGCCTGAGGAGATAGTTGTTCTCCCAATCAAAACGCCTCCACGATAAAAAAATGCCTGCTGGGTGGTGAGATTGACGACGATCTTTCCTTCGCCATGTGCACTCGGCTCATCCTGCCAGCGTTCAAAAGCTGGATGATGCGAAGCCCGCCGAGCTTGGGCGGTACGATGCGGATGAACTCCGACATCGGCAGGCAATTCCGTGCAGCCAGCGATGAAAACAAGCGGAAGCAGCATCGGGAAGGAATATCGGACTAACGAATTCATGAGATATCGCGAGTCTATTCCCCGGAAGGCAAAGCCTACCGCGAATTCGAATCGCTCAATCTGCTATTGCAGGAACCGTTCCAACTGCCTGGCCTTGTTAGAGAACCAGCAAACCGAGGGGCGGGTCTTCATTGACGGCAAAGCGAGCTCACTATGTTACTCAGCCGGGGCGCGAATGGTGTAACCGACGTACCGCTGGGTATGAATCAGGGCAGGGTCAAAACCTTCGTCGATCTTCTTGCGTAGCCGAGCAATAAAGATTTCCACCGTGCGAGTATCATACTCGTGCTCGCGCTGCCAAATCCGTTCACACAACTCGGTGCGCGAAAAAACTCGCCCGGGCTCCTGCATTAGCACTTGGAGAACGTCGAACTCGCGTGGGGATAGAGAAATTGGTTGGCCAGCTCGCGAGACGTGACGATGCTGCACATCCATATGCAGGTCTCCGACCGTTAGGAAGTCGGTTGCCGTCGGCGTCGCCGCTCGCCGTCCCAACGCTTCCACGCGCGCAATTAATTCATTCATGGAAAAAGGCTTACCCAAATAGTCATCAGCCCCCGCTTTCAGGCCTTTCACTCGATCACCAATTCCGTCGCGAGCGGTGAGAATAAGAATTCGCGCCGTCGAGTGGGCTTCTCGCAGCCGGGCGAGAACGGATAGTCCGTCCATTCCCGGCAGATTCAGATCCAGCACAACCAAGTCGGGCGGTTCGGCTAAAGCCGCCTCCAATCCTTCGGCCCCATCATTTCGCGCCGTAGTGTCATGATTTTCGCGCTGTAATTCGCGGCTGATTTGTCTAGCCAGGCGGGGATCGTCCTCAATCACTAGAATGCGCATTGCTTGGTTGAATATCCCATAGTCGCAATTCCCGGAAAAATGCGAGTTAAATCTAAGTTAATTCTGCCGAACAGACCCAACTAACCCATGTGGTTGCCAGAGCTTTGACTTCGCGCGATAAGACTGCCGTGGCCACGTATCCACAGGCTCCGGCTGTGCAGACTATTAGCGCCGAGATTACCCGGCGGATGAATGTGCCGGTAGTCACGGTCGAAGCGTTTTTTGAGCGCCACGCCAAGAAGTTACAGCTTAAGCTTGAGGGCGGAGGTCGCGGCCTCAATCGCCGCATTCGAGAACCAACGATTAACCGGCCGGGCCTGGCCCTCGCCGGCTTCTATACATACTTCGCCGAGAAACGAGTCCAGGTGTTGGGCGCAGCGGAACAATCCTACCTGAAAAGCCTGAGTGAGGCGCAACGTAAGCGCCGGTTCCGCGCTCTTTGTGAAACGAAGATCCCGTGTGTTGTTCTTTCCCGCGGTTTCAATCTCGCTCCCGAGTTACTTGCGATCGCCGAAGCCGCCGGGGTGGCGGTTCTTCGTACCCCCATGATCACGATGAAGTTTATCAACGCGGCGACGATCGCTCTCGAGCTCGATTTTTCGCCGACCATAACGGAGTTCGGCAGCATGGTGGACATTCTTGGGATCGGCGTGCTTATTCGGGGTGCGAGCGGAGTGGGCAAGAGTGAATGCGTTCTTGGCTTGATCGAACGCGGCTACAGCCTGGTATCGGACGACGTCACTCGAATCAAGTCACTCGAAGGTCGAGAACTGATGGCGACCGCACCGGAGATGACTCGCTACCATATGGAGGTTCGCGGTATAGGAATTATCAATGTCGTTTCCGTCTTTGGCATTGGTGCCATCCGCATCGAGAAACGATTGGACTTGGTGGTGACGTTAAAAGATTGGCACGAGTTGGAAGAAGTAGATAGAATCGG
>Ga0157378_10006749_pt1 | contig 10028 bp, 4 predicted proteins | sample M65metaG_FD_115309 | JGI IMG/M metagenome (GOLD analysis project Ga0157378, IMG submission 115309) | Miscanthus rhizosphere microbial communities from Kellogg Biological Station, Michigan, USA - M6-5 metaG | ecosystem: Host-associated > Plants > Roots > Rhizosphere > Soil | place: USA: Michigan... | reverse complement strand
GTCCCCCGAATTCCCGCCAGCGTGTATACTCGTGCCGAGTGGAACTCTAGGAGGTGTGCCGTGAATACTTTTCCCATCATCCTGATGGCGCTGGGGGTTCTTGCCATCGGCTACCGCTATTACAGCAAGTTCCTTGCGACCAAGGTATTCCAGCTCGACGACAGCCGCGTGACCCCGGCACACACCAACTACGACGGACAAAATTTCTATCCCATGAGCAAGTGGGTTCTGTTTGGACACCACTTTGCCGGTATCGCCGGGTCCGGTCCACTGATTGGTCCGGTCCTTGCCGCACAATTCGGATTTCTCCCCGGGTTAATATGGCTTGTCTTTGGTGTTGTACTGGCCGGCGCTGTTCAGGATTTTGTCATCCTGGTGGCGTCGATTCGCAGTGGCGGAAAGTCGCTTGCCGAAATCGCCCGGAAAGAAATCAACAATGCTTCGGGATTTGCCGCGGCGGTCGCGATCCTGTTTGTGGTCGTCATCGCGATGGCGGGCCTCGGGCTTGCTGTCGTCAATGCTCTCGCTGAGAGTCCGTGGGGCACATTCACGATCGGAATGACCATTCCTCTGGCGCTGATTATGGGGGTGTGGATGTACAAACTCCAGCCCGGCACCGGAATTCGCGCGGCAACGATCTTCGGTATTCTCGCTTTAATCGCAGCGGTCGTTTTTGGGAAGGATATTGCGGGCTCGGCTCTCGCTTCGTACTTCACGTTTTCAAGGACACAGCTGACCATCGGGCTTGGTCTTTATGCTCTCGCCGCATCGGTACTTCCGGTCTGGTTGCTTCTGGCTCCGCGTGATTATTTAAGTTCCTTCATGAAAATCGGGACCATCGCGGCGTTGATCATCGGTGTTCTTTGGGTCCGGCCGAATTTTCAAATGCCAGCGCTTACCGACTACATTCACGGCGGCGGACCGATCGTTCCCGGGCCGTTGTTTCCTTTTGCGTTTATCACCATTGCGTGCGGCGCAATTTCCTGCTTCCATTCGCTGATTTCCTCCGGTACCACACCAAAAATGATTTCCAAGGAAAGTCATGCTCTTTCGATTTGCTACGGAGCGATGCTGGTCGAAGGCATGGTCGGGATCATGGCTCTTGTGGCGGCGACATCGATGTATCCGGGCGATTACTTCGCAATCAATACCTCGCCCGCGGTCTACGAAGCCAGAGTTCAGAAGGACTTTCCGATTGTGAACCTCCCCACTCTTTCGGATGAAGTTGGCGAAAAGATTCAGGGCCGTCCGGGAGGTGCCGTTTCTCTTGCCGTCGGTATGGCGCAGATTTTTACCTCGATTCCCGGAATGCGAAGCCTGATTTCATATTGGTATCACTTCGCGATCATGTTCGAGGCCTTGTTCATATTGACGACGATTGATGCAGGGACACGTGTGTCTCGATTCATTGTTCAGGAGTTTGCCGGAAGATTTCATGCCCCTTTCGGCCGGCCGGATAATCTGGCTGCGAATATCGGCGCCAGCGCTCTCGTTGTGGCCGGATGGAGTTACTTCCTTCTGAGCGGGGATGTGTCGACGATATGGCCCATGTTCGGAATTGCAAATCAGCTCCTGGGATGTATTGCGCTGTGTGTGGGAACTTCGGTGATTATCAACATGGGTAAGGCGAAATATGCATGGGTAACTCTGCTACCGGTTGCATTTCTTGCGGTCAACACCCTGCTTGGCGGATACATGAGCGTTCGCGATAATTACTGGCCGCTGACTCGCAATCTGGACCAATCGAAAGCGTTTCAGGGGTACGTCGATACCGTTTGTACTGCAATTATTATGGGACTCGTGGTCTTCATCATTTTTAATTCCGTTTCCAGGTGGGTCAAATCGATTGCACAAGGGACTCCTGCCGTGGAATTCAGCCCAGGCAAATAACGCGGCGTGGCAATATCCCGTAAGAACAAAGTCCGCATTGGGCTCGTGCAAACCAGTGTGGGAGCCGATCCGACCTTAAACCTGAAAAAGACCATCAAACGTATCGAGGCGGCTGCCGCGCAGGGCGCCCGCGTGATCTGTCTTCAGGAAATCTTCAATACCAAGTACTTTCCGGCCGATGACCGCAAAGATGTTGCGCATTTAGCCGAGACGATTCCTGGTAAAACCACAGAAACTCTTTCCGTGCTGGCAAAAGAGCTGGAATGTGTAATCGTTGTTCCGATCTTCGAGGAGTGCGGCGGAAAATTTTACAACTCCGCGGCGGTTATCGATGCCGACGGAAGGCTGCTCGGCGTCTACCGGAAGATTCATATTCCGCACGATCCGTTCTTTTACGAACAAAGTTACTTTCTGCCGGGAGACCATGGCTACCAGGTTTTCGAAACCCGGTATCTGAAAGTGGGTGTGCTGATCTGCTATGACCAGTGGTTTCCGGAAGCAGCGCGATCCGCTGCGCTGCTCGGAGCGGAAATTTTGTTTTATCCCACCGCGATCGGCTATCTCAAAGACGATCCGCTGTCCTATTCCGACTGGCTGACGGCCTGGACCACGATCCAGCGTGGGCATGCCATCGCCAATTCCGTGCATGTTGCCGCGGTCAATCGGGTGGGAACCGAAGGCAACGTGCAATTCTGGGGATCCTCATTTGTCTGCGATGCGTTTGGAAAGGTAATCCGCAAGGCAGGAAAGACTGAGGCTGTCCTCGTTGCCGACATTGACGTCAGCCAGAATGCACGAATGCTCGAAGGCTGGAGATTCCGAAAGAACCGCAGACCAGACACGTACGCATCGCTGCTGGCTCCGGTCGATCCAGGGTATCCCGGCAAGAATGGATACCGCATGCCTGCCGAATGGGAACCGCATGAAGCAACATGGCTCGCATGGCCGAAAGATCCGGTGACTTTTCCGAAGGGAATGAATGACGTTCGCAGGGAGTACTTGAAGATTATTGAAATCCTTCTCGTTGGAGAGGATGTTCACCTTGCGGTATCGGACCGCAACACTCGTGACCGCATTCAGAAGTCATTAAAAAGTGCCGGCGTCTCGGTTCGGCGTCTCCATTTCCATATCTGGGATTACGCCGACGTGTGGTTTCGCGACTATGGCCCGACGTTTCTCGTCAGTTCCAGTCGTGATCGCTCTGCTGTGGTGCAGTGGCAGTTCAACGCGTGGGGCGGAAAATACGAGTCGTTGTTGAAAGACGGCGGCATTCCGTACTTCATCAGTGAGCGTCTGGGCCTGCCGTTGTATCGGCCAGGCTTTGTAATGGAAGGCGGCGCGATCGAAGTGAATGGCCGTGGAACATTGATGACAACGGAGCAATGCCTTCTGAATCCCAATCGCAATCCGGGCCTGACGAAGGCCGATCTCGAGAAACACTTCCAAAATTATCTTGGCATCTCAAACTTCATCTGGCTTCCCGGAGGAATTGCCGGCGACGATACGGACGGTCATATCGACAATCTTGCGCGTTTTGTCGACGCTGGAACGGTGGTTTGCGCCTGGGAAGAAAACGAAGCGGATGAAAACCACGCGCCGTTAAAGGCCAACTTTGAAGTTTTGACAAAATCCAGGGATCAGGATGGAAATCTTTTGAAGGTTATCCGCATTCCGATGCCACCAGCCAGGCACGATGTTGTTCGCGGAGAAAAAACGAGGCTTCCTGAAAGCCATTTGAACTTTTACATCGGCAACTATGCCGTTCTATTGCCGACGTTCCGGAGTGAGACCGACGAAATCGCGGCCAGAACTCTTCAGGAATTGTTTCCGAACCGCAGCGTCATTGGCATCGATTGCCACAACATTATCTATGGTGCGGGATCGCTTCACTGCATATCCCAGCAACAGCCTCAGATTCTGGAAAAGTCAAAGTCCGAATGAACGGGAAATTAATACTCCGCGGCCCTTTTCAGCATTGGAAACTGGAAATCTCTCCTGTAAGCTTTAGCGTTTGCTGAGCGTCGAAATTCAACTCCGTTAATCAGCGAAATGGCCAAAGAAGAAACCTGGACCGTACAAGATTCTGAATTGCTCTACCGCGTCAAACTGTGGGGCGAGTCCTATTTTTCCGTCAATGCGAAAGGTCATCTCGAAGTCCGTCCGATTCTGGGCGATCCCATCGGAATCGACTTGTATGACGTCGTTCGGGACCTCAAGCAGCAGCGAATCGAATTCCCGCTGCTGATTCGTTTCCAGGACCTGCTACGCTCGCGCGTCACAGAGATCAACATCGCGTTTCGCAAGGCGATTGAGGAATCCGGATATCAGAATCAGTACATCAGTGTGTATCCCATCAAAGTGAATCAGCTGCACGAAGTCGTGCAGGAGATTCTCGAAGCGGGACGACCTTATGGTTTCGGGTTGGAATGCGGTTCGAAGGCCGAACTGGTTGCAGCTCTTCCTCACCTGGAAGACGATCGCACCCTGCTGATCTGCAATGGCTACAAAGGCGGCATCATGATTCGCCTGCTGCTCATTGGCCAGCAGCTTGGAAAGAACGTAATTCCCATTCTGGAAAAATATGCCGAACTCCGTCCTTTGATGCTTCAGGCAAAAGAACTCGGAATTACCCCAAGATTTGGAGTTCGCGTGAAGGTTTCTGCCACCGGTTCCGGGAAATGGGCAGCTTCCGGCGGCGACAGCTCCAAGTTTGGAATCTCCATCACCGAATTGGTGAAGCTTCTGGAGGATGTGAATACCTACGGCATCGCAGACGGATTCAAGCTTCTCCACTTCCATCTGGGAAGCCAGATTCTCGATGTTCAGAACCTGAAGCAGGCCGTGAAGGAAATTGCGCGCGTCTATGCCACGCTGCGCCGCCGCGGGATCGACATTCAATACGTCAATGTCGGCGGTGGACTTGGAGTGAACTACGAAGCGGGAGAAGTGACGGCGCCTCACGGAATCAACTACACGCTCGAAGAGTACGTCAACGCCGTTGTTTACTCGGTAAAGGAAATCTGCGACGCCGAAAAAGTTCCGCACCCGATTCTGGTTTCCGAAAGTGGACGTGCGCTGACGGCTCATCATTCCGTGCTTATCGTTGAAGCGATCGCCGCCAATGTGCGCGACGCGGCCGAAGATGCGACGGTGCCCGAGGCTGCGAATCACCAGCTCGTAAACGACCTCGCACGCCTTTACAGCTCGGTGACCGATCGGACGTCTCGCCGGAAATCCGTTCCGTTTCTGCTGGAAGTTTTTCATGACGTTGCAGAGAAGCGTCAGGAAGCCAGTCTGCTGTTCGAACTGGGGTATCTCACTCTCGAACAAAAGGCATGGGCGGAAAAGTTTTACTGGGCGACCTGCGTTGCCATCAATCGCATGGTGCAGCGCAGAAACCGCGAGTCGCTGCCCAAAGATCTTCTGGCGATGCAGGAACAGCTGATTGATCAGTATCTGTGCGATTTTTCCGTGTTTCAGTCGATCCTCGACTACTGGGCAATCGGTCAAGTGTTTCCCATCATGCCGATTCAAAGGCTGGACGAACAGCCGTCACGTCTCGCAACGCTGGTCGACCTGACCTGCGATTCCGACGGTAAGGTGGACCGCTTCGTTTCATCGACCGGAACGAAGAACGCACTCGAACTCCATCGCCTGAACGAAGGTGAGCCGTATTATCTCGGTTTCTTCCTCATGGGCGCATATCAGGACATCCTTGGTGACATTCATAATCTGTTTGGCCGAGTCACAGAGGTCCACGTTTACGCGGATGCCGATGAGCCGGACAATTACTTTGTCGAGAAGGTGATCAAAGGAACCACCGTTCAGGAAATTCTAGCCGTCGTTCAATACTTTCCAAACGATCTGCAGCGGCGAATGGAGCAGCTCATCCAACAAAAGGTGAAGGAAGGACTCATCCGGCCCAAAGTTGGCGTGCAACTTCTGGATCAGTACAGTAAGGCATTTCACGAATACACATACCTGGGCCCACGCGGATCTACAGGATCCGAAGAAGCCGCAAAATAACGGAGAAGAATTCATGGCTAGACGGAAAGTGACAGTGGTCGGTGCGGGTAACGTTGGAGCAACGGCAGCGCAGCGGATTGCCGACAAGGAACTCGCGGATGTGGTGCTGGTGGACATCGTTCCTGGAGTTCCGCAGGGAAAGGCTCTCGATATGGCCGAAAGCGGACCCGTGGAAGGCTACGACTGTCAGATCACCGGATCCAACGAGTATGGCGAGACCGCAAACTCCGACATTGTCGTCATTACGGCCGGAATTCCGCGCAAGCCCGGCATGAGCCGCGACGATTTGCTGAAAACCAATCACGGTATTGTGAAGGGCGTCACCGAGCAGGTCGTCAAGTATTCGCCCAACTGCATCATCATTGTGGTGAGCAATCCCCTCGATGCCATGGCACAGACGGCTTTTCGCGTGAGCAAGTTCGCGAAACAACGCGTCATCGGAATGGCTGGAGTACTGGACTCGGCCCGTTTCCGCGCATTCATCGCCATGGAGTTGAAGGTTTCCGTGGATAACATTCACGCGTTCGTGCTCGGAGGCCACGGCGACACCATGGTTCCCATGCCACGCTATTCGACAGTGGCAGGGATACCGATCACGGAACTCATGCCTAAGGAAACCATTGAGCGGTTATCCCAACGCGCACGCGATGGCGGAGCAGAAATCGTGAAGATTCTGGGAACCAGCGCGTGGTATGCGCCTTCATCGTCGATCGTGGAAATGGTGGATGCGATTTTGAACGATCGAAAAAAGATTCTGCCGTGTTCGGTGTTCCTCGAAGGCGAATACGGAATCAACAACTTGTTTGTCGGCGTGCCGGTGAAACTCGGCGAGAAGGGTATCGAGCAGGTGATTGAAATCTCGCTGACCAACGATGAACGGGCCGCGCTGCAAAAATCAGCCGCAGCGGTGAAGGAATTGACCGACGTTTTGGGGATCTAAGGGAATGAATTGCAAGTTGCACAAAAATCCCCTCCTTAAATAGGATAAGAAACTTCTGGAACGAACGATCCCCCTGTAGGCGCGGTCTATGACCGCGCCTACAGGGGGATCCAAATCATGGAAGCGGCAAGTTCCCTAAGGCTGAGAATGGGATTTTCGACCCACCTCCCTGGCTACATTTATCTCGTGCTATCGGTGATCTGATTCATGGCAGTCTGATTGACCTTGATCGTGTTGTCTTTCTGCATCCGCTTCTGAGCATCTTCGATCCAGTCCTGAAAGCGCATGGCGCGTTTGGAATCCAGCAGGCTGGTACGCGCGGAATCCAGCCCTTTCTTCACTTCTTCCGGATCCAAAGGCTTCCGTTCTTTGACTGCAAAGACAAGTGTCTTTGGTCCTACGGACGACGGCGTCCCGACTTTGCCAATTGGCAGCGAGAAGATTTCCTTATCGCGATCCGCGATTGCGCCGAAATCCGGAAGCGACCCGTTGCGGGCGATGCCGTCGCTTGTTTTCACATCCATCCCGGCGGCTTTGGCGAGCGTTGCAAGATCCTTGCCGGCTTTCACTCCTGCTTCGACTTCGGTCGCCTTGTCCTTCGCCATTTTTTCGGCCTTCTCTCGTTTCACATCGTCGGCAACACGGGTCTTCGCTTCTTCGAAAGATGAATCGTGGGCTGCCACGATGTCCGTCAAACTGGCGACGACCCAGCCTTCGTCGTTCTGAATGGGCGATCCAATTTCACCCTTCGCCAGTGTGAAGATTTGTTTGATGAGTTCTGCCGAATTGCTGAGCCCAGGAAGTTTGGATGTCGCCGATACCTTGGGTGTGTCGCGCACTTCAATGCCGTACTTCTGAGCGACTGCCTCCAAGTTTTTGTTGGTACGCAAATCATTGGCAGCCTGCCGTGAAACTTCTTCCGCCTTGGCCCTGCCTTTTGTCCCCAGAACGATAATGCGAATTGCAGGTTTCATCTCCGTGAAATCGCGCAGCCTGGCTTCCTGCTTTTTGTTCACTTTAATGATGTGAAATCCAAACTGGGACTGAACGAGATCGCTGATAGCTCCTGGCTCCAGACTGAAGGCGGCCTTTTCAAACTCCGGGACCATTTGTCCGCGCGGAAATTCGCCGAGATCTCCACCGCGAGACGCGCTGGAATCTTCGGAATATTTCTTCGCCAGGGCTGAAAAATCTTCGCCCTTTTTTGCCATTGCCAGTACGTCGAGCGCCTTCTTGCGAATGACTTCGACTTCTTGAGGAGTTTTCCCTTCGGTTTTGAAAAGGATGTGCTGTGCCCGAACCAATTCCTTCAGGCGATATTCCTCCTGATGCTGGTTGAAGTAATCCTGAAGTTCCTGGTCCGTCGCGGTGGCTTCTTTCTGAAATTTCACATTGTCGGCAAAGATGTATTTCGCCTGGCGCTGTTCGGGCTCTTTATAATTCGCCTTGTTCTTGTCGAAGTACTCATGTTCTTCCGGATCGGTAACGGCAATCTTGCTTTCGAGTTTGGTGGGGTCGATCACGAAGTAGTCCAGCTTCGCCTTCTCATTCTTTTTCCGGTATTCGTCTTCGGCCTCTTTATCGGAAACGGAAACGCCGGCCGTAATCAGGCTTTGCATCTTCTCGGCAAGCACCTGCGAGCGAACCTGGTTTTCGAAATCTTCGATGGTCAGGTTGTTCTGAGCCAGCAGAGCCTGATATCTCGCGTGGCCGATGAATTGTCCGTTATCGATAAGGGCGGGAATCGAGAGGATTTTGTCCTGAATCTCGGCATCGGATACCTGAAGTCCCAATCGTTTTGCTTCTACCGACATCACGTGTTGTGAAATCAAACCATTTAGAACCTGGTTGTCGAACCCGTATGCTTTTAGCAGTTCCTTGGGAACCTGCTGGCTCATTCGATTGATGGTGTTCTGGTAGGCCGCTTGAAATTCCTTTGCGGTTACAGACTCTGAACCGACGCGGGCAACATCAGAACCGGTTGCGACAGAAGTGATGTCACTGAATGTCGGAATGTACGCCACGATGAACGAAACGATCGTGACGACCAGGACGAGGACCATCACCCACCTTAATTTCGCTTGCTGCCTTCGCATCAAATCCAACATGAAACGGCCTCCCGAAAGACTCGAAGAATGAATCGATGATCCTATCAGAAAAGTGTTGGACGTTTCGCTCGTCATTTGACTTATGATCATCGCTCGGGCCGTTTTAACCCCGAAATATCAAGGAGTTTCGAGCATCCAATGAATTTTCGCCCGCTTTTCAGCCTGTTTTCGAGCGACCTCGCCATCGATTTAGGGACTGCCAATACGCTGGTTTATGCCAAGGGACGGGGCATCGTGGTCAATGAACCTTCGATTGTGGCAATCAACAAAATCACCAATGAAGTTGAAGCTGTCGGCAAGGAAGCCAAAGACATGCTTGGCCGTACGCCGGGCAATATTGTTGCAATTCGGCCGATGAAAGATGGCGTCATCGCCGACTTCACCGTTACGGAAAAGATGCTGACCTATTTCATCCAGAAGGCGCACAGCCGGAAGATGCTGGTGCATCCCCGGATCGTTATCGGCGTACCCTCTGGCATCACACAGGTGGAAAAACGAGCGGTTCAGGATTCGGCATACCGTGCCAAAGCCAGTGAAGCGCACCTGGTGGAGCAGGCGATGGCCGCAGCGATCGGAGCCGGGCTTCCGGTAACCGAGCCTTCGGGGAACATGATCGTCGATATCGGCGGCGGCACGACCGAAATCGCGGTGATCTCGCTGTCGGGTATCGTTTATGCCCGCTCCGACAAGGTTGCCGGCAATGAAATGGACGAAGCGATCACTCAGTACATCAAACGCAAATACAACCTGCTCATCGGTGAACGCACCGCCGAGCTGATCAAAATGCGAATTGGCTCCGCCCATCCTCTTGATGAGCCCCTGACCATGGAGATCAAGGGCAGGGACCTGATGGAGGGTGTGCCGAAGAGCGTTACCATTTCTGATGAGGAGATTCGCGAAGCCCTGGATGAATGCATCAATATTATTATTAATTCCATCCGCGTGGTTCTGGAGAGGACTCCTCCGGAGTTGTCTGCAGACATCGTGGATCGGGGAATTGTGCTTGCAGGTGGCGGCGCGCTCATCAAGAATCTGGATATACGGATACGCGAGGAAACCGGTTT
>Ga0157378_10006748_pt1 | contig 10029 bp, 8 predicted proteins | sample M65metaG_FD_115309 | JGI IMG/M metagenome (GOLD analysis project Ga0157378, IMG submission 115309) | Miscanthus rhizosphere microbial communities from Kellogg Biological Station, Michigan, USA - M6-5 metaG | ecosystem: Host-associated > Plants > Roots > Rhizosphere > Soil | place: USA: Michigan... | reverse complement strand
CATGGCATGGAAGGGTCAGGGGTTCAATTCCCCTCAGCTCCACCAGGTGAGAGGCACAATTTGCCTCGTGCCGTTGGGCATTGTTGGAGCAGTGCGTTACCTGGTGAGTTGTGGGGGCTGAGTCTGTCCCGGTGCCGTAGGCCGAACGGCTTATTGAGTTAGCTCACGAAGGCGCACGATGGTCACGGCAGTGACGTCCGCCGCTTCAATCCTTGAGGAGATAGGTGCTGCCACTCGTACGCCGACACCGCAGCACCAATGATCGCCACGATGAGCGCTGTTCCCGCAATGTTTCGGCTGCCTTTGGTGAGCCCGACCAGTGCCAATAAACCAGCGAGAACACCGACTGCTGATCCACGGGTGGTAGTGCACGTCGAGCGCTTTGGGTCTCGCCTCAGCTACTCCTGCGGCGTAGTCACGTATCTTCGAGCGGTCGGATTCCGCGCAGGGTTGCCGTACCGATCAGCGGGTGACGGTGAACGTCATTGACATGCCGTTGGTGTAGTGCCCAGCGACGTTGCACACGAGTTGGTACGTGCCCGGCGTGAGGTTGAGCGTGACGCTACCGGTCTTGCCCGGATCGAGCTCGGAGATCTCGTCGAGCACCTTCGAGGCCGGGTCGTCCTCGTTGAACCTGTTCGTCGCCGGGTCGACGGGGATCTGGCCGGGCCGGATGTCGGTGCGAGTGATGAGCATCTCGTGGACCTGTGTCCCATTGTTCTCAAAGGTGAACGAGACCGGTCCGGCGCGCACGGTGTCGACATCGGCGCGCACCCGCCACTCGTCAAGCAACCCATTCACGGCGCTGCCACCCGACGGTGCGATGCCATGCGGCGCTAGCGCGCCGAGCACGTCGCTCGGGTCAGCGCCACAGCCGGAGACCACGAGTCCGGCGAAGCCGAGCACGCCGATGAACCCGAGAGCACGTCGTGCAACCCGACGACGCGGGCGAGCAATCATTTCGTGCACGACGTTGTCCGTCCCGGTATCGACCGCGTTGATTATGCTGCTGGGTCCTTGCTGGTGTTCGTTCACGTCGTGCTCTAAGGGGAACTGGCTTGCGCTGCATGGCCGGCACGCCCACCAATCGCCGAAAGTTCTCGGCACGTCTCCGGATCCTGCCCGAAAGAAGCCGCGGCAACGTCCACATTGACACCGCACAGGCGACTCTCGTTGCACGAGCCGGCCGGCGTCCCCCGACGCCGACTGTAAGGGATGGAAGGGCACTGGCATGACAGGCTCCTTGCGATTGCAACGGCGTCGAGCCTGCGCGGGGGGCGGCAATCGCACTATCGTCCAGCTCCCAAACACGGCGTGCTGAGAACACCTACCCTACGGCGAGGAAGCCCGAACCGCTCAATTCGCGATCCGTGCTTCGGTGCAGTGCGCTTTGCGCGGTCGCGACCCGGCTGTCTTCGAATTCGACAGTATCACTGCGCCCCGGCGTTCGACGGAGAACGCGCACAGAACGCGCGGCGCAGAACGATGCCTCGCGACTTCGGTACAGGTAACACCGATCGGCGCATCTGAGCGCCTCACCGCCGAGGGGCGAGCTCTTCGTCGCGTTTCGCTTCTCGCGACGGCTATATGCCTGTGGTCGCTGTCGGTCTGGTGGACGTAGTCACGGCCGGCGCCGCGGCGCGCACTGCGGCGTGTCGCCGAGGCTGCCGGCACCTCGGGCCAAGTTGCTTGCCGCGCACAGGATTCGCAGGTTGTCGAGTGGAGACGGACCGCCGTGGGAATGCGGTAGGACGTGATCGAAATGCAGGTTCACCGTTGTCCCGCAACCGACACAGCGGTTTCCGTCGCGGCTGGCGACGTCCTGGCGGACATGCATCGGAATGCATCGAGGCACGACTCGCCGCTCGCCTCCGCCCGTGTCGCTCGCGTCGTACCAATCCGGCGGGCTGGCGAGCGGTGGGCGCCGCTTGGGGGGCCGGCAACGTGCACCGTGTGATGCGCCGCCGGGGACCGTCCCCCCGGCGGCGCAGCAACCACAAGGCCCCCCAAGAGCCAATTATCGAAGACGTTTGCTCCGCGCAAGCTGTCCACACTCCGCGGCGATGCTCCCACCGCCGGAACCGCAATCACCAGCGGCCAGAACACCTCCCGCGGTTCCTGCTACCCCAACGATTCCGCCTGGAGTCGTCGTTGCCACCGGACACGGGCGCAGACGCCGCGACCTGAACCTTCACCCATCAGCGGCCGAACGTGCGGTGTCATGAGCCTAGAAGTTGCTCGCCGAGCGGTCGGCCCGTCCACGGGTGGAGGTTGAGCAGCGCATTTCGCGCGGTACCGTCGCTCGGCGAGGGCCCCGACAACCCGTCCAAAGCGAGCGTCAGGGTCTTGGCGCGGTTAGAGGTCGTCCGGGTCGCGGGCCCGTCGATCACGCGGCTTGCTCGATCTGCGGCCTGCTTTAGGACGGCGATCTTAAGCCGTATTGGGTAGTTGACCCGCTGGGCCGAAGCGCTCACAATCATCGTCACAACAGGGGGCGGTGGAGCTTGTGTTGGCCCGCGCGTCAACGTTGCCCGCACCGCCCAGGCTTCGCCGGCGCAACGCGCCGAGTGACGCACCGCGGGAACCGTCCCTCTCGCGGTGCTGTTTCTGGTCCCACTATTGACAGGCGGGTGTACCGTCGTGCGCAAGGGACGATACCCCGACCGCGCGAAAGGGACGGGTCCGTGTTTGGGCTTGCTAGTGGTCGGGGTATCGACCGTCGCCTCTGTAGGCGGCTCGGTATGGTTGACCATCCGTGTTCACCGTTCGGGAGTATGGAAGTCGTTCGGCACGTGATCTGCCGCACCAAGCCCAGTGTGCCTCGGTCATTCAGCCCGCTCGTTCGAAGGCGGCTATAGACAGTCCTTGGTCGCGGGTGTAAGATTCCGACCGCCACGGGCGATGTAGCCCGTGTGCGACCCCGGACCCTGGTTGCACGTGCGTCTCCACGAGAAGGCAGAGCGACTATGACGGTTCGACGTTCACGCTCGTCGATTTTCCTCTCTCTCGCCATAGCCCTTGGCTTGACCTGCACGTTCGTGGGTGGAAACCGAGCGGCTGCAGCGGAGGCGCCTGTAGGTCTGGGTACGGCCGCCAGTTTTGCTGTTCTCGCGGGCACGACGGTCACCAACACTGGACCATCAGTGATCAGTGGCGATGTGGGGGTGAGCCCGGGCACGGCGGTCGTCGGCTTCCCGCCGGGCATCGTCAACAACGGGACCATCCACGCCGCCGACGCGGTCGCGGCCCAAGCGCAGGCCGACGTGACCACCGCGTACAACGACGCCGCCGGTCGATCGACCACGGCGACCGTAACCGCGGACCTCGGCGGCCAGACACTCGTGTCGGGTGTGTACACGGGAGCGACCCTCGGACTCACCGGGACGGTCACTCTTGACGCTCAGGGTGACCCTAACGCCGTGTTTATCTTCCAGGCGGCCAGCACACTCATCACGGCATCATCCAGCGTCGTCGCGCTCACCAACGGCGCCGACGCATGCAATGTCTACTGGCAGGTCGGCAGCTCGGCGACGCTCGGGACCAACTCGACGTTCGTCGGCACCGTTCTCGCGCTCACGTCGGTGGCCGCGACCACGTCAGCGACCATCAACGGCCGACTGCTGGCTCGCAACGGCGAGGTCACCTTGGACTCGAACATCATCACCAATTCGGCGTGCGCGACGTTGGCGCCGACGACCACGACCACGCAAGTACCGACACCGACGACGGTCGCAGCTGTCCCGTTTCCCGCCGGAGGTCTGCCGGGGACGGGAGCGTCCACGATGCCGCAGCTTCTGCTCGCCTTCGGGCTCGTGCTCGTTGGCGTTATCGTCACCGTAGTGCGGCGCCGCGACCACGCCTGATCCGCATCCGGCTGCGGACCGAACTCCAGCGCAGAACGACTGCATCGCCGGACGAGCCGGTCGGCCATCCGCTTGGGTCAGGTGCCGGTGGTGTCAGCGTGGTGTGCCCGTCGACCTCGACCTCGCGCCAGCGTCCGTCGCTGGCGGCGATCACGGCGTAATGGGCCGGGTGGTGGCGTGCCACGGAGGGGTCGCGGCGGCAAGTACTGGTTCGACGGTGATGGCGATCGGGTGATCGTCCCGCGTTGCCACACGGAACTTCATCTGCGTCCCCACCGCGTATGGCACATACAACAACGCGGGGGAGAAGCTGCTTGGGTCAACGCACGGCGATCCGCTAGTCATCCCGGTAGCACGCGGATCACGAGCGGAGATCGGGTTGCGCGAGCCGGTCATCTGGATTCAGACGAATCACAGACGGAGGTGGCCGCGAGGAGATCACTTCGGGTCTGACCGTTGTGTAGTAGGGCGACCATCAAGAACGTGGGACCGTGGTTGTGGTGTTGATCTCGAGCTGATACTGGCCTTCGAGCAACGCCGAGAACTTTCGATGCGAAATGATCTCGACGGCTCCCTGAATCAGCCGGATGATCACCAGCAGAACGAAAAGAAAGGCGGTCGACTCGCTATCTGCGCGGTGAGACCGGCGAACCGGTCAAAGAAGGTCGTCCTCGGAGTCCGGGATCGGATGGGCGCAACCGATAGCGGGCCCGTCATCGATCGACGCGGAGCGCGGTGGCGTGAGAATTGGACCCCTGGTTCGAGGCGTTGTATCCCTCGGTCACCTCGTTCTTGTGCGCTGCGAATGCGGCCAGAACTTCATACCTCGCAAGTCACCCGCTGTCGGTCTGCGGGGTGAGAACGATTTTGAGTGCACCGGTGTCGGCGGCGTGCTCGAAGACGTCGTAGGCGTGCTCGAGCTCGTGAAGGTGGAAGTGGTGGCTGACGAGTCGAGCCGGGTCGAGGTCGCCGTTCGCGATCAGGCGGAGCAGCGTCGGGGTGGAGTAGGCGTCGACGAGGCCGGTTGTGATGGTGACGTTGCGGATCCACAGATCCTCGAGGTGCAAGGTGACGGGTTTTCCGTGGACGCCGATGTTGGCGATGTGGCCGCCCGGGCGGATCAGTGTTGCGGCGAGTTCGAACGTGGCGGGAATGCCGACGGCTTCGATGGCAACGTCGGCGCCGAGTCCATTGGTGAGTGAGTGCACGATGTCGAGCGCGTTCTCGCGGCTGTTGTTGATGGTGACGTCGGCGCCGAAGGCCTTGGCGGCTTCGAGTCGGCTGTCGGCGAGGTCGATCGCGATCACGGTGGCTGGGCTGTAGAGCTGTGCCCCGATGATCGCTGATAGTCCGATCGGTCCTGCTCCGACGATGGCGACGACATCTCCGGGTTGCACGTGACCGTTGAGGACGCCGACTTCGTAGCCGGTCGGGAGGATGTCGGCCAACATCAGCACGGATTCGTCGGACACACCGTGAGGGATCGGGTAGGTCGAGAGGTCGGCGAACGGGACGCGGACGAGTTCGGCCTGGGTCCCGTCGATCATATGGCCGAGGATCCAGCCGCCGCCGCCAAGGCATTGGCCGGCGTGACCATCGCGGCAGAAGCGGCACGTGCCGCACGCAGTGATGCACGAAACGAGGACGCGGTCGCCGACAGCGACGCGTCGTACGGCGGTTCCGACCTGTGTGACGGTGCCGATCGCTTCGTGGCCGAGGATGCGACCGTCGGTGACCGCCGGTACGTCACCCTTGACGATGTGCAGGTCGGTCCCGCAGATGGTCGTGGCTTCGACACGAACGATGGCGTCGGTGGGATCGATGACGAGCGGATCCGAAGCGTCCTCCCATGCGATGTGTCCGGGACCGTGGTAAACGAGTGCTTTCATGACGCTGCCACCTCGTTGGCGGCGCCCGGCGTGGAATCGGCCATACGGCGGCGATGCACGATCCCGAGCACCACCAGCACGGCCATCAGCAGCGCAGCGATGTAGGCAGCGATGGCGGCGATGCCGGCGATCATGCCGACGGTCGACCACGCAAAGGCGGACAGGAGCAACCCGCGCAGCGTTTCGCCCTTGAAGAGCGAATCGCGTTGGGCGGTGATGCCGCCGGCAGTCGCTTGAAGCTCGTCGATCTTCGCTTGGGGTTGGCCGGCGTCGACGGCGGCCTTTACGTCGGCTTTGGCTGCGGATTCGACGGCGCCGAGATCGGCGTAAGTGGCCCCTTTGGCGATACCTTGCAGATGACCATTGATGAAGCTGGCGTAGGCCTCAGCTTCCTTGCCGGTATCGAGGCGCTGATCCGCGTACTTCACCAAGTCGTCTCGTCCCTGCCCTGTGAGAGCGTCGGCCGAGGGGAACTTGATGTTCTGTGACGACAGTTCGTCGCCGACGTAATTGGCCGCGAACCGGTTGCCCCACGTGAGCAAGCCCGCGGCGATCAACAAGACGACGACGGCGAGGACGCCGGCACCGATGAGCACACCGTCGATCAACCGCCGGTTGGCGGCGACGACCTTGGGAGATACCTCGGTCGACGCGCTGGATGCGAGAGGCGTCCTGGGGGCGGTGATGGGGACAGTGGACATGGATTTCCCTTCATTGGGTGTCATTCGCCGACGGCATTGCCTCGGCTTGGTTCATGCTGCTCACACCGACGATGTCTGGATCAGGGTGGTCGTGCACGAATGTTGTGTCACAGCGTCGAAGGCCAACCCATTCGACGTTCGGCCTGAGAGTCCTGTCCCTTCGAGCTGCTGGATCAGTGCGAGTAGATAGCGAGGCTCGTCCACGGCGCCGACGAGCGTGAGAGTTCGACCCTGTTGCCTGAGGGCAGTCCGAGCAGCCTCGAATGCCCGGTAGCCGCCACAGTCCAGAAAGGTCAGATCCGCCAACTCCACGACGACGTCGCGGGCGTGACCTTCGATGCAGGAACGGGTGACGAGCGCGCAACTGGAGAAGTCCAGTTCGCCGGCGATCCTGACGACGCGCACGTCGTCGCGGGACTCGACAAGAATCGTGACCGGGTCTGCTGACGTTGCGTCCCAACCTGTGTTGAGACGCGAGCCAACCAACGGAGTCGTCGTATCGCATTGCTCACCGAACACGTCAAGCCTCCTGGCGGTTCACACGCGACCAGGGTCAAGAGCAACGCGATCGAGAGCACAGCGCTCTCAAGCGGCATCCTACGCCTAAGTCGTCCGAATGCAAGCACCGCCCTGAACCCGCGACTCAGCGGTTGCGGGTCGAGTCGGTGGTGAGAGTGTTGAGGTCGAGTTCCCCGTCGACGATGCTTGCTGCGAGATCTGTCAGCTTGGTGTTGGTGTTGCGGGCGCGGGTGCGTATGCGGTCGAAGGCGGCGGGCATGTCGATGTGTGCGTGCTCGGCGAGCATGCCCTTGGCCTGCTCGACAATGACGCGACTGTCGAGTGCATGCTGGAGTTGGTCTTCGCGTTGTCGTGCTTCGGTTGCCGCCGCCGCTTGCAGGATCGTGATGCTGGCGAGGTCGGCAAGAGCCTGGGCAAGGCCAACGTCATCGTCGTCGAGGGATCCGGGCTCGGATCGGAACAGGTTCAGAGCACCGATGATGTCACCGCGCAGCCGCAACGGGATCGCGTACACGGAGCGATATCCGGCGCCGACCGCGTAGGGGGCGAATCGCGTCCATCGCTCGACCGCCGCCGCGAGGTCGACATGGCCGACAGCGCGACCGGAGGCGAAGGCCTCCATGCAAGGCCCTTCGTCGTTCTGGAGCTGGAAGAGTTCGAGGAGGCGAGCCTGTTCGCTGGACGCGGCAATCAGCCGGAGGCGTCCATCGGCGTCGGCCAGCAGGATGCCCGTTGCTGCAGCATCGAGGATCTCGACGCACCGTGCCGCGAGGACCGTGAGCGAGTCGATGATGTCGTAGTCGGCGACGAGTGTGTCGGCGAGTTCGAGAAAGGTGCGAATGACCTGGGCTTCTCGGGTTGGCCCAATTCCGGTGGGACTAATCATGTAAAGGCTCCGTGTCGTCGGATCTATCGTCGCCCATATGGAGGCGGTGCGCCAGGATCTCGCCGGCCACCTCCGCCACCGTCTGGCTGGTCGCATACGCGTGCGCGCGCATTCGGATGAGCGCCTCGTCGGCGTGGATGCCGAGCTGCACTGCTGTCATCCCTGACGCCTGGTGGACCTCGGCGCGATGGGCGTCAGCGTCACTCAAGACCCCGGCAGGCAGCGGCTTTGGCGCTCGGGCCTGGATCGCTGACATGATCGGCGGAAGCAGGTGGGCGAGCACCAGTCCGTCCGCAACTTGTTCTTCGGTGAGCATCCCGACGGTGCCTTGGTAGAGGGTCAAGACGCCGACGACGCCGGCTCCGACCTGAAGGGGAAACGCGAACACCGCGCATGTTCCGAGTTCGAGCGCCGATGGTGTGTAGTTCGGCCAGTCGATGTTCGTTCGACTCACGAGGTCGGGCACGGCGACCATCGTGCCGGTCGTGTAGGCGTCGTGGCACGGGCCTTCACCCAACGAGAACTGCAGGTCTTCCAGTTCACGGACGCGCTCTGAGGAACTGCACACCGGCCCGCTGTTGCGCCCGCTCATGATCGAGATCCCGGCGCCCTGGACGCGGAGGATCTCGACACATCGCTCACACAGGCTCTCGTGGAGCGTCGTGCCGACGCCCGGCGCGAATCGCGCCGCGATTCGACGGCTACGTTCATCATCCACGCGGCGCGCCCGTGTCGATCAGACTGCCGAGCGCCGAATCGAGCCATCGTATGGTGGGCTGGCTTTGCAAAGCGGCTCCTTCGCTGTCGGCGGTTGGGGACACCGCTGCCGAGGTCAGGAGCAACGAACCGATCGTTACGACAGCATCGCTGACGCGAACGAACTCTCTCGCGAGACTACCGCGAGCCGGACCACCAGAACACCGGAATGCGAAAACCTGCGGATCTCGATCCGGTGATGCTCGCTGCGTTCTCGGATGCCGGGCTTGCCCATGGCATGGAAGGGGGTCAGGCGTTCAATTCCCCTCAGCTCCACTAGAACACCAGGTAAATGGCCATTTCGCGGCGGATTGGGCCAAAGCGACGAGGCGTGTCCGAGGCGATCGTGATCAGCCCCCAGCGACTCCACGCCTAGGCGCAGTGCCGGCGGTGGTCGGAGTCGCCTGCGCCCCGGCGGCCTCGTCGGCCCACGCGCCGTGATGGTCTCTCGCCCACACCGTCGACACGCGGCCCGTGCGCATGCCACGGCGTGACTCTGCATCGCGCATCGCGTACGAGATGTGGCCGGCGACGAGCAGGCCGATCGCCAACGCGAACCAGTCGTGGACGAAGCTCGCTCCGGTCCGCCACGACAGGCGGACGAGGTCCGGGTAGTACATGACGGTGCCTGTTGCGAGGAGCACGATGATGCCACCAGTGCTGAGGGCGGCGTTGAGCTTCTGTCCGGCGTTGAACTTGCCGACCGCGATGGTGCCGTCTCGACGCGTACGTGAGCGCAACCATCGCCAGTCATCCTTCGAGAACCGGTTCAGCCGGCGGAGGTCGGCCCGATACGTCCTCGACAGAACACCAACCACGATCGGCACGAGCAGCGCGAACCCCGAATACACATGGACGAGCTTGACGATCCGGCGATGACCGATGGGGACTGCCAGGAACCCGTTGTAGAGGATCGCCGCCGTGGCGATCGACACGACCATCAGGATCGCCACAGTGCGATGCACGGCGTGTTCGACTCGACTGAAGCGGACCAGCTCCGTCGGGGACGGCGGAGGTTCAGCCAACCGGCTCGTCCTCGCGCCCGTTCGAAGCACCGATCCAGCCGTCGACGTCGTAGTCGCCGGTGCGTTCCCAGTAGCCGGGTTCGACGTCGGCGGTGAGCTCGATTCCGCTCAGCCACTTCGTGCTCTTGTAGCCGTACATCGGCGCGACATACATTCGTACGGGGCCACCGTGGTCGTGAGTCACCGGCTCACCGAGCATCTGCAGCGCGACGATCACATCGCCGCGCCGAGCCTGCTCGAGCGTCAGGCTCTCGGTATAGGTCCCGTCGAACGAGCGGAATGCGACAGCGGTCGCAGACGGTGACGGGCCGGAGCGATCGAGCAACTCGGCGAGTCGGACGCCGCTCCAGTGAACCTCGGGCACGCGCCAGCCGGTGACGCATTGGAAGT
>Ga0157378_10006747_pt1 | contig 10029 bp, 9 predicted proteins | sample M65metaG_FD_115309 | JGI IMG/M metagenome (GOLD analysis project Ga0157378, IMG submission 115309) | Miscanthus rhizosphere microbial communities from Kellogg Biological Station, Michigan, USA - M6-5 metaG | ecosystem: Host-associated > Plants > Roots > Rhizosphere > Soil | place: USA: Michigan... | reverse complement strand
ACATGCCGATGTCGGCAGGTATCCGGAACCGGTTCCTGGCATCTATAAAAAAATAAGAAGCGCATGAAAATTATTAACCCTGCTACCCACGAAACAATACAGGAAATTACAGAAGACAGCACTTCTTCCATTACGCAAAAATATGAACAGCTCACCCTTGGCCAGCCGGCCTGGGCGGCAACACCGCTGGAAGAACGGGTCGCAGTAATTCAGCGATTTTATGATCTGCTGGAGACAGAAAAAGATGAACTGGCAAAAACGCTCACTGCAGAAATGGGAAAACCACTGCAGCAATCATACAATGAAATAAATGGCGCCCGCAACCGCATCCGCTTTTTTATTGATCATTCAGCAAAATACCTGGCAGAGGAATGGATAACAACAGCAGGTGATACAAAAGAAAAAATTGTGTATGAACCGCTGGGCGTTATTGCCAATATATCTGCCTGGAACTATCCGTACCTGGTGGGCACCAACGTGTTTATACCGGCATTGATCGGAGGCAATACAGTTTTATACAAACCTTCCGAATATACCCTGCTTACGGGCCTGCATATACAACGACTATTTTACAAAGCCGGCATACCGCAAAATGTTTTCAAGGTGGTCGCGGGCGCCGCTTCTGTTGGAGAAACCATTTTATCATTGCCATTGAACGGTTACTTCTTTACCGGCAGTTATGCCACCGGTAAATACATTGCTCAAAAAACCGCGCATAAACTGGTGCCGGTTCAACTGGAGCTGGGTGGAAAAGACCCCTTGTACATAGCCAACGACATTGCCGATGTAAAAGCAGTAGCCGTCGCCACGGCCGACGGCGCTTTTTATAACAATGGACAAAGTTGTTGCAGTGTAGAGAGAATTTATGTGCACCAGGATGTTTATGGCGATTATATAGAAGCCTTTCTGCAGGAAGTGAAAAGCTGGAAAACGGGTTCGCCAACAGAATCCGGCATATACATCGGCCCATTGGCACGCCCGGCCCAACTTACCATATTGGAACACCAGGTACAGGATGCAGTTGATAAGGGAGCAACCCTGTTAACAGGGGGCAAAAGAGTACCGGGCAAAGGAAATTATTTTGAGCCAACGGTATTGACCAATGTAAACAACCAGATGGCAGTGATGCGCGATGAATCCTTCGGCCCTGTTATTGGTATCATGAAAGTAAGCAGCGACGAAGAGGCCGTTCGACTGATGCAGGATACGGATTACGGTCTAACGGCGGGTGTGTATTCAAAAAGCAGGGAACTGGCAGAACACATTATGAAACAAATTAACGCAGGTACGGTTTACTGGAACTGCTGTGACAGGGTGAGTGCGGCCCTGCCCTGGAGCGGCAGAAAAAATTCCGGTTTGGGTACAACGCTTTCGCATATCGGCATCCGTGCCTTGGTGCAGCCTAAAGCCTATCATTTAAGAGGATAGGTTAGAGATGGTTGTTGGTTGACAAATACCCGCTGTATAATGACCGTTATAGCGGTATAATAAGTGTTGTCTTATATTTGGTATACACAAAACAACCCGATGCTACAGCCAAAAAAAACTAAAAACCCGCTTCCCTTTATTATTGGAGCCTGGTTACTGGCCGGCACACTCGATATCAGCAGCGCATTGATATGGGTAGCCATTCGGGGTAAAAATCCTGTTTCCGTATTTAATTATATTGCCAGTGCGGTATTTGGCCAGGAAGCATTTACTGGCGGAACACCCATGATAATTGCAGGTTTTTTATTTCATTACCTTATCGCCCTTATTTTCTCAGTGGCGCTGTTCCTGCTCTACCCGTATATTCACCGGTTTATCAGGAACAAATTTCTGGTAGGTATATTGTTCGGTCTTGTTAACTGGGCAATTATGACGCTTATTGTTGTTCCACTTACACGTATACCCGCGCGTCCTTTTAATCTTACCAATGCGGCAATAAATATTGTAATCCTGATGCTGGCTATCGGCGTCCCGGTATCGCTGATTGCACATCATTATTATTATGGGAGAATGAAAAACAATCCCTCAATCCCTGCAGCTTAATTGTGAACAGTATTATGAAAATAACTGTACGCGATGTGTCGCGTACAGGCGCCTGATGATAAACATGCAAAAAATAAAACCTATATAACCCACCGATGCACCGGTAGTATTTAAGATAACATCATCCACATCGGTAATACGCACACTGGTAGCCAACTGCATCAATTCAATAGACACGGAAACCAGGAATGCTACAAAGGTCACTGCCAAAAAACTTTTCATGGGTTTATATAGCAGGGGAAGATAAATACCCAATGGAAGCAGCATAATAAAATTGCCGACTACTTCGTAACTGAACAGGTGATGTCCTTTCAAAAACATCAATGGTTGGAGATTTACTCCATCTCTGGTATTAAATCTATGCGCCATTTTATGCCACCAGCTATGACCCGATAATTGATTAAAAAGGCTGAAGTAACCTGTCAGTGTTAATACACAAAAAGTATAGACATAAAAGCTCGCCTGCAAAATCACATCCAGGAAATTAGCCTGTTTGCGCCGGAAAACACCTGCTGCAACCCATGCATAAAAAACAAGCACAGCCAGCATCATCAACAGCCATCTGTGCGGGCTTGCCGGTTGATGATGATGAAAATACTGAATGCGCAGGAATATGACGCCCGCTGCCAGTACCGGCAAAAAAACAAATATTTTTTTTATACCGTCCATCCGCTGGAAAAATAAAACTTTTATTGCATATTTAAAACGCAGCGGGACGCATTAACGTACACAGTATGTTAAAAAAGTTTACCATTCAGCGTCCCATTTATTCAGGCAATTTATTTAGCATTGTTACTAAAACAATCAAATGGAATACCAGCCGCTGGGCAAATCAGGTTTCTCTATCAGTCGTATCGGCTTCGGATGTATGTCACTGGGTGCCGACCCTGTTGCCAGTACAAGGCTGCTGCATGCTGCCATTGACAAGGGGATAAATTTTTTTGACACGGCTGATTTATATGATAAGGGGCAAAATGAAGAAACGCTGGGCCGTGCATTGAAAACAAAAAGAAAAGATATACTGATAGCCACCAAAGTGGGCAACGAATGGAAACAAGACGGCAGCGGCTGGACCTGGAACCCGCGAAAAGCATATATTGTATCGGCCATCGAAAAAAGTCTTTTAAGGCTGCAAACAGATTATATTGATTTGTACCAACTGCACGGTGGAACCATAGAAGATGATATTGATGAAACTATTGATGCATTCAACCAGTTGAAACAACAGGGAAAAATCCGGTCATATGGTATATCTTCCATTCGCCCCAATGTGATCAGGGCCTACGCATACCGATCGGCGGCCTGTAGTGTAATGATGCAGTATAGTTTGTTGGATCGGCGGCCCGAAGAATCCTGCCTTGATCTACTGCAGGATAAGCAAGTTGCTGTATTGGCAAGGGGTAGTCTTGCCGGTGGCCTTCTGGTAAATAAGCCCGCAAAGAATTATTTGGGATATACCACTGATGAGGTAAAAAAAGCGGCAGATGCCATTGCAACTGTTTCCACCAATATCCGCAGCCGCAGTTCCACAGCATTAAAATTTGTATTGCAGCATCCGGCTATCGTATCGGCAATTGTAGGCATCAGAACCATCGAACACCTGACCGAAGCCGTTAGTAGCCTGGAAGCACCTGCCCTTACCCAACAGGAATTGTCACTGCTTGAGCAATCCATCCCCAAAAATTATTACAAAGAAAATCGATAGGCCGGGAGCCTGGAATTAATAATTAGTAATTGGTAATTGGTAATGAGAACCGGACCTCTTTTTGCCCAATTCCTAATTCCCCATGACTAATTCCAAACTATCAGGCAACCTTTTACCACAAACCTGCATTTATCATTCTATAAACCAACACCATTATTATTGAATGGATACAGCAACACTGATTAAAGAGGCCAGGCACGGAAGTGCTGCTGCTCAAAAATGCCTCTTCGAACAGTTTGCAGACAGCATGCTGTTGGTATGCAGGCGTTATGTGAGAAGCCGGGAAGACGCCGAAGAAATTATGCTGGATGGATTTTATAAGTTCTTTAAAGCGTTGCCGGCATTTAGTTACCAGGGTGAAGCCGCACTGCAGGCATGGCTCAAAAAGATAATGGTGAATCAATGCCTCATGTTCCTGCGCAGAAAGAAAGTGTTCGATATTGTTACGGATACGGTGCCGGAAGATATCCCGCTTGAAGAAGCTGCCCTGAACAATTTATCGGCCGCTGAAATCTTTGATATGATTATTCAATTGCCTGTTGGTTACCGAACCGTTTTTAACCTGTACGTAATAGAAGGGATGGCACACCCGGAAATAGCACAATTAACCGGCATTGCCGAAGGTACTTCCAAATCACAGTTGAGCAAGGCAAGGACATTATTGCAAAAAATGCTCTTACAAAAAGGACTTGAGTATGGCAGACAAAAAACAAAATAACGCTGATAGCTGGAAGCAGATGCTCGATTGCCCTGAAAATTTGCCGGGCGAAGGTATGCCGGATAAAAATGCTGCCTGGGAAAAATTGTACAACCGGCTGTATACAAAACCTGCTCCCCGTACTGCCTGGTATTGGATAGCAGCAACTATGCTTACGATGGCAGCCGTTTCGTGGTTGATTACAAGCCGGAAGAAAAATGATATTACAAAAGCCAGTGCCACGGCTGTTCATGATACCAATAGCTTACAGCCATCACAAGCGGCAGACTTTAACAAGCAACCTATTATAAAAACTGTTTTCATAAAACAACCCATAACCCACAATAAGGGTGCAATGCATAAAAAAACATATTACGGAAATGCACATCCTTTTTATCCACCACAGGCAGTTGCCACTTCCATATCAATTGTGGTGAACAAACCCCCGGTAAGCATCGCTGCCCCGGTAACGGGTGATTCCGCCAAGCTTGTACTGGTATTTACGCCGAAGAAAAAATTGCGTGTGCTGCATATTAACGAACTGGGGACAGTTAGTCCGTATGATCCGGAACAAGCCGCCCTGGCCGCACAGGAAAAAAACAATATTAAAATCAGGTTCAAAAACAATGCTTCCGGCAATCCCTCTGCGCCGGTAAGGCAGGAAGACACAGGCATAAGAATTCCCTTAACCAATTAAATAAATATGAAAAAAATTCCAGTACTGATGCTGGCTACCGGCATCACATTAACAACTATTGCCCAGCAGGAATCTATCACAGTTAAAACGGCTAAAACTTTTGAGCCTGCTCCCGGCAGCATCAGGCGAATTTTTACGATTGAACTGGGCAAAGGAAACAAAATGCAGGTTGAACTACCGCGTATAGAAGACCTTGATCATTTAAATGGTATCGATTCACTGGTGCGGAATTATTTAGAAGATATCAAACCTTTTAAAGACTCCTTATCGGACGAACTTAGTTCCAAACGTATTGACTACATAGTTGACTCAACCGGTAAAAACAAAATACGGATACTGCGTTTTCAACCAAAGGGTTCCAGCTTTCTCATAAGCAACGGCGATATTGCCGCATTGAAATTGGACCAGGATACCATTAATATTTTGATTCCTGTTTCCTATAATACCATTCATGACAGCCCAAAAAAACGGGTGCTTACCCACTATTGCCGGTTGCGTTTCTTTATCAACCAGGCATCCGATCTCAGCAATTATGCAAATGGATTTCTGAAAGAAAAAATAGAAGCATTGCGGAAAAGCGACCAACTCCGCTGGGTTCGCTCAGACAGTGAACACTGGACGATCAGCAAGGGCGACAATACCATTTTTGCGTCGCAGCCAGGCGGCTATGCAGCGGGAAACAGCCCCGGTGATTTCGTGCAGCTTCATGCAGTTGCAAACCTGCAGAATTATAAAAATTATTTTGATCCCTCGGTCAGCATTGGTGCACGGGCAATCATCTCCAACAAAATTTTTAAGTATGAGATTGGCCTGGCCTGGGAGAAGCATTTCCTGTTTACCAAAGATCTACAGGGTAGCCTGCAGGCGTACAGGAGTAATTTCATAACACTGGAGCTGGGGAAAAAATCATTGCGACCCAATGAAAAAGGCGATGTTCCCCATTTTAATTTTGCCGATCATCTTTCTCTCAGTTACCTGTTAAGCCAGCAGGGATCCCTTTTTGACAGACATACATTCCGGCTGGCAACGGGAGGCGTTAGCTTGAAAAACGACAGGATAAAACTGGAACCCCTGATCTATTTCCATGATTTCTTTAAAGGTGTTACGCCTGGTTTCCGTTTATCGCTGAGTTTTTAATTACATAAAATCATTTTTTATTAACTCCCTTTAACTTATTCAAAACATCATTTTTCCTTATCTTAATCGCGATTTATTACTATCGCGATACAGCATGTCAACTTTTTTCAACACCATTATTCTGCTTGGTATTATCCAGGGCTTGGTTGTAAGCAGCTTATTATTTTTTTCCCGTCAAAATAAATACCCCAACCGCCTACTCGCCATTCTAATATTGCTGATTTCATTGGCCAGCTTTAACCTGTATGCCAATTATGTGAGTTGGTTTGGTTTATCAGCCCTCCGGTTTGTTGCTGAAATTGTTCCGCTGGTATTGCCGATGGCGTTCGGTCCGCTGATATATTTTTATATCCAATCTTATCTTGAACCTGGTTTCCGGGTTGGCAAACAACAACGCCGGCATTTTTACCCTGTGCTGGTCGACCTGGTGCCTTCGATCGCCGTTATCAGTTTTATTGCCGGTATTGTGATGAAGCTTATAAAAAACAAACCGGGGCCATGGGGCGTATTTATCGACAACTACAATGTATACGCTGATATTCCGCGCTGGCTGTCCATCACCGCATACCTCTGGGTATCGGCAAAATACCTTTCGGCCTATAAGAAAAAGAAAGAGACAGCTGGCGGCAACGGATCGAACAGTTATAAATGGCTAAGCCAGTTTGTAACAGCATTTATTGTATTCCAGGTCATCTGGCTGCTATACCTGGTGCCTTATGTAATTCCTAAGTATACCGACTGGATGCTGAATACGTTTGACTGGTATCCCATTTATATCCCAATGACCGTTCTGATTTACTGGATGGGTATTAAAGGTTATATCGTTTCGCAACAGCAAATTGCAGCAGACAAAAAAAACACCGGTCTGCCGGCGATGCTGACACCGGCATTGGTACAGCAGGTAATGGATGCATTGAAAAAGGCCATGGAGGAAGATAAAATTTTCCTGAACCCTACGCTGAGCCTGGCGAACGTATCGGCTGCCACCGGTTTCCCGCAAAAAAACATTTCCGCTGTACTCAATCAGCACCTGAAAAAAAGCTTTAATGAATATATAAACGGGTATCGCATTAAAACTTTTACCGAAAAAATCGGGTTGCCGGAAATGAGTCATCTCACCATTGCCGGTATTGCCCTTGAATGCGGGTTCAATTCCCAGGCAACTTTTCAACGCAGTTTTAAGGACGCTACAGGTAAATCCCCGTCCGAATTCCGCAAGGCAGTTTTTGAAACAGGTTAACCAGTGCAAGCCGGTAATAAATCATACTCAAATCCGGATTTGAGCTGCATTTTGTTTGCTGCAATTTCCTTTTAAACAGAGGTTTGCCATAAATAAAAAATTTATGCGCACAACTGTATGCTTTTTTTTGGCTTTTGTAATTGCACCTGTTTTTCTATGTGGACAAATGCGGGTTAAAAGACCGGACGGGCAATCGTTACTTCCTTCCAAAATTGACCGCATCGTAACAGACCTGACAGAAATGGGTGAAGTGACCGGCCTGTACCTGGGCATTATTAATAATAACAAACCGGTTTTTGTAAAAGCATATGGGTACAGCAACAAACCAATGGGTAAACGATCGGATACTACCACCAGTTTGTATGCGGCATCCCTCGCTAAATTTTTGTTTGGGTATCTCGTTCTTCAGTTGGTCGATCAAGGGCTTATCAACCTTGATAAACCGCTCTATACTTATTTACCAAAACCCCTGCCGGAGTATAAAAACTATCGCGACCTGGCGGGCGATGAAAGATGGAAGCTGTTAACTGCCAGGCATTGCCTCAGCCATACTACCGGGTTTCCCAACTGGCGTGAATACAATAATCCCCACCAGAATAACAAGCTCGAATTTTTCTTTACCCCGGGAAAGTTTTTTTCCTATTCAGGCGAAGGGATTGAATTATTGCAGCTGGTAGTTGAAACCATTACCGGCAAAGACCTGGAAACGCTTGCACAGGAAAATATTTTCAAGCCATTTGCTATGCGCAGCACAAGCTTTCTATGGCAGCCTGCTTTTGAAAAAGACTATGCGCTCGGACACAATATGAATGAAGACAGCTTGTCATTGCCCAAAAGAACGGAAGCGCATGCTGCAGGCTCCATGCAAACAACCATTGCAGATTACACCCGGTTTATAGCCGCCGCCATGCAGGGAAAGCGGCTTAGCGAAAAGGCAAAACAAATGCTGTTCTCAGCCCAGATACCCATAAAATATAATCCTACGGCCTTCCCGCCGGTTGAGAAAGACAGCATAAGCGACTATCAAAAAATACAATTATCGTATGGTCTGGGTTGGGGGTTGTTCAGCGCTCCATATGGAAAAGCTTTTTTTAAAGAAGGCCACCTGGAGGGATGGAACCACTATTTCATCAGTTTCCCGGGTCAAAAAATGGCTTATATCATTATGACAAACAGTTCCAATGGAGAGAGTATATTCAAAGAGCTGGTAGAAAAATTAACCGGTGTAACTATACCATGGCAATGGGAAGGCTATATCCCCTACCGGCCTACAGCAAAATTATCGGCAGAACAACTGCAGAAATTTACAGGAGAGTATGATGGAAGACTAAAGGCTATTATTACCGTGGTGGATGGAAAATTAAAAGTTGAATCACCTACAGTCAATTTGTCCAAAACAACTATTTACCCTTCAAACGATCATCATTTGTTTCTAAAAATTATGGAGGCTGATTTTGAATTTGTCAAAGGCCCTGACGGCAAGTTCAACAAAATCATCGCCAATGACGAAGGCGAACACTACGAATTGAAACGAATAAAATAGCTGTAAAATGTGTGGCCCTGTATAAATTGGCCAGCATCAAAAATGAAAATTCCAGGTAACGGCCGGTATCACTGGAAACAATGATACTTTCCGCGCTTCCACCTTCAGCGTGTTATTGTATGGGCTGCCCGTTTGGTCAAAATAAATAAAATATGGATTGGCCCGGTTATACACGTTGTACACGCTGAAAACCCAGCTACCCTGTATTTTTCTTTTGCGCTTGTGGATGGGTGTATAGGTAGCTGCAAAATCAAGGCGATGATACGCAGGCAGGCGATACTGGTTTACGCGGCTGTATTCCTGGGTGAGCACCCCATTGATAATATAAAAGCGCTCGGGCAGCGTGGTGGCATTGCCGGTACCATATACGAAGACCGCAGAAAGCTTCCATTTTTTATTGAGCTCATAGGAACTTACAACAGACAGATCATGGCGCCGGTCGTATTTTGCAAAATATTGTTCGCCTCCGTTTAACTGGGGAAACTTGCGATAGGTCCAACTGAGGGTGTAACCCAGCCAACCGGTCAATCGCCCTTTGTTTTTGCCAATATAAAGTTCAGCACCATAGCTCCAGCCCCTGCCAAACACAAATTGTTTTTCAGGATCGCTTAAAGAAGGTGTATACCCCTCTTTATATTCAATCTGGTTCTGCATGTTTTTATAATACAGTTCCAGTGAGGTTTCATACATGTTATCTTTAAAATTTTTAAAAAAGCCGGTGGCATACTGCCATGCAATCTGCGGTTGTACATAGTAGGTACTCGGCACCCATAAATCGGTCGGCAGCGTGGAACCGGCATTGCTAACGAGATGGATGTATTGCAAATTACGCGTTACCGATGCTTTTACCGAACTACGATCATCAATAGCATAACGAAGCGTGACCCTCGGTTCGAAACCGCCGTAAGTTTTTATTTTCTCTCCGCTTCCATAATGTGTACTATCTAACTTATTGCCATTGGCATCTTCTGTATATTTT
>Ga0157378_10006744_pt1 | contig 10031 bp, 8 predicted proteins | sample M65metaG_FD_115309 | JGI IMG/M metagenome (GOLD analysis project Ga0157378, IMG submission 115309) | Miscanthus rhizosphere microbial communities from Kellogg Biological Station, Michigan, USA - M6-5 metaG | ecosystem: Host-associated > Plants > Roots > Rhizosphere > Soil | place: USA: Michigan... | reverse complement strand
TGACGTTGGTGGGGCGCACAAAAATTTGTCGCCGTTCGCACGGCCGAGGGGAGGCCCCGACTTGTCCAGCACGGACAATGGGGATCGCGTTGGCGCGCCTCAGGACCCGTTCAACTTGCTATTTTTTCATTTTTTTTTGCGGACCCCATGGGATGAACGAGATCGTAGGGTCATCGAAGGGTTTGACGAGGGCGCAGGACGGGCCCGTTGCGGACTGAAAAGCACACGACCGATAACCGAACCAATCAGGACCTATGCAACTGACAACTGCATCCTATTGCTTGGTCTGTGCGGCCACGGCCTTTCTCTTCCCGCGGGATTCTTCGGCAATCCGATCATCAAAGATCTTTATTTCTGTGGCTAAGGACAATTTCCACGGGTGGTCCTCAAACTGCCTGAACAATTCATCTCGCTTGGCTTCAAGTGTCTGAACAACAGAGGTCGGTTTCTTTGGCGGGCTTCAATAAATCCTCTATAGCAATGCTTCGCTTCTTGGCAGTGTCCCGCTCGAATTCCATTCCCGCTCGTGCGAAGTTCGTACCGGAGCAGTTGTCCGCACGACTTACCAGATGGAGTTGACTAAGGATTTGAGCCCCACCGGAAAAAGAAATAAGAGTGAGTCTTAGTCACCGGCTAGCCCTTTGTTCAGCAGGACCTTGACCTCAACGCGGCGGTTTTCTGTGCGTCCGGCTGCGGTCTCGTTGGAGGCTACTGGAGCCGCTTCACCCATGGCGCCTGGCGCTACAATGTGCCGGACTGGCACGTTACAGTCCTGGAGCAAAAAGGCAATCACGTCCTGTGCGCGCTCCATGCTCAGCTTCTGGTTCATTGCCGCGTTGCCGCTTGAATCGGCGAAGCCCTTCACCTGGATGATGTACCCCGTGAGGTTGACGGCATTCTGGGCTAATTTCTTCAGCGCCTCTTGATCCGCTTCGGAGATGTCGCTGCTGCCGCTGGCAAAGTGCACATCCAGTTGAGCCTTGGTGTCGTAATCGCTCAATTCCGAGAAGCGCTTGCTGGCTTCCGCGGCGTTAGCGTCAATGGTCGCCTTGTTGGAAGCGACATTTTGCTTGTTCGCCTCGATGTTCTGTTGATTGGTGGCTACTTTCTGTTCGGTGGGACTTAGACCGGCCTGGATCATCTCGGCCGTTTCTAAATCGTCTCCATCGAAGGTAATGGATTTGGCAAGGACGTGCGTGGCATCCTGGCTTGTCCCGTCAACCGAAACCTTAAGGCCGGGAATCAGCACAGCACCAGACATTTGCTTTTTGCGAATGCCAAGCCCCTTCGGCTGCTGCACCTTAGTGTCGTCATCGAGAGTAACGGTCATCGTGCTTCCGTCGGTAGTCTTGAGGACGATCGTGTCGCCGGTACGAGCGGTGATCAGCCCCTTAACCTTTGTCTTTTCGCCCTGCGCATAAGCCGAGAGCAGTGTCACAAAGCATACTGCCAGGAGGCCCACTACGATTCTCATTCGCTTGTTACGCATTGTGTTCTTTCTCCTTTCGATCCTTGAACCATTCCCATACCGGTCATCTTCCCGTGCATCATCCATCTGGTGTTTCCCGCGTCGACCGGAGAATCGATTCAGAAGGAAGATGATCCGTGCCAAATGATAGGGCTATTGCAAAATTCCGTTCACACAGTTTGGGCAATCGAAGAGCGTCTGTCTGTTCAAATGTGCACAAGTCTTTCCAGTGTTATTTGGCACGCTTTTGTCACAGCGCCCAAGAGCGAGAGCACCTGCTTAAACGGCAGCGGCACTCTCTTTGTAAGGGCGGTGAACAGGCGCTCGGCTTCATCCAGCGAATCACAATCGATGGACACGGAGAAGTTGTTGCTCGGCAGGACTGATCCGGCCTGAGGCGTATCTGCGCTAACCGAGCGACTTATTGGTGGATAAGAGGTGTGTTCGACGATGGACGAACGAGTGGCGTCCTTGATGGCCCGTAGCTCGCGTTGCAAAATCGCGAACCACAGCCGCCACCCCATTGCCGGAGGAAGCCTTGCGGCTTACTGGATCGGTACAGTCTTCGCGTCGATTGATTCGATAAAGCGGACCACTGCCGCGCGATCAGCTGGATTAGTTAGAGTATCGACTCCGCCAGTCCCGGCACTGCGATGCTGAACATTGTCCAGCACGGAATCGAGCGAATCCAGCGCTCCGTTGTGCAGGAACGTTTTAGGGAACGCAAAAACCGATAGCAGGGAAGCTGGTGCGAAACCATCCGCTCCGAGTGGCGGCGCCGCGTTCTGGCGCACTTCATTGAAGAACGCAGGATCGAAAGTGCCCACTTTCTTCAACTCACTGATTAGCTGCCCGTCTTTGACCAGAGCCAGATCTGGCGGCGGTGTGAATCTGACCCTACTGCTAGTCCACTGTGGTCCGCCATGACACTGCTGACAATTTGCCGCGATGAATAACGCCCTTCCGGCGACCACCTGCGGGTCAGTTTTGGAGACCGCCGAAATCGGAGCGCGGATGCCAAACTGCTCAAAGGCCTTGATGGCGTCCCAGGCGTTGACGCCACGCACTTTCAGCTGGTTGCGATTGGCGTTCGCGAGTGGCGTTAGGTCGGGGACGTTCGCAAGGTCTTCGGGCGTGACCCCGTCCGCTTTGACAATCAAGCCCAGTCCTCCGGAGACCGCGCGAATGTTGCGTTCAAAGTCTTCTTCTTCGTCGCGCTCGGCCGACCAGTTCAGAGCCCGCATTATGTTTCTCTGAGCGTCCGTCTGGTCGAAGTCCGTGTGTTGTGGGATCGTACGCTTCGGTCCGCTAGGGAAGATCCACACGACATTGTCGGATAAAGCGAAAGGAGAATGACAGGCAGAGCACGACCCCCAACCGGCGGCTGACATGCGACCGACGATCGCAGGCTGACCAGGTGCCGGAGGGTCAAACTCTCCCACGGACGTGTTGTAGAGTTCCTTCCCGACGTGAATCTTATCCGCCAACGTGCCGGGCGAAGGGAGGCTGGCCGAAAATAAGGTCGCCTTGACTGTCTCAGGTGAAGTTGTCAGGTCCACGACGGTTACATCGCGCGAAACGTAGTTCATAACGTATGCGCGAGTATCCTCTGCGTCGATCACGATCCCGCGCGGGTTCTTGCTGGTCGGAATTTGAAGCACTCGCGTGGGGTCAGACGGGTCAGACTGCACAGTGCCAAGCCCCGAAACGGAATCAATTACGACCTTCACTACCAGATTGCTCGCTGCGCTAATTACGTAGGCATCGTCCTCGGAATGCTTGAATGCCATTGCCCAAGGCTGTGTGATGAACCGCTTAGAAGGATTGACCTGCGACCCAACGGCAACGTGCATGTTGATGGTCGTGCCCGCATCTGTGTTCGTGACGATATTGGCGACCGAGAGCAGGCTGTGGGTGTTCACATTAAAACGGACCGGGCCATTCGGCGAGGCTCCAGTGTTGGGCACAAAGGCGAAATTTCCTTTGATGGCAATGTTATTCAGTTGGTTCGGGTACGCCCCGGTCGTGAAGGTGAAATTCATACCCGGTGGTATCCGCGCAAGGGCGTCGCCAGCAGCTTTGAATCCGGTGTCAGCCAAAGGTTGAAGCAGGATTTCTCCGGTCACTTGATCTGTGGAAGTCGAAATTACGGTCACGTGGCCCGCTTTGGCGTCGTCAGCGCCGTCAACCTTGCCAGTGACAGGCAGGGAAAGAAACTGCGTGACGTACAAAGATTCATCGAGGTCATCGCTGTCTCCATCGTTGGTGACGGCAAGTCCCCGAGGCTCAAACCCAACACCCTCGATCGTTTTAACGACTGTATTCGTGCTTGTATCAATGACGGAAATCGAGTTGGACCTTGCGTTTGCGCAATACAGCTTAGTGCCGTTTGGCGTCGTGACTAATCCGTACGGCTCTGTTCCGACCTCTATTTTCCCCACTTCGGCAATCTTGTTTTTGTTTTTGCCGAATTGAATCACCGAAACAGTGCCGCTGACTGTGTTTGCGACATACCCGATCTTCCCGCCAGGCAGGACCGCCACGCCCCAGGGTTCGACTCCAACCGGTACTTCGGCAAGGCGATGGTTCTTATCGTTCTTGACGTCGAATACGGTCACACTGTTGTTGTCCGGGTTTGCTACCAGGAGAAATTCCCCGTCCGCAGTTAGGGCGAGCGGCTGAGATGAGGTCGCGCCGGCGAATCGTAGCACCTCCTCCTTGGCAGATGCAGGCGTTCCGTGCCGTAAAGCCGAGATGGTTATCAGGAGAAAGGCCGTGAAGATAAGTATCAATCGCCGCAGAGGTTCCCGCCAACCGTGCCTGGGAGAGAATCGCGAGGATTTGATGACCGCGGCAGCTTGATAACTGCGCGAGTTGCCAAAGTTGAATTCGACGCCCGCAAGTCGGGAGAAAAACGAGAGCCCGGAGAATCTCATAGTGAATACCTCCTCGGTGGCTTGGTCAGCCACGTTTGTCGCTGCTGCTGGCCAACCTGATGTCTAGCAGCTAAGTCCTAACGCAAAGGCCATAGCCGGGAGTTCAAGCCACACGTCAAGGCGAGATAGTTATCGTTTAGGAAGGAACCTCTACGGCGCGGATCTCAGCGACTATACTGCGGTTCGCCGTTATGTCAATAGCTCAGGATCTCTTTTGATCTAAAATTCACAAATGCAGCGCCTGATTTGGTTGTAGCGCATCGGCCCTGCGCCGACGAAGAGCCTGGAGCGCGATGGCCTTGTGTCACGGACAATTTTCCGACAAGCCCACCTCGAGTCGACGATGCACTAACCAAACGGGGACGAACCACGATCGCGGGAACTCCTTCGCAAACCCAATCGGTGTTCCTGACCATTGGACTCAGAACCGAAGGGGCACTCCTGCCAAACGCAGCGCAACTCATATAAGACATCGGATTTTGTGGGGCTTGAGTTGTAGGTTGAAAAAAAACGCCTCAGATGCTGCTCTTGGCGGGCGGCGACCTGCCACCGACCGCGAAGCCGGACAAACAGAATCAGGTGGTCGAGTTCAGCGTCATCGACCGAGACTCAGGATCAGGGTTAAAAACTCCCGGTGCTGCGTTTCTCCGTCTCAGGCCGAAACAGCTCTACGCAGTCAACGGCCGTGCATGGCCCCATACTGAGCGGATCACGCATGACCTCGGCGAAGAAGTTCGTTGGCGGGGGGTCAACTTGAGCACGCAGGGGCACCCAATGCACTTACATGGCTTCTATTTCGATGTCGAGCGCGAAGGCAATGAGACGCACGACGGAACCATTGCCCCGCGCCGGAGAATCCGTGAAGTGACGCACCTATTGGCCCCGGGATCGACGATGACCATGATATGGACGCCGGAGCGCGCTGGCCGCGGCTTCTCCACTGTCACACTATGCTGCACGTGTCACCGACACTGAACGTGGATGGTTCGTCCCGACCGCACGGCGAGCACGGCCACGACCATCTTGAAGCAGGCATGACCGGGTTGGTTGTGGGGATCGTGATTCGTGAACCAGAGAAACATTCCGAGCATTCCCCCGAGGTTTCCAGGGCTCGGCAACTCACGCTTGTGATGCAGCAGGAACTACACCGATTCGGCGAAGCACCGGCGTTCGGATTCCTGCTCGCGGAAGGATCGCACGCTCCCCCGGTCGGCCCGGTGCTCGTGCCCGGCCCAGTGGTCGTGCTCAGGCGCGGTGAGCCAGTCGCTATCACGCTGGTCAATCACTTGCCCGAAGCAACGTCGATTCATTGGCACGGAATGGAACTGGAAAGCGCTTACGACGGGGTTCGCGGCTGGAGTGGGTCGGAAAATCATGCAACACCAATGATCGGGCCTGGGGACACTTTCGTGGTGCGCTTCACGCCGCCCCGGGCCGGCACGTTCATCTATCACGCGCACCTGCACGACAATCGGCAGCTCACCTCTGGGCTGTACGGCGCCATGCTGGTCTTGGACCCAGAGGGAGTGTTTGACAAGGCTGTCGATCACGTCTTCGTTCTGGGGCGAGGAGGGCCGGCACTGGACGCACCCACCGTCATCAATGGAGAGTCCGCGCCGCAGGTCGTCTGGAAGGCAGGCATGCGGCACCGCGTGCGGCTGATCAACATCACGCCCAACGAGATCCTAAATGTTAGCCTGCTAAATGTTAGCCTGCGCACGGCCACGGAACCTGTTACGTGGCTCCCGTTGGCGAAGGATGGGGCAGCGCTACAGGCTGAGCGATCAGTAAGAGGACCCGCGGGCGAATAATAGATTAAGGCGCCAGACCTTCACGCGCCACGCCGCGGGAGTACAACGATGTACAGGCCCCCGAAGTATCGATTGGACCATTGGCGTGTATTCGTGACGCCCGCTGTTCTTCTAATTGGGGTGGGTGTTCTCCGCTCGGCGTGGGCGACACGACGAGATGGATTCACAATCGACGAGCCATGGCACATTACGGCCGGCGTCGCGTATCTTTGCACGGGCGAATACTACCTGAATCCGGAGCATCCACCGTTGGTCAAGCTTATCGCGGGCTTGGCCGCACCGCGAAGTGTCTTTCGTTTCGTTGAACCGACCTCTTTGCACGATAAGAATACCGAGCGTCGTTTCGTCGAGCAGACAATGTACGAACAGAATGATGCGGACCTTGTCCAGTCGCGTGTTCGTCGGGCGATGTACCTGTTCAACGGATTACTCTTATTGGGTTTCGCGTTGAGCGTCTATCGCGTTTTTGGCGGAGCAGTCGCGCTCGGTGCGCTGGCCTTTGCGCTGATCGATCCTACCGTCGCAGCGCATTGGCCAGTGGTGATGACCGATCTTCCGGTAGCGATCCTTTCGGTCACCAGCGTCCTTCTATGTATCCGGTTGCTTCGAGAGTGGACAAAAGTCGATCTCTGCCTGCTCGCAATCGCGTTGGGGCTGACGCTCTCCTCTAAGCACTCAGGATTGATCTCCTTCGGGTTTGTAGCGGCCTTCGGTTTGGGAGCTCTCCTGTGGCAGTCTCGTCGCAACAGGAGTCTAGCGCTGCGAAGGTCCGCGGCATTTCTTACCATGCTCGGGTGTGCAGTCGCGATTCTTTGGTGCACGTACCGTTTCCGCTATTCCGAGAGCAAAACGCAGGAGGAAAAGTTCAATCGGATGCTCGACTCGAAAATCGAGGACGTCCGCACTCCGATCTGGCGCTCCAGTCTGAAGAGTCTCGCGGCGTGGCGTGTCTTACCGCGCTCCTACATCTGGGGTCTTGCTGACATTGTGCGAACCGGCATGGAAGGGCGCGCGTACTCGACATATGCGTTTGGCAAACTGACCTTCATGAAGCGCCGCCCGCTGATTTTCCCAGGCTATATCGTCGTGAGAGTACCGATCGCACTGACTTTGTTATCGTGCTTCGGCTGCCTACTCGCCTTCCGGCGCAGCGCGCCCGGAGTGGACAAGATCGCCACCGCTGTTCTGCTCTCGCTGGCGAGCGTTTTGCTGATCGTTTTGATGCGGTCAAACGCCAACTATGCTGGAGTCAGACACGCCCTGACCGTGTATTTTGTGATGGCCGTCTTATGCGGGTTCGCCATGCGATTCCTGTTGCAATTAAACAGGAGGGCCGTCGGTGTGGCTGTGTTGGGACTAATCGTCGGCGTTTGTACTCCCGCCCTGATTGTTGAGAGACCTTGGGAGTATCACAACATCTTAGTGGGCGGGACCGGTCAGGCGTATCGCTACTTTCGCAATGACGGGATTGACGTTGGTCAGCGTGACAAGGAAATTGCCGAGTACTGCCGACGGAAGCTGGAGCCCGCGGGAGAGGTGCCGTACGTCGGGTACTACCCATCTCTTATCAAGCCGGACTTGGTTTCGTATCGCCATGCCAAGCTGAAGGCACTCGACAATCCTTCCGGAGAAGAATTTCCACCCGCTACACTTTCTGGCACACTCCTGGTGCACGCATCGGGAGCCGCACCAGCAATTTGGTCGGATCACAAGGCTTTGCGAGAAGCTCAACCTTTGGATCGCATCGGGAACGTTCTTGTTTATCGCGGTACCTACTATCTGCCGAACATCCGAGCCGATGCACTTTTTGACCGAGCGGCGATGTTGTTTGAGGAACCCAGTCCGGACTTCCCGAGGATCGAGACTCTCCTCAAGGAAGGCCTCACATTGCGCTCGAACGATTTTTCGGGATGGATGATGTTGGGGAACCTGCACCTGCTTCGCGGCGAACGCGAGCAGGCGCTTAATGCTTACCAAAAAGCTCGCGACAGCACTCCGCCCAGCCCGTTTCGTACGCTCTTCGAAGAACAGGTCACGAGGGTTTCGAGCCAACCTTTGGACGCCGTTAAGCCGATGCGCGATCCTGGCATCGAGTGAACTACGTCGATTGGCCCCGAGAAACGCTATTTTCGAGCTGAAGTTGACTTGATCTCATCAACTACGTTGCGTGGATATCATGAAAGCTGAGATAGGGCGGAGAGACTTCCTGGCATGCGCGTCAATAACCACGGCAGGCGTGGCATTCCTGCCGCTCAAGGCGTCGTCATTTCCGGGACAGTTGAAGCGCCGCGGCCCGGCCAACAAGATCATCGTCATAGGCGCCGGACTCGCGGGACTTTCGGCGGGCTTCGAGCTGACACAAGCGGGCCACGATGTAACGATTCTAGAGGCCCAGACGCGACCCGGCGGACGGGCTTGCACCATACGCCAAGCGTTTTCGGACAACTTGTACGCGGAAGCGGGCGCGACCGGAATTGCAGAAACCAACGACCTCACCCTCAAATATGCCCGCCTATTCGGCCTAACGCTCGATTCTTGGGACGCGCCGCCGGAGCTGCAAGATATTTTGTACATTCGCGGTCGCCGTCTGCGGCGCGCGCGAGGCATTGAGCCTGATCTCCCATTTGACCTGCCGCCAGAGGAGAAGAAACTCGGGCGCGCAGGCCTGCTTAAGAAATATGCGGCTCCTGTTTACCCGGAGATAGGGGATATTACGGATCCAAACTGGCCGCCGCCGTCGCTTTGGAAGTATGACCGAATGTCCTACACCGAATTCTTGAGGAGCCGCGGCGCGTCTCCGGAAGCGATTGCCCGGATGTCCGTGTTTGGCATCTGGGGAGATGGGCTGGACACAGTCTCTGCCCTCATGGTGCTGCGCGACGACGCCTTCTTTGAGTCTGCCAAAAGCGACTTCCACATTCGTGGGGGAAATGACCTGCTTCCGAGGGCCTTCGCGGATCGGCTGATGGAAAAGATCCTTTACGGTTCGCCGGTTGTCAGAATCGAACACGACAAGAGCGGCGTTCGAGTTGTCTTTCGAAAGCGAAGCGAGCATCACACGCTCGCCGGAGACTTCCTGATCATCGCGATTCCTTTCTCAATTCTTCGCCGGATTGAAGTGTCCCCGCACTTTTCACCAACAAAGCAAAAGGTGATCGAGCAACTTCCCTACTACTCCGTCGCCCGAGTCAATTTGCAATCAAGAAAGAAATTCTGGATCGAGCAGGGCCTCACGGGCGAGGCCTACGGAGACCTGGCGATCGGTAGCGTCAGGGAAATTACTTTCGGCCAGCCGGGTCCGCGAGGAATCTTGCAGAATTATGCTGACGGACCTCAAGCCCGGCGAATATGCGCCATGAACGAGCACGATAGAATTAGTTTCGTAGTCGAGGAGATGGAGAAAGTGCTGCCTGGAATAAAAGCAAATTTCGAAGGTGGCGTCTCAAAATGCTGGGACGAGGATGAATGGGAGCGCGGGGCCTCCTCATGGTACAAGCCGGGGCAGATGCAGGAGTTCTGGCCACACGTTGCGCGTCCCGAAGGGCGAGTGCATTTTGCTGGTGACCACACCTCGCCGTGGATTCGGTGGATGCAGGGTGCACTATTTTCAGGTATTCGGGCGGCAAGAGAGGTAAATGAAGGCTCCGACTAGGGGCCAGGAAACACCACGACCATGTGGCCTTACCCCTTCGCTTCAGAAGAGTGACGACTCCTGCCCCCGCGATGGACACGAGAGTATAATGAATCGATGAACTGCCAAGTGAAGGACGAACTGGTAAGTCGGCTCGTCGCTTTGAATAACAAACTCAATCTGCT
>Ga0157378_10006743_pt1 | contig 10031 bp, 8 predicted proteins | sample M65metaG_FD_115309 | JGI IMG/M metagenome (GOLD analysis project Ga0157378, IMG submission 115309) | Miscanthus rhizosphere microbial communities from Kellogg Biological Station, Michigan, USA - M6-5 metaG | ecosystem: Host-associated > Plants > Roots > Rhizosphere > Soil | place: USA: Michigan... | reverse complement strand
TCTACGCTTCGAATGTCCGGCCGCACTCAAGGGTCTACGCGTATTGATTGTTGATGATGCTTCTGACTCGTTGGAACTCGTTAAAACGGTTCTTCATGAGTGTGGCGCTGAAACCGTAACCGCGAATTCCGCGGCGCAAGGACTTGAGAGTGTTACAGCAAACCCACCCGATGTTTTGATCTCCGATATTGAGATGCCCGATGAAGACGGTTACAGCCTGATCCGCAAGATCAGATCGCTGCCTTCCACGGAAGCTCAGGAGATTCTTGCCATAGCCGTAACCGCCCACGCAAACAAAGCAGATCGAGCGCGAGCATTAGCAGCGGGATTTCAACTTCACATCCGTAAACCTGTTGACCCTTCCGAACTAGTCGAAGCTATCCGCCAGTTAGTTGAAGACAATAAGAAGTAACAATTAGGCGGCTTGGCCGCTTCCCGTGCGGAAAGCCTCCGGCTTTCCGTCACGATCCTAGTTACGGAGCGGCTACGCCGCCCGAGACGAAGCCTCAACAGCTTTAATTGAGCGGAACGGAAAGCCGGAGGCATTCCGCAAGGGAGGCGGCCAAGCCGCAAAACTCCTAAGCCACCGACTCCATGGAATTCCTAAGTCACCGACTCCATGGACAACGAGGTTGTTATGCAGATGCAGGGGTTCAGCTAGTGAATCAAACCACCAAGTCTCACAATCTGACCGGTGCCAATCTGAGTGATGTACATTTCACCTTTGCGATCATCTAGCGCCATGCTCGTCGGAGTAATCAGGCAACTTGAAAGAACTGTTGGGGCAGAAGTCGGGGACGAGAGGTGACTTAGTCGCCCTGGCAACCCAGCCAACATATCGGCGCTGTATTCCAGCGTGAAGAATCCACCACCACCATCAGGCAGGACGTCGATAGCCGACGTTAATCCGGTAATAAATGGTGTGCTGTTTCCTGTCACGGGATCTACTGCTCTGACTTGGGCATTTCCCAACGGAAACGGAAAGCCGCTAAGCAAGGTCACGAGAAGCTGATTGCCGACGAGATGAATACTGTCGGGTACAGCCTCAACGACTGGGGGACCAAATCCTCTATTGTTAGGCAACGGGGCGAAATTCGTCAGGACGCTGAAATTACCCGTCTGAAGATCAACCGATCGAACCGTGTTGCCACTGGCCTCCGCAACATAAAGGTGATCGCCATCGAGCGCGAGACCAAACGGGTTCGACTGTCTCACGGCATTCGGCAAACCAGGTCTCGGTTCGGGTAAGTAATCAGGAAAGTCTGCAACTAACTCGACTGTTATCTTATCGCCTCCACCATTACTGAGATCTACTGTTGCTCCAGTCTTCAACGCCACTTGATCCGCGGCACTGAGCGTAAAGCCGTTGGTTTTCATTTCAACGCTGGCACTGAAGTGAATCGCAAGCACTGAACTAAAGATTGGGGATGAGGGATTCGGATTTGGAATAACAGAGTTGGGTAGCGGTCCTGCAATCACGGCATCGCCCAATGAGATTTCAACATAGAGCGTTCGCCCGTGCATCGCCAGGCCCGATGGTCCAGCCAGGTCATTATTTGGCGGACTAAACCCTGCGGGCAGTCCTGTGATCAAAGTGCGCCTCGTCCCATTGTTCGGATCAATTATCGAGATACGTCCGGTGTTGACGCCCGTTCCTGATTCTGTAACCAGCAAAGACCCTTTGGTGGAAAAAATGATTTTGCCTGGCGATTGCAAGCCACTGGTAAGTGCCGGCACTGGACATTGGCTAGTGACAGACCTAGCCGCAACCAGAAGCACAAAGACGCCAACGAAAGCAGCGAGAAATGGTCGGTTGTTCATGGATCACTCCTTCTAACAAGCAGTTTTTTACGTTCCTTGTCTATTCACGCGAGAGCAAGCGTCAAAATCCGGCACGTCGGTAGGAAATTAGTCAGCACGATTGGCGGTGGACCTCGGACTGCGGCTACAATCCTTTCATCCATTTGTTAAGGCCGCCGAAAGCCCAGTCATACCGTGGCGGGAGACACGGATTCAGAATGTCATCACCACCCGCCAATGAAGTGACCCAACTGCTCGCAGCGTGGCGTGATGGTGATCATTCAGCGCTCGAGAAGCTGTTGCCGCTGGTGGAAGATGAACTTCATCAACTCGCCCACAGCTACATGAGCCGCGAGCGCAGCAACCACACGCTGCAAACGACTGCGTTGGTAAACGAGGCGTACCTCAAGTTGGTTGATCAGAGAGTCCGGTTTCAGAATCGCTCACACTTCTTTGGTATCGCTGCACAGATAATGCGACGTGTACTGGTTGACCATGCTCGACAACACCTTGGGCCACAGCGTGGCGGGGGCAAAGTAATCTCACTCGAAGGCATAGCAATCGTTAGTAATGAACGCGCGACCGAGTTAGTAGCACTCGATGAGGCGCTGAAGACCCTGGAACAGATCGATAAGCGCAAGGGACAAGTTGTAGAGCTACGATATTTCGGTGGACTGAGCATGGACGAAATCGCGGACATACTTCACGTGTCACCAGACACAATTACCCGGGACTGGCGGAGAGCAAAAGCCTTCCTGCGTCGTGAGTTGAGCATTGATTCAACATGAAACCTGAGCGCTGGCGGGAAATTGACCGCGTTTTCGCGGAGGCACTCGAGCGCGAGCCGAACAGTCGCGCTGCGTATCTGGATGCGGTCTGCGGAACCGATGCTGAGTTACGTCGGGAAGTCGAATCGCTGTTGGCGCACGATCTGCCAAACACAATAGTCGGTGAGAAAGCAGCTGAGGAAGCCACGCAGTTCTTAACGGCCCAGGGAGCCACACGTGAAATCGGTCCGTATCAGATCGTGCGTTCATTGGGCATTGGCGGGATGGGCAGAGTCTTTCTGGCCCATGACAATCGGTTAAATCGTCTTGTCGCCGTCAAGCTCATTTCACATTACACAGCGGCAGAAGAAGAACGAGTTCGGCGCTTTCGCCAGGAGGCGTTGGCAGTATCGGCATTAAACCACCCAAACATTCTCACCATCTATGAAATCGGCGAAGCCGACGGAAACAGTTTCATTGCGACGGAATTTGTGGACGGTCTGACTCTGCGCGAACTCATGGACCGATCTTCAATATCACTTGAGAAATGCATCGATATTGCGAAACAGGTTGCGACTGCGCTGTCGGCCGCTCACTCGGCCGGGATAATCCATCGCGACATCAAGCCCCCAAACATCATGGTGCGGAACGATGGCCTGGTGAAGATTCTCGACTTCGGGATAGCAAAATTCACCCAACCTACTTCCGAGACACTACCGGATTCTGGAGTTGAGACTTTGCCCGGTACCGTTGTGGGAACTGCGGCTTATATGTCTCCCGAACAGGCGCGTGGCAAGCCAATCGACCAACGTTCAGACATCTGGAGTCTCGGTGTCATCCTTTACGAGATGATCGCCGGGCGTCAGCCGTTTGAAGGAAAGACCGCGCTCGACTTGATGGCTGCCGTGATCGATCGCCAACCAGCTTCCCTTTCCACATCCGGCAAAGTCGTTCCACCACTTCTCGAAACGATCGTCTTCAAGGCACTCGACAAAGAACAGGAGAAGCGATACCAAAACACCGCGGAAGTTTTAGCCGACCTCAATGAATGCACGAGTGAAATAGCGAGTACCTCAAATGTAGAGCGTGTCTCGAATCAATCGCAGTCAGACGGGCATCTCAGTGCTCCAACACTCAACGAGCATGCAGTGCGGGATGCTTCGAAGCATTCCGGCGCTACGAACGTACAAACATCGAACCGAACCGGTGATGCCCTGGGAGACATCACTAAGCGTGAGTTCGCCAATCGCCGTACCAGGAAGCCACTCATTCTCGGCGGCCTGATTGCTCTGCTTCTCGTAGTTGGCGGGCTGGTTTACTGGCGGTATCCCAGGCCCCTTTCCCCAATTGAGTCCATCGCTGTTCTGCCTTTCAAGAATGAAACAAACAACACCGATCTCGATTGGTTGTCAGACGGAATGCCGGATTCCCTCATCAACACGCTTTCACAGATTCCACGTCTGTCGGTTAAATCCAGAAGTTCAGTGTTTCGTTATAAGGGTCAGGAAGTCGAACCGCAGAAAGTGGCGAAGGAATTGTCAGTCCAGGCAGTCCTCGAAGGTCGTGTTGTGCAGCATGGAAACGACGTGACGATTTCTTTGTCGTTGGTTGATGGCAGCAGCGGCAATCAGATCTGGGGCGAACAATATGACCGAAAGATGTCTCAGGTCGTAACTCTACAAAGCGAAATCGCACGGGATGTGTCTCAGAAACTTCGGGTACGATTGTCTGGTGAAGACCAGCGGAAACTTGTAAAGGACTACACAGCGAATCCCCAGGCCTACGAGCTTTATATGCGAGGTCGCGTGCACGTTTTCAAGCTCGTCCCACCAGAAGTAGAACAAGGAATCGCGGATTTCCAACATGCGATTGCCCTGGACCCGAACTATGCATTGGCTTACGTCGGACTTTCAGAAGGAAATCGTTCACTCGCTTTGGGGAGCGAGTTTAAAGCAGCTGAATACCTTCCTCGAGCGAAAGAGGCAGCTCAAAAAGCCTTGCTGCTCGACGACTCTCTGTCTGAGGCGCACACCGCCATTGGCACAACCGTTTACTGGTACGACCGAAATTGGGCCGAAGCTGAGTCTCACTTAAAACGTGCTTTGGAACTTAACCCAATGAACTTCGATGCCCATCTGTTTTATGCACACTTATTATCAACTAGTGGCCGACACGACCAGGCGATCGCAGAGATTAGGCGGGCGCGCGAACTAGATCCGGTCAATCCGTTTGTGAGTTCACTTGAAGGACAATTTCTGGTGCATGCGGGAAGAAGCGATGAAGCACTGACCACGTTGAAGGAAACCACGGCTCTGGCACCTGGTTTCTGGTTTCCTCATCTCTTTGCGTCGAGCGCTTACGTTGAAAAAGGAATGTACGCCGAGGCCATTGCTGAGGCCCATCGTGCTGAAGAGCTTTCGAAATGGCAAACTGTGTCGCTCGCGTACGAGGGCATGGCCTTAGCCAGGTGGGGCAAGCGTACGGAGGCGCAGGCCGTGCTCGACAAGTTATTCAAACTGTCGCATGAGCAGGGACGGTGGGTACCGCCGGTCCACTTTGCAATTATTTACAGCGCAATGGGTAATAAAGACGAGGCGATCGCATGGTTGAATAAGGCCATTGAGCAACACGATCCAAAGCTCGCGTTTCTCAAAGTGGGTCAAGGCTGGGAGAACCTGCGGAGCGATCCGCGCTTCCAGGACATCATGAAACGTGTGGGTTTCTAAAAACGCGCTGAGACCTTGGTAAGGTAGCTGGAACCTCCAAGCTTAATGAGTACAGCAAAGTTAATAGCTCAGATACGAGTGGCAGACACTACCGACGCCGAAAGACTTACGAAGCTCATCAATGTTGCTTTTAGATGTGCGGAGCAGTTTTTCGTCGAAGAAGACCGCATAGATCAGGCTACCGTTCAGTCTCTGCTGGTTGCTGGCGAATTCCTTATCGCTGAGGTTAACGAGGCGATGGTTGGTACGGTCTATCTCGAACCGCGCGGTGAGCGAATGTATCTCGGACTTCTCTCTGTGGATCCATCTACTCAACAATCCGGCCTTGGATCGCAGTTGATGTCAGCGGCTGAAGATCATAGTCGCGCGCGAAATGCGCATTTCATCGATATTCTAATTGTTAACTTGAGAGAGGACTTGCCGACGTTCTATCAGAAACGAGGGTACGTCGAGACCGGCACTTCACCGTTTCCCACAGAGATTCGCACGAAGCTACCCTGCCATTTCATCAATATGTCCAAGGAGCTCGTGTAACGTTGTGCTTACACCCATACTGAAGAGTAGAATTCAGCCCGATCAATCGTCCCAGTTCAGAATCTAAGGAGAACCTTATGCCAGTCTACATGGTCGAACGTAGTTTACCGGGAATCGAAATGGATCAACTGGCGGCCGCTCAGAAGGCTGCGATCGAAACCAGCAACAAATTTACCGCCGAGGGAAAAGACGTGCGCTACATCCGAACTACCTTTGTGCCCGGCGAAGCACACTGCATGTGTTTATTTGAAGCTCCGAATCCGGACGTGGTGAAGGAAGTAAACGAGACCGCGCAAATACCATTCACGCGAATTGTCGAAGCATTGGACCTGACACCGTAGTAAGGTACCTCGGAATGTCCGATCTGCTTTGGAACCTCTTGCAAAAATCAGGACGGGGAAAAAGAGATTGGAATTCAGAACAAGTTAGGAAGGGCGGTTTACCCCCGCTGGTTCATATCAAGCTTTTCAAGATCAGAAGCTTTGACCAGAACCAGCGGGGGTAAACCGCCCTTCCTAACTTGTTCTATTTTGCAAGAACCTTTTTAGCTATTGCTTGAGTAATTTCATCAGCGCAGCGGCCATCTCGGCATTCAACGGCTTCAGAATTTCATATTCGTCCATGGCCTGCTTTCGATCATTAATCGCGTAATAAGTCAGCCCTAAATTGTAGTGGGCCTGGGCCAGGGTTGGACGCAACTTGATGACTTGTTTGTACGCTTCAATTGCTTCTGAATAACGCTTTGCATTGTAGAGGGTGAGTCCGAGATTGAAATGCGCTGAGGCGTTGGTAGGTTCAATTTCAGCGGCGCGCTTGAGTGCATTCGCAGCCTCTTCGTAGCGATTCATGCCGTTGTAAGCATTCCCAAGGTTCTTGTATGCGTAGGAAAGAATCTCGTTTCGCTCCTGAAAGCCCTGCGCATAAGCTTGACCAGTGTCGCCAAGAAGCTTAATTGCAGTCTGACTTGCAACAACACCTTCCTGAAAGCGATTGGTGTGGTTGTAGGCAAAGCTGAGGTTGTTAAAGATTTCAGGATTCTCTGGTTCAACCTTCAGCGCTCCTTGATAAACCTCAATCGACTCCGGATAACGATCCAACCGCGCCAGTGAAAATGCGAGTGGAAGCAATACGGCGTTGTACTCGGGCTTGACCGTGAGTGCCTTCCGGTAAGCATCCACTGCTTCCGCAAAGCGCCCTTGATCCACATAAACATTTCCCAGGCCGGCAAAAGACCGTGCATCATCAGGCGCAATCTTCGCAGCAAGTTGATATTGCTCTTCAGCCTCTGCGTAACGCGGTTTGGCGGCACTACGCGCTGCGTTAGCGCGGGCGATAACTGGATCCTGTTTGCGTACTGGCGCCGGCGGAGGAGTCTTCGGTTGCCGACGTCCTTTCGTCTTTCCACCACCCAACGCACCTTGAACGGCCGAAGCAATATGGACCGCCGGATCCTTGGGCGCACGAAATATGAGCGCGGCCCCACCGGTGAGATCACGTATCAAACTGCCGCCACCGGTGGGTTCCTGGCCCAGCAAAACTGTGCCACCCATAACCGCGAGCATTACCAGGGCCAACAAGAAGCGCGGACAAGCATGACCAATCATCCTAACTACCCTTCTCCAGTTGTCACTAAAGGCCAATAAGCCCTTGAGCCTACGCACTGCCGTATGCTCCAAAAGCTTAGCAGATCATCGGCGGTTTGGAGTTAGGAATTTGGTTATGGGTTGCCACCGGCTCTCAAGTCCGTGCCACTTAAACAGCCTGGCTACTTCAGGTCGTCAAGTTGTAGTCCAATTGGATCCGCGCCACTGCCTTTTAATCCATCAATTACACGAGCGATTTCCCCATACGAGACCGACCGTGGCGCCTTAATGAAAACAGTTTTCTCAATTCGTTGTGCTTCTGCCAGGTCGGAACGAAGCGCCATGTCGTAGCGATAGTTGTGGTTCTTCGCACGTTCCGCAAACAAAGAAACCAGTTTCTGATTGAGCTTGGACATATCGTCGACTGTGCCCATGTCAGTCAAAGCGTTCAGTTTTAGAGAACGGTCGAGGTCAACCGTTACCACAAGGGTGTTAGGGTGGGGATCAAGAATTCGATCGTCCGGCGGTGACGGAACGCTCGCCGTAAAGCGATGAGGCCGCAAAGGTGAAGACACCATGAAAATAATGAGCATCACCAGGAGTACATCGATTAGTGGCGTGACGTTGATTGAAGGTGCAGGGATTGAGGGTGCAGGTGTGTTGTTGGCACGAGTGTCGCTCATGAATTGTCCTCCGGTTTGGAATCACACCTTTAGACAACACCCTGCTTAAAAGGTTCCCTTTGTCGTGGCTTAATGTTTTGGTGGCGGAGAAAGAGTCCAGGCAATAAGGCTCGAGAGAGCAAAGCCAAACGAGTTCAATAGACCATGAGTCATTGCCATGTGTGGAATGTCGATGACCAGGGTGTGAGTAACGATGCTGTAAGCATACAGGCACGCCAGAACCATCGCTGCAATACTCGACAGAGACGCGATGAAGAATAGAGCTTTCGCGACGATTGAGGATGTGGCTGGAACGACGTAAAAAAGAACAATCACAGCAAGCAGCGACAGACCAAGTGAAACTATCGCAGTTCCCACCAACGCCACTGCAGGTGAGAAGGTAATCCCTGCGGCAACGAGCGGAGTACCCAGAATAATTCCGGTTGCGGCAAGACCAACCACCCGTGAGGCTGTTTGTTTGTCCCGCACGACGCGCCCTGCGAGTCCAGCCAATAACGGCGCAGCAAAACCGGCAAAGTGAAAATGTATCGCCGTCAGCAGCACTATCGTGTCGCCAAAGCCGAGTGGTTGGATCCCGAGACGTGAGGCAACTAGCCAGGCTCCACCAATCGGCAGGTAAAGCATTCCGGCGCTGACTGAAAGCTCATAACTGACAAAAGATTCCGCGAAGAAGATTCGAAGAAGTCCGGCAAGCGCCACGAATGAAATCGTCGCCAACCAAACAGACGACAAAACACCCGCCAGCATTCCCTGAGGGATGAGGAATGAAACAAAACACACAACTGCAGCGAAAGGTTGAAGCCAAACCGCTATACGCAAGGCAAGCCAATCCTCGTCGGCGGTAATCAGTGAAAGACAGAGTGGGACGATTACGAAGACAGCAAGCAGGAATATCTTTTGAATGAGTTCGGTTTCACGAGAGTCTCCCGTTCGAATGAGAAGCGTGACGCCCCAGAGTAAAGCACCAGCAAGTGCGCTTGTACGGGCAAATTTCATAGGTGATGAAGTCAGTACCACAACGCGGTAGCGTGTGGCTCTAGATTGGGCATAGCGGTTATCAAGGTTTAGGAGCCACACGCTACCGCGTTGTGGCACTGACTTCATCGCTCCGCATCAAACAACAGCGGAAAAAACTGTCCGTCGATCTTTTCGCCTCTCGGAATAACATTCACACCATCCAACAATGGTTCATCAGACGCTGAACAAACTCCATCAGCAAACACGTTGATAACAATCGCGCGCCTGGGCCGATCCGTCTTGTTTTCAAATGAACCGTGCACCATCAATGGATGATGGAACGATGCCTCACCCTTTTTTAACTCAATCGGCACGGGCCGAAATTCACTTTTCTGCTCATCCGTTAATACAGATTGAATTGCATCCATGTCGTTTGCCAGGCCGGTGATGGGCAGAAGATCCCAATGATGACTCCGTGGAACGTAGTGAACGCAGCCGTTCTCAACAGTCGAATCGTCCAGGCCAATCCAACACGAAAGATGCGCCATCGGTTTTGTTCGGGTCCAGTAAGAATAGTCCTGATGCCACGCCACGATTCCGCCGTGTTGCGCAGGTTTGTAAAAGATCTGATCGTGCCAGAAGCGTACTGGTGCGCCGAGTAACTGAGCCGCAGCCACGACGAATGCTGGATTCCACAACGCATCGTGAAGACCGGGTGTGACGCGCCACGCCCCAAGCGCATGAAAGAGAACGGAGTTTGGATCGGTCGATTCGTTTGAGTTGTATTCGTAGAAGAGATGACGACGAGGGTGATTAGGATTTGTAAGTTCATCGATCTCGGCGGCCAGGGTGGCTACCTGTCTGTCATCCAGCAATTGGATCCCTGCGAGATAACCATTGTCGAGATAGAAATGTACCTGTTCATCAGTCAGCCGCAGCGCTTGCTTCCCGACCTCACTGTCGGGCCAGTTGAAAACGTTC
>Ga0157378_10006741_pt1 | contig 10034 bp, 8 predicted proteins | sample M65metaG_FD_115309 | JGI IMG/M metagenome (GOLD analysis project Ga0157378, IMG submission 115309) | Miscanthus rhizosphere microbial communities from Kellogg Biological Station, Michigan, USA - M6-5 metaG | ecosystem: Host-associated > Plants > Roots > Rhizosphere > Soil | place: USA: Michigan... | reverse complement strand
TCGGCGGGGCAATACGGACAAAGGTCCCAGCTCTCATCGATGAAATGCCCGTTCTCACACCGCTTGTCAGCCACGTTTCAATGCCTCACGCATGGAAGGCGACCGCAACCGCGTTGCGCCCGCCGAAGTAGATGATGTCGCCGTCTCTGAGGAACCGCTTGTCGATCTTCTGGTCGTTGACGTAGGTCCCGTTCGACGAATTCCTGTCGATCAGCAGCACTTTGCCGTCGATCGAGACCACTTCTGCATGCAGCCGGGAGACCTTGGGGTTCTCCAATACGATCTCACACATTGCCGCTTCCCGTCCCACGCGGATGCCGGAGCCGCCGAGCGCGAGCCGCTCGCCGGCGCGCGGTCCGTTGAGGATGGTCAGCTTGCCGAGCATGTTCGGCGCGCCGGCCGGTGCGTTCGTGGGCGAGACCACGCGCTCGGTGGTGACTTTGAGCATGTCCGCCGGGATGCGCGGACGCCGCACGCGGACGATGGTCAGGCCCAGCGCCAGCGCCGCCAGCGCGCCGCCGGCGCCCGCGGTCGCCACCGGATGTTTGCGCCAGAGCGGCATCGACTGCAGCGCGCGGTTGGTGTCGTGGCGGAAGCGCATCAGGTCGGGCGAGTTCGGAAAGAGATTGTTGGCGCTGGCCAGCTCGGTCGAAGCCACGGTCCACTTGCCGTCCTGCGCGGCGTCGAGCGAGGCGCGGTAGTGGTGATCGAAGTCGCCTTCGACGTTGACCGGCACGTGCGCTTCGCCGAGGAAACCGCGGGCGACGTTGATCGGCACCAGGAACTTGATCGATTCGGCGTCGCTGCGGCCCCACGTCGAGATGCCGACCACTTCGCCGGCGCGATTGACCGCCGGTCCGCCGGAGTTGCCGCGGTAGATGGCCACGTTCGATTGAAACACCGGCGTGTTGGTGACGTTGCGTTTGATGGCGGTGATGATGCCGGGATTGAAGGTGGCCTCGAGATCGCTGTCGCGCGAGAGCCAGCCGCCGATGACGTCGTCGGTGCTGCTGGCGACTGCAGGGTAACCAACCGACCAGATCGATTCGCCGACGCGCGTGGAGTCGGAGTCGCCGAGCGTCAGCACCGGCAGGTTCTTGTGGTTGACGCGAAGCAGCGCCAGGTCGGTGCCGTGCTGCGCCAGCGCCGGCGAGAAGTGAGCGATGGTGAACGGCAGTTTCTCGCCGTTCGACAGTTCGATCTCGTTGGTGACTACGCGCTTTTCGAGCCGGCTGTTTTCCGCCAGCGCGGCGATGTAGCGATCGAGCGCATCCGTCCGATGCAGCTTGCGCAGATCGTCGACCGGGAAATGCTTGAGCAGCGCCGAGATGGCGCCGTTGCGCAGCAGCTCGTGATCGAGGGCGTCGTCATTCTGCGTCGGCGCGACGACATGGCCGCTGGTGAGGATCAAGCCGTCGGGATGGATGATGAAACCGCTGCCCGATCCTCCGGCGCCGGTGGGGACGAAGAGATCATCGGCATCGCCGGCCTTCTCCACGGCGACTTCGAAGCCCTCGCGTTTCAGCGCAACCGCGATCGTTCGAATCGACGACGGCGCGTAGCGGAACTGCGCGGTGGCGAAGGCGTTGACGCGGACGACGGCCGGCTTCACGCCGTAGGCCATCTTCGCCGACTCGTCGAGATGGGTCACATCGCCGCGGCATCCGAGGGCGGTGAGGAGGACAAGGACGAAGAGGAGGCGGCGCGAGGGGGCCATGATTCGAGGTTACTTGGAGCGGGTGTTTGGGGTTCCTTGCGTTTGATGCTGCTTCCAGTACTGCCACCCGCCGGCGGCGCCGCCGAGGATCAGGATCGTGATGAGCACCCACTTGAGAACTCCGCCGCCCGACGCAGGCCTGGCGGTCTCCACGGTCTTTGGCAGCGGCTCGCTTTGAATCGGCGTTTCGACGGTGGTCTCGAGGAGGTCGGCTTCCTCGGCCGGCTCCTCATCGAGGATGGGGACGATCGGCGCGGTGTCGCGCTGCGTTTCGTCGAGCGGATGATCGGCCAGCGTCTCATCGGCGTCGATCGTTTCTTTGCCCAACTCGTCGACCGGAACGATCTTCGCCACGATGACGGTGACGTTGTCAGGCGCGCCGCGCGAGAGCGCCAGGCGAACGTACTCGGTGGCCGCCTGGTCGATCGGCAGTCCGGCGATCTGCTTCAGCTCGGGCTCTTTGACCAGACCGTGCAGGCCGTCGCTGCAGAGGACGAAGACGTCGTTCGTCTGCACCGGAAACGGGCCGCTGACGTCGATCTCGACGTCTTCGCCGACGCCCATCGAGCGCTGCAGGACGTTGCGGCGGGGATGGTTCTCGGCTTCTTTCGGCGTCAACAGTCCTTCGCGCACCATGGAGGCGACGAGGGAGTGGTCTTCGGTGATCTGCCGGATTTCATCGCCGCGCACGAGGTAGATGCGCGAGTCGCCGACGTGAGCGAACCAGGCCTGGTTGTCTTTGACCACCAGTGCCGAGGTAGTCGTTCCCATCCCTCGCAGATCGGGATTGGCCTGCGATTCGGTGAAAATCCGCGCGTTGGCGCGGGTGAGCGATTCGCGCAAAGCCTGGGCGATGTCGTAGGTCTCGCTGCCGAGGTATTGGGCCTTGACCGTTTCGCCGGCGAGGCGTGAGGCAGTGGCGCCGCCGCGATGTCCGCCCATGCCGTCGGCGACGACGAGGAGGCGTCCGCCGGGATGGCTGCTGCTCTCTTCGCGTGGTGTCGTGTAGGTGCCGAAATCCTGGTTCTCGGAACGCACCAATCCCACGTCCGTGCGCAGGACCGCCTGAACCCCGAGACGCGGCATCGAGACGGCCGATTCTTCCGCCGTGGCTGACTCGCTCATATGCGTGGAAACAGACCGAGGATTATACAGGGAAGGGGATGGGGGTTCGTGCGCCGCGTCACCGACTCAGTGATGCCCACCCGGTCCCGGCGGGGGCGCCGGACGCGGTTGCGGAGGCGGCTGCCCTGCTCCCGGCGGGGCGCCGTGCGCGCCTGGATCGCCGGGGCGGCCAGAATTGGGTGGACCGCCGTGGGGATCGCCGCCGTCGCGATGATCGGGAGCGCCCTGTCGCCGATCGGGCGGTGTGTTCATCGGGTGTTCGGGAGGCGGCTGCTGGCGGCTGAAGATCGAGCTCTGGCCGGCGTGAACGAAGATCGGTTCGGGACGGAGCGGCGACTGGACTTCGACGATCCCTTCGAAAACGTCGAGCGTGGCCTTGCCGGAGTCGTCGACTTCGACGTTGTACTGCGTGCCGCGAACGGCCAGCAGCGCGCCGGGCGTCTGCACGAGGCGCGGCTCGGAACCGGTGATCTTGTCGAACAGTGCGTGAATGCGGCCGCGCTCGAGCGAGAGGATGACGCCGGGCGTTCCGCCGGCGAGCTGCACGTCGGTCGATCCGAAGATCTCGAATTTGGCGCGGTGCTGTTCGGCGGCGATGAGGGCGTAGGAGAAGAGGCCGGTATGGACGTGGTCGCCGCTCTGCGCCCGCAGGCCTTTCGACGCCGGCGATTGCTGGTTGGCGGTCTTGAGAACGACGGTGCGCTTCACGTCATCGAATCGATATCCGACCGGCGTCTGCGGCGTGGTTGCGGCCGCGGCGGCGAGCATGGTGAGTGATGCCAGGAGTGTCTTCATGACGACCTCAGTCAGGGTTCGAGCGAAATATCGAGTCGTTTGATTTTTCGCGCAAGAGTCTTGCGCTCGATTCCCAGAATGAATGCAGCCTGCGTCTGATTCCCGCCGGTTGCGCGAAGGACGGCGATGATGTGCCGTTTCTCCGCTTCATCGAGACTCACCAGTTCCTCCTCGGCGGACGCCACGATCGCCGGCGGTTTTGCGTCGGCCGATGGCGCGATGTCACGCAACGCACTGGCCGCCGCTTTCGGATCGATGAGCGCCCCCGAGTCGATGATCGTGCGCCGGATGACCTGTTCCAATTCGCGAACATTGCCCGGAAAACGATGCGCGGCGAGGACGTCGAGCACGCCCCGCGACGGTCCCGGAATCGATTCGCGCTTCATCTCCGATGCGATGCGGTTCTTGAAATGATCGACGAGCAGCGGGATGTCGGAGACCCGATCGCGAAGCGGCGGGACGGCGATTTCATATCCCGCCAGCCGGTAGTACAAATCCTCGCGAAACTTCCCCTCGGCCACGAGCTTCTTGATGTCGCGATGCGTGGCGGCGATGAGCCGGACGTCGACGCGATGGCTCTTCTCCGATCCGAGCGGCGTGACGATTCCGTCCTGCAGAAAGCGGAGCAGCTTGACCTGGAAGGCCGGCGAGATGTCGCCGATCTCGTCGAGAAAGAGCGTCCCGCCATCGGCGCGGGAGAGTGCGCCTCGGCGATCCTGCCGCGAGTCGGTGAAGGCGCCGCGTGCCGAGCCGAAGAGCTCATTTTCGAGCAGCGTGTCGGGGATGGCGCCGCAATTGATGGCGATGAACGGGCCGGAAACGCGATCGCCGAGGTCGTGGATCGACTGCGCCACCAGCTCCTTGCCGCTGCCGCTCTCGCCGAGAATCACCACCGGCACGTTGAGCGAGGCCACGCGGGCGATGGCCTTGTACATGGCGATCATCGATGGATGCGAGCCGACGATGCGCGATGCCGGTCCCGCTTCGATCTCAACTTCCTCGGCCACGCGATCGCCAAGTGCGGCGCGGACGCGGGCGATCAGCTCGCCGAGGTCGAAGGGTTTGGCCAGATAGTCGAAGGCGCCGATGCGTTGCGCCAGCGCGGTGGTCTCGATCGTGCCGCGGGCCGTCATCAGAATCACGCGCGGCGGGTTCTTCCGCTCGGCGATCGCCTGCAGCAGGGTCAGGCCGGTTTCGCCGGGCATGTAGATGTCGCTGAGGACGACGTCGACGCGATGATTGCGGAGCATCTGCAGCGCCGAGGTGACGTCGCCGGCCTGCAGCGTTTTCAGGCCGACTTTTTCCAACGCCATGGCCGCGCTTTCGCGGATTCCGGCATCGTCATCGACCACGAGCACCGTCGCCATTTACATCGCTCCTGCGTTGGCCGCTTCGGCCGCCAGCGGTAGTGTGATGGAGAATCGCGAGCCGCCGCCGGGCGCCGCGTCGACGCTGGCTGCTCCGCCGTGCCATCGCGCGATTTCCGCGACCAGCGAAAGGCCGAGCCCGAGGCCGTTCGTTCCCGCCGCAGTCGAGCCGCGGACGAATCGCTGAAAGATCCGTTCGCGCTCCGCGTCGGCGATGCCCGGACCCCGATCTTCGACCACCATGACCGCATCGTATCCGTTGCGCGTCACGCGCACGGTGACCGGCGACGGCGCGGCGGTGTATTTCAGAGCGTTCCCCACGAGGTTGTCGACGATGCGCTCGATGAGCGCGGCATCGGCGCGCACGAGAAGGAGTCGATCGGCGGAGACGAACAATGCGCGATCGGTGCTGGCGCGGAGAAAATCGATGCGCGTTGCCACGAGCGATCCGAGATCGACGACCGAGGAGAACTGCGTGAAGTCGCGAAGCGGCAGGCGTTCGAGGTCGAGCAGCGTGCCCACCATCGTCTCCAGTTTTCCCGCTTCCTGCTCGAGCAGTGAGGAGACCCGTTTGCGCTCGGCGTCAGTGAGATCGAAGCCGCTCATGAGCTGTGTGAGGCTGCGCATCGACGCGAGCGGTGTCTTCAGCTCGTGGGCGAGCACGCGCTTCGACTCGGCATCGCGCTCGCGGTGATCGATGTAACGCTCCTCGCTGCTGCGCAGAGCGGCGATGATGATTCTGGTTTCGATGCCGGCTACAGCCAGCGTCGCCGCGGCGATCATCGTCACGAAGGGAATGGCGATGCCGGCGGCGAGAAGGAGGATGCCGCCGCCGATGGTGGCGCCGATGGCGATGGCCGCGGCGATGCGCCGGCGGCGCACGAGGACGATCGCTCCGACGGCGATGGCGGCGAAGAGATCGCCGGCGATCGGCGGCAACTCGCGAATCACATCGCCGCGGATGATCGATTCGGTTGCGGCGGCATGAACGGTGACGCCGGGATCGGGACGATGGCGGGCGGTGGTGGGCGTCAAAACGCGATCGCCGAGGGCGTAGGCGGTGGGACCGATGAAGACGAGCTTGCCGCGAAGGCCCGGTTTTGCACTGCGAAGAACGTCGTCGGCACTGATCGTCGGAATCGCGCGTGCGCGCGTTCGGAACGACGGAGAGATCGAAACGCCGACCGGTGTCGGCGCGCCGGTGACCAGCGATGCCGCTTCGATCGACAGCGCCGTCAGCGCCTGATCGCCGCTCTGTTTCGTGGCCGAGAGGCGGCGAAGGATGCCGTCGTGATCGAGCTCGAAGTTGCCGTGCGCCGCGGCCATCGACGTTGCCAGCGGTTGTCCCGGAATGAGCCAGCGGCCGTGTTCATCGACGACCGCCACTGCCAGCGTGGGCAGACGATGCGCCGCTGCGGCCAGCTGCTCATCGCCCGGCCGCGCTTCAGCGAGAAGGATGTCGAGGACGACACCGCGCGCGCCGCCATCGGCCGCGCGATTCACGATCGCCGCGAGCGTGGCGCGATCCCACGGCCACGGGCCGATCGTTCGCAGCGACTGTTCGTCGATTGCTACGATCACCGTCGCCGTCGCCGCGCGCGGCGGGAGAAGGCGCAATGCGAGATCGCGCGCCGGCAGCTCGAGCGCGTCGAGCAGATCGAACGCCAACAGCAGCGTGGCGACCACTCCCGCTGCCGCCGCAATCCAGAGCGCGGTGCGCTTGCGGAGCATGAGGGGTATGGTCGCATAGAGCACAGACAAGAGTGTCTTGTGCTTAGCGTTTCGGGAGGATGCTGACCAACTCCGCGCGCAGTAGTTTCCCCAACGGCGATCTCGGAATCGCATCGACCCGATGAATCGCGCGAAGTCGCTCGAACGGATGGACCCTGTCGTTGAATTCATCGGCAAAGACCGGCTTCACAGTCGTCGCCAGATGGATCACGTGGCCGAGGCGCTCGTCGGCCATGGCTACGATCGCGGCATCGTCACCGGCGAGCTCGCGCAGGATGCGATCGAGCCGCTTGAGGTCGACCGACTCGCCGCCGATTTTGACGAAATCGCCGGCGCGGCCCTCAACGCGCAGCGTTCGTCCGTCGACGTCGCCGAGGTCCTCGGAGAGGAACCAGCCGTCGACTTTCGGATCGATTAACCCCTCCTCGCTGGCGTAGCCGGTAAAGAGCGATGGGCCGCGAAAGGCCAGGCGGCCATCTTCTTCGCGGCGGGCTTCGATGTGCGGGAGGAGAGTCTCTTCGATCGAAATCGTCGATGCGCATTCGCTCATGCCGTAGCTGGCCAGGACCGGCCAGCCGGGTGCGTCGACCGGGTCGAACGCTCCGCCGCCAACGAGGATGGTTCGCAGAGTTGGCGGCGGCCGTCGTCCTGCATCGATCAGATCGCGCACCTGTGCCGGCACGAGCGACGCGATGGTGGCGTCCGATTCAGCGAACGCTTTCGGATCCCACGGCATCGGCCGCGCGCGCGCGCCGGCGAGATGGCATCGCGCGTAGACGCCGAGGCCACCGACGTGGAAGGTCGGCAGCACTGCCGCCCAGACGTCGCGAGAGGTCACGCCGAGCCGTTCATTCACCGCTGCGGCGGAGGCGAGGATGGCCTGCTTCGACAAGGCCACGAGCTTGATCGCGCCACTCGATCCCGAGGTGGCGACGAAGATGTGTGCATCGAGATCCGGGACCATGCGCTCCAGGCGTGCCCGTTCCTCGGCCGGCATGCGCGGGTTGAGGAGGAGGTGGGAGGCGGGGGATTCGAAATCGATCATAGGTGATGCGGACGCATCGTAGCGCCGTCGGCCCGACGGCTGGACCGCCGCCGGCTCGGCGGCAAAGAAAACGCAAACTGCCAGCGAGCCGCTGGCGGTACAGCCGTCGAGCCGACGGCGCTACGCTTGGGCGCTACGCGCCGAGGCGACGCCACGGCAGATTTTCCAGCAGGTCATCGAATCCCCATCCCGTCCCGCCCGGGGGAACGAGGCGCGTTCCGTCGATCTGCATTCGTTCGAGGAAGGGATCGTTTTCGTAGAGGACGTGGGTGATCAGGCCGCAGGTCGTGGTGATGCCGGCCTTCGCGGCGGCGTACGCGGCGCAGAGCTGGCCGATAGGGTGGTCCATGTAGGACGTTACGATGACCTCGGCTTCGACGTTCGGGATTGGTTGGAGTGCGGGTTTGATGATCACAACGTCGGCACCTTCAAAGGAGCACAGACAAGAGTGTCTGTGCCACATTGGTTCCCCGGCTATCGGTGTGAGTTCCTGGGAGTGGCCTATGTGGCACAGACACTCTTGTCTGGGCTCTGTCGATCCCACGCGATCCAACGCTAGTCGCAAGCCGGTGCGCGCACGAAGGTCAATCCACGTCGAAGGTTCGTAAACACACGGATCCTCGATGAAGTCGACTCGCTCGCGAGGAAGCGTCGCGGCGATGCGCACGAATTCATCCGCTGTGAGTGTGGCGTTGAAATCGATGCGCAGACGGACGCGATCGGGGATTTGATCGATGCTCTTCAACTTGACCGTATCGAATCCCTCCGGCGGATCGGGCCCGGGCCAGTGGCTTGGCGGGATGGTAAGGCCTTCGAACAGGCTGCGGCCTTCGCGTCGTGCGAGAGCATCGATCGATGCGAAGTGGAGTGATGCGTCCGTCAGCGGTGTCGTTTCGCCGCGTGCGAGCATCGCCAGCTGTTCGTCGAGCGGCGCATCGCCGAGCTCGGGCCAGGGATGGACGTCGGCGTAACCGCCATCGGCGCGGATCAGCGCGCCGTGACGTGGGCCAGCTGCGGCGACGGCGCTGAGACGGCGCTTCGGCGTCAGCTCATAGGGCCAGTAGTCAACCAAGCGCGGCTCCGACGACGTAGAGGATTCCGAAAATCCACTCCAGCGCGCCGGCCAGAGCCAGGCAACGATTGAGCTCTGCGCCGCGGCTGCGGGCGACGCGGATGAGCAATGCGATGGCGAGGATGATCGCGAGCATCGGGATGGCAAGCATCCAGCGATGGCGCAGATACGCGATCGCGAGCACGCAGGCGAACGGCAGAATCGCGAAGACGACGATCTCGGAGCGCGCAAACGTCTCGCCGAATCGAGCGGCGAGCGTCCGCTTGTTGCTGGCGCGGTCGTTCTCGATGTCGCGCAGGTTGTTGATGGCCAGGATCACCACCGCCAGCGATCCGACGGCGACGCCGCCGATCCAGGCGGTGGCATCGAGCGTGAGCCGTTGCAGGTAGAACGATCCGCCGACTGCAACGAGGCCGAAGAAAATCATGACGAAGACCTCGCCGAGGCCGTGGTAGGCGAGCGGATACGGTCCGCCGGTGTAGGCGTAGGCGGCGACGATCGAGGCGATGCCGATCGCCGCAATCGGCCAGCCGCCGCGAAGGATGAGCGGGATTCCGCAGAGTGCGGCGAGAACGAAGCAGACGTAGGCTCCGCGCAGCACGGCATCCGCGTCGAGCAGGCCGGCTTGTGTCACGCGCAGCGGCCCGAGTCGAGTGTGCGTGTCGGCGCCTTTTTTGAAGTCGAGAGCGTCATTCACATAGTTCGTCCCGACCTGGATGAAGACGGAGCCGAGCAGCGCGAATACGAATGATGGCCAGTGCATCGGACCTTGAAACGCGAGGGCGGTGCCGACGAGCACCGGCGTCACCGCGGCGGCGAGCGTTTTCGGACGAGCTGCGAGGAGCCAGGGGGTCATCTGGTGGCTTCACAGCACAGACAGGAGTGTCTGTGCCACATTGATCCTCTGTATTTGCACCGGCATCGCCACAGGCCGCAGGCCAATGTGGCACAGACACTCCTGTCTGTGCTGGTGGACCTCGAGAGAGCGAAGCGCATTTTCACGGAAATCTCGGGAACTTCTTGAAATCCGGTTTCCGCTTCTCGACATAGGCGTTGCGCCCTTCCTGCGCTTCCTCGGAGAGGTAGTAGAGCAGCGTGGCGTCGCCGCCGAAGTCGAGGAGACCGAGCTGGCCGTCGCAGTCGGCGTTCATGGCCGCTTTGAGGAAGCGCAGCGCCATCGGC
>Ga0157378_10006740_pt1 | contig 10034 bp, 14 predicted proteins | sample M65metaG_FD_115309 | JGI IMG/M metagenome (GOLD analysis project Ga0157378, IMG submission 115309) | Miscanthus rhizosphere microbial communities from Kellogg Biological Station, Michigan, USA - M6-5 metaG | ecosystem: Host-associated > Plants > Roots > Rhizosphere > Soil | place: USA: Michigan... | reverse complement strand
CGAGGCGTTTGCGAGCGAGTTCGTGCTCGGTGTTGGCCTCTTGCACTGATTCGGCGCCGGTGACGGGCTTCATCGCCGGGTACAAGACTTGTTCTTCGAGTTCCATGTGGGCACGTAGCGCGTCGGCGAGTTCGTCGATGAGCGGCGTTCGCTGCGAACCTTCGGCCTTGTGGATCTTCCGGAAGAGTTCTTCGGCGGCGCGATGGTCAGCTTCGAGCAGTTTCGTGGGATCCACAGCTTCCTCCTGGTCGTAGTGCTTGTGTGAGGGGTTCCGCGGCGGTGAGATCGTCGCAACCCGCGCGGTGAGCATCAGTCCAGCAACCTGAGCGGTGATGAGTGTTCCGATGAGCGTGGGCTATGCGCGCCGCACAATCAGAACGATGATCACGATGAGAAGCAGAGTGCCGAGTCCGATGTACATGGAGACGGTTTCCCCATCGCCGACGGATTTCACACGCCGGGACGTCCCTCGCCCTTTTGGCTCGCTCCGCGCTCGAGGGCTTCTTTGTACGCGGACGCGACGTCTTCGGCAACCTCTCCGTGTCGGTCGGCGATCGCTTCCTCTTCGGCCGTCGGTGCGCGGTCGGGTTTGTGTTCTGCGTCGAGGTCTTTGCGGTCCTCGCGAATCGATTGCTTGTTCGGCGTCGTCGCGGGGGCCGTTCGATCTCCGACGTGGCGGGTGTGGTCTTGATCGGTTCGATTCACCATGAGCGCGGGTGTTCCCGTCAGCGCTCACGCGTAGTCGTCAGTAGGTCGGTGGCGAGCGGCGCTCGATCGACCGCTGACAGCCGCGGTCAGTTGAATGCTCGTTGCCGGCTCGTCAGCGGAAGGCGTCGGCGAGGCCGGTGTCGTTGAACTGGTCGTAGCTCTGCACTTGGCCGTTCGCCAGCTTGAAGATGTAGACCCACGTGCTCGATCCCGCGCGGCCGGTCTCGCGAACGCTGAAGCTCACGTCGCCGGTTGCGACCACGGTGTCGCCTTGGGCGACGACGGTGTGCACCGGATGGTCCGCGACGTCGACCGAGCCGCCGAGCGCCTGAAAGAACCGGGCCACGTTGTCCTTGCCCTCGTACTCGCCGGCCCACGGGACGATCGGGTCGAGGTGGCCCACGAAGCGGGCGTCGTCGGTGAGTTGGCCGAGGATGTACGGCACGTCGCCGCGCCCGAAGGCCTCGAAGATCCTCGTGACCCGCTCGGTGTTCTCGATCTCGATGGTGGTCATGGCACCTCTCCTCTCGCTTGATATGTAGAGAAAGCTATAGGCGTTAGCTATAGCTGTCAATCACATCTTCTGCTAGGGTCGCCCGAGTGGGAGGTGCCGACGCGACCGCGGAGCCTGACGGACCTGTCCGCCCCGATCGGCGGGCTCGTCGCCGGCTGGAGACCATCGAGGAGATCCTCGACATCTCCATCGACGTGATGACCGAGCACGGTGTGAACGGCCTCGCCCTAGCGGAGGTTGCTCGCCGACTCGGTGTGCAGCCACCGTCGATCTACAAGTACTTCCCCTCGATCGGAGCGGTGTACGACGCACTCTTCAAGCGAGCCGCATCGGAGAACCTCGAGGTGCTCCGCGCAGCCATGGCGGGCGGCGAGCCCGGGCTCGACGCTCTCACCGCAGGTCTCGAGGCGAGCGGCCGGTGGGTTCTCGAAAATCAGGCGCTGGCGCAGCTGCTGTTCTGGAGACCGGTGCCGGGCTTCGAGCCTTCCCCCGACGCGTTCGCGCCGAGCGAGGAGATCGCGAGCCTGCAACAACAGGCGATCGCCGACGCCGTTGCCGCCGGGCAGCTCGGCCCCGCAGCGCTGGAGGATGCGGGCTTGATGGTGTCGATCTTGATCAAGGGAGTGCTCACGCAAGCGATGGCCAACGAGCCTCACCTCGGCTGGGACGAGGGTCGTTACACCCCGATGTTCCCGAAGCTGATGAAGCTCCTCCCGGGCGCGTACCCACCCTCCGCAACCAAGTCCAGCCGACCCCGGCCGCCTCGACGCGCGTAGCGCGGCAAAGCCGGCTGTCGGTGAGCGGCGCTCGGTACGGTGACGCGATGGCGGTCAGCCGCAGTCGCAGCGCCCGGGCCAGCCGCAAACGCAAGCGCCGCATGGATCGCGTCGAGCACGATCTCAGTGATGAGCAATGGGCCGCGCTCAAGTCGAAATGGGGCGGGTGCGCGTACTGTGGCGCAAGCGACAAGGCCCTCCAGCGCGATTGCGTGCTGGCGATAAGTCGCGGCGGGCGGTACACGCTCGACAACGTCGTGCCCGCCTGCCGCTCGTGCAACACCAGTAAGTGCAACGACGAAGTCACGGGTTGGCTCCGACGAAAGCGACTCGACGAAAGCGCGTTTCTGTTGCGACACCTCGAGATCGCGAGCGCGCTCGCACAACAACGCTGAGCGCGTCAGCCAGGGATGGTGAACACGTCCATCCCCTTGCCATCCGCGGTGGTGCGGGCGAGCGACGAGTAGCGACGCGACGCGAAGAGCCAGCGGCCGTCGACGCGCGCGTATTGATCGGAGTAGACGCCGAACGCGTTGGACCAGCGGTTGTCGACGCTCTGTCGTAGCTCCCACATGTACAGACGTCCCGTCGCGACATCGCCGTCGACGCTGACAACCGAGTTCAGCAACGCGAACTCGAAGAACTCGAATCGCTCGATGCTCCCCTCGATGAACGTGGCGATCTCGCTCGCACCGACGTGCTCGATGACCCGGCCGTCGCGCAGGTCGAGGCGGATCGGGCAGTCGGGCGTGAACATCGGCGCGAACTCGTCCCACGCTCGGCGCGTCACCGCATCGCCGTACGCCGCTTGCAGGTTGCGGATCGCCAGTTGATCGAGGGCGGCCCGTACCTCGGGGTCGAGTGACGTCACGGGTTCGACAGGATGGCCCTGAGGATGTCGTTGCGGGCGACCGTTCCCACCACTTGACCGTCCCGTACGACCGGCAGAACGGCGAGGTCATGGTCGTGCATGAGTGTTGCCGCCGACTCGACGGTGTCGGTCTCCTCGCAACTCACGGCCGCCGTCATCACCTGACTCACGTCGGACGCGAGGGCGGCCCGGAGGTCTTGGTCGAACCGCTTGTGACCGATCTCGATCGATGCGCCGAGCACGGAGATCAGTGTGGGGAAGTGAAGCTGCGCTTCTTGGACGATGAGGTCGGTGTTCGACAGCAGGCCGACGAGGGCCCCGTTCTCGTCGGTCACGGGCGCCGCGTCGATGTTGTGCTCGACCAGCGTCCGCATCGCAGCCTCGACGGTGTCGCCGGGATGGAGCGTGACGAAGTCGGTGTGCATGATCTCGGTCACGGACGACGTTCGGTTGGTCACCGCCCCATCATTCCTCACCCGCGTGAGGCGAGGGCGCTAGTCGGCGAGTTGCGATGAACTGGCGGCGAGCGGCCTGCTCGCGGCGCGGGTGAAGCGGTTGCCACCGCTGGCCTTCGCCACGTACATCGCCGCGTCGGCGGACGCGATGAGCTCGCGCGGCGGGAGCCCCGGGTTCTCGCACAGCGCCACGCCAACCGACGCGGACACTTCGAGCCTTGTGCGCTGCGCGACATCGCGGACTGTGGTCACGATCGCGGCCGCCACGATGCCCGCCTGTTGTGAGTTCACGTGGGGCAACACGACGGCGAACTCGTCGCCGCCGAGCCGGGCGATCACGTCGCTCGCCCTGAGGCGATCTCGCAAAGCCTTCGCGACGCCGACCAGCAGAGCGTCGCCGGCCTCGTGGCCGAGTGTGTCGTTCACGCGCTTGAGACCGTCGAGGTCGAGCACGAGAAGCGCGCCCCGCGGGCCGTACCGAGCGACGTCCGCGACGTGGCGCTCGAGTGCGGCTTCGAACCCGCGGCGGTTCAGCAGACCGGTCAGCGCGTCGTGATCGGCGAGGTGCTCGAGTTCCGTCTCGTGACGCTTGCGCTCGCTGATGTCGAGATAGTGCGCGAGCAGATGGTCGACGCCGCCGTCGATGCCGTGGATCGGCACCACGCTCACGAACGTCCACACGAGGCTTCCGTCGCCCCTGACGTGTTGGAGCTCACCCTTCAGCGCGGAGCGATCTCCCTTGGCCATCGCGTTGATCACGCCAGCCACGCGCTCGACGTCGTCGGGCGGCACGATGTCGATGGCCGACATCGTCTCGAGCACGGCGGTGGGTCGCTTGAGCAGCTCGCCCAGCGCACTGTTCACCTGGTCGAACCGGCCGTCGAGCGTGAGCTGTGCCATGCCGACGGGCGCCGACGCGAACGCCTCCCGCCAGCGTGCCTCGGCCGCGCCGAGTAGGCGCTCGCGCGCTTTCAACGGACCGATGTCGCGAGACACCGCGAGGATCTCTACCGGCTCGCCGCCGTGCTCGACCGGGATCGGCACGACATCGAGCAGGCTCTCGACACCGTTTGCGTGCGACACGTATTCGGTCGTCGACGCGACGCCGGCGAACGCCGAGCGGAAGAGCCGCTCGAGCACCGGTACGTCGACCGGCGCGGCAAAGTCGGTGAGGTTGCGGCCCACCATGTCGTCAGGGTCGAACCCTCGAGCCTGCATGCCGGCGCCTGATGTGACAACGGCGTTGAGGTTCCGGTCGTAGACGATCGCCACCGTGTCAGGAAGGTGGTCCATGAGCGTGCGGTAGCGCGCTTCCGACTCCGCCAGCGCTGCCTGCGCTTCCCGGATGCGGCGATGCGCACGACTCACACGCAACGCGGCGCGGCACCGCACTTGCAGTTCGATCAGTTGGAAAGGCTTCACGAGGTAGTCGTGCGCGCCTGCGTTCATGCCGAGGACAACGTCGTTCACGTCGCTGAGCCCGGTGACGAGCACGATCGGGATCCCCTCGGTCGTCGGTTGCGCGGCGAGCGCGGCGATCACTTCGAGCCCGTCGAGGCCCGGCATCATCCGGTCACACACGATCACGTCGGGCAACGCCTCGAGCGCGAGGGCGATACCTGCTTGGCCGCTCGCGGCCTCGAGCACTTCCCAGCCGTCGTTGCGCATCGTGATCGCGACGAGGGCCCGCATGTCCGCGTCGTCCTCGATGATGAGCGCGCGCCCATCCATCTCAGGGTCGGCCGCCCCCGGCCCGATCAGGTTCACGATGCCCATATCGACCGATTTGGAGGAGAACTGAAGCTTCCGGGGCCGATCCGGCCCATAATCGGCCGTTGCACGGCGACCTCTACGACGGCTTCCCCGACGGGTTCTTCGACCGAGCCGACCCGACGCCCGATCCCGACTTCTACGCGTGGCCTCGGCTGGTCACGCACATCGACGACCGGGCGATCGCCGCCGTCGGTGCGCTGTACGACGAGCTGCAGCTCGACGGCGAGGTGCTCGACGTGATGAGTTCGTGGATCTCGCACTTCCGGCGGTCGCCCCGGCGCCTCACGGTTCTCGGCATGAACGAGCGTGAGCTCGGCGAGAACCCGCACGCGTCGGAGCGCGTCGTGCACGACCTCAACGAGGATCCCCGGCTCCCGTTCGCCGACGACTCGTTCGATGCCGCGGTGTGCTGCGTCTCGGTCGACTATCTGGTGCGGCCGATCGAGGTGTTCGTCGACGTGGCCCGCGTCGTGCGACCGGGCGGCCACTTCGTCTGCACCTTCTCCAACCGGTGCTTCCCGACCAAGGCGATCAGAGGATGGCTCGCCGCGTCGGACGACGAACATTGCGCGATCGTCGCCGAGTACTTCCGGCGCTCGGGTGCGTGGAAGCCAGCAGTGATCGAGCACCGGATCGAACCCGACCGCATCGGCGATCCGCTGTACGCCGTCTGGGCAACGCGCTGACGGAGAACCCACCGATCCGGGCACGCACCGACCGACGGCCGCTCCTACGCTGCCGACCGTGACCGCACCGCTCGACCTGCTCGAGGCCCTCGCTGTGCAGGAGGTCGACCTCGCTCCTGGCCTTCGGCACGTGGAGATCTTCACGATGCGCGGGCTCCTCACGATCCTGTGGCACGGGCCTCGCGAGGCCGAGCACGTGGTCGTCGCCGGCGGCGGCGCGATGGGCGGGCTGCTCGGCCCGGCCGACGGGCTGTACCAACGGCTCGGCGAGGCGCTCGCCGAGCGCGGTCTCGGCACGTTGCGCATCAGCTATCGCCGCCCGAACGATCTCGACGGTTGCACCATCGACATGTGCGCGACGGTCGACCTTGCGTCTCGCGGCGGTGCACGCGCCGCCGTCACGATGGGTCACTCGTTCGGCGGTGCCATCGCGGTGCGCACGGCGTGCGCGCTCGGCGACTCGGTGAAGGGCGTCGTCACGTTCGCAACGCAGTCAGCAGGCTGCGAACAGGCTGACGAACTCAACGGGAGGCCGATGCTGATGTTCCACGGCGATCGCGACGAACTGTTACCGCCGCAGGCGAGCGAGATGGTCCGCTTCATCGCGGGGACGGGAGAGCTCGTGTTGTTGCCGGGTGAAGGTCATCTGTTGTCGGGCGCGGGCGACGTGATGCTCGCTCGCACGTTGGCGTTCGTCGAGGAGGCGTTCGCATGATCGATCTCGTGGTCGAGCCCGAGCTTGACCTGCCGGTTTCCACGCTGCGCGACGGGCCGCAGCGACGGGTGCTGTTCGTCGCCGACGTCGTCCTGGTGTCGTTCTGCGCGTTGTCGAGCATCGTGGCCACGATCTCGTGGGCGAAGGGCGACTCCGACATCGCGCCTGCGCTCGCGATCGGCGGGTTGCTGGTGGTGAACCTGGCGGCGAGCCGGCACCCCTTGCGATGGCGCGAACCGTTGCGCGTCGAGATCGCGCGCGCTGCGTTCGGCGCGGTGCTCGCGCCCGTCGCCTATCTCGTCTCCGACAAGCCGTTCGGGCACTGGTGGCCGGGGTTCTTGTTGATGTGCCTCACCGGCAGCATCACGGTCGGCGTACTCTCGGGATCGCCGAGGGCGAGCCGCATCCTCGTGACGTACTACATGGTGTTGTTCGCGGTCTCGGTCGCGATCGCCGGTGACGTCACCGTGGCCCGCGCGATCGTCGTCGGCGGCGGCATGGTGATCGCCGCGGTGTTGATCAGCGAGATCATCGCGGTACTCGGCCAGAAGCTCGCCATCGAGCGCGCGCAACGCGTGCACATCGAGCGGCTGATGTTGCGCGTGTTCCCGAAGTCCGTGGCCGACGCGCTCGGCCGCGACGACGTGGTGGCCGACGAGTTCGACTCGGCGTCGATCTTGTTCGCCGACATCGTCGGCTTCACCGCGCTGTCAGACCAGATGCCGGCGAGCGAGGTCGTCGCGATGCTGAACGAGGTGTTCTCCGACCTCGACCAGTTGGTCGACGAGCTGCGGCTCGAGAAGATCAAGACGGTGGGGGACTGCTACATGGTGGCGGCCGGCGTCCCCGAGACGCGCCCCGACCACGCCACCGCTCTGTGCGACTTCGGTCTCCGCATGCAAGCGCTCGTGGCGAGCCGCAGCTTCAACGGGCGGACGCTGAGCTTCCGCGTTGGCGTGAACTCGGGGCCGCTCTTCGCAGGTGTCATCGGTCAGAAGCGCTTCCTCTACGACTTGTGGGGCGACGCGGTCAACGTGGCCAGCCGCATGGAGTCGACGGGCACGGCGGGCGCCGTGCAGATCACCGAGGCCACGTACGCGCTCGTGCGCGACACCTTCGAATGCGAGCCGAAGGGTGTGATCGAGGTGCGTGGGAAGGGTCCTATGCCGGTCTGGCACGTGATCGGCGCGCGTGCAGAGGTGCGATGAGCGCTGACGCCGTCGTGCTCCTCTCCGGTGGGCTCGACTCGGCCACCGTCGCGGCCATCGCGCGGCGCGACGGATTCGCGGTGCACGCGGTGAGCTTCCGCTACGGGCAACGGCATGCCGTCGAACTCGACGCGGCGGCGAAGGTGGCATCGGCTGTGGGCGCCGTCGAGCATCGAATCGTCGACATCGACCTGCGGGCCTTCGGCGGATCGGCCCTCACCGCCGACATCGACGTGCCGAAGGCCGGCGTCGACACGTCGTCGATTCCCGTCACGTACGTGCCCGCGCGCAACACGATCTTCTTGTCGTTCGCGCTCGCGTTCGCCGAGGTGCTCGGGAGCGACGACATCTTCATCGGCGTCAACGCGCTCGACTACAGCGGCTATCCCGACTGTCGCCCCGAGTACCTTGCGGCGTACCAAGCGATGGCGCGCCTGGCGACGAAGGCGGGCGTCGAAGGTGGCCGGCCCGTGCAGATCCATGCGCCGCTCATCGATCGGCGCAAGAGCGAGATCGTGCGGCTCGGCGTCGACCTCGGCGTCGACTACGCGATCACCATCAGCTGCTACGACCCGAGTGACGACGGCGGCGCGTGCGGTGAGTGTGACTCGTGCCGATTGCGCCGTCAGGGCTTCGCCGATGCGGGCATCAGCGATCCGACGCACTACGCCGGAATCCGCTGATGGGGTACCTCGTGAAGGAAGTGTTCCTCACCCTGCAAGGCGAAGGGGCGAACGCTGGCCGCGCCGCGGTGTTCTGTCGTTTCGCCGGCTGCAACCTGTGGTCGGGCCGCGAGGAACATCGCGCTACGGCGGTGTGCCGCTTCTGCGACACCGACTTCGTCGGCACCGACGGCCCCGGCGGTGGCCGTTTCGAGTCCGGCGAGGCGTTGGCCGCGCACGCGGCGGAGGTCGCGGGCCCAGGTGCCACCCGTTTGATCGTGTGCACCGGCGGAGAGCCGTTGTTACAACTCGACGCGCCGCTGATCGACGCGCTGCACGCGCTCGACTTCGAGATCGCCATCGAGACGAACGGCACGCTTCCGATTCCCGACGGCGTCGACTGGGTTTGCATGAGCCCGAAGGCCGAGGCCGATGTGGTGGTGACGCGCGGCGACGAGCTCAAGCTGATCTACCGGCAAGACGGCGGCGACCCTGAGCGTTACGCAGACCTCGAGTTCACCCACTTCTTCCTGCAACCGATGGACGGCCCCGACCGCGCTGCGTTCACCGCTGAGGCGATCGCCTACTGCCTCGCCCATCCGCAATGGCGCCTGAGCGTGCAGACCCACAAGTACCTCGGCATCCCCTGAGTCAGGGGAGTTCGGCCGTGGCTTCGGTGACGATGCCGCCGCGCGTGTGCTGCGTGATCGTCACCCGCACGTGCAACGGCTCGGCCGCGCGTTGCACCTCCGCCGCGATGTCGGCCGCGAGTTGCTCGCAGAACGCCCCCTTGTCGCGGAACGACCACAAGTACAGCTTCAACGACTTCGACTCGATGCAGCGAAGGTTCGGCTGGTAGTCGATCTCGACGGTGTTGAAGTCGGGCTGCCCCGTGAGCGGGCACAGCGAGGTCAACTCGTCGGACGTGAAACGAACTCGCGTGCAGTTCGCGGGAGCGTCAAAGGTCTCGAGCACCAGCGGCGATGCTAACGACCTTCCCTTGCTCGACGGATCTGGTCGGCGTGGTCGTGGCCGTGATCGGCGTAGATCTGCAACCAACGCTCGACCGAGTAGGGACCGTCGTCGCTGTGCGTCCCGCTCCGGGCCCACTCGGCCTCGGTGAAGCGCTCGAGCAGTTCGAGGTTCGAGGTGCGCACGGCGGTGAACACGGCGAGCGACTGCTCGATGGGCCGGTCGTAGTGCAGCCGGCGCGCCCATTCGGGCTCGTCGTAGGCCTGGATCAACGGGTCGTCTTCGGCGATGAGCCGGCGCAACCGGATCGTCGACATCGTTTCTGAGTCGGCGAGATGGTGGGCGACCTCTCGCGCTGACCACTCGTCGGGCCCGGGTCGGCGATCGAGTTCCTCCGGCGTCGCGCCGGCGAGGGCCTTGTCGACCTCGGTGATCCCGTCGCGGTAGTGGTCGATCAGTCGCTGGCGCTCGGCGGCGTTCATGCCGCGATGATCAGCCGGCAGCGTCGCTCCGTCGAGGTGTCGGGCTGCCGCTCGTCGCAGGATTAGCGCCGACCGTGATCGTGCGGTCGATGCGGACCGCGTCGAGCAGGCGGCGATCGTGTGTGACGAGCAGCAGCGTGCCGTCGAACGTGTCGAGCGCCTGCTCGAGTTGCTCGATGGCGGTCATGTCGAGGTGGTTGGTGGGCTCGTCG